>Ga0315542_1001439_pt1 | contig 14813 bp, 15 predicted proteins | sample SalMarSW160120MG_FD_202541 | JGI IMG/M metagenome (GOLD analysis project Ga0315542, IMG submission 202541) | Salt marsh sediment microbial communities from the Plum Island Ecosystem LTER, Massachusetts, United States - Salt Marsh Sediment SW1601-20 ...
GGTTTCATAAGTCTTCTTTGCAACCAATATCCCCATTTTAGATCTGATCCTATTTCTTTATTCCACCTTCGCTCGTATCTTGATATTGTTCCATCATAGTACTCATTCTTACGGATGCAGTGTGCTGCAGTTTGTGCTGCACTTATTCCGCCCATCATTGAATAATGAATACCTTCTCCACTTATCGGTGAACAATGACCAGCTGCATCTCCCGCAAGCATGATTCGTTTTCCATATGATGGGGTGACTACTCCACAAAGGGGCATGAGGGCGGAGTCTTTCTTCACTATCTTTCCTTTGGATAATTCACTACTAAAGGGTTCAACTTCATTAAGCAGATAATCAAGGTACTCGTGAGTCTTTCGTTTATTGCTACGAACTCTAGATACCAATCCTCCAGTTCCTACTACTGCTGTCCGTCCTCTTGGGAATATCCAGGTATAACCACTGGGCGAATATTTACTGCCATAGAGAAATGTGTTGGAATTCGTCAATTTTTCTTCTACTTTTATGTGGTACTGAAGGCCATATCCCATTGAAGTATTTGGGATTCGTGGCCTAATTGGGACAAATCTCTGAGTCACAGGATTTGCACCACTGGCATCAATAATTAATTTAGACCTGAAGGATTGTTCTTTTCCATTCTCTCTTCCAGATATTTTACAAAAAGCACTATTTGTTTCAACATTTGTGACCGGGAATCCGAAGTTGTGATAGTTCTTTGCTGAAGTCATATCCAGCAATGTCTTCCCCAAAGCACCTCTGCTAACATTCACACCAAGGGTTCTATCAAATTTTATTGTTGAGAGTTTTCTTCCCGAAAATTGTATCCGAACTTCTTTGATTTCATGTTGATCATCGATATGTGGAATTGAAAATTTGTCAATGGTCGATTGAGGGATAAAGCCTGCACAAGGTTTATTCTCACCAGGATTTAGGTCTCTATCAAACAACAGGTAATCTACATCAAGTTCTTCTAACTTAACCGCTGCTGATATTCCTGCAGGACCTGCACCAATTATTATAACATCAGTATCAATGCTCATAATATCCGTGCCTCTATCTTTCACGTTTAATCTTAAGGTCTTGGGTAAACTTTGCGAAAAATAATTTGTCTAAAGAAAAAACAAGTGTACGCTATGGATAAAATGAATGTTAGGCGTGTACCAACCCCCATGGACAATGGTTTCTAAGTGGTTTATATACACCACAATCCTGTGGTACACGCCAATGCTTGTATTGAAGGGGAGTACACGTTAACCCGTAGGAGTACACGTTTGGATAGGAGATGAGGAAATCGTAAGAGTTTTCACCGTGAATTTTGTCTTAGCAAATTGGTCAGAAGCACCTCTGACTTCGGAACCAAGTACAACAGTGTTTCTCTAACGTTTACAACATAGATTGATAGTACACGCTGGTATATTGTACCGTGTAATATCCAGATAGGACATTTGCAGGGGATTTCCCCTGAGGATTCCCCGCTATGTTCTTTCGTGAAATCCATCGAGAAGGTGTTTTTTTTGTATTTCCCATTTTTTTCTCTTTTCTATCGCTATTTACAATAGTTAATAATTATCCATTTTTCTCACTCAAGGATTGCCAATATTTCGAAAAGTCGTGTAGATATATATCTAATAATTATTGTAATTATTAATGAAAAAATGCTATTGAACAATTCATAATATATCGAATATAAAGAATGTCAAGGTATTACCCACACTTTTGTTTGAATCGAATACTTATTACATGATGAGAGACTACTTCGATTGGACTGCATTTGAGATTTATCTTCGAGCTGAACGAGGATTGTCTGATGTTAGTGCCCAAAAGGCAATTGATCTCCTAGCTACATTTGCTAAATCTGACTATGATAAACCATTGACACAAGTAAATCTCTCAGCTATTCAAAAAGGACTATACACGGCCTCAGAAAGATATTCTCCCAATAGCATCAATCTTGTAAAGAACACTCTCAGACATTGGATCAGGTTTGTCCGTGACGTGGATGACCTTAGTGATGTAAAAAGAGAAGCTACTTTTCTCGACCGCATAAAACGAATACTTGGTAGAAGTCCTGAATACGATTCTATTTTTGCTCAGCGTATTGAACGAATGCTCAAGAGTACGACCTCTACTCCCCGGCAAATGGATGGCCGTGAGGAACGATTGGGTATCACTGACATTGTTGAATTGATACAAGGTTCCAGATCTACAAAATGGAAAGCCCTTCTTGCATTCTCTTGGGATACTGCCTTTCGACCCGGAGAGTTAGTGAGTATTGATTATGAAGACATCTTACATAGAGGCGCAGAGTGGGCAGTACGTGTGAAACGTGAAAAGAGTGGTGAGTACCAACAACACGATATCATGACCTGGCTCTCCCACATGTGGTTCATCCCTTACTATGAGAATCATCCTACCAAGACAGGTCCCCTATTCCCCACGCGTACTGGTGAACGAATGACTGTCCATGCACTTGGTCAAAATATTAGTGACAGAGGGCGAAGATCAGATAGAAAGCTCTATGCATATACCATTAGAAAGAGTGCTGCTACATGGTGGGAACGCACAGGTCTCTTACCTACATCATCAATTCGAGCTAGGCTAGGGCATACCCAGAGGTCTCGTACCTTTGAGAAGCACTATCTTGCACTCTTCCATGAGGACTACACTGAGGATGTCGTTCGCGCACAGGGTCGATTCGTTCCAGGACGGCAGGAATATCACCAGCGTTACTGCATAGCTTGTGATACAATTAATCCTCCCGAGGATGATCCCTCCATTGCTTTACTTGGAAAACCATCGGATGTATGTATTAGGTGTGACAAACCTCTCATTGACCTAGATTAGAAATCTAAATTTCTATCCCTCAATTGCTCTCTCTTTATTGGATCTTCATTCGTTTCTTCTTCAATCATCATTCTATTCAATTTCTTTTTCTCATTTTTAATTTTTATTTTCATAGTATGCATCTTGTCTTAGTTCTCCTATAGGGTTTCGATTCATATACCTGTATATTCTGTAACTATAGGTTACTCTGAATAACCTATAGTTACAATGTGCCAAACAAGTCGTCGTAAATGCTTAGACTGTTCTAGGATGAGCATTTCTGTGAATTAAAAGACATTTTTTCAAAAAAGGATAGGTTCGATAACAAAAAAATAGTAAGAGTATGATAGACGATTGATGGTAATTAGAATCAGAAAAAAATGGTTGGGATCATTATTTTTGAATTTATAAGCAGTGATTAGAGTGCCGAAAATTCGAAAAGTATTGAGTGATAGTGCGATTTGGGTGCTTTAAGAATACTATTGATATCGTTCATGATTCAATAATCTACGGATACGTGGACCATTAGGAAAGGCGAACATCATTTATATCCCACGAATTGATTCTTTCGACAGATACAAAAAGGTACTCGCATTACTCTTTTGTTATATATTTGAGAGGGTCATATCTCTCAACAAAATGAAAGGATATGCGACTCTCTAGAAATATCATTCGGGGTAACTAAATGGTAACAATCTTCATCGTCGATGACGAGGCAATCTTGCACCGCCTGTACAAAGATGTCTTCAGTATAAAAGGTCACGAGGTTGTAGCAGATGCTTTTGATGGTGCAGAAGCTGTTGAGAAATATGTTGCCCTAGATCCGAAACCAGATGTGATTATTCTCGACCACAGGATGCCAAACAAGGATGGAATGCAGACTATGAAGGAAATCTTAGGTTTCGAACCACATGCAAAGATAGTCTTCATTAGTGCTGATGCTAATGTTAGAGAACAGGCAATGAGCAGTGGCGCCGCTAGTTTTGGATTAAAGCCTGTTACTATTAGACATATGCTTGATCTTGTCGAGAGTGCAGTATCTGGTCAATGAAATGTATCGATATTACTGGAATCAGACTACAACTAGGGGTTTGTTACTCTGAATAATGATGATCATTCAGGCGTTATTGTTGCTGGTGAAGTTCCTCTTCTTAGAGTACTTCTTAAAATGGCTCTTGAAGATTCTGGTTTTGAGGTGATAGCTGAAGCAGAAAATGTTGAAGAATTACTGATTGAGTGTAAGGGCAATAGTCCTTCTGTCGTTCTTATTGATTTTAATATCGAGCAAGAAGATATTGTGCGCCTAATTGAAAATCTCCTTGATATTGATCCTGTTGTAGCTATTGTTGTTATCTCTGATCTTGTTGAAGGTCAGAATGAAACTGTCCTAGCTGCGGGTGCTCGAGCTTTTCTCCAGAAGCCATTCAGCATGTTTGATATGACTGATATTGTTAGAAAAGTAAAGCCTGTCTATTAATCATAGTTTAGATTTGACCAGTGAATATTGCTTAGCAAGCTACAACAAATTACACCATATTGCTAAATTTAATCTTACACCACTTTTCTAAATTTGAATGAGAACACACATGAAAGCTTTATCTCGTGTTATCCAAATAGTACGCGAAGGAAAGCACTAGAAGCCTTTTGATGGTGATTTAAGGTGAAACGTGTGCACAAAACCCCTAAATATTGCTGAGAGAGGTTAAAGAGAACGTTGCCAAAAGATCCAATCATTCCCGAATTCATGATGTATAGACCTGGTCTGGAGGAGTCTGAATTAGAGGAGATTGCTAGTCGATTAGCAGTACATGTTCGCAGCACAAAAGATCGTTTTTTGCAGTTTACTGATATCCTATTGGAGTATGTTGGCGGGGGTGAATGGAGAAACCGTAGCCCAGCATTTCTCGCTATGTGTGCAAAAGCATGCTTCTTAAGAGGTATGTATGGCTATAATCAGATTCTTGCAAAAGACAATCAAAGCCTAAATTGTAAAGGATACGCCGCCGCAGCATATTGCCGGCAAAGTTTAGATCCAAGATGGGTGAATAATCTAAGGAACATAACAAATCAAGCTTGGCAAGCAAAAGATTACATTACATTTGCTGAATTATCGGGACAACTCGCATCAATATTGATGGACCTCGGATATACCGACCATGCACAGGTCGTAGCATCAGAGAGTATTGATAAAGTCACGCTTGCAACAGCGCAAGATTCTAGCATCCGTAATATGGTTCAAGCAGCACTCTTGAGACCTCGCATCATCCTTGCATATATCGCTGGGTCCACAGAATCCAAAGAAGAAGCGCTCATCCGTTTAGATTCAGCTCATGATACGGCAATGTTGCTTGATCATCAACTTGCTCTTAATGATATTCGATATTATCGTGGAATGGCTTTTGAGGATACTTTCGAACATGATCGTGCGATGGCTCTTGCAACATCAGCATTACGTCAATACGAGAGGATGGGCTATTTACCCGGAGTTGCAGATGCAAGAAATCTAAGAGGTGTCATTTACATCAATCTTGGTCAAATGCAAGATGCAAGAGATCAGTTCGAAGAATTGCTTATTATTCAACAACAACTAAACAATCAGATAGGATTAGCAAGAACGCTCATCAATGTTGGTGAGATTGATAGAAATCTCGATCAAATTGACCAGATGGAAACATACAATCAGCGAGCATTAGAGATTAGTCAAGAAGCAGAATACATGCGTGGAATAACTGTAGCAACAATAAACCTTGGCGATGTCGAACTCCGAAAAGGTAACGTACAGAAAGCTCTCGAATTTTATGAGAAATCTATTCGATTATCTGAAGGTGCAGGAATGAGACAAACACTAACTTTGGTTCATCTCGTTGCAGGTGATGCTCATTTTTTGCTTGATGAGATGGATAAGGCGCGTCACCATTATGAACGTGCTGCAGTAACTGCTGTTGAAATTGGTCATAGGGTGTATGAATTCAATGCGCGTGTTAGCACAGTAGTCACTCGATGGGCAAATGAAGAAAAACCCGACAGAGATCTTATAGACATGATTAGAAAGAATATCGGCGAAACATCTGACTGGCTCAAAGCGTCTGATTCCTCACTCATGATAGAAGTGAGGAGAAAAGTCTTGGATGACCCTGCATCTGATAATAATCTCTGCATTTTCTTCGACAGTGAGAAATGCTTTGAATGCAGAGTTGAGCGGAATAGCCTTCGGAAGGAATGTATTGGCAATCTTTTCTGGATGGGTAATCTATGTCCTCATTTCCGCGACTTTCTAACAAAACTGGATGAGTAGTCAAACAATCCTAAGATTCATTTATGAATAGAATCTCTTGATATAAGAGGGACGTCCGATGTTAGAAGGTAAGATGATACAACTCGTGCCTCTAGAAGAACGTCATCTAGATGACATTATGAAGGGATTCAATAATCCTGAGATGCGTAAGTTCATTGGTGGGTTTATCCCTGTGACAAGTGAAGCTGAACGAGAGTGGATTCAAGCATGTCAGCAACAAATGAAGAACAGATCCGGTTTTGTTTTTGTCATTGAAGAGGCTTCGGACCAGAGGTTCATTGGTGCTTGTTCTCTAAATGCTATCAATTGGATATCAAAATCGTCAGGTATTGGTATTGCTATTCACAGTCCTCAAGATTGGGAGAAGGGATATGGCACTGAAGCCATGCAGTTGCTAATCGATTTTGCCTGGAAGCATCTGAATTTACGAAGAATTGATCTTTCTGTTTATGCATTTAATGAACGAGCTAGGCATGTGTATGAAAAACTTGGTTTCAAACTATGGGGGACTGCTCATGAACAGTATTTCATTGACGGAGAATACCGTGATACTCACCACATGGAGATATTTCGAGATAATAAATAATCCATAAAATCGAGGAATTAATGAGCGGGATAGTCTTTTATTCTAAAATACTCGTTTAGTCAATACGCAACATTAGGTGACCAAACAAATGAGCTCTCAGGGTGCAATACCACCCAGTTTAAGTGATGTATTAGAATCAATATCAAGTTATATTATCTTGGTGCGTCCAATGGTAGCAAAAGGGTTCTTCGATTATGATTTGATTGTAATCGTATAAAGGTGAGTTCATGAACTCGAATAGCAAGAAAATTTTAGTCGTTGATGACGAAGACCTTACAACGGAACTGGCTAAGACGTTTTTAGAAAAACATGGATTTGAAGTGATTATCGCTTCTGATGGAGAAGAGGGGCTCAATATGGCAGAGGCTGAAAATCCAGATCTAATTCTCCTAGATGTAATATTACCTATTTTAGATGGTTTTGCAGTCTGTAGAAGATTGAAAGAGAAAGAGAAATTCAAACATACACCCGTACTGATATTTACAGCAAAAGGTCTCAGTAGTGATATTGAGAAAGGTAAGGCTGTTGGAGCTGATGAATATATCGTGAAACCCTTCTCGGGTAAAGCACTAGTTGCAACGATAAGAAAGCATCTTGGAATTGATGACCCAAATTGAAAATAAGTGATATCTTGTAATATTAATCCGGGTTGATAGTGAACTCGTCATCTTCTTCTATATCACTATCCAATTTCTTTCTAGTATTTGTCTGTTCGTGGTTTTGAAATAGATTCTCAAAGAGTTTGATTGTCTGTTTTACTGTTTCTGACCAAATGTCGTGGGCATCCTGTTCTGGGTCAGGTCCTTGATGTCTTATTGGATCAACCAAGGAACGTACTTTTTGACAACTCTCTTCATCCCAATCAGCTTGATCCATGATTTCTTCTATTCTTCTGATAATTTTTCCACGAAGTGAAGCAAATCGCAAGCGTTCTTCATCGATGTCTAAGAGTCGTTTGTTAACCTTACCAAGTTCTCTGAGAAGGTTCCTAACAGCAGCTACATCAGGTCTAGCTTCAGGAACAATGAATCCTTTTGGGATAAGAAACTGACCCGTTCCCTCTCTTCTCGTAACACGGACAGCAAATACATCGGGAAGGATGGTTGTAGAAAGTCCGAATCTTGCATTGAGTCGATAGTAGACTCTATCCGGACCTAAGTCACTCTCACCAGAGTATCGAGTAATTAGACCTGCTTCTTGTAATGCCTCAAGATGTTTGAATACTCCCCGTTGAGTTAACCCAAGCGTTTTGCTTAGCTCATACGGATACCTAGCTCCCTGAGCCAGAAGCTGGAGTATTCTTCTTCTAGTTACATTTCCTAGCGCCTTGAAGACTTTATCAAGGTCACCAGGTCCTTCTTGTGACATTCTGTTTGACCCTTCTTACTGTTCAATATTATCTATCTAAAGATAATCCACTTTCTGCCAAATCGAATAGAGAAACGTAAGCCATTCAATATAGAGACTATCAGGTTGCCAAAGATCCAAACCTGATGTGGAGGTCCAATCTGGATAGAGGTCTTGACCAATATTTTGATTCAACAACATGATTTCAACACATCTAGTGTACCACTTGGTATCTTAGCATTTAAGCTTTATCTAGTAGTCGTTTTTCATGTGTTGTGTTAGGTCGATCCATTAATTTTATTGATGATGTACCATCTGTCGCTTGTGTCCTGTATCGATCAAGAAGAGTTTCACCTTTTTCATAGATTGCACCTTGCCCTGTTAGAAACCCACTAGAAACGCCTTCTTTGGTTGTAATAACTGGTCTGGATGATCTCATCATAAGATAGCGTAAAAATTCCAAATCGGTAACTTTTCTTCCCATTTTCCTCTGATATCGCATTTTTTCTTCTTCCCAAGTAAGAACATCGTGTTCCGTGAGTCCTTTGAAGAGTTTATTTTTGAGTTGACCGGATTTTCCCATTTTTGAGTAACCTCGAAAAGTTAACCAAGGTTAGCAAGGTTAGAGGTCGCTATATTCTCTTGTAATACCCTGAAGATACTAAGCACTAGTTTGCATTTCTGATTATCCACTAAGTTTAGGAATAATTCGACCAGTCCGATGCATATATTCTTCGTACTCCTCTCCATACTGATCTATCATCATTCGTTCTTCATCTTTCATTCGTACAAAGGTAAGAGGAACTCCGATTATAGCAAAGAGGATGAGAGGTATATTCAATGTTAGAAGTATTTTTCCAAGATTGAAAATATTATGTGATGAATATAGCGGATGTCTGACTTTACTGAATGGACCGATTGTAATTAGAGTTTGTTCTTTCTTTGTTTCAAGCGCATATGAATATGCTCTGCCAAGAGTATGGTGAACCCAAGCAGCACATAATATTGATACTATAATAATGAATAGACCAAGCCATCGCAGAATCTCCGGAACCATGAGGAAGCTCAATGACAACCAAAGGGGATTGATTATGTAGATGATAATGAAGGTCAACTCAACTGGAGCTAGGAGATAAATGGCAATTCCAGTCCATCCTTCCTTTTTCATTGCTTCACGACGTTCTCTTCGTGTTCGTGGAGCAGTCGGGTCTCTTGTTTTTCTGATATAATACCCTCTTACCATCCAGAATACAACGAACGAAACTACGAAAATTACTGCGTATACTAGTTCATCAGCCAATAATGACTCATCCGTTATTCTTTCTTATTTTCTTCGGGAGGTGGACTTACTTCTTTCACTTTTTCTTCTTCCTTTGCTGAAGTGAACACAGCAGCAGTTTCCTCGTTCTTTCCATTATTTGCTGTGTGATAGAGACCATCGGAAGAGCTCTTTCTGAACTGAGTGACCGCAGTCCAAGTTGCTGATTTATCGGCTATGGATGTAAGTCCTTTCACTTTGAACATTACAAAAGCTGAAACGACAATGAGAATGATGTTCATTGCTAGAAGCGCAAATGATCCAACCCCAACAGCAAATATATACGGATTTGCATTTGTAAGACCAAGAACAACCATCATTGAAGCATTTACAGCTGGTGGCATGAGCGCTGCTGAAATCGCAACACCGACGAGCGAGGACATGTCACCTTTTGTGACTGAAACCGCGACTGCAGCTCCTGAAAATATTGCTACTCCTACATCTAATGAAGAGAAACCCGCACGTCTGGTTATCTCCGTGATGTCTACGATTGCACCTGTACCAACATCAGTTGTGATAGTTGATATCATATCTGGTTGAAGTAGTGGCATCACAACAGCCATAACTACTCCCACTGAGAGTGACAGAGCTATGCCAATCAATTCATTCTTCATACCCTTGATGAAGAGTGAATTGTCTCGAACAACGTACCCAAAAGCTATGGCAAGCATTGGCCCCATCAACGGACTCAGCAGCATAGAAGCGACAATTACTGTAACGTTGTTCTGTATTAGTCCGAAACCAGCCATTATCGCTGCTAAGATAATGAAAGCAATATAGTCAAAACTCAATGAGGATTGCTTCTTCACGTTATCATAAATCTCTTCAACAGCTAATGAGGCTTCGCGTTGAAGCTTTGTATCGCTCTCTTTCTCTTCTGATTCTCTTGGAAGGGATGCCTTAAGATCTAGTATGTCAACAAATCCATACTCAACGCCAACACCTCTACTCTTGAGTCCTTCAATAGTTATGTTTACTGAATCATCTGAGATTCTAAACTGCAATACGATGGCGTTATCCGCATTAAACTTCATGACATTCTTGATTTTTAGACTGTCAAGAAGAAAATCGATTACACCCTCTGTCTTTTCGTAGGGGACAGTTATCTGTACCTGTTTCACACATACAGCTCCGTTGGACAGTCACTTCTGCTATATTGCTCTTAAGGATTTCTGGGGATGCACTTTGTAACTTGTGTAATACAAATAATACTAATCTCTAGACTCTCGAGCTATATCACCATATTTTTCTTTGGCAGATATCTGTCTTGTACCTGAGTGCGATCAATGGGTGTATTTGAGATTCTATTAGCATGGTTTGCTTTATCCCTGACAGGTGCGTTAGCTCCTGGGCCTTTGTCAGCAGCTGTAGTCATGCAAAGTAGCAAACATGGTCGTCTTCATGGAATCTTACCTATGGTGGGTCACGCAATTGTCGAAATTGGTATCATTGCAGCTATCATCCTAAGTGTACAGGCACTTACTCTCGATCCACTAACGATTGACCTATTGGTAGGATTTGGTGGAATTGTCATCATATTATTTGGATTCCTAGCTCTTCGGGAGTACAGGTACAAAGAAGAATTAGAAAAGAAAGCAGATACCAAGATATCTGCTTCATCAGTGCTTGAAGCAACTACCCAAGGCGCTATTGTAAGCATTCTTAGTCCATATTTCCTCCTATGGTGGTTTGGAATCGGATTGGCGAATGTTACACTTCTAGTGGGCACTCTACAAGTAGGTGTTGGCACAGTCTTTTTTGCAGGTCTCTTGATTTACCTTACTCATGTTTCAACAGATTTCCTCTTTGGTGGTGTGTTAACACTTGGCACGGATGTGGCCACTAAGAAAGCAAAGATTGGGGATATTAATTGGGTAAGTGTCATAATAGGGATTGTCCAGATTGCACTTGGAGTGTGGTTTGTTATTCTGGCAGCTCCTGGACTTATCGCTGCAGTCAGTTAATGACAGAATTCTTTAGGACGACCTGTTACATTGTCTGAGGTGATTCTGTGTCTGCAATTCTTATTACTGGATTCGAACCCTTTGATGGATTTACTGTCAATCCGTCGGAAGAAGTCGCTAAAGCTCTAAATGGGAAAATAGTCAACCAACATTCTCTAGCAGGATTAGTACTTCCTCTTGACTACAAGCATGCTCTTGAAATTCTAGACCGAGCTTTGGCAAAACACGAGCCTGACTATGTTCTCTGTTGTGGGCAAGCAAATAGACCTGTAATCACCATAGAAAGAATTGCAATCAATATACTCAGTACTAAGAAACCTGACAACTATGATAATACTCCCGAGACCGACATTATCAATTATAAAGGGCCTGCGGCATATTTTGCAAATCTCGAACCACAAAGACTCGTACAAATTCTCAAGGATAATGATATTCCGGCTGATGTCAGCTACTATGCAGGCGCTTACGGATGCAATTGGTTGCTATACAATGTAATGCAACGGATTGAGCATGGCGAACTAGATGCTCAAGCAACGTTCATTCACCTACCTCCATTACCATCTCAGGCCATCGAGAAAGATATCATGACCCTTGCTACAATGCCATTAGAAATACAGATTGGTGCGGTAGTAGCTATTATCAAATCTCTGAATTAGACAAGTTGGTTATTTCTGAACTAAAAACTTTCAGGATCACGAACCCTAGAAGTGCTCCAAACAGAGTGGCAATTGTTCTTTCTACAAGCATTGCAGGAAAGATTACCGAGCCAAAAACAGTTGCTGGTATTTGAAGCAAGTATACTGAACCCATAGCCATCATCGAATGATCCAATATTGCTCCCACGAAGGTGAACGGAATGAGCTGAAGATAGGATTTTGCCGGATTGAATTCGAACTTCTTGATTTGAAAGAATAAAGTTACAACTACTGCAAGCATGTAAGGCGACATAAACCACCATGCTTGATAGTCCACAATTTCGTAGAGCACGATTACAACAATAAGATAACATGCAGTTAGAATTGGTCCTGGGATACTTATACTCGATACCATTGTTGTTCTCTTGAGCGTAAGACCAGTGAAAAGAGCTGCAATTGCTGGACCTAGAATGGTTGTAGGGATAATGAGGTATACTCCTCCTCCTGCAAAGGGTAAACTGACAATTGTTGCTACAATTCCCGCAATAAATCCAAATCCAAATCCTCTCCATGGTCCCAGAATAATTCCTAATAATGGTGCGATACAAATAGCAAAACTAAGTATACTGCTCAGACCAGCTGCCCCTATGAATCCACTCATTGGAATAAGTGCTAATACTGCATAGAGTGCAACCAGTATTACACCTACTGCAATCTTCTTCGTTTCACTCGAAGTTCCAATGAGTTCCATATTTTGACTTTCATGAGCGTTAGACAATTATTAACCTACTCCACTCAGCGTTTGCAAACTGAAATCCTTATGATGCTTATGGTTATCTGATGTAGAAGGATTGATTCATTGTTTAAAAGATATTAAGTTCACATTCATTATAAATGGTGAATGGACTTTCTCAAAGATGATGGACTATGGATAAGGACTCAGAAGGGATAACGATAGATGCAGACGAACATGCAGTTCCTTTCACTGCGCGTTTAATTGCATACTATCGCGCTCAAGAAAGCAAACGTGAGAATCCTCTTATTGTGGATCCATTTGCTGAACGACTTGCTGGAGATCTTCAATCCTATACAATGGACCACAAACGTACTGTTGGGTCTGGAGATTATGCCATTGTCCGTGCACATTATGTTGACAACAGACTTGATGAATCTTGGTCTGAGAATCTGCAAATTGTTATTATCGGAGCTGGTCTTGACACTCGTGCATACAGACTCAAATCTCTGAAAGAGCGTAACACACTCTTCGAAATTGACTTTCCAATTATTAACAAGTATAAAGAAAAGATTTTGAAGGACGAAATTCCATTTTGCAACGTAATTCGTATATCCCTAGATTTCTCTACAAAAAATTGGATGGAGGATCTAAGAAAAGCTGGGTTTGATACCAATCTCGATACTTTCTGGATTCTTGAAGGGTTTGCATACTATCTTGAGAAAGAGACAATTTCGTCAATCCTGACGCAGATTGCAGGAATCAAAGCAAATGAGAATCGATTATTCGTTGATCTATGTGTTCCTGCATTAGCTGAACTTGAATATGGTCCGTTCGCACGTCATTTCAAATGGGGTCTTCAGATAGAAGATGTACACGCTTTTTTTGCAGCGACTGGTTGGGATGTAGCATGTTCCTACGCTGATGACTTTGACCACGGACGCGATGTAGGACAGAGGGGACTCCTATTTATCGATGGTGTCAGTAATAAAACAAAAGGTGCAATATTGCAACGACAGAAAGGAATCGAGGTAGTTCCTACCGTCATTGAACCTGATTTTCATGAAGTCTTATCCAATATAGAATCAATCGTTCAATTATATCAGAGAGCACCCGAGAAAGGTTTAGCTCGATATGTTGAATTCTTGAGGGACCTTACACCATATATCAAATCGTGTGTTGAAAAAAGGGGTGACGTTTTGTCTATAGGTAGAATATCACCAAGACTTCTCAGGGACCCCTTTTTGAAAGATCCTGTAAAAGAACTTACAATAGAGGAACAGGAAGCGCATATCACTGGATATCTCAGAGCAATCATATTTTTTGTATATTGTGAAGCTCTAGATTTGAATGGCTCACAATTTATTCAAACTCCATTGCATAAGGAAAGTCTTAGTATCACTGGTTTGACTTCAATACCCGCACTGATAGGTATAGTAAGACATGCTCTATGATTCTTGGAGTGTTTTCGACTAGACGGGATAGAAGTCCCAGAAGTGGGTTACCTTCCAATCATTTCCTACTTGCTTGTTTCCGCGCAGATCGGTAAGAACACCGTCATCGAATGGGTAGAACCACAGGTCATTGCTCTTATTTACAGTAATCAAGTCCGGTTTTCCTGGTGTTCTCCAATGACCAACGAGATAGGTCCAGTCTTCTCTGAAATCCTTGTCAGATTCCCACTGTTTATCATCACTGAATGTGAAATGGTCCTTCTTCGGATTTGGTCCATATTGATACAATCTCAATCTCTTGTCCCTGTATGCTAGCATATCTGGAGTTCCATTCCCCAACCATTCTCCCATGAGAAGATGCTGATAGTGTTTTGTTTTGAAGTCATCACCGACTTTGTAGTTGCGCTGTCTGTAGAAGGTCTCACCATTGAATTCAAAGACGACAAGGTCTCCATTATCCTTTCTAATTAGAATGTCAGGTGTATCGCTACCACTCCAATAGCCTGGGTAGATATCTGGTATTTTGTCTTTTCCAAAACCGTTTCCCACTTTTTCTTTTCTGCCTAAATCTTTGAACTCCCTACCGTTCCAAGGGTATAACCGTAGGTTTCCATCCTCATCACGAACAAGAAGATCAGATGTTCCATTGTTA
>Ga0315542_1001441_pt1 | contig 14805 bp, 13 predicted proteins | sample SalMarSW160120MG_FD_202541 | JGI IMG/M metagenome (GOLD analysis project Ga0315542, IMG submission 202541) | Salt marsh sediment microbial communities from the Plum Island Ecosystem LTER, Massachusetts, United States - Salt Marsh Sediment SW1601-20 ...
CAGCAGGAAGCCCTGGCCCAGACGGATGCCTTCGGTCCGGAGCCACAGCAGTTGCTCCTCGGTCTCGATGCCCTCCGCGACGATCGGGATGCCGACCCCGCGTGAGAAGCCGGCGATGGCCCGGATGAGGTACTCGTCCTTCGATCGCTTGCCGATCCCCCGCACGAACTCCTGGTCGATCTTGAGGTAGCCGATCGGGAGCTGGTCGAGCGTGGCGAGCGAAGAGTAGCCCTTTCCGAAATCGTCCAGGGCCACCCGCACGCCCATGTCGCGGGCACCTTCGAGGATGCCCGCGGAGGACTCCATGTCGGCGATGGCGCTGCGCTCGGTGACCTCCAGCACCAGGAGCCCCGGGGGTGCGCCGGAGACCTCGAGCACGCGCGCGAGGTCGTCGAGCAGCTCGGTGTCGGACACGGTCTGGGCCGACAGGTTCACGCTGAGGTACAGCTGGTGCCCGTCGCGGTGCCAGCGTGCGAGCTGGAACGCCGCCTGCTCGAGGGACCAGCGGTCGAGCTGACGGATCAGCCCGGTGTCCTCGGCGAGAGGAATGAACTCGGAGGGGGGGAGCACGCCGCGCCGTGGATGGCGCCAGCGCATCAGCGCCTCGACGCCAACGGTACGTTGTTCGGCAAGCTCGCGGATGGGCTGGTAGAGGAGCTCGAGCGCACCGGCCTCGACCGCGTCGCGGAGCTCGCCCTCCAGGAACAGGCCCTCCTGGCTGTAGGGGTTGAGGTCCGCGCGGTAGAACTCGAACGGCACCTTGGCTGACTTGGCGCGGTACATGGCGATCTCGGCGTGCTGAAGCAGCTGGTCGAGCGAGTCGCCGTCGTTCGGGAACAGTGCGATCCCGAGGCTGGCGTTGGGCCGCACGCTGCGGCGGCCGAGCTCGACTGGGCGGTCGAGCGCGGACGAGACGCGCGACGCCGCGGCGTGCGCGGCGGTGCGATCGGTGCCGGACAGCAGCAGCGCGAACTCGTCGCCCCCCTGCCGGGCGACGTAGTCTCCGCCTCGTACGAGCCCCTGAAGTCGGTCGGCGACGGCGCGCAGGACCCGGTCGCCGGCCCGGTGCCCGAGGGTGTCGTTGACGACCTTGAAACGGTCCAGGTCGATCAGGAAGAGCGCGGCCCCGGTGCCAAAGCGTTGGTGCCGGTCCAGCACCACGCGCGCCGCGTCGTCGAGGTACCGCCGATTGGGAAGCTGCGTGAGGCGATCGACGTAGGCGCCGAGCGCCATGCGGCGCGTCAGCGGCAGCAGGATCGCCAGAAAGAGCAGGACGAGGAGGAACACGCCACCCACGATGAACCAGCGTGCGAGGGTCAGCTCGCGGCGTAGCGACCGGAAGTCCTGCACCACCTCGATGGCGCCTTGACCACCGTTCGGGCCGAGGACGACGGGCACGAGGACCGTGAAGCGACGGTCGAGGGGGGATAGGACCGACCCCTCCAGGCGGGTGGCGCGGCGGCCCTTCAGCGCTTGCGTGAGCGCCTCCGAACCGGAAGGACGCATCCCGATCAGATCGCGATTGTTGGCGTAGACGATGCGGCCGTCGGCATCGTAGACGCGCACGGCGATCGTCCTGGGGTTGCGCATCAGGCGTGCGCCGAAGCTCTGCCACCACGATCCATCGGTTGCAGCCGGCGCAAGCGGCGTTGCCTACCCCTGCGCGCTCGGCAGAAGCCCTGCGACGAACGACTGAACCTCGGCGCCAGCCACCTCCAGCATGTGGTTGCTGAGGCGCTGGACCACCCAGCTTCCCAGAAGCCACGCCGACACCAGGGCCGGGATCGCGATCACCACGACCGTGGTGACCAGGGAGCGTTTGACGGGATCGGCGCGGAACGCTCGCAACCGCGCCCCTGCCCGCTCGGGTAGCGCCATGGTGACCTGTATTCTGCCACGACCCGTTGCGCCTTGCGGTAAGGGTTGCGTGAGTACATTAGGGGGCACGCGGTAGACGCGGTTCCCGGGATCGTCGCGCGACCCCGGCCGCGTCTGCATCGAAGCTGCTGCGCTATGATGATCGGACTCGGGTCCGGCTGTGAGGCGATGAACCATGAGAATCCTGGTGAGCAACGACGACGGCGTATTCAGCCCGGGCATCCGCGCATTGGCCCGGCTGGCTCAGGAGTTCGGCGACGTGCGCGTGGTCGCGCCGGACGTGGAGCAGTCCGCCATGAGCCACGCCATCACGGTGCGCACGCCGCTGCACTACCAGCGCACGCCCATCGACGGGCTGGAGGCGTACCGGGTCGACGGCACCCCCGCCGATTGCGTCGCGCTCGGCGCCCACCACTGGGACGCCGTGGACCTGGTGCTTTCCGGTATCAACCTGGGGCTCAACATCGGGCACAACATCTGGCATTCCGGGACGGTCGCAGCCGCGAAGCAGGCTGCGTTCCTCCGCATCCCGGCGATCGCGTTCAGCGCTCCGTACAGCGAGGACGTACCCGACTTCAGCGTGTTCGAGCCGTTTGCGCGGCAGATCATCAGGATGTTCCTGGAGCTTCCCGAGACGTTGCTGCTGAACGTCAACTTCCCCCGGGTACCGCGGGGTCTCCGCTGGACGCGGCAGTCGGTGCGCCACTACCAGGGCCTGGTGGTGCCCGGGCAGGACCCGATGGGACGCACGCACTACTGGTTCTCGGAGCGACCTCGGCAGGAGGTCGAGGAGGGGACCGACCGTTGGGCCGTGGACAACGGTTTCGTGTCGCTGACGCCGCTTCGGCTCGACCTGACCGATGACGTGGCGCTCGCGAGGGCCCAGGCCCAGCTCGACCCCGGGCTTGCGCCCTGATGCGCTAGCGGGTCGGCGGCTCGCTCGCCGGGAACGGCAGCGTGGGCTGGACGATGCGGCGCGCGCGGTCGCGGAGCTGGGAAACGGTGACGCCGAGCAAGCGGATGGGGCCGGCCGGGCGGCTCGCTTCGAAGACCAGCGGACCGGCAGCTGCCAGCAGCTCGGACGCCTCGACGAGGTCGCTCTGAAGGGTGTGGCTACGCGTCACGACGGTGAAGTCCGCCGAACGCACCTTGACGGTGACGGTCCGTGCCGTCATCCCGAGACCATCGAGGCGCGCGGCCAGCTCGATGCACAGGCGCTCGAGCACGGGCTCCAGCTCGTCGCGCTCGGAAAGGTCGCGCTCGAACGTCGTCTCCACTCCCAGCGACTTGCGGTCCCGTTGGCTCACCACGGGGCGGTCGTCGACGCCGTGGGCGATCTCGGACAGGAACCGTCCCAGCTTCCCGAGCATGCGCTCCAGCTCGGCCGAGTCGAACGCCCGCAGGTCGGCGCCGTTGCGGATGCCGACCGCCCTCAGGCGCTCCGCCGTTCGTGGCCCGACCCCGTGGAAACGCTCGACGCGGAGCCGCGCCAGGAACCCCGCTGCCTGCTCGGGCGGGATCACCGTCAGGCCGTCCGGCTTCTCGAACCCCGAGGCCACCTTGGCCAGGAACTTGCCGGTCGAGACGCCCGCGGATGCGCTCAGCCCCGTCTCCTGGTGGATGTCCGCCTTGATCCTCCTGGCCAGGAGCGTCGCCGAGGCCGGGCCCCGCTTCGCCTCGGTGACGTCGAGATAGGCCTCGTCGAGGGCGAGGGGCTCGACCAGGTCCGTGTAGCGCTCGAAGATGGCGCGGATCCGACCGGACGCGTCACGGTAGGCGTCGAAGCGTGGGGCCACCACGAGCAGCTCCGGGCAGAGCCGAAGGGCTCGCGAGGTAGGCATCGCCGAGCCGACGCCGAAGCGCCTCGCCTCGTAGCTGGCGGTCATGACCACCCCACGCGGACCGGTACCACCGACGGCGACGGGGCGTCCCTGTAGCTCGGGCCGGTCGCGCTGCTCCACGGAAGCGTAGAACGCGTCCATGTCGACGTGGATGATCTTGCGCACGCAACGTCCATAGTAGCGCCGACGGTGGCCATGGCCCTGCCGCCGGGCTCAGGCGTCGTCGACGGTCGCGGCGAGGCTGCGCAGCACGGCCAGGGTGAGCCGGGCATCGTCGCTGCTGCGGTGGCGCTGGGCGCCCTCGAGCAAGCCCTCCTCGGCGGCAGCCGCTGCGAGCTTCCTACGGCCGGTTGTTACGCCGCGGGCGAGCGCATATGCCCGCATGGCGCACTCGAAGGTTGGCAATCCGTGGGTGACCCGCCACAGCCGGCTCGACTGTCGCGCCATGCGCTCGTCGAAGGGGGCGTTCCAGGCCAGCACGCGCCGGCCGGCCACCACCGCCTGGAGCTCCGGGAGGACCTCCGGCCAGGAGGGAGCTCCCTCGAGGCTCTCGATGCCTAGCCCGTGCACGCGCCTGGCGGCGTCCGGAACGCGTCCTGCGTGCGGCCAGACCAGCGTCTCGAGCACGGTGTGCCCGCCGGGATCGATCACGCCGATCTCGATGATCTCGTCGCGTCGCCCAAGGCCCGTGGTCTCCGTGTCCAGGACCACGAAATCCTCTTCGAACAGGCGGGCGATCCAGCTCCCTGCGGCGCCGCGCAGCGCCGCCTCGCGCCGTTCGCGCCGGCACGACGGGCACTCGCCGTCGATCAGCCCCAGGCCATCGCGGCCGCAGACGCGGCAGGTGCCGGAGAGCGCGCGCCCGGGCGGTGGAAGCGTGCCGTCGGCCAGGGCCTTCACGACGTCCGGCCCGCGCCCGCCAGCGTCCTTGCCGGCCGTCCGACTGGCCCACATGCCGTCGCGATGCCGGCGCGCTTCGCTGGTGCTGTACAGGACCACGTCCTCCCCGTCGACCGCAAGGTTGGCTCGCGGAGGACCGAGCTCCCGGTAGCCGCGCTCGTTCAACTCGGCGGCCGGGCGCAGGTCTCGGGGGACGTCCTCGCGGCGGCGGTAACGGGGGAGGGGGTCGTCGGGCACGTTCACGGGCAGTGTATCGAGATGGGGTCCGAGTGCTCGTGCCTCGCCCGGCCGGCGCCTACCCCACGTCGCGATCCGGCGAGGCGTCGTAGGTGCTCTCCACGGCCGCTGCGAGGAACGTCACCAGGAGCTCCTCGACCGCCGCCGCCGTCACCTCCTGGGGCTGCAGCGTGCGTGTCTCCTCGTGGGAGCGACGATACGGGCTCATGGCCGAGCGGTCCCGACCGAGGACCCGGAGGGTGACCTTCACGGTGGGCGCGTCGACGTGGATCGCGATCACCAGCGATGCCTCGCCCGCGTGGGCGAACGCGTGAGCGCCGCGGCCACCCAGGGAGAGGTTGAAGCGGACATGCTGCTCCTCGGCGAAACGCCCCCCATCGAGCATCCCATGATCCGTGACGTCGAAGTCGTGGCCGAGCTCGCGCAAGCGAGCCCCCGCCGCGAGCATGACCGGGAGGACGGTGCGTTCGATAAGGGTGCGGAACTGCTCGGCGCGCTCGAGGCGAGCGCGCTCGGCGGCCTCCCTGCGTTGCCGCTCCTCCTCGAGGTGCCGCTCGCGCAGCTCGAAGACACGGTCGATGCGTTCCTGGAGTCGACTCGTGAGGATGTCCGGCATGCTTGATTCTCCCCGCTGAGGCTGCGCTCGCCCGTGAAATAACGCCCGCCTCCCTTCTAGCAGCGCGGAGCCCTCGTGCGCAAGGGGCGCCGTTTCGGGCGCGGGGGTGGCGCCCGGAGCTTCCGCCCCCTAGAATGGGCGCCAACCCATCGTCGAGGAGGGACACATGGAGGCTACGACCAACGTGCGGCAGCTTCTCCACGGAAAGGGCTCGAGTGTCTGGTCGGTGGCGCCCGACGACAGCGTGTTCGAAGCCCTGCAGCTGATGGCCGAGAAGAACGTGGGCGCGCTCGTCGTGATGGAGGGCGAGCGGCTCGCGGGGATGTTCTCGGAGCGCGACTACGCGCGCAAGGTCATCCTGGTGGGCCGGGCCTCCCGAGAGACCGCCGTGCGCGACGTCATGAGCGACCACGTCGTGACCGTGGGGCCGGAGAAGACGGTCGCCGACTGCATGGTGGCCATGACCGAGCACCGCATCCGGCACCTGCCGGTCCTCGAGGAGGGGCGGCTGGTCGGGCTGGTATCGATCGGGGACGTGGTGAAGGCGATCATGTCCGAGCAGTCGTTCCTCATCGATCAGCTCCAGAGCTACATCCAGGGCACGACCTGAGGTCCGCCGGACTCAACCGCGCGTGAGCAACGAGGCCAGCGCGGCGGCCATGCCGCCGAGCCCGGCCGCCAGGGTGATCCCCAGCGTCAGAAGGCGGAAGACACCCTGGGGGGTGCGCCGGTGTAGCCTGCTGCCGGCAGCGCGGCCGAGGAGCGCGACCGGGGCCAGCAGGGCCGCGGCGCCCCAGGCGTGGGGGGGCGCGCTGCCCTGGAGCAGGAGCGTCACCAGGCCGATAGGGCTGGCGAGCGCGAAGTACGCGGCCAAGGTGGCGCGCGAACGGTGCTTGTCGGGGAGAGCGCCGCTCATCAACAGGACGACCGGGGGGCCGCTGAGCCCGACCGATGTCGTCAGCACCCCGCTCGCACCGCCCACCAGCGCTTCGGTTGCTGGGGAAGGGCGGGCCGCGGGTCGGCGGCGCACGACCAGCAGCAGCGTGAACACGACGACGAGCGCGCTGGCGGTGAGCTTGAGCGCGGTGGGGTCGAGGACTCGCAGAACGTAGGAACCGGCGACCATGCCCGCGGTCGCGCCGGGCAGCAGGGCGCGCAGGATCCTCCACTCCACGTGCCGCCGCGATGTCCAGGCATTGACCGTGCTGGTGAGCTGACCGATCACCAGCACGGCCGTTACGACGCTCGGAGGGTCCATCACCCACAGGAGGATCGGTACGCTCACGAGCGCGAAGCCGAAGCCGGTCAGGCCGGTGACCACCCCGGCGCCCCCGACGGCGATGAGCGCCAGGGCGAGGGCGGGAGGAGCGATCATGCCCTACAGCTTCGGCCACGCCGGCCCCGCTGTAAAGGGGCCGTGAAGGTTTGGGCAGCGTTTGCGAACGCCGCTCCCTAGCATGGAGGCAAGAGGAGGTGGTGCCGAAATCCGGCCCGAGCCGATCCCGTCAGGGACCTCCCATCGACCCGGCTCGGTACTACCCCTCCCTTTTCTTCCTTCGTTGTGTGGGTGTGGTGGTGCTGGCGTGGAACGCGGCGTCGCTCAGGCCGCGTCCGCCCCCAGGACGGTCTCTTCCTGCATATGGGCACGCCCCCAGCAGTCGATGGCGGCGATGACGGCATCGAGCTCGCGGCCTGCGCGCGTCAACTCGTAGCGCGTGCGCGGGGGCATCGTCGACTCGACGGTCTTGTGCACCACGCCCAGCCGCTCGAGGTGCTCGAGCCTCTGCGACAGCGTCGTCGTGTTGGCACCACCCACCGCGCGCGCCAGCTCGTTGAAGCCGTGCGGCCCCTCCAGCAGGGAGCGCACGATGTGCAGGACCCACTTCTCCTGGAGCAGGTCGATCGACGCGTACACGGGGCAGTAGTCCTGGTCGGCCCGGGCCACGACCCGATGGTAGCACAATGACGCAGTTGGCGGAGTGCTTGACAATCTAGAGCACACCATAATATCGTCTATCCAAGCCGAGCACCGTCCCGGCTGCGCGCGACGCGCGCCCAAACCAACAGCCTGCGCGAACGGCAGCCGTTCGGAGGGGTTCGACCCGCCGGCCAGGGAGGCCGTAGCGCCGGAAAAGGAGCAGGCATGACGTGGAACCTGGATCCAGCCCACAGCAGCATCGAGTTCTCGGTTCGTCACATGGGGTTCGCCACCGTGCGCGGCCGCTTCAAGACGTTCACGATGGACATCGAGAGCGATGACCAGGATCGGCTCAGCCGCGTCGAGGCGATCATCGAGGCCGGCAGCGTCGACACGAGCGAGGCGCAGCGCGACCAGCACCTCCGGTCGGCCGACTTCCTCGACGTCGAACGCTTCCCCGAGCTGCGCTTCAGCGGCACGCGCATCGAGGCTTCGGGTCGCAACCGCTACCGCGTGACCGGCGACCTGACCATTCGGGGGGAGGCCCGGCCCGTGACCTTCGACGTCGACGTGCAGGAGCCGATCAACGACCCCTTCGGCAACGTGCGCGTGGCCGCCGAGGCGAGCGGCAAGCTGAATCGGAAGGACTGGGGCCTGACCTGGAACCAGGCGCTCGAGGCAGGCGCCCTTCTGGTCGGCGAAGAGGTCAGGTTCGTGCTGGACGTGCAGGCGGTGGCGGTCCAGAAGGAGGTCGCGGCTTCCCGCTGAGCTGCGAGCTCGGGGCGACGGAGGCGCCTTCCCTGGGGCCTCCGCCGCCCCGGCGCTCGTTCGAGGACGCTCACGCGGATGGGACCCGCGGCGGGTCCGCGTCCAAGCCGGTCCGCTCTGCCTCCAGGAAACGGCGGTAGGGCCCGGGCTCGTCCGCGAGCGCGGGATGCGTCCCCCGCTGGGCCACCCGGCCCCCGTCCAGGACGACGATCTCGTCTACGTCCTCGAGGCCCGCCAAGCGATGGGTGGCGAGGAGCACGCCACGGTCGTTGCGCCGCTCGAGCAGCGTGCCTAGCACGCGCTGCTCGGTGACGGCGTCGAGGTGGGCGGTGGGCTCGTCGAGCAGCAGGAGCGGAGCGCCCTTGAGCAGGGCGCGGGCGATGGCGAGGCGCTGACGCTCGCCCATGGACAGCTGGCTACCGTGCTCGCCAACGACCGTGTCGAGCCCGTTGGGGAGCTCGGCGACGCGCTTGTCCAGCGCGGCTGCGGCGAGGGCCTTCCAGAGTGCGTCGTCGGGCGCGCCGGGGCGGGCGATCGCCAGGTTCGCTCGCACGCTGGCCTGGAACAGGGTCACCTGTTGCGGGACGACGCCGAGCCGGGCGCGCACGTCCTCCTGGCGAAGGGAGCGCAGGTCGATCCCGCCGAGGGCGACGGTGCCGCAGGTGGGATCGGCGAAGCGCTCCAGGAGTCGGAGCAGGGTCGACTTGCCCGATCCCGAAGCGCCCACGACGGCCACCCGACGGCCCGGGGCGACCGTCAGGTCGATGGCCTCGAGGACGGGGCGCCCGCCGTAATCGAACCCCACGCCCGACATCCGCAGGCCGCTGCCCTCGGGCGGCGAGACGGGCTGACGGGGATCGCGCACGCGGGGGGGCTGGCCGAGGACCTGCTCGATCCTCGCCGCGGCGGCCCGCGTGCGGGCCCAGCGCTCGAACGCTTCCGCGAGCGGCGCGGTCGCCTCGAAGGCGCCGCCTACCCCGAGAGCCAGCGGGACCAGCAGCAGGGGCGCCAGCGTTCCCGACGAGACCTGGGGCAGGGCGGCGACGACCGCGGCCCAGGGCGCGGCCAGACCCAGCAGGGTGCCCGCTCCATCGCGCAACCCCTCGAGTCGAGCTCGACGCGCGGCGAGGCGCCCGAGTAGGGCGTCGAGCTCGGCGAGGCGGGCGCGGTAATCGGCGCTGCGGCCGTACACCCACAGCTCCTGGGCCCCCTGCAGGGTGTCGAGGAGCAGCACGCGGCGCCGGGCGTGCAACGCAGCCTCCCTGCGGCCCAGCGGGCGTTCGATCAGCGCGAGCAGGCCGGGCAGGGCCAGGCCCGACGCGAGGAAGAGCGCGAGCGTCACGGTGGCGGCAGGCAGGCTCATCAGGGCCACCAGCGCGACGGTGACGGCGGCCACCAGCACGGCGGCCAGCATGGGGACGACCAGCTTGAGGACCACCGTTTGCAGCTCGTCCACGTCGGCGATGAGGCGCCCGAGCAGATCGGCGCTACGATGCTGGTGGAGCGTCAACGGGGCCAGCGGCACGAGCCTGGCGTACACGCGCCGGCGCAGCGCGGCGAGCACGCGCAGCGTCAGGTCGTGGGATACCAGCCGCTCCGCGTAGCGCACTCCGGCGCGGGCGAGTCCGAAGAAGCGAACGCCCGTGACGGCAACCATCAGCGCCAGGACCGTGTCGGGGTGGAGCGCAGCGCGCGCGATCAGGTACCCCGACGTCGACAGCAACCCCACGCCCGCCAGCACCATGGCGGAGGCCAGGGCGGCGGCTGCCGCGAGCCGCCAGGGGTGGCCGGATAGCAGCCGCAGCGCCGCCCTCATGACGCCTCCACCGTCGTGCGCCCGGCCGCCCCGGTCAGGCGCGCGTACCACCCACCCCGCGCCGTGAGCTCGGCGTGCCGGCCGGTTTCGAGCACGACGCCGTCCACGAGGACGGCGATGCGGTCGGCGGCCCGTACCGTGCTTAGGCGGTGGGCGATGACCAGCACCGTGCTCCGTTTCGAGAGACGCTTCACTGCGTGCGCCAGCGCCCCCTCGGTACGCGTGTCCAGGTGGGCGGTGATCTCGTCGAGGATCACGAGCTCCGCATCGCGAACGAAGGCCCGGGCGATGGCGAGGCGTTGGCGCTCGCCTCCCGACAGGTCGAGGCCGTTCTCGCCGAGCGGCGTGTCGTAGCCCTGGGGCAGGGCGCGGATGAAGGCATCGGCCTCGGCCCGCCGAGCGGCCTCGACGACCGTGTTCCTGTCGGCCACGGGGTCGCCCAGTCGGAGGTTGTCGAGCACGGTCCCCTCGAACAGGTGCGGCCGTTGCGGGACGAATGCCAGCCGTTGGCGCCATCGATCGGACGTCGTGGGGTCGACCGGGGCGCCGTCGGCCAGCAGTGTGCCGCTCCGTGCAGCGAGCGTTCCGATGAGCAGGCGGGCCACGCTCGACTTCCCGGCGCCCGTGGGCCCGACCAGGGCGGTGATTCCCGCGGGCCCCAGCTCGAGATCGAGTCCACGGAGGGCGTCGTGGTCCGCTCCCGGATAACGGGCGTGGATCCGGCGCAGGGCGATGCGCAGGCCGGCGGCGTTCTGTGGCCCGGCCGGGGCCTGGCGCGTCGATGCGGCCGCCGCGCCGCGACCGGTCGAAGCGTCGGCGGGATGCCCTGGCGGACCCCGTCGGCCGGGTGTCCCCGCGGCCGGTTCCGGTGCGACGGCTGCGGGCGTGGGCGCCTCCTGCGCGAGGTGCGCCAGCAGGTCGCGGGCGGCTGCAACCCCCTCCATGGAGGCGTGGTGGTGCGCGCCGAGCTGCCGGAAGGGGAGGTAGAACTCGGGTGCAAGCAGCAGGGTGGTCAGGGCGACGGAGAAGGAGAGCTCGCCGGTGGCCAGGCGCAGCCCCACGGTGACGGCGACCATGGCCGTTCCGAGCATGGCCAGGAGCTCGAGCGCGAAGCCCGAGAGGAAGGCGACCTTCAGCACGTCCAGGGTCGTCCGGCGGTACCGCTCTCCGCCCCGTGCCATCGCCTGCTCGTGGTCGGTGGCCCTGCCGAACAGGCGGAGGGTCTCGAGCCCCTGCAGAGCGTCGAGCGCCTGAGCGCTCAGGATGCTGAGTGCGCGCCACTGGCGCTGGGCGCGCTGCTCGGCGAGCGTGCCGAGCAGCCACAGGAACAGGGGGACCAGCGGACCCGTGACCAGGAGGATGACGCCGCTGATGGGATCCAGGTGCAGCACGTAGAGAGCGACCAGCACCGGAACGATGACGGTCAGCGCCGCCTGGGGCAGGAAGCGGGCGACGTAAGGCTCGATGCGGCCCGTTCCCTCCAGCACCTCGGCGCTGAGCTTGCCGCTGGCATGGTGTTCCAGGTAGGCGGGGCCGCGGCCGAGGAGCCGCGCGGTCACCTCCGAGCGGAGGTCGCGGGCCACCCGTTCTCCGGCCCGATGGCCGGCACTGGTGCTCAGGTAGATGGCGGCCGCGCGGAACACGACCGCGGCGAGCAGCCAGACGAGGGCCCCGCTCAGAGCTGGAAGGTCGCGACCCAGGAGAAAACCACCATTCAGCACAGCCGTCAGCAGCCGGGCCTGGGGAATGGCGACGAGCCCGGCGAGGGTGCCGGCGACCACGCTGACCACCAGCCAGCCGGGATGGCGGCGGGCGCGAGCGAGCAGCGCCCTGCGCGCCTCGGTCGCGCCCGGCACGGCAGCCTCGCGAGGAGCCACCGGGTCCGTCGCCCCCGACCGCGCGCCTGCGGTCCCCGTCGAGCGGTCACGCACGGTGCGCGCTCAGGAGCCGGGAATGCTCCGGCGCGTCACGCGCCGGCGGAAGACCCAGTAGCTGTACCCCTGGTACAGGAGGACGATGGGCACGAAGACGATGGCGACGACGAGCATGACGTGAAGCGTCAGGGGGCTCGAGCTCGCGTTGTAGATGGTCAGGTCGTAGGCGCGCCCGAGCGAGGAGGGCATCACACGGGGGTACAGGCCCTGGAACGCCACCACCGTAGCCAGCACGATGGTCAAACCCGTGGTGACGAAGGCCCAGGCGTTCCACCGGAGCCGTGCGAGCACCGTACTGGCCACGAACATGATCATCGCCAGCACGGGAAGCGTACCGGGAACCAGGCCGGAACGCGAGAAGAGGTCGGTCTGGGAGTAGGTGAACACGAAGAAGACCACCAGGACGGCCGCAGCAGGCCACCACAGGCGCAAGGCGAGTCGGCGGCTGCGCTCGGCGATGCTCTCGTCGGCCCGGAGGTTGAGGAAGAGTGCGCCGTGGAGCGCGAAGACGCTGAGCGAGACGACCCCACCCAGCAGCGAGAAGGGGTTGAGCAGCGTGAGGAGGTTCCCCTGGAACACCATGTCGGGGCCGATCGGCACACCGCGCACCAGATTGGTGAGGGCGACACCCCACAGGAACGCGGGCAGCGCACTGCCCAGCACGATCGCGGTATCGGCGGTGCGGCGCCAGCCTGCGCCATCCAGCTTGCCTCGGAACTCGAAGCCCACCGCACGCAGGATGAGGGCGACCAGGATGAGGAAGAGTGGCAGGTAGAAGCCGCTGAACAGGGTCGCGTACCAGTTCGGAAAGGCGGCGAACATGGCGCCACCGGCCGTGATCAGCCAGACCTCGTTGGCGTCCCAGAAGGGTCCCACCGTGTTGATGACGATCCGCCGGTCGGTGTCGTCCCTGGCCACGAACGGCAGCAGGATTCCCACGCCGAAGTCGAACCCCTCGAGGAAGAAGTACCCGATGAAGAGCACGGCGATGAGGGCGTACCAGATGGTGTTGATATCCATGATCCGCTCCTGAACCTAGTACGCGAAGACGTCGCCGAGGCCGGCGTCCTGCTCCCCTTGCCGGACCGACGTGACGGGCCGCGCGAACCGATAGAGGAGGTAGAAGTCGACCACGGCGAGGATGCCGTAGAGCAGCGTGAAGCCGAAGAACGTGATCGCCACATCGGTGCCGGTGACGTTGGGAGAGACCGCCGAGGAGGTCCGCAGCAACCCCTGCACGACCCAGGGCTGGCGCCCCATCTCGGTGGTGATCCAGCCCGCGAAATTCGCCAGGTAGGGGAGGAACAGGAAGAGCATCGCCAGGCGCAGGAACCAGCGACGTTCCAGGTGCCCGCGCCACCACAGCACGAGGCCGCTCAGCGACAGCAAGATGAAGAGGACGCCCAGCCCTACCATGGCGCGGAAGGTCCAGTACACCACCGCCACCGGAGGGATGTAGTTGCCGGGCCCGTACTTGGCGACATCCTGGGCCTGCAGCTGATGGATCCCCTTCACCTCACTGGTCGTGTTGCCGTAGGCGAGCACGCTGAGCAGGTACGGCAGCTTCAACTCGCGGGTACTGGTGCCGGCCTTCTGGTCGATGCTGGCGAACAGGGAGAAGGAGGCAGGCTGCTCGCTGTTCCACAGCGCTTCCATCGCCGCCAGCTTCATGGGTTGGATCTGGACGCCGTGTTGTGCCTGCTCGTGGCCGCTGGTCGCGGTGAGCAGGCTCGCCACCGCCACGACGACGAGGGCGATCTGCGCGGAGCGCAAGAACATCTCCCGCTCGTGGTGCCGGATCAGGTGCCAGGCGCTGATGCCTAGCACGAAGAAGCCACCCGTGGTCAGAGCCGCCAGGATGGTGTGGGGGGCCTCGACCTGGAGTTGCGGGTTGAGGAACAGGGCGACCGCGTCGGAGAGTCGGGCCCGCCCGTCGACGATCGTGTAGCCGACGGGTTGCTGCATCCAGGAGTTCGCCATCAGGATCCAGATGGCGGACAGCGTGGAGCCGATGGCCACCATCCAGATGCTGAACAGGTGCATGGCCTTGGGCAGCTTGTCGCGGCCAAACAGCCAGATGCCGAGGAACGTCGACTCCAGGAAGAAGGCCGTCAGCGCTTCGATGGCCAGCGGGATGCCGAAGATGTCGCCGACGAAGCGGGAGTATTGCGACCAGTTCATGCCGAACTGGAACTCCTGCACGATGCCGGTGACCACGCCCAGGGCGAAGTTGATGACGAAGAGCTTGCCCCAGAAGCGTGCCATGCGGTCGTACATGTCGTTGCCCGTACGGTAGTGGAAGCTCTGCATGACCGCCACGATCAAGCCGAGACCGATCGTGAGGGGCACGAAGATGTAGTGGAAGGCGGTCGTGACTCCGAACTGCCAGCGCGCCAAGAGCAGGGGGTCCATGGTGCCGATTCTTGGGCGGCCCCAGGAGGTGCCCTAGGGACAATCGTCCTCGTGTAGCCCTCCCCGTGCGTGCGCGAATGCGCCCTGCTAGGACATTCACCCCCTGCGCCCCGCCTGCAGGGCGCGTAGCCTCGAGGCAGCGAGCCGAAGCGGGCCGCATCGGCGGCAGCGTCGGTGTCGGGGCCCGGCGGGCGAGGGTAGGGGGAGGTGTGTGGTGGACACCGGCGCGATGGACACGAGCGCGATCGTCGCGCTCATCGAGCGGCGTTGGCCCGAGGCGCCCGGCTTCGCCAACGAGGTCCGGGGCGTCCTGAAGAGCCTGGAGCCGCTGCTCAGGGCCACGCCGGAGCTCGCATCCGACGGGATGTTGGAGCGCGTCGTGCAGCCCGAGCGCGTGGTGATGTTCCAGGTACCGTGGCGCGCGGACGACGGCTCGGTCCAGGTGAACCGAGGCTACCGGGTGCAGTTCAACAGCGCCCTCGGCC
>Ga0315542_1001445_pt1 | contig 14772 bp, 10 predicted proteins | sample SalMarSW160120MG_FD_202541 | JGI IMG/M metagenome (GOLD analysis project Ga0315542, IMG submission 202541) | Salt marsh sediment microbial communities from the Plum Island Ecosystem LTER, Massachusetts, United States - Salt Marsh Sediment SW1601-20 ...
AGATAATCAAATCATTAATGCCAGCTAAAGAGGCATAAACAATATTATAGTATTGTTTAGGTACTTTAGTATCTCCATGAGGTATTATATCAAAAATATAATGTAAAATAAAACCGGCTATAAAAGCTAGCCAGGGATTAGAAATCCTTTGGCCTATAATAATACCGATTGCGCCATGAACAGTTAAAAACATATTAGCAGGGGAGAGAATCGAACTCTCGACCTTGGGCTTATGAGTCCCACGCTCTAACCAACTGAGCTACCCTGCCTCAATAATAACTATTAACAGTTAACTATTAACAATTAACTAATTTGTGCCGAAGGAGGGGATCGAACCCTCATGAGGAAAACCCCACACGATTTTGAGTCGTGCGCGTCTACCAGTTCCGCCACTTCGGCAAATTTTTAGAGTACCATTCTACCAGCCTTTGCTGGCCGAAGCCAGCTACGGCTGGCATAGGCCAGTTCCGCCACTTCGGCTTAAAGACAAATATGTCTTATTTTAACTCAAAAACTTTAATTTGTCAATTTTACAAATTCATTAAAAAGGTGTAGAATATAGTAAGATTAAGCAAAATTTATGGCTCAAATTATTTCTATTGTTAATCAAAAAGGCGGCGTAGGCAAGACCACAACAGCTATTAATTTAGCTGCTTACCTTGCATCTTTGGGTAAATTTGTTTTATTGATTGATTTGGATCCGCAGGCAAATGCCACAAGTGGTCTAGGTATTGATTATAATAATCTGGATAATGGTGTCTATGAATCTTTAATTTTAGGTAAAGATTTAAATGAAATTATTTTAAATACTACTATTTCTGGTTTTAAGATAGCACCAGCTACTTTGAATTTAGCAGGGGCTAATGTAGAATTGGTTAATTTGGATAATAGAGAATTTAAATTAGAGCAGTCTTTGCTTAGAGCTAGGCATGATTACGATTATATAATAATTGATTGCCCGCCTTCTTTAGGGCTTTTAACTATAAATAGTTTAGTCGCTGCAGAAAAGATTTTAATTCCCGTTCAGGCAGAATATTATGCTTTAGAAGGATTAGGCCAATTAATCAATACAATTAATTTAATTAAGACTAATTTAAAGCCTGATTTGGATATTTTGGGAGCAGTTTTAACTATGTATGATAAAAGAAATAGACTTTCCGATGAAATTTTGCATCAGCTTTATCAATATTTTCCTGATCGAATTTTTCGGTCAGTTATCCCGCGTAATATTCGTTTGACTGAAGCGCCTAGTTATGGCAAAACGATTTTAGAATATGATCCTAAATCAAAAGGCGCTAAAGCTTATGAACGTTTAGCCAAAGAAATAATTGATTTGACTAATTTTAATTATTATTAAAACTAAAATAAAATTATGCCTTTAGGTAGAGGTTTGAATTCTTTAATTCCTCAAAAACCCATTAAAACAAAATTTTCGAATCAGGAAATTAATAAAATAGATGAGAAGAATAAAATTTTTGAGATTGAAATTGAAAAAATTCAATTAAATCCTCATCAGCCCAGAAAGAAAATTGATCACAGTGAACTTGAAGAGTTAACTAATTCTATAAAAATCTACGGAATAATCCAGCCTTTAATTGTAACTAAAATTGATGATGAACATTATCAATTAATTGCTGGCGAACGAAGATTAAGAGCTGCTCAAATTTTAAATTTAGGGAAAGTCCCGGCAATTATTAGGCAAGCTAAAGAGCAGGAAAAATTAGAATTAGCTTTAATTGAGAATTTGCAGCGTAAAAATTTGAACCCAATTGAAGAAGCTCTTTCTTACAAACGTTTAATTGATGAATTTAATTTGAAGCAGGAGGATGTTGCTAAAAGAATGGGGAAGAAAAGATCGACGATTGCTAATACTTTGCGCTTATTAAACTTACCAGAAGAAGTTCAAAAAGCAATTTTAGATGAAAAAATTTCCGAAGGCCATGCGCGCGCCATTGCTAGTTTGTCTAGTGAAAAAGAGCAGAAAGAATTTTTAAAAAAGATTCTCCATAATCAAATGACAGTCAGGCAGGCAGAAGGGCAGGCAAGAAATGTTAGAGTAAAAAGCCATTTGAGGACCTTAAAAATTGATCCTCTACTTTTAGCAAAGGAAGAAAAGCTAAGAGATCTGTTAGGCTATAAGGTGTTGATCAGGAAAAAGGACAAAGGCGGAGAAATTGTTATTCTTTATGATTCCCAGGAAGATTTAAATGAAATTTATAAAAAATTATTAGATTTAGAGTAATATGAAGTTTGCTTTTCCTGACTTTGGAAAAATTATTTTCGACCTGCAAAATAGCGCTGAGCTATTTTTAGAAAAAATAATAAGAATAATTATTTATTTAAGCGTATTTTTAATACCGCTTTTTTTTATTGACGGTTCTTCCTATTTTTCTGAATTTGCTAAGGTTATTTTATTCTATTTTATTATTATTTTAGCTTTAATTTTTTGGCTGATAAAAATTTTCTTAACTAAAAGAATCATTTTTCAATTTAAGTTTTTAGATATCCCTTTTATTTTATTGCTATTTGTTTATTTTTTGTCCAGTCTTTTTTCGATTGATAAGTATTACAGTTTTTTAGGCAGCAATTTAATAGTCTCTCTCTCTTTTTTGACAGTTTTATTCTTGATTATTTTTTATTTTTTTGTCAGCCGTTTTATTAAAACATTATCCGAAGTAAAAAATATTAGCTATTGTCTGCTTTTTTCTCTATTTTTAATTTTAGTAATTAATATCTTAAATTTATTTTTAGTCAATTCTTGGCTCTCAAATTTTAATATTTCTATTAATACCTTTTATTTTCTATTAGTAATCGGTTTGTTTTTGAATCTATATCTATTTTTAGTTAATACTGGCAAAAAGATGAAAATTTTAAATTTAATATTAGGTGTATTATTTTTATTATTCATCTATTTAATTGATAATCCTTATGTTTTACTCATATTAATTATTTCAATTTTTGTATTTATCCTCTTGCTTTCTTTTAAATCAGCAAATTTTTCTAATAAATTAATAATTTTTTTGACCATCTTGCTCTTTTTAACAGTTTTGATTTTAATTTTACCAGTTAGCAATTATACTAAACTGATCAGTCCCATTGAAATAAAATTAAATAATGAATTCGGTTGGCAAATAACAAAAGCCAGCTTGGCTGATTATTTTTTGCTAGGTGTCGGACCACAAAATTTTTCTTATAGTTTCCATAAATATAAACCTTTAGAATTTAATCAGACTAATTTCTGGCAATTAAGCTTTGAAAAAAATGCAAATTTTTGGTTAGAGATTCTAAATAATATAGGCATTCTGGGTTTATTTTTGGTGATTATAATTTTCATAAAATACTTTTATCAATTAATAATATTTTTAAAAAGATTTAAGATTTTTGATTCTAGTAATTATCAAAAGTTCACGAGCATTTGTTTTGTTACCACGATTTTGTTTACTTTTTCCGCTTTTGGATTATTTTATAACTTTGATTTTATTTTAATTTTTTTATTTTTTTTGCTCATTGCTTTGGCAGTAAGTTTACTAGATATAGAAATCCAGGGGCAAGAGAAGGGATATGCCAATAAGCACGTAATTAATTTGTTATTTTATGTCGCTATGATTTTGGTGATTGCTTTAATTTATTTTGAAGTAAAATTAGTCAATGATGAGATAAATTTAGAAAAACAATCAGTTAAAACATTCGATTCTTTGGTTGATTTTGATGAGGCAGCGACCAGCTTTAAACAGGCAATCAATAATAATCCGGAACGCAAGGATTACAATTTAAAATTAGTCAGTCTTTTAATAAATAAAGATTTATTCTTGGCAAATTCTTCAACGGAATTTGATCAGCAGCAGATAGAGCAAGAAATATTGGATAATTTAAATAAAGGGTTTGTTCCAGGTAATAAAAGAATTGACAACTATTTGATCTTAAGGAGCATTTTAGATAATTTAAAAACTTTGGGCTTTTCCGTAGCTCCATTGCAAGAGGCTAATTTAGAAAGATTAATTGATTTAGATCCTCAAAATCCTGAATTATATGTTGATCGGGCTTTATTAAATTTTGATAAATATTTAGCCATTAAGGAAAATAAAACAGATGTTTCTGCACAGCAAATAGAAGTATTAAGCCAAAAAATAAAAAATGATTTGGAAAAAAGTATAGAATTGAAAAATGATTATATTTTAGGCTATTTCAATTTAGGGCTTTATTACCAGGAATTTGGGGATGAGGAAAAAGCTTTGGCTAATATTGAAAAAGCTTATAGCTTGGATCCTAGCCAAAAAATAATTGTTTTAAGTCTAAAAAAACTTTATCTTAATCAAGATAAAGTTGAAGAAGCCAAACAAGTTTTAACTAAATATTTAGAGCTTCAGCCGGAAGATGAAGAAATCAGACAAATGCTAGAAGATTTAAAATAGATTGAAATTTATTTTTTAAGAAATTTATCAATTAAGGTTCTCTTACTTAGAGAACTTTTTATTTTATTTTTCGCCAAACTAGTTTTTGCGAATTTTAACCAGTCAGCGTTGGGGAATTTTCTGCTTTTATTAGTTAATATTTCTATCACATCGCCGCTTTTTAAAGGCTTATCCAAAGTGGCTATTTGGTTGTTAATTAGAGTTCCCACGCATTGATTGCCTACGTCCGTATGTACATGATAAGCAAAATCTACAGGCGTAGCGCCACTTGGCAGATCTATGACGTCTCCATTTGGAGTGAAAACAAATATTCTGTCTTGAAAAACATCAATCTTGAGTTTCTCTAGAAATTTTTGATTTTCACTTAATTCTTTTTGCCATTTGGCTATTTCTTCTATCCATTTTGTTCTTTTGCTTGTCCTGAGCGAGCCGTTTTCATCATAGTACCAATGAGCAGCGATGCCATATTCTGCTTCTTCTTCCATCTCTTGGGTCCTAATTTGGACTTCAATAATTTCTCCTTCAGGCGTGAAAACTGTTGTGTGTAAAGAAGAATAGCCATTGGGTTTAGGCTGGGCAATATAATCTTTAATTCTGCCTTTAAGCGGTTTCATCTTTTTATGAATAATACCCAATACAGAATAACAGGCAGGAATATCTTTCACGATTATTCTAATAGCAATAAAATCATAAACTCGATTAATGTCTTTATCATGGCGCAATAATTTTTTATAAAGACTATATAATTGTTTAATTCTGCCTCTTACTTCAAGATATTCAACATTTTCATTTTTTAATTCCTGCTGAACAAATTTTATAATTTTATTTAAATATTTTTCCTTGTATTTGCTTTGTTCCTCAACTAACTTCTTTAGCCAATTGTATTCTTTAGGATAGAGATATTTAAATGATTCCTCTTCAAGCCGACCTTTCATTTCATACATACCTAGACGATTGGCAATGGGCGCGTAAATTTCCAAAACTTCTGAGGCAATTCTTATTTGCTTGTTACGAGGCAGAGCATAAAGCGTTTTTAAGTTATGTAAACGATCAGCAAATTTGATTAAAATAACTCTGAGATCATTAGCAATGGCAATGAACATTTTCCTTAGATTTTCAATATATCTTTCAATCCCGCGATATTTAATTGAGCCTAATTTAGTGATACCTTCAACTAAGGCAGCGACTTCATCGCCAAAATCATTTTTTATGTCTTCTAGCGTATAATTAGTATCTTCTGGCACATCATGCAAAAGACCAGCAATAATAATAGTCGGACTTAATTTCATTTCAGCTAAAGTTTGGGCAGTTGCTAAAGGATGATAAATATAATCTTCGCCACTCATTCTTTTTTGGCCTTTGTGGGCTTCTTGAGCAAAATCAAAAGCCAGCTTAATTAAATCTAAATCAGCTTGAGGATAATAATATTTAACAGTTTTAATTAGGTTTTTAAATTTTATTTCTAGGTCTGGCATGGGTGATAGAGAATTTTATGTTTTAAAGATTTTAGATGTTTAAAGGTCTAGCGGTAAAAGAGGAATTATATGTAACCTATTATCATATTTTCCTTTTATCCTTTAAATCCTGTTAAACCTTTTCTTTAAGTATAAGATATTTTAGTTTATCTTTAAAGTTAAAAATTGTCAAACTATTGACAGATTTTGCAACTTATGATATAATGGAATCAAGATGTAAGGGTCAAACCTTATTGCAATGGGAAAAAATTCGGGACTGTAAGTCCGGGATTTTTTCTTTTTGGCAAAAAATACCATTGACATCTGCTTCAAATTATGATATTATTATTAAGACGCTGAAGTTGACACCCTTACATCTACATTGTAATTGGGGTTAAATCCTTCAGCGTCACTAAAAAGTCCCGATAAATATCGGGGCTTTTTTATTTGATTATTCTTTTTTATCATTTAATTCTTTAGGTTTTTCCCAGCTAGCATAATCGCATTCAGGATAACGATTGCAGCCCCAAAAGATTTTGCCTCTTTTAGTCCTTTTAATTACGATATCGCCAATTTTACATTTAGGGCATTTTAGGCCTGTTGTCTTTTGAATCGGCTTAGTGAATTTACATTTAGGATAATTTGAACAAGCTAGAAATTTGCCAAAGCGGCCGGTCTTAACTATTAATTTACCGCCACACTTATCGCAAACTTCTTTAGTTTCTTCTGCTTCCATTTCTTCTTTTGTCGCTAAAAGCGGTTGGGTGTTTTTGCATTCGGGATAATTTGAGCAGGCTAAAAATTTGCCAAAGCGGCCCATTTTAATAACCATAGGCGAGCCGCATTTATCACAGACTATGTCAGTTTTTTCTTCTGTTAATTCTTTTTTAGTTAGTTCTTTTTCTTTTAATTTTAAATTATCAATAAAAGGATCATAAAAATCTCCAATTATTGGTTCCCACTTTTTTTTGCCTTCAGCTATTTCATCTAAATCTTCTTCCATTTGAGCAGTAAAATTATAATCAACTATTTTTGGAAAATGTTCGACTAGCAAATTATTAACTAGCATGCCGATTTCAGTGGGCTGAAGTTTTTTATCTTCATTTTTTTTAACATAATTTCTTTCCTGAATTGTGGCTAGAGTAGGCGCGTAAGTCGAAGGTCTACCAATACCATATTCTTCCAAAGCCTTAATTAGAGTTGCTTCAGAATAGCGAGCTGGTGGCTGGGTGAAATGTTGATTTTTTTTCAAATCAATTAAATTTGATTTATCTTTTTCTTTTAAATCAGGTAAAGTATTTTCTTTAACCATTGTTTTGTAAACTTTAAGAAAACCATCAAATTTAATAATTTGGCCGTTAGCTCTAAAGGTGTAATCATCGGCTTTGATATCAACTTTAGTTTGGTCCATAATGGCCGGCTGCATTTGGCAAGCCAGGGTTCTTTCCCAGATTAATTTATAGAGTCTATATTGTCGTGGTTCTAAATAATTTTTTATTTCTTCTGGAATATTATTAATATCAGTAGGTCGAATAGCCTCGTGAGCTTCTTGCGCACCCTTTGATTTTGTTTTGTAAATTCTAGCTGCCGCGGGCAAATAACTTGAACCTAATTTATTACTAATATAATCCCTAATGTTATTTAAAGAAAAGCTAGATAAATTTAAAGAATCTGTTCTCATATAGGTAATCAAACCGACCGAACCTTGTTGGCCTAATTCAATGCCTTCATATAATCTTTGAGCCAGCATCATTGTTTGCTTGGCAGAAAAGCCTAATTTTTTTGAAGCTTCTTGCTGTAAGGTGCTAGTAGTAAAAGGCGTAGGCGGCTGTTTTTTTGTTTCTTTTTTATCAATGCTGATAACTTGATAATCGGCATTTTTTAAACTGTCAAAAATCGTCTGAGCCTGTTTTTCATTTTGAATATCCAATTTTTTAATGGTTTTATTTTTTTCTTTAACCAGTTGGGCAATAAAATTTTGTTTGTCTTTTTCTAATTCTGCTTCAATTGACCAATATTCTGTTGTTTTGAAATTTTGAATCTCTTTTTCTTTTTCGCAGACTAAACGTACAGCCACTGATTGAACACGGCCAGCGCTTAAGCCTTTGGCGACTTTTTTCCATAAAAAAGGAGAAAGTTTATAACCGACTAAACGGTCTAAAATTCTTCGCGCCTGCTGAGCATCAACTAGATTCATGTCAATTTTTCTGGGATGATGTAAAGCTTCATCAATGGCTTTTTGGGTGATTTCATGAAAAGTAATTCTTTCTGTTTTATCTGCCGGCAAATTTAAAGCTTGAGTCAAATGCCAGGCAATGGCTTCTCCTTCGCGGTCTTCATCAGTCGCCAGAATAACCTCATTTGCTTTATTTGATAATTCTTGCAGTTTTTTGACTTGTTTTTGGGCTTTGGTGGGAATAACATATTCAGGCTGGAAATCATTTTCTACATCAACACCTAATTTTTTTTCCGGCAAATCACGAATATGACCAAAAGAAGACTCCACTTTGAAGTCTTTGCTTAAAAATTTAGTAATGGTTTTGGCTTTAGTTGGTGATTCAACGATAACTAATGTTTTAGACATATTTCAACTTTAATTGGAATAATTAAATAATTATTACTATTAATAACAGGGATTGAAATATTTGTCAAATTATTTTTAAATGAAAATAAGAGCTAGGGGAGCTAAAAGTGAATAAGAATATATGTTAATAGGTGATTCTTTTATTCACCTATGCACCTATCGCTCATATAGCTCTTATTTTACCTATTATAAAAGAATATAATTTTGTCCGCCTAAATTTTTGATTAAGCCTTTCATTTCCATCAGGCTTAAAGTGCTGGTAACTTGAGCCGTAGGCATTTGAGAATTTTTTATAATCTGATCAATATGCATTGGTTCTGGGCTTAAAAATTTTAAAATATTTTTTTCTTCAGCTGTTTCGGGCAGAATTTTTTGATTGGCAACATAATTTTTAACTTCTTGTAAATTTAATTCCTCCAAAATATCATGATGGCTGGTAACTAATTTAGCACCTTTTTGAATGAGTTTGTTAGTGCCAATTGATTGTTGATTATATAGCGGACCGGGTACGGCAAAGACCTCTCGGTTTTGTTCTAAGGCATAATAAGCAGTAATTAGGGCGCCAGAACTGGCAGCGGCTTCAATCACCAATGTGCCTAAGCTTAAGCCAGCAATAATCCTATTGCGCGTTGGAAAATTATGCTTGAGAGGCAGCATGCCAAGAGGGAATTCAGAAATTATTGTGCCGTTATTATTTAAAATGTTTTGGGCCAGATAACGGTTTGATGACGGGTAAATACTTTTTTGATCTAAGCCGCTGCCTAAAACTGCAATTGTTCTGCCTTCATTTTCTAAAGCTGACTGATGCGCTAAAGCATCAACACCTAAAGCCAGTCCGCTGGTAATAGTGAAACCATTTTGAACTAATGGTTTGACTATGTCCGGCGTAATTCGTTTGCCATAGTTGGAAATTTTGCGGGTGCCAACCACAGCCAGATTAAAGTTTTGATTAAGATTTTCTAAATTGCCTTTAACATAAAGCAAAGCTGGCGGGTTAAAAATTTCTTTTAAAAGTTTAGGATAATTATTATCTTTAATAGTTATGACTTGAATATTTTCTTTTTGGATTTTTTCTATTTCTAAATCAGGTTCAATTTCTTTACGTTTGATTATAAATTCCTGGGCAATATTTTCTTCTAAGCCGGCTTTTTGCAATTCTAAAAAATCGGCTTGCCAAGCTGCATTCATGTCGGGAAAGTAATTATAGAGTTTTTTATAACGCTGAGCGCCGATTTTAGCAAATTGAGAAATGGCAACCCAGTATTTTAGATCATCTTGCATATTTTTATTATAGTAGCATATTTTAGGGAAGGGCAAGAAGGGCAAGAAGATGAAGAGGGGTAAAGGGTTTTTTAGAACTTGACAAATACTTAAAGTTGTGATATACTAAAAAGTATTGTAAAATCGTTAGTTAATGGTTAATGGTTATTAAGTTATTAGTGATTTGTATTTAAATATTCATATTCCTAATTACTAATCACCAATCACTAATTACAATTTAGTGTCCAGACTTCTATCTGCCAGTCGGCAAGGAAAAGAGGACCCTCCTCCTCTGAGTAATTTGCCATAAGTTAGGGCCAAAGCCTTGTGCAGAAAGTCCTACACTGGTAGGTAGTACTCTGGATAGTAATAATAGCAAAAGGCTTTGAGCTTCGGGCTTAGAGCTTTTTTGTCTAGAATAGTTCGGGGCCGCTTTAGCTCAACTGGTAGAGCAACTGATTTGTAATCAGTAGGTTATCGGTTCGATTCCGATAGGCGGTTCCAAAAGATCATTTAATGGGGCGACATAGCCAAACGGTTAAGGCTGCGGATTGCAAATCCGCGATTCTTGGTTCAAATCCAAGTGTCACCTCCAAAGTTTCATCGGTGGGGCAGTAGCTCAATTGGGAGAGCGCTGGCTTTGCAAGCCAGAGGTTGCGGGTTCAATCCCCGTCTGTTCCACCAAAAAATAAAAAATACCTAGTCGCAAGGCTAGGTTTTCTGTTTCAAATGAAAGAAAATAACAGTTATTTCATAATTGAATTTATTATTTCTATAGTCTTGGCTGGAATATTCTTGGCTTTGGTTAAGTCTTCTTTGGTGAATTTTTGCAAAACAAATTTTTCAGTCGGGATTTTGGTTCTGATCATCTCATTAGCCACTCCGACTTTAATCTGCCAGAAATTATTGGATTTTAAATGCTGGATAATTGATTGAATGCCTTTATGTCCAGCACCGCTTGAACCTTGCTTGGATTTTATTTTACCAATGGGAATATCAACATCATCACGAATAATAATAATATCATTTAATTTTATCTTGTAATATTTTTTTATTGCTGCCACGGCTTGACCAGAATTATTCATAAAAGTCTGCGGTTTCGCCAGGATTATATTTTTATCTTTAGTAATCTCTGCTTTTAATTTTTTGTCTAATTTAAAATTAGGCAGCTTAAAATATTCTCTAAGATAATCTAGAGCCTGAAAGCCAATGTTATGACGAGTATTTTGGTACTCTTTACCTGGATTGCCTAAACCCACGATAAGTTTGGTCATATATTTTAAGAGCCTCGCTTTATGGTTCGACTCTGCTCCCGCCTTCGCTTATGCTTCGGCGGGCAGGCACCATGACAGCTCGGCGGTTAAGGTAATTTATTAGCGATTATTTTTAAAGCTTGCGGAATAATTTGAATATCTAAATAAGGCAATTCGACTATTTCACCATCAATTTGAATATGAGTATTTTTATTATAGGGTAAAATATAAATTTTTTTAGCCGCATAATATTCATAGCGCCAATCTTTTTTATATTTACCGATTAAAAATCTGTAAAGCAGTATGCCGAGATCTTTTATATGTAAAGTTTTTATGATACTGACATTCAAAACATTATCATTAATTTTAAGCTGAGGATTTAAAACCAAATTAAAAAATTTAGGAAAATTAGAAACCAAAATGCTCTGAGCAGTAACTGTCTTTTTCATATCATCGACTTTAATAAAAAATTTGTTTGTTTCTGTATTGAAAAAGTTAAATACCAAACTAAAAATATAAGCTAGAAATCCCCAGGCTTTTTTCATTTTTCGGGTAGTATGCTTAATTACTTTGGCATCAAAACCGCAGCCAGCAGCAACCAGAAAATAATATTTATTATTAACTAAGCCAACATTTATCTTGCGAATCTTATCACTAAAACCCAGTTGCAGCGCTTTTTTAATTTCTAAGGGAATGCCCAAGGAAGAGGCTAAAATATTGCCGCTGCCAATAGGGATTATAATTAAAGGCACATTAGCTTTTTTGCTAATCAGCCAAGACGCTGCTTCTCTGACTGTTCCATCACCGCCTGCGACAAAAATACGATCGAAATTTTGAGGATTAAGGTTAACAAAGCTCCCTTGCCTTACATAATGCCAAATTATTTCCAAATTATAATCTTTTAAAAAACGTTTGATCTGCAAATCTTTTTTTTTCTCTTTGCCAGCCAAAGGATTATAAATTATTAAAATTTTCATTATTGTTTGATCATTATTTTAACGGGTGTGCCAAGTAAATTGAATTTTTGTCTTAAAGCATTTTCTAGATATTTTATATATGTAGAACTTAGAGTATCAGTCTTTCTTATTTGAAGTTGAAAACGGGGCGGATCGGTCTTTATTTGTTTAAGATCTAAAAGATAAGGATGCTTGCTACCCTTGGCTCTTAATGGCCTTTGTCTTTTAATGGCTTGTTTTAGAAATTTATTTAGAGCGCTGTCAGATATTTTTATATTTCTATTCTCATAAATTTGCAGAGCTAAATCTAAAATATTATACACATTTTTATGAGTTAACGCTGAGACGAAAATAATTGGCACCCAGGTCAAATAAGAAAAATGCCTATATATATTTTTTTGAAAATCATTTTGGGTTTTGTCTGTTTTGTCTTCTATTTTATCCCATTTGTTCGCAACTATTATAATACTGACATTGGCATCAATTAAAATTTTACTTAATTTATTATCCTGGACACCAATCGGTTCTGAAATGTCAAGCACCAAAAGACAAACATCAGCATTCCTTGCATTTTCCAGGCTTTTTTTGACAGAAATTTTTTCTAAGCCCTTGCTTATTTTTGCCTGTTTGCGGATGCCTGCGGTATCAATTAAAATTAGGTTTTTATTTTTGTATTCTAAAAAGGTATCAATTGCTTCGCGTGTAGTGTGAGGCAGAGGAGAAACAATCGCTCTCTCCTCTTGTAATAGCGAATTTAAGAGAGATGACTTACCGACATTGGGCTTGCCAATGATAGCAATTTTAATGGCTTGTTTAATTTCAAATTTTTCTGCCTTTTTGCCTTTTTTAAATTTTTTAAGCCGTTTAACTATCTCATCTAAAAGATCTCCAGTGCCTGAGCCGTTTAAAGCTGAAACAAAAAACGGTTCGCCAAAGCCTAGCTTAAAAAATTCGCCCATTTTTTCTCTTAATTTCAAAGAGTCGGTTTTATTGGCTACAAAAATTATTTGTTTGCCTAATCTTTTAAGTATTTTTCCTAACTCTTTATCCTGAGGTAAAAGACCAGTTTGGATATCAACTAAAAATAAGATCAAATCAGCTTTTTTTAAAGCTGATTGAGTTTTTTCAATGATGTCCAGCGTATATTCGATATTTAAGGCTGGTGAAAGTTTTTTTATTTTTTTTGAGGGTATAATTGTTTCAACGCCGCCGGTATCAATTAATTCAAAATTTACTCCCTGCCAATAGACCTGGCCAATATTAGTATCTCTTGTTGTGCCAGCCAATTTAGAGGTGAGTGCTTTGGGTTTTTCAATTAGACGGTTAAAAAGAGTAGATTTTCCGACATTAGCCCGGCCAATAATAATAACTTGAGGCAGGTTTTTCATATTTTAAATTCAATTTTTAGGAAGAATTATCAGATTGATCCTGGCCCAAAATAATCAAAAAATCTGCATTTTGAGCTGCTTCGGGCTTTGTTAAATCAGTTGGTGAAACATTAGCTTTTAATTTACTGACAAGATCTTCTAAGGCATCAGGATTTGCTCCTTGGGTCAAATCATAAATAACAGTTTTTTCATAATCTTGGTTTAGCGCATTGCCTATTTTGATTACTTGATAGCCTTTATTTTTTAAGTTAACAGAAGTGCGATAGGCTAACCCCTCAATTTTAGTTCCATTTTGAATTTCAATTTTGACTTGTTCTCTGGGTTTTATTTCTTTCTCTGGCTCAAAAGCATATTTTACTATTTGCTGCAGTTGATAAAAAGTCATGTCTTTAGGTAGTAATATGTAAGCGCCATTAATATTAGTGGCATAAAGCGGTCCGTCTGGTCCATCTTGCAATACAATGTTTATTACATTACTTGTATCTATTTTTTTTGCCAATTTAATAAAAGAAAAAATTTCGCCAATATTTATATTTGTTACTACATGATCACGGTAAAGATCAAGTAGCGCAGACATTTTTTTATAGCTCAAGAAGGTAGAAAAAGATAATGCTTTATCTTTGATTGCTTCAATAACTTTATGTTGTCTTTTACTTCGGGCAAAGTCAGAACTTTCGCCATTTGTGCCATGACGGGAGCGGGCGTATTGCAAAGCAGTTTTGCCATCCATTTTTTGCAGACCTGCTTTGAAGCTGAGTGTTTGATAGCCATAATCATCAGTAGGGAATTGGTAATCCACAAAACTATTATCAACATCAACTTTTATGCCGCCTAATTCATCAATTAATTTTTCAAAACCGCTAAAATCAACGCGCACATAATAATGAATAGGAATATTAAAAGTTTGACTTACAATATCAGCTGCAAATTTTGGACCGGAGCCAGCTTCTTTCATCTCGCCAAAATGATTAGCAAAGTTAATTTTTCGCCAGCCATAGCCCGGCATAGGCACTGATAAATCACGAGGAATAGAAATCATGGCAACTTTATTTTCAGAAGGCTTGATTGAAACGAGAATCATCGTGTCAGTTAAATAAGGACCAGGATGCCCAGCTCCGCCCATGCCTAAAAGTAAAATATTTATTCTGTCTTCATCTTCGCCTAGCAAGGGAGTATCTTTGCCTAAGGAAAGTCCATAATTCTGAAAGATATTGATCTTTTCAATGCTTTCTATCAAGCTATCCCCCGAAAGAATAATCTGGAAAGAAAAAACTAAAATAAAAATGCCAACAAAAATAAGAGGATAAAATAATATCTTATTAATCAATCTTTTTTTCTTTTTTTGCTTTTTCTCTAGTAAAAAATTTATTTTAGGAGTTTCCATTGTTTATATAAACACAAAAGAAAGAAGTAAATTTTATTCTTATTACTCTTATTTAATTTAACCATTAAATTGTAAAAAATT
>Ga0315542_1001446_pt1 | contig 14771 bp, 10 predicted proteins | sample SalMarSW160120MG_FD_202541 | JGI IMG/M metagenome (GOLD analysis project Ga0315542, IMG submission 202541) | Salt marsh sediment microbial communities from the Plum Island Ecosystem LTER, Massachusetts, United States - Salt Marsh Sediment SW1601-20 ...
GTCTGAAGCAATAACTCTGAAACAGCTGAGTCTCTTTGACGGACCAATAATTATTCTTAATACTCTTGGTTTCTATAAATCCCTTATTGATTTTTTCGATAATATGATACAAAACCAGTTTCTCAGGTTCGAGCATAAAGGAATCTGGGAAATAGTCAACACGCCTGAAGAAGTAATCATTGCACTCAATAGAAAAGAGAGAGGCAATGAAGAATGGAGGAAAATTGCCAAGATCTAACGCTCCGGAATTCTCGTTCCTATTAACATAATATCATCTACCTGAGGAAGGGTCCCCTTCCATTCTATTATTTCTTTCTTCAGCCTGTCGCGTTGTTCATTTATCGGCAGATCCCAAATTTCTGCAAGTAACTTCTTAACATTGCCTGATTTATATTTCTTTCCTTCTCTTGTACCGAACTGATCAGCATAACCATCTGAACTCATGTAAAGCATATCTCCCGGTTGAACATTAATAATCTGGTTTTCGAAAGTTTTTTTAGATTGGGCCGATGACATTCCAATAGGGAATCTGTCGCCTTTATATGTGAAAAGCTCTCCTTTTCTGACAACATACAGAGGGTTATAAGCCCCGGCAAATTCAAGTGTGAATTTCTTCCTGTTGAATGCGATCAAAGCAAGATCCATCCCATCATTTATGGTTTCTTCATGCCTTTGCATCAATGCCTTAACAACCTCAATATTAAGCTGATCAAGGATTGCACCCGGTCTTATTATTCCGTATTCACGTACAACTTTATTTAGAGAATTGTGCCCGATGATGGACATGAATGCTCCCGGCACACCATGACCCGTGCAATCACATGCTGCAATAAATTGCAAATCTCCGTTATCGTACATCCAGTAAAAATCGCCGCTGACAATATCTTTTGGCATATAGAGAACAAATGTATCGTGGAATGAATCTTCCCTTGGAAGCATGGCTCTCTGTATTCGTTCAGCGTACCTGATGCTTGCAGTAATATCTCTGTTTTTCTCCTCAATCTCCAGGCTTTTCTGGACTACCTCGGCAGTTCTTTCTTCCACTTTAGCCTCAAGTATCCTTTTTTCCCGGATAAGATTTTTCTCCCTGATCTTTATATATGATACTACACCTATAGCTGCAAGGATGATACATAAGGCAATAAACCATGGTGTCCGATAGAATGGCGGCTTAATGATAAAATGATATGTTACAGGTTTACTGTTCCAGATCCCCCGGCTGTTTCTGGCCATTACCATGAAAGTATACTTGCCAGGAGACAATGCTGAATAGATTGCCCGTGTCTGGTCAGTAACCGGTCTCCAGTTCTCATCAGCACCTTCCAGTTTTACTTTATATCTGACGACATCAGGATTGGTAAGACAAATACTATAATAATCGAAAAGTATTGATCTTTCATTGTACCTGAGTTTCATCCCGGGGATCATATCCCGCGACTCATAGTTTACCCTCATTCCCATAATATGGGTCAGCGGTTCCATACCTTCAGTAGTGGTCTTTCCCGGATCAAATCGTATGGCGCCATTAGCAGTTCCAAACCATAAAATTCCGTCAGGACTCTTATAAACAGCATTTGGCTTTGCTTCAATGCCGGTAAAGCCATTTCTTTCAGTATAAGAAAAGATTCTTTTGGTTTCAGGAAAATACCTGTTCAAACCATTATTCGTTCCTATATAAATGCTGCCATCTTTCCCGGTTATCAGAAGATTAATATTATTCGAAAGCAGTCCGTCATCCTGTGTTAATGTTGCAAATACAGAATCATTCCTGAATGCAACAAGTCCTTCACCTGTTCCAATCCAGAGAATTCCTTTCCTGTCCATTACCATCGTTTTGGGTATTATTCCAGGCAGAGCAGCAACCGCTTTAAAATTTTTTTTTACTGGTTCATACTTTATCAGTCCCGGTTTACCTCCCCTGGGTTCAGTTCCGATCCACATATCACCATGAGGGTCGCAATAAAGAGATGTGATCGTAAAGACTGTAAGGCTGTCCAAAAGAGTGTATCTCTGGAAATTTTGTTCATTAATTGTACCCACAGCAACCCCTTCCACAGTACCAATCCAGAGATGATTCTCCTTGTCAATCTCAAGAGCTTTGACCTGCCCTCCCCGGTAAAGTATGGAATTAATATACGGCTGTGCTTCAAATTTTGAAGTCTTCATGTTAAAGAGGATCACTCCGCCTTCGTTTGCTCCGATCCATAAATTGCCATCCCTGTCCTCTTTGAAAAACCTTATATCCTGAAATATTGAATTACTGGCTTCATTATAAATTACTGGCTTTTTATCTGAGCCCGGAATATATCTTGATATCCCGGCATTTGTACCGAACCATACTACTCCGGTTTTATCCTGGTATATTGCATTTACATTGGGATCGGGAAGTATCTCTTTTTCGTTATAGGTAATAAAAGCATCTCCTTTGAAAATAGTCAGTCCATTATCCTGATCAGCAATAAGAATATTGCCTTCAACGTCTTCAATAATCTTATATATTTTAGAAGCCTTAAGCCCGTTATCGGAGTTAAACTTGCGAAAATTGTCACCATCAAAAACAGCTATTCCGCCACCCCAGGTTCCAATCCAGATCCTGCCGCGGCTGTCTTCGGTGATACAGCTAACGGCATTACTTTCAACTCCCATCCTGATCAAATCGTAATATACCATTCTGCTTTCAGACATAATATATTTGTACACTCCTCCATTATAGGTACCAAACCAAATGCTCCCGGTTCTGTCTTCATGTAAACAGAATGTACTAAAGTAAGTGGTCATGTGAGGCATCCGGTAATTTTCAAACTTATCTTCTTCCTGATCATACCGTCGTAAGCCTACATCTGTTACACATATAAATGTTCCATCCCGGTATGTGCTCGATCCAAAAACCTGGTCGCTCAATCCATCTTTCCCGGTGTAAAGCTTTGCTTTGATATGTTTGATATTTTTAACCGGGAAGTCTGCCTGAATTGCCCCGTCAGTTGCTGAAGTAAACCATATCTTATCTTTTATCTGGGCTATACTTGTCACATCACCTGTGAGTCTTATCGAATCGAAGGCAACCTGGTCAAATATCCGGCCGTTATACCGTGATATTCCACCATTAAGATGTCCCATCCAGATATTCCCCAGTGAATCCTCTGTTATAGATTTTACTCCTCCAGGTGCAAGACTGTCGCGTGATGTGAAGTTTTCAAATTTCTTCCCATCAAAACGGGAAAGTCCGTTGGCGGTGCCAAGCCATATATAATCTTTAGAATCCTGAAGAAGTGTATAAACTTTTTGTTCACTTAACCCCTGCTTAACACCATAGGTATCAAAAAAATATTGCTGTCCATTTATTTTAATACCGGAAACTGATAATAAAAACACAAACCAGGTAAGAAGTTTTACCTGGTGTTTAATGACTTGTATGACTGACATATATTTACTATTTTGCTATAAAGAAGAATGTCCCGTTCATGTCCTCCAGTCCCTGAATTTTTCCGAATTTTGGTTTTTGCCCTTCATCAGTACTGACAGCTGCAGTAACCGATTTAACAATCGTTTCAATGGGGATGCAGGCATTTCTGTTATTCATCAGTGTATTTGCGAATGTTGATGTAAATTTCGAATTATCAGCCGCAAGTTCGTAGCCGGCTGATGAAAACACCTGCGCCGATTTAGCCCCGGCGACGAGAGTATTATCACATGTCGGAGCCTCTCCCATAGATCGCATTGCAGTATAAAATCCCGGGCCCGATTCGCATGCATCCGACACTACCAGTGTATGTACAACAACATCACCGTACCCTTGCAAACCGGCTTTCAGAGCATTGATATTAAAATATGTAAACTCATCGTCCCTTTTTGCATCAACAGGAATCCAGTATCCTATGTCGTTTATGAATTTACCATGACCGGCATACCAGATTAACAACGACTTAACCTGGTTTTTCTTGACAAGATCGCGGAGTTCAATATTAAAAAACCTCTCCATTTCGGCTTTTGTCATGTCCTTTCTCTGGATAAAGTTGTGCACCTGGTAATTAGCAAGTGCCCTCCGAATAGTGCTAATATCTTTTATCGGGCCATCAAGGCTGGCAAAAGTCTCGTAACTTGAATTTTCAATAAAAACGACCCAGGTTTTTCCCATTGGATTGTTCGTGGCAATGTCTGCTCCTTCCCGGTTAAGTTTATATTCTATCTCTTTTCTGTTTCCGTAAATGTCTTCTGCCACAACAGTAAATTTGGTTATATTCGAAATATCAAGGATTGCAGTAAATGCCGGATTCAATTCATTCCGGTTATAACTGGCTGTTACATCGCCTATAGTAATTGACTTAATCTGACTTTCATCAGAAATTTTACCCTGTATTGCAACATTCGGAGTAGAGGAATCAAGATAAACCTGGCCATCGTCAGTGGTATATGGAGCAATTATATTTATTGTCGGAGGATTTATTTCAGTCCTTTTAATTGAGTAATTAAGGACTTTCTCATTATCATAATCATCTTTAGCTGAGAATGTTAATTTATTAACACCATTTACATTGACATTTGCCAGAAAATCAACCTCCCCGTTTTTCTCCGTGAAAGGCATCGGTTCATTATTGATGGTAAAGGATTTTATCTTACTCTGATCTTTGATCTTTCCGGAGATAAGAATAGTTGTATTGTCTCCTTTGATTTCAATCGTATCTTTTGCTGGCAGTGGATTTACTACAGCAATCTCAGGGGGAGCAGTTTCCCTGTTAAGTTCATATAACCTTGCCTGGGCTTCTTTTAACAACTTCCTGGCTTTCATATCGAATTCAGAGAGAACGGTAATTCTATTGTAATCCTGTATAGCCTTATCATAATTCATTATCCCTTCATATGACTGGGCTCTGACTGCATAACCATCAGGATCGTCAGGTTTAAGCGAAATATATTTTGTGAAATCGTTGATTGCATTTGTATGCTGGTTAAATTCCTGGTAACATTTCCCCCTGGCAAAATAAAAATCGGGGTTCTCAGGATCGATAAGAATATTTTTGGATATATCATTAATTGCATTCGGATAATCAAGGTTATCCTTGTAAACATTGCTCCTCATAAGGTAAGCTGCAGTGTTCCTGTCATCATACTTAAGAACCTCATTGCATTGATCAAGTGCTTCCTGAGGTTCCCTATTTCTAAGTAAAAGACCGGCAAGAGCAAGTCTTGGTTCAGGAAGCCTTTTATCCTTTGAAATAGCCTTTTCAAACTCTTTTCTGGCAAAAGGGTCATTAACAAGACTTTCATAAATAATTCCCCTGTAATAATAATCCATTGGGATATCTTTAATTAATATAGCTGTATCAGAAGATCTCAATGCTTGTTCATACTTTTTAAGTCCTATCAATGTATTAACCTTTTCGCGATAGATCGGAGCTTTACGTTTATCAAGGTCAGTAGCATGATTCAGAGCGCTCAATGCTTCTTCATATTTCCCAAGTTTGTTCAGGACAGCTCCCAGCCTGATATAGACATCAACGTTTTTGGGATCAAAAACGATAGCCTTTTCATAGTCAGCCTCTGCTTCATTTAATTTCAGAAGCGTTTCATAAGCGTTTCCCCTGGCAAGGTAAAATTTCTCATTTGACGGTTCAACACCTATGGCAGCAGAATACTGAGCAACAGCATCTTCGTATTTCTTGCTATCCATAAACTCATTACCAGCTTTATAATACTTTTTACCATTTTGGCCGAAAATACTTATAGTAAATACAGTCATCATAGTTACCAGAAAAATCACTCGTTTTCTCATAATTTTCATTCTTTTATGATATTTTTCCAACTAACAAAATTATAAATATTTATTGTAAATATCAACCATACATGAGGTTAATCCAGATCATTCAAAATAACCTCAAGAGTACTCTGGCAAAAGAATATTTTCGAAGACAGCCTCCCTTTTATAACAGGAGCTTTAATTCCATTTTTAAATTTATCATTGCCAGTAAATATTCTTGTTTCATCCCATAACCCTGATGAAATAAAATGACTCAGAACTTTCGCTCCTCCTTCTATAAGCAACGACTGGATGCCTGTATGAAAAAGGTACTCGGCGACCTGCCGTGCTGAATCCTTTTTACGAATTAGTTTTACAATAGTTGCATCTGCCAGTTCACTTTCTGAGTTTTGAGTAAAAACTATATTTGTACCATCCGTCTTAAAAATAGCTGATTCTTTGTCCATTAAGCCTGATGCCGACAAGATCAGCCTTACGGGGTTTGTGCCTGCCCAATGCCTTACATTTAATTCAGGATTATCAGCTCTGATAGTTCCTGCACCCGCAAGAATCGACTGTTCAACAGCTCGCCACTTGTGAACGAGGACTCTTTCTGCGTCGCCGGTAATCCAGGTTGGCCTGTTTAAATTTTCTTCACTTCTTTCCACATCCAAAAAACCATCTGCTGACTGTGCCCACTTAAGTATTATATAAGGTCTCTTTTTTTCATTGAATGTAAAAAACCTTCTGTTAATCCACCTGCAATCAGCCTCCATTACACCGGTAATAACTTCACAACCCGCCTCTTGCAATTTAGCTATTCCTTTACCGGAGACTTTGTCGCTGGTATCTATTGTCCCGATTATCACTTTTTTAATTCCTGATGAAATTATTAAATCGGCACATGGTGGTGTTTTTCCAATATGAGAACATGGCTCAAGATTTACATACAGAAACGAGGTTTTAAGAAGGTGCTTATCACTTACAGAAGCTATGGCATTTACCTCAGCATGAGGGCCTCCTGCCCTGAGATGATAACCTTCGCCGATTATCAGTCCATTATGAACAATCACTGACCCTACAAGCGGATTCGGATAAGTCATCCCTTCGCTCCTGATCGCCAGATCAAGGCATCTTCTCATGAATTTTATATCATCAGTTTCCGGCATTGTAACGAAAGTGCTAATTTTGATAAATGACTGTCAAGATACAAACAATAAAAGATATCAGACTTTTCCTGGCCGGGGAACTAAAAGGAATATACTCCGAACATGAAATAAGCGCCATGACAATCATTATAATCAAGACCTTGTTCAGGTTCTCAAAGTTGCATGCCTTAGCTTTTCCTGAAAGCCCTGTTACAAAGAAACAGGTCAGTGAAGTTACCAGGATATGCACTGAACTAAAGACCGGCAAGCCCATACAATACATTATTGGAGAGACCGGCTTCTATAACTGCACTTTCAGGGTCAATAGTGAAACACTTATTCCGAGACCCGAGACAGAAGAGCTTGTGGATCTGATAATAAAGGAGAACAAGGATTTTCGCGGTTCAATACTTGATGCAGGTACAGGATCTGGTTGTATAGCCATTGCCCTGGCAATAAACCTGCCTGAAGCAGTTGTATCAGGATTTGATATTTCAGAGGGGGCATTAGAAATAGCAAAAGAGAATGCCAGGCTTAACAAGACAAAGGTTATTTTCTTCAAAGCAGATATATTTGATACGGAATTCAATAAATTTTCAAATACCGATATACTTGTAAGCAATCCCCCTTATATACGTGATTCAGAAAAGAAATATATGGATCGTAACGTTCTCAATTTTGAACCTCGAAATGCATTATTTGTTCCGGATTCTGATCCCCTTAAATATTATCGCGCTTTAATCGAAATGGCAGGAAAAATACTTGTTCCGGATGGTAAGATTTACTTTGAGATCAATGAGGCTCTTGGAAAAGAAATAGCTAACCTGTTAAACGTTCCCGGTTATTCTCAAATTAATGTTCTCAAAGACATTAATGGCAGGGATAGAATCATCAAAGGAGTTAAAAATGGCTGAATCAACACTATATAAGACAGCTCTGTCAAAAGCGATGGCTATATGCTCAAAACGCGAGTATTGCCTGGAAGATTTACGTATCAGGCTCCGGTCATGGGATATTTGTGAAGCTGATATGGAAAAGATACTCAAAATTCTTTCAAAAGAAAATTTTATAAACGAATCGCGTTATTCACAGGCATATGCAAAGGATAAGTTCCTATATAATAAATGGGGAAAAGTAAAAATATCCGCCCACCTGAAAGCAAAAAAAATTCCTTCGGACAAAATAGTCACGGCCCTGAATTCTATTGATAATGAGATCTATAGAAGCAAAGCAAAAGAGATAATTCTAACACACTCCAGAGGGATTAAGGCCAAAAACCAGTATGACCTGAAGGGAAAGCTGCTGCGATATGGTTTATCAAAGGGTTTTGAAAGTACTCTTCTTTATGAAATACTGAATGACCCTGACCAGGAATAGCTCTCAGCTTTGAAAAGTAAAGCTTTTAGAGCCATTTAAAAATAAAGACGATGAAAGGAATAAAAGCCATCAGAAATATAATTAAAGAACCTGATATATCAAACAAAATCAATTGTTTGTGTATTCCCGGATTTTTTATGAATATCCATGAAAAGATAATTCTCATAAAGAGCTGTGATATAAAAAACAGGAAGACTCTCATGCCGTAGATATTCCACTGATAAGCCTCCTTTATTCTTCCCCTCAGGATAAGTGAAAAACTATGTGAAAGTCCGCATGATGCACAGGGTTCTCCTGTAAGTTTCTCATGAATGCAAACTACAGGATAATTATTTTTTTCGGGTGAAAAAATACGGGAGTATAGCACTATCAATAATATTATTCCGGCAAGAATTATATTTATAATCAGATAAGGCTCATTTTTAAACCTTATTCCGTACTCTCTTCCAGAATTATTTTTTCTTAGGGATAGTGTCATTAGAAGGATTATTTCCCTTTTCCAGTTCCTCAAGAGTCTGCTCTTTATCTTTTTTGGATGAATTGGAGTTTATCTCCACTTTATCACCGTTGCTTTCAATCTTAATTGATATATTGGCATCCTCAAGCTGTTTAACGACATTATCCTGAACATCATTTACAATGTTTTGTATATCTCCCGGCCACTTATTTGCTTTATGAGCCAGTTTCCCGGCAACAAATACCTGAGAAAAAGAGATCAGTGATGCAATAATTGCTATTATGAGGCCCGCCACAAGAATACCTCGGGGGGAATTATTTCTTGCTGCCTGCGAGAGGCCTACTGATGCCAGTACAATGGCGATTATTCCCGGAATAATAGCTATCAACCCGACACACGGTATTACAGAAAGTACAAATGTGATTATTGCGGTTATCAGGGCAGCTATTCCCAGATTTTGTCCAGAGTCGTTTTTTACTTCTTCCATGTTTTTAATTCTTTATTATTTTCATTCCCTTGTCAGAATATTAACTATATCCTGTTCTAAAGACGTCGTCGGATTTTCAACGATGCGTCCGGCTTCAATATTTTTTTATAAAATATAAAAGTAGGCACTTTTTCAATACACGGCTAAGAATATTCGCCTACTGGAGAAAGCTTTGCATCCTAAAGATAGAAAGAAAATTATTAAAATGAATGAAGAAGAATTTCAAGTATCTGCCGGGCAGCTTTTGACACAGACGTCCCGGGGCCAAATATTGCAATTACCCCGGCATCGTACAGGTACTTGTAATCCTGGGGCGGGATGACTCCCCCGGCGATTACCAGTATATCATCCCTTCCAAGCTTCTTCAGCTCATCAATTACTTGAGGGATCAGAGTTTTATGACCAGCTGCAAGACTTGAAACCCCAAGTACATGAACATCATTTTCCACAGCCTGTCTTGCTGTTTCGGCCGGAGTCTGAAACAGGGGTCCAATGTCAACATCAAAGCCGATGTCAGCATATCCGGATGAAACGACTTTTGCTCCCCGATCATGACCATCCTGACCCATTTTTGCTATCATTATCCTGGGTTGACGGCCCTCTTTCTCTGCAAAAATTGAAACCATCGCTTTGGCTTCTTCGAAATCTTTATCAGATTTATACTCCGATGAATAAACACCTGAAACTGAATTTATCACTGCTTTATACCTCCCGACTATTTTTTCACATGCATAAGATATTTCACCAAGGCTGGCACGTTTTGAAGCAGCCCTGACAGCTAACTCCAGGAGATTGCCTCTGCCTGTTTCAACACATTTTGTAAGCTTATCAAGAGCATCCTGACATTTGGCTTCATTTCGTTCGGCCCTTAACTTTGCAAGCCTTTCTATCTGGGATGCCCTTACTGCTGTATTGTCAATTTCCAGAGTTTCAAGAGGTCCCTCCTTTTCCAGCCTGAACCGGTTTGTCCCAACAATGGTTTGTACACCTGAATCAATTCTTGCCTGTATTCTTGCGGCAGCCTCTTCAATTCTCATCTTTGGAATGCCAAGTTCATTTGCTTTTGCCATACCGCCCAGGCTTTCAATCTCACAGATATGATCCCAGGCTTTGTGAACCAGCTCGTGTGTAAGTGATTCAACGTAAAATGAACCGGCCCATGGATCTATTGCTCTGCAAACATTTGTCTCTTCCCGTAAATAAATTTGTGTGTCCCTGGCTATTTTTGATGAAAAATCGGTAGGTAACGACAGTGCTTCATCGAGGGCATTGGTGTGCAGACTCTGCGTATGTCCAAGGACAGCGGCCATAGCTTCAATGCAGGTCCGCCCGACATTATTATACGGATCCTGTTCCGTCAGGCTCCACCCCGATGTCTGGCAGTGTGTTCTGAGTGCCATCGACTTTGGATTTTTCGGATTAAATCCATGTACGATTTTTGACCATAAGAGTCGGGCGGCCCTGAGCTTTGCAATCTCCATAAAATGGTTCATCCCTATAGCCCAGAAAAATGATATTCGCGGTGCAAAAATATCAATATCAAGACCTGCTTTAAGACCTGTTCGAAGATATTCAAGACCATCGGCCAGAGTATAGGCAAGTTCAATATCACAGGTAGCTCCTGCTTCCTGCATATGATAACCGGATATGCTAATAGAATTGAATCTTGGCATTCTTGCCGAAGTATATGCAAAGACATCAGCTATAATCCGCATCGAGAATTCAGGAGGATATATATAAGTATTTCTGACCATGAATTCCTTGAGGATATCATTCTGTATTGTGCCTGCCAGCTCTTCAAGCTTTGCTCCCTGTTCAAGTGCAGCCACGATATAAAAAGCCATTACCGGCAATACTGCTCCATTCATTGTCATCGATACAGAAATCTTATTTAAAGGTATCTGATCAAAAAGGATCTTCATATCGAGGATTGAGTCGACAGCCACACCAGCTTTGCCTACATCACCTGTAACACGCTCATGGTCCGAATCATATCCCCTGTGAGTCGGGAGATCGAAAGCTACAGACAATCCATTCTGGCCTGCGGCAAGATTACGACGATAAAAGGCATTTGAATCTTCAGCGGTTGAGAATCCTGCATACTGACGAATTGTCCATGGCTGCAGTGGATACATCGCTGAATAAGGCCCTCCTAAAAATGGAGGTATTCCTGCTATAAAGTCAAGATGTTCCATTCCTTCAATATCCTCTTTTCTGTAAAAAGCTTTTAACGGAATACGTTCGGAGGTAATCCACTCTTTACCGGAAATATATTTTTTGTTACCGGAATCGTTTGGAATACCAGGCAGGTTTTTAATATCGCTATATTTGAATTTTGGTCTCACTCTGTGTCTATGTTCTTACTTTCTGCCCCCGTTCTGAAATATCTTTTTTAAGCTTTTTTGCTGATCTCCTGATTTTTTCATGAATAATTCCTTTTCTCAGCGACTCAAGAAAGCCCCCTGTCTCTTCTATCTCAAGAAACAGCTTCCAGGCGTTTTCAGCAATGACATTTGTAAGATTTTCAATATAATATGACCCTCCAGCGGGATCTGCAACCATGTCAAAATATGATTCTTCCCTCAAAATGAGTTGCTGGTTACGTGCAATTCGTTCCGAAAATTCATCAGGCTGTCTGAGGACAATGTCAAATGGCTCTATCGTCAGGGAATCAATTCCTCCAAGAATTGCCGCCATTGCTTCTGTCTGTGAGCGCAGCATATTTATGTAAGGATCATTAATAGCCTTGTTCCATCTGCCGGTAACACAATGAATTTCCATTCCGGCTGAATTAAGATTTCCCGGCATAAATCCATTGACAACTGCAGACCATAAGAGACGTGCTGCTCTCAGTTTTGCTATTTCCGGGAAATAATCTGATCCTGTGGCAAATGAGAACCTTATCCTGGAAACAGCCGTATCAATATTAACACCTCTTCCGGTAAGCTGTGACAGGTATTCTGCCCCCATTGCAATGCCAAAAGCAAGCTCCATAACCAGACCAGCTCCTGCATTTCTGAAACCGGAGGCATTAAGATGTATTGTACGTATTCCCGGATAACCGGCAACAGATCTGCTTACATCTGCCAGGTAATCGAACCCCATTTCAACAGGGATGCATAAAGTTCCGTTAAGGAATAGCCTGCCCAGAGGATCTGTTTCAATGGCAGCTTTAATTTTTAGCGGATCTGATCCTCTTTTATTCAGAAAATTGAGGAAATATTCAGTCATCTCCCTGGCTTTACCATCCGACAGAAAATTAAGCTCAACTGCTTCAGGATGAATTCCTTTAAGCAGATTATCAATATTTTCCTGAATTATGGTCTCAGGATCTGAAATATAGAAACCGGGAGAGTCCACTCCCTTCATCATTATTTCAAGTGCCTTTTTATTCGCCTCACCATAATCAGTAACTATAATGTTCTGCCTTATTCTCCAGCAGTTGTTGCAGCATTTATTTCCCCTGATAAAAGGAAACTCGCCGGGAAGCGATTCTGAATATTTCAGATTTTCTATATCCTCCTGCCTGTAAAGAGGCATTAAATCGAAACCCTCGCTGGTTTTCCACACGAGCTTTCCGGCAAAGTCATTTCCCTTAAGATCGACATTGATCTTATCCATCCATGTTTTTTTGCTGACCGGGGGAAACTCTCCAAAAAGTTTTTCCATGAACCCTGTTCTCTGAAATAAATTATTCTGCTGCACAAAATTATTACTTATCTGAGAATCATTCTATGAAATTTGTCACCCCCGTAGAAGGACTTATTTCCCGGCAAATTCCATCAGATAAGATTTAATGAATTCATTTAGCTCGCCGTCAAGTACAGCCTGAACATTTCCGGTTTCATGTCCGGTACGTAGGTCTTTAACCATTTTATAAGGGTGAAGGACATATGATCTTATCTGGGAACCCCATTCTATTCTTTTCTTTTCACCTTCGATCTTAGCCTGCTCTTCCATACGCTTCCTGAGTTCCATCTCATAAAGCTGCGACCTGAGTATTCTCATGGCATTTTCCTTGTTATTGAGCTGGGAACGTGTTTCCTGGTTTTCGATCACTATGCCTGTAGGTTGATGCCGTAACCTGACAGCTGTTTCCACTTTATTGACATTCTGTCCGCCTGCTCCGCTGGAGCGGTATGTTTCCCAGGTAATATCAGCAGTATTAATATCTATCTCAATATTATTATCGACAAGAGGTGAAATGAATACGGAGGCAAAGGTAGTCTGGCGCTTGCCCTGGGCATTAAATGGCGAGATCCTTACCAGCCGGTGAACTCCGTTTTCGCTCTTCAGGTATCCATAAGCCTGTTCACCGTCAATCTCAATTGTAACAGACTTTACACCAACTTCATCGCCAGGCTGGAAATCGAGTTCCCTTGTTTTGTAATTATTCCTTTCAGCCCATCGAAGATACATTCTCAATAGCATTGCAGCCCAGTCGTTGCTCTCAGTACCGCCAGCTCCTGAATTTATTTTCATGATAGCACCCAGTTGATCCTCCTCGTTGCGAAGCATATTACGCACTTCAAGATCTTCAACCACTGAAATGCATTTTTCGTACTGGCTGTCAAGATCACGTTCGGTAGCTTCCCCCTCGCGAAAAAAATCATTAATGACATTCAGGTCGTCAACCGCGTCATTGACCTTATGAAAGGCTGATGTCCAGCTTTTCAGGAGAGAAATACTTTTGAGAAGCTCCTCAGCCTTTTTAGTATCATTCCAGAAATCGGGCTGTTGTGAAACAGACTCTTTTTCTTCAATAAGTTTCAGTTTGCCATCGATGTCAAAGATACCTCCTTAACGCGTCACGACGTTCCGACAGGTCTTTTATCTGTTCAATAGTGATCATGAAATAAATTTTGGCAAATTTACTTAATTAATATTTTATAAGATATATATTGTATTATCATAAATCAGGGTATCCAAATTTATATCATATCTGAAATGGTTTAACAATAGTCTTTCTGTATTTTATGAGAGAGATTACCTTCGGTGAGCTCGCTAAGCTCGGTTCTTCGCTGGCGCTCAGAATGACATGGCATAATTTTTATATTAGGGGGGGTGTTGAAAAAGTCCTTTTTAACCGCAGAGCACGCAAAGTTTTCGCAAAGCACACAAAGCTAAAACCTTATTGTCCTTCTTTTTGCGATCTTTGCGTAATTTCTTAGCGGTCTTAGCGGTTAATAGATTTCGACTTCTTAGACACCTCCAATCCATTAACAGATAATGATTTGTCATTTCGAATGAATCCCGCATAGCGGGAGAAATGAGAAATCTCTATCCTGATGAACCAAATGATTTTTTAACCTCGAAGAGGTTCCATAATAATAGTAAATACATTCAGGAAAATAATGAACCCTGCAGGGGTTCAAATAATAACCATTTGAGTAAATGACAGAAAATTATGAATCCCGAAGGAATACATTCATTAATAATAATTGATCAATAAACTTTATATCCGGAAAATGTACCTGTCCCAATTTCAGTCCCGGTACCGGTATGAATTACCAGCTTTACTTTATCTGAAGCTAAAAGTTTAATGGTCATTGTTCTGAATAAAATAGT
>Ga0315542_1001447_pt1 | contig 14770 bp, 12 predicted proteins | sample SalMarSW160120MG_FD_202541 | JGI IMG/M metagenome (GOLD analysis project Ga0315542, IMG submission 202541) | Salt marsh sediment microbial communities from the Plum Island Ecosystem LTER, Massachusetts, United States - Salt Marsh Sediment SW1601-20 ...
CCATGAAAAATCGACAGATGGATTTATTTTAAGTAGGGATTGAAATTTGAATAGGATAAAATCTGTCCAATACTTGTTAATATAAAAACTTTTTTAACTTTCAACATTTATTTTGGACAGCACTGATTTAAATGATTTTATTATTTTATTAAAAGTAAAATGGATATTAATATTTCGAAATTTGAGTTAGTTGCATACACTATAGCAATAATTAGTACATTTATTGGTATTTATTTTTGGGGTTATAAAAAAGGGATAAATTCTAAAAAATATCTTAGGATTAAAAAAAGGCATACTTTACTTTATTCAAATTTATATTCGTTATTCCAATACAAACATATTAGTTCTGCAAGTACAACTTATTCTTATAATTTAAAATCTAAGTTTAGATATTTTAAAAAGTATTTAAAAGAAAGATCGTATTGGTTAGCTTTAAAATCAATGTTACTTAATTTAAGATCAAAAGAAGTATATGAAATTGAATACGGTGGTAAGTTCCCTTTTGATGAAATTAAGAATATTTTTAATGATAATATTAGTCTAGCTGATGAAAAATTGAGTGTTTTAATTAAAAATGTAGATAGAGATTATATAGAATCTAATTATACTGAAAGAGATTTATTAAGTGATGAAGAGGTTGCATTATATTTATATATATGCGACCAATTTTTTAAATTAAGTAATAAATTCAATACGAATTATAATTGGAAATTATTAAACCTTATTAAAAAATTTCTACTAAATTTGTATAAAAAATTATCCAACTTCTATAAAGACAAATAAAATATTGGGGGTAATGCATGAATAAATCACATCTCTTCTTTAATAATCCAACCGAAGGTATAAAATCATATAATCAAAGAAGTAGAGCTGTATTTGCTAAAGAAGAAGAAAATATTGAAAAAAATTATTCGCCAATGAAAAATGATTTTCAAATTTTCCTTAATAGTTATTATTCAGATAAAGAAATTCGAGATAATAATAGAAATGGTTTATTAGAGATACCATATTTATTTGATCTTATTGAAATAGATTTTTTTAATCATTTTGAAATAGATCGTTATGAAAATTATTATAGATCAAATTTTGGGTTAGTTCCAATTCAATATAATCTTTTCAATAGAAATGGTTTATTTGCTATTGATGATATTGACTTATTTAAGAATTTTATTGATAATATTAAATTATTTATTTCAAATAAAAATGATAATAGTTTGCCAAATGATGTCGATAATAAAATAATCTTTATTAAGAGTTTTAAATTCTATTCTTCTGTTAGTAGAAAAAGATATAATGAAGTTAAAGAAAATTATATAATTAAATTAGTTGATAAATCAGTTGATATTTATGAAAGAAAAATAAAACCGGTAGAAGAATCTTTAATAGAATACTTAAATAATAATAATGTTGTTTTTTCAATTGATGAGGTTACAACAGTTATAGAAGTCTCAAATATTTCTATCAATACACTTAATGAAATTATAGACAATTATGATATTATAATGACAGTCAATTCACCAATAACTGGGGTAGTAAAACCATCTCCATTTAATTTAGAAACAAAGGACTATGGGTTTGAGATTTCTAATTCGACTGCGGAATTACCAATTGTAGGCATTATTGATACTGGAGTAAGTTCGTTATCTCCATTAGATTCAATAATTATAAATGTTGGGAATGAATTTGACTTGACAAATACTAATCCTAAAATTGATGATGCTAACCACGGCACTGCTATAGCTGCTATTGCTGCTTTAGGTAAAGCATTTTATTATAATAATTCAAAATTTATAGAAGCTGACGCAAAAATTTTATCTATAAAGGCATTAAATGGTAATTGGGGATTTGTCTCAGAAAATGATATAAGAAATGCCATAATTGAAGCAAATAATAAATATAATATAAAAGTATTTGTATTATGTCTTAGTTATACTGAACCTAAGGAATATAATTCATCGATTAGTAATTATGCATACTCATTGGATTTATTATCAAATGAATTAAATATTTTGATATTTATAAGTGTCGGAAATTCTATCGTAAATTATTTTGATAATAGTGGTCAGTTAATTGAATATCCTTATCTTTTTAATAATCCAAATTTTAATCTTAATTCACCTGCTGACAGTATGAATAATATAAGTTGTGGTGCCATTTCTAGTAATTTGGAAAATACAACTAACAATAGTTATAATTTATTTGATCCAACACTTCCAGCTAGTTATACTAGAAAATTTTTTATTAATAGGAAATCGATAAAATCTTCATTAATTAGTAAGCATTTGACTAAACCAGATCTCTGTGATTGTGGAGGGGAAATGGATTTATCTACAGAAGTTGAACATACTGGTTTAAAAGTCCTTTCGGCTGATCCTGGTATATTCTTTGAACGAGTTCGTGGCACGAGTTATTCGACTCCATTTCTAGCAAATCACGCTTTACAAATATTAAAGCTATAACCAAAATTATCAGAAAACATGCAAACAATAAAAGCTTTGATTATAAATTCATGTGTTGTTCCTAAATATGATATTTTATTTAATAATTTACCAGAAGTTTCATTGGTTGATTTAATTGGTAAGGGAATACCAGATATTAATAGTTCATTATATTCAAATGAAAATAAAATTACAATGGTATTAGAAGATAAAATTAAACCTGGTTTTATAAAAACATTCCCTTTAAATTTGCCACAATATTTACTAAGTCATGATAGGAAAATATCTTTATTAGAAATTAATGCAACTTTATGTTATAAATTTGAACCTATTTTATATAATCATTTAGCATATTGTCCGATTCATATTTCTTTTGGAATTTTTAGAAATATTGATTTAGAAGTTGTAGAAGAGGATGAAAAAGGTAATCCTGTAAATAAAGGGATAAATGGCGGTTTATCAAATGATTACATTTTTAAAGAGAGCTGGTCGGAGGATTATTACTTTAAGGCTAAATTATTAAGTAATTGTCAGAAAATTAGGTTTGTTATCTCTAAGAAGGATTTATTAGATGAAAATTGTCAATTTAAAGTTGCAGTCCGGTCAAAATTTCATGGCTTCATTAATAATTTAGATAAAGGACATAATGATTTTGAACATTCATTTTCTTTGGTTATTACTGTACAAGAAAATCCTGTTCATGGTATTTTATCAAATAGATTATATACCGAAATGAATGCAATTAATAATTTAGAAGTCATTGGTGAAATTGAAGCAGAAGTAGAGTTAGAGAACTAGTTATTTTTGATAGTTTTTTCTTGATTTATTAAATCTCTAAAAATTTTAATACTAATATTAATGGAATTACCTGGAATAATATTCTTGTCTATCTCTTCAAATATGCTTCTTTTAATTGAAGTAACGAGTGCTTTTTGTATATTATAATAAGATAACCCAACTGATTTTTTAATGATATAATTAAGTGATTTTGGTTTATCAAAAGTAAAATTACCATTTTTCAAAACTAAGTTGACAAGCTTCCTGATCTGTATTTCATTTGGTAATTCAAATCTTAAATTTACATCAAATCTTCTTAATAAAGCTTTATCAATCATATTTAATTGATTTGTGGCTGCTATCACGATACTTGATTGAGGTAGATAATCAAAAAGTTGAAGTATTGTATTAACAATTCTTTTCATTTCACCATGATCTTGATTATAATCTCTAATTTTACCTAATGAATCAAATTCATCTAAAAATATAATACAATCATCTACAGCTGCTTTTCTAAATAATTTAGCAATATTTCTACTAGTTTCTCCAAGTTTAGAAGAAACAATTGCACCTAAATTTATTACATAAATCATCTTATGAAGTTCTCCAGCCAGAACATATGAAGCTAATGTTTTTCCTGTGCCGGATGGACCATGAAAAAGTATTTTATTAATTATTGGTAATTCAAACTTTGTTATAATTTCTTTAGTATTATGTTCTTTTACGATATACTCTAATTCACTTTTTAAATGATTATTACAAATTAAATTCTCAAATGAATAATTTGATGTCAATTTTTCAATTATAAATTCATTTACTTCCCTATCCTCAACTCTAGTAAAATAAGAATCACTTCCGACTAAAGATAAACCCGAAGATTTTTCCGATCTAATAGTATCTCTCAAAAGAGATTGCAATTGTAGTGCAAAATTTATTTTTTTAGTTTTTTTAGAGTATTCAATTAATTCTTGGAGAGCAGCCTTAAATTTTTCTTGGTCATTTTCTAAACCAAATTTTACTATCTCTTTAATATAATTTTGCTGAGACATAAAATTATATTTCTTTCTAAAAAATATCTTAAAAATTAGGTTTAATTTCAAAAGAAATTTAATAATACCTGATGTAACTTGCTAATATAATATCTTGAAATTTTTATCAATTTTTAATTATATCAGGTATGGTATAATTCATAATGATTTTTTAATTAAATATGAATGATAGTATTAAAGACTTTATCCAAAAAACTTTACTCGAAATAAATGAGGGCTTACCCTCGGAATATGAGATTAATGATGAGATTAATTTTGATATTTCATTAATAACTACAACGAATAAAAGAGGCGGATTAGATATAAAAATAGCTAGCGGCGAAATTGATAAAGAAAAACAAACAGTACATAGAATCAATTTTGGAGTAATTAATCCCAAAAAACAACAAGAAACTTGGGCTATTCAAGGGAATTCAATTATTTCATTAATTACAAAAGGATTAAGTTCACTATCTGCGTTCTCTACGCAAGCAAATGATACAAAGTTAATCAATGAAAAATCAAGCAATTTATCTAGGTCTAATAAAACTATTAAAAAAGATAAGAATATTTCAAATAAATTATAATTTTGTTGCGTTTTTGTTACTCATTTTTTGTTAACATATTTTATTTTAATTAATTAAGTATGAATAATTTATTCCCAAGCTGTATGTCGCGGGTTCTGCCGAAGGAATTCTCCACAGGAGTCCTTCGGACCTTTGGAAGAATCCCGTCGCTCGCTCAGCTTTACATTGTACGTCAAAGATAATTATTGCAGATATAAAAAATATATCAGGCAGATATAAAAACTATTTATCAAATATTTTTAAACTATCTACCCAAAACAACTCGCATGCACCGCCGCCGGTATCGTCCCTTTTAAGAGAACTTATCCATCGCCAGCCTTTTGCAGTAGTCAACTTAACAAGATAGCCTTTCATTTCAATCAAACTCCCCTTATATACTCTATCAAATTTGTCTTCAAGTTCCTCATCTTTAGGAATAATATGTGTATTCGCACTATTTATAATAACCTCATGTCTGGGAATAGGCAGATTATTCGAGTACCAAAAATACCATCTATCTCTTTGGGTTATATCAAATTTATCAATCACACTCTGGTTGGACATTGGACCCCAGCCAAGAGCGAGATCAAAAGGAGATATTTCACTCTCTTTTCCGTAGGAATAATTATCACGACTCAAAACTCTTGCCTTGATATCATATTCGGCAAGCGCTTCAACTGTAAATTCTCCATCTGTCCATTTCTTTTTTTCGACTAAGTTTGTCTGCTTTGGAGGAGAAGGTGCAGTTTCTCCGGGAGGATATGTAATTACTTTTGCCGGATAAAAAATATAAACAAGAATAATCGTTAAAATGGCTAAAAATATTAGTAGTTTTTTCATTTTAAAGTAACTATATAAAAAGCTCTTAACACTTTTTTAATTAATATTTTTCCACAATAATTTTTTGACATATTTAATAAATACAAATTTAGAAAATTTATAAAGAATGTTTAATCAATTTTATAAATATTTAATTTTTATTTGTATTTTTTGGGGAAAAGTAAGATATTTACAAACATTTTTTTAGAAGTTCTTTTTAAATATCCCGGGGGCTTAGCTCAGTTGGTTCAGAGCACCTGCCTTACAAGCAGGGGGTCGTAGGTTCGAATCCTTCAGCCCCCACCATTTAAAAGGTTGTCTTAAAAGATGGAATTTGTCATGCTGAACTTTGCCAAAGGCATTCCTTTGGAAGATTCAGCATCTCTTTTTAAGAGAAATTTAAATGTTTAGATTCCGGGTCAAGCCCGGAATGACAGTTTTGAGACAGCCTCTTTTTTATTTTATATACAGTAAATTTTATGGGTATTTACACCCTCACCGAGATAATGTCAAAAACTTGTCTATTTTATTTTCTCTGTAGTAGTTTTTATGACAATTTGAACACTGATCGAGGTTAGGTTTTTTTACCTGTGCTTTTCTTTCCTTATGACAGCCTATGCACTTTTTATGCATCACATCGAAATAACTATCCGCATATAAAAATTGTTTGGGCAAATTTAGAGTATCAGCTATATTCATATCTTTACTATGGCATTCAAGGCAGCCGACTGCACTATTTAAATTTTTAGGCAAGCCTGACTTATGACAAATGGTGCAAGTTTTATTTTCCGGATGAAAGCCTGTGATTTTTCTTTTTTGCGCAACCCAAACTTTATGCATTTCATGATTAAAGATTAGGGTTTTATGAAACATTTTTCGATGACATCTTGAACACGGAGTTGACTTATCATTCGGCATGGACATATGATGACACAAAATGCATGATGTATCTTTACCCAGCATATTTTGATGTTTTAAATGTGGAAATATAGTACTCATTCCTGGTTTAGTTGAATTGATAATTAGAATGGAACGTGTAGTATTAAATCCCGATGCCGGAACAACATTTGCCTCGTTTTCAATTTTGTATTGGGGATACATAAGAACAAAAGCAATAGGTATAGCAAAAACTCCGATTATAGTTGCACGATGCAAACCGCTTTGAAGCGCAGTCTGCCAAACACGCGAGATTGAATCAAAGGAAGCCTTAAAAATTCCCTTGCTGATTTTATATACTTTCCATTGTTCATCGAATATTGAAAAATTTTCTGCTGCAAAGAGAAATACAAGTCCTGCAGCAGCAATAACTCCGATACTTACAGACCATTCGGCTAACGATGGAAAATATACGGTGCCTGCATCACGGAAATAACCGAGAATACCTACATCAAGCCGGTTTAAGGCAAGACCAAATGATGCGGAAAATGCCGCCGTACCTAATCCGTATGGTGATCGCCTGCTTCGTTCATTTATTACCAAAATAATCGGCAGTACTGCGGTAAGCAGTAATTCAATTATATACAGCCAGCTTTCCCAAGTACCGGCGAACAAAGTGCTCCAAAGGTTTAACCTAAAAAGGTCGAAGATTTTTAATAATAGATAAATTCCCAGCAGTGAAGCCCCTATGATACTCAATGAACTCAACACCGGCATTTCTTTACCGTATTCTCTAATATGAATTCTACCGACATTTTTATTTAAGGGAAATATAGAAGTTTTGCCGTTATTTTGTTCGCCAAACAGAGGTACAGGATTATATAATTTCGCGTACAAAATTTTGATAAGAATAATAAACATTATTCCGCAGCCGGCAGCAGAAGTAAAAAAGTAAATTGGAAGATAAGATGAATACCACAATTTAAATAAACGGTAAGGTGTAATTAGAAATAACGAGCCTAATGAAGAATGATGAAGAGTTGAAAGTGTAATTCCTAATATCACTACACCGATAGCAATCTTATGTAAAAAATGAACTGTTCTTCTAAAGCGGTACTTTTCAAGAATATTCGGCAGCATTTCAACAAATGTTACCGAGAAATAAAGCATCACGCACCAGAAAACTTCAAACAGAAAAGAATGCTCATTCCACATAATTAGCGGATGCCAAAAACGGTAAGGCAAACCTATATCCAGCAGTAAAGCAAAGCATGAAGAGCCGTATCCTAAAAATGCAACAAGAATTGCCGGTTTAACTAGCAGTTTGAACTTTTCTATTTTTAATACATAAACTAAAAAACCGATTGTAAAACCGCAGGTGGAAAGCGCTACTCCGGCAACCATATTTAAAATCTTCCAAAGTCCCCACGGCACTGAATCGGATAAGTTGGTAGTTGCACCCAATCCGAACCACAACCGGAAAATTATTGCAACTAATCCAAAGAACACGAAAAACCACAAAATATCTTTTAAAGTTCTTGCTTTATTGAACATTACTCTTCGCTTTTTCTTTTTTAGTTAGATTTTTAGCTTTATTATTTTCGGCGGCTAATTCATTCTTTCTTTTTACCAGCCAATTTAATCCGATAAGAACTCCGCCGACAGTTAAACCTATAACTGGAGTTTCTTTAATTAAAGGCTGTGTATGTTCAGGAATTGGAACCGTTGGCTTATTCGGCCAGCCTAATTTTGTAATATCAACATCGGAAATAAACAGAACACAAGTTCCGCCGTATTCTTTTTGCCCCCAAATATGATTTAAATATTTACCACGGTTATTATTTATTAAAGAACGTGCTTGCTTTAATAATTTGATCCTATCACCAAAAATAATTGCCTTTTGAGGGCATGCCTCTACACATGCAGGCAGTTTATTTTCTATAATTCTATCATAGCACATATTACATTTTTTCATGAAAGGTTTTGTTTGATTCCATTCATATCGCGGAATATGAAACGGACATGCAAGCATGCAGTATCGGCATCCTATGCACTTATCGGGATCGTAAATTACCGGACCTTCTTTAGTTTTAGTTATTCCCCCTACAATGCATGCAGAGACGCAGGCAGGATCTAAGCAATTCATACAGCTGTATCTTGCATAGCGACCTTCCTCAATTTTCTTTATGCTTAGCAATCTGTCGGCAGATAAACCGTCTCTTGAAGTTTCACGGTCGAAATATGATTTTTCTAAGTTAAGATGATTTTTTTCAATACAAGCCGTTACGCATTTTTCACATCCTATACATTTAGTAACGTCGACTAAAATAGCATCCATTACACTTTTGCCTCCTTTCCGAACAAAGCTTCCGCAATTTTATCTCCTGCTCCGGGTTTTAACTGCCAGTGGACAGGTGATAATCTATCAACGAAATAGAGGACTATATGAGAAAGTTTTGTAAACGGAATAACTATAAATAACGCTTCCGCACTAAGAAGGTGAATCAGCATTGCAGTTTCCCAAGAAAAAGGATTGAGGGCGGGATGAACTGCAAAAAATCCGAAGAGAAACGGAAGAAGAACCATAATCAATAAAATATAATCCGACTTTTTGCTCATCTCTCTCTGACGCCTTACAAATATCCTGCATGCAATTAGAACCAATATGCATCCTATGATAATCAAAGTAAGAATGTCGGCAAATACTCTGCCGATTGATGGAAGATTTACGCCAAGGTAGCTTTGCCAAAGTGCTATGTGGTCCAAAAGAAAGACTGAGACTAAAATTGCCGCAACATGAAAAATGAAAGATACGGTTGAAAATAATCTTGTACCTTTTATCAAATGTTTAAAAGGAAGTACCCATGTAAACATATCGGAAAAAATTCTTTTCCATGAAACATTTTTTAATCGTTTCCCCTTCGAAATAATAATTGAATAAAACTGAATTATAAAATGTCTCGCTAATCCCAGAATCATAATTAAAAAAGTAAACGCAAATAAAGGACCTTTTGCAAATTCAATCCATTGTTCCATCTTTTAACTTTTTTTATTTAACATTAATTAAAAATTTAATTGTTTAGAATTTATCAGCATATTAAAATCAGATTCTCGATACTCGATTCTGGATACTTGATATGCGATTTTCGAACCATGAGTAAAAATCAGAAATATTTTTTATATTAAGTGAACATCGCACTCCTAACGAAGTGCTAATATCTTGGGCTTTTCTGCTATTACAAACATTTTGCTCCTTTGGAGCGAAGACTGATCAGATGCGATGACTTCGTTAGGAGTCAAATGTTTGTAGAACTTATATAAATCCCAAAACCGAACTCCGTAGGAGTTCTATGTTATATAGATATTAAATAACCTCTTGTATTCTGTATTTAAAAATCATTTCAGTATCAACCATCGAGTACAAAGTATCGAGCATCCAGCATCGAGATTACATCATTTCCATTTCCTCTTTCATCTTTTTACGTTCTTCGGGTGATTTACCGCCTGGAATCTCAATCACTTCCAAAATCAAATCGTGAAGTCCCATTACCTTACATGGCAGATTGTAATGTTCTACCAATTCCCTCAATTGCTTTTTGCAATTTGCACATGGTGAAACAACTATTTCGGCGCCTGTTTTTTCAATTTGTTTCGCTTTAACATACCCACCTATTTCCATTCTGAAATCATGCAGTTCATCAATTGATACAAGTCCTCCCCCGCCGCCGCAGCAATAATTATTCTGCCCGTGAGGTTCCATTTCGATAAAATTTTTTGCAAATGATTTTATAATTTCGCGCGGCTGGTTTACAATCCATCCTGAACGGGCAATATTGCACGGATCGTGGTAAGTAACTTTCTGAGTTATTATATCGGAATTTAATTTTATTTTTCCTTTTTTAAGGCAGTCCAATGTATATTCCATAAAATTCATTACCGGATAATTCTTCTTACCGCCGAATACAGGCACAAAATCATGAGCAGACCTTGATGCATGTCCGCATTCTCCGATTAATATTTTTTTACTGTTCAATCGTTTTACTTCGTCCATTAATTGCTTTACTATATTTTCAAGATGCCAATCGCTGTAAAAAAGCCCATAATTTATACCATCGTAATTGCCTGTACCTATTGTCCAGTTATTCCAATCTCCTGCTGAATAAAGAACCGCTGCATTTCCCATAAGAGTATCCGGTTCTAACAAATAATCGCTTACGGCACAGAAGAATGCATAATCTTTATCCGGTTTGTCGACAGGAAATTCTACTTTTATTCCAAGAGTTTCTTCCATTTCTTCCGAAAGAAATTCAAGAGTATTAAGCAGAGCATTTTTAGGTATTTTGGAAGTGTTATGAGTTGAACCTTCTAATTGTTCTCTCACACTTATCTGCAATGCCTTGGGCACAATTCCTATTAAACTAAGTATATATCTGCCGAGATGTGTAATGAGTCCGTGGTCAATTCCCAAAGGACACTCGTTTGTGCATCGCCTGCAAGCTGTACAGCGATAAAATAAATCACTCATCTCGTCAATAATTTCTTCGGTTAGTTCGAATGAATTTATTGAGAAACGAGATTTTAGCCAGCCGTTAAGTGTGAAATATCGCCTATAAACATTTAATAACAGATTCGATCTATAGCACGGAATGTCTTTGTAATCCTGCGTTGCAACATAAATAGGACATGCAACAGCACACCGATTACATTTTGTATTTGTCATACAATAAGAATCAAGCAATAACTTATAGTCTGTAAAATTCAATACAGCAGCAAATGCTTCCAAAAACTTCGCAACTCTATTTTCACATATTGGATTTTCAACATAATACGGATATCTATTTTGTTTTGCTTCTTCTATTTGTTTTAAAAATGTTTCAGCCATATCAACTCTTTTTTATATTTTTTCGTTTTGAAAATTACAAGTTGCATACCAACAGCATAATTGTTTCTTCAAATTGTAAAAGTTCAAATAAAAAAGTAAAGGAATAAATGAGAGAGAGAGTTTAGGTTAACTCATTAAATAAAAAGATAATAGTTGTCTATTGTTTCATCAATCTAAGATGAAAAATAATTTAATCAGCATGCATTTGTGTTCTACAAGTTGGATTGAATTTACTTTAAAAGTGTTGTATGTGTTGCAACAATATGTCGCAATAAAACACCAATGCAACGTTTTTTAAAGATCAAAAACAAAAATCGCAAATATAGAATTAATTAAAGTACATTAAACAAAGCATTTCAAAAATTAATAAGCTTCGTTGAATTTATTGGCATATATGTTGTTTAAAATGAAATATAAATTAAAAAGAAAAACGTAATGATATACGGGATACCATTATTTGGAAATAGAGTGGCGCCTCGATGTACGATTGCCGATTCAATGTTGTTAATAAAAATTATAATGAATCGAATTGCATATAAGAAGGTCTTAAAGATCGATGAGAAATCGTGGAACGGTTTATTAAAAATTTTTAACGATAACAATTTGGATGTACTCGTCTGCGGCGGAATAAGTTATGACAGCAGAAAATTAACAACCGAGCAAGGTATTTCAATTATAGACAATGTTGCTTGCTCGGATAATGAAGTAATAGAAGCAATAAAAACAAAAACTTTAAAACCTGGATTTGGATTTTCGAAGATTACGGATAACGGTTCAAACTTTTCAAATGGGAATATTGTGAGGGAAAGCGGTGAATTGCGGGAAAAAATAACTTGTCTTGCCTGCGCAGATTATAGATGTATAGAAGGTAAAGCATGCAGTTTATCTTCACAATTGAATTTGGAACCGGAAAGTAAAGAGGCAGTTAATATGTTAAATTCAGCATTAGATATCTCACTTGAAAATGAAAGAGTACTCTGCCGTATTTCCGAATTGATTTACTTTGCAATTGAAATGAATTATAAAAAAATCGGGATTGCTTATTGCACTGATCTTGCCGAACCTGCCGGAATTGTTGCACAAGTTATGCGTCGTTTCTTTGATGTAGTCCCTGTCTGCTGCAAAATCGGAGGAAAAAAATTAACTGAAGTTTCCTTAACAGGAAATGAAAAAATTGCTTGCAATCCTTCCGGACAGGCAGAAATTCTTAATAGGAGCGGAACCGACTTAAACATAATCATAGGTTTGTGCATCGGTACTGATTGTATTTTTACCGAACAAAGCAGCGCCCCTGTCTCAACTTTATTTGTAAAGGATAAATCTCTTGCGAATAATCCGATCGGTGCGGTTTATTCGGATTATTATTTGAAAGAAGTCACGCAGGTTTCATAAATTCTCAGCAAAGGTATTTGAAAGTTTTATAAAAGATACTCGATGCTGGATTCTTGCCTGCCCGGCGAATGTTAAACGAAACCGGGATACTCGATTTTCTTTACGGTATCGAGAATCAAGTAATGAGAATTCAGAATCTAAAAGATTTTTGTTAAATATTTTGAATTAAAATTTTAATAACGGGATGAATTAAACTAAAGGAGGAAATATGGCTATCCCAACTTTTAATGCCGTAGGATTTTGCGCGCATTACTCTAAACAAGGCGATTGGGCATTTGATGTTGCACTGGAAATATCTAAAGTCCATAATAAAAGGTTAAACGTCTTTTATTTCTTAAACAACCCATTCGATCCGAAGGATATGCACACGAAGGTTTTAACACATTCGCAAATTGAAAAACTTGCTATCCAAGAAGAGAAAGAATTAAGATTATACTATGATGAACGTGCCGGAGAATTTCTTAATGTTGGTTTCCGCGTTTGTTATGATGAAAGCTGGACCGAACTTCATCGATGTTTATTAGTTAGAGAATTTCAACTTCTCGTTTTGGGTTACACAAAAAAGTGTGCATACTTCGGGAAAAAGCCGATTGAAGAATTTGCCGACAGTTTTATTTCTCCCCTAATTCTTGTTGGCCCGGATAGTCCTGAACAATTATTTTTTAACAGCAGGGCAGCTTTACTGGCACCTAATTTAGGTCTCGATAAAGAAAAATGGCAAAAATCTGAAATTGTCCTACTATGACGATAAGAAACATTAAATTTCATTATTTTCTTTCTTGCGCAACTTTATCGCATAGATAATGAATTAAGAATTTAATAATTTAAAGCACGTATTATGCTAATTAATTTTGAACTAAAAAATAAAGAAATAGGCAATGGACGAAGAGCTAAGTAAAATTATATTCAACAGCATAAGCGATGGAATATTCACAATTGATAAAAATTGCAGGATTACATCCTTTAACCGGGCAGCAGAAAAAATAACAGGCTTCAACGCTACTGAGGCAAGGGGTAAACATTGTTTCGATATATTCCGTACGGATATTTGCAATAAAAAATGTGCCCTTAAGGATACGTTAAAAACCGAAGAATCCATCGAAAATATTCGTGTTACTATAATTTCCCGCAGCGGTAATGAAATTCCTATAAGAGTTACAACTACATTATTAAGAGATAAAAATAACTCTGTAATAGGAGCTGTTGAGTTGTTTAGAGATATTTCTGAATTGGAAAATCTTAAAGAACGTATAAACAAAAAAAGAACGCTTGATGAAATAGTAAGCGTAAATTCGAAAATGCAGCAAATTATTAGTTTGCTTCCAAGCATTGCCGAATCGGACTGCAATGTGTTAATTCAGGGCCCAAGCGGGTCCGGTAAAGAATTGTTTGCGCAGGTGATTCATAATCTTAGTTCACGCAAATACGGTCCATACATAAAAATTAATTGCGCCGCCCTCCCCGCTCAGCTTTTAGAATCGGAGCTGTTTGGCTATGAAAAAGGAGCCTTTACTGATGCAAAGCACGATAAGCCCGGACAATTTTGTCTTGCAAACGGAGGAACGCTTCTTCTTGATGAAATAAGCGAAATGGATATTTCTCTGCAGGTAAAACTTTTGAGAGTTTTAAATAACGGTGAATACCGACCGCTGGGTTCATCAAAAACATTTTATTCGGATGCAAGAATTATTGCCGCTACTAATTCCGATTTGAAGCATGAAATTGAATCGGGTAGATTTCGTGAGGATCTTTATTATAGAATTAACGTTATGAATATTAAGATTCCGCCGCTGAGAGAAAGGCCTGAAGACATTCCGCTTCTCGTAGATCATTTCCTAAAATTGTATAGGAAAAAGAATAAAAACATGGTGGAAAAAATATCACCGGAAGCACTTCGCATTTTAAGAAAATATAGTTTCCCCGGTAATGTCCGGGAACTAGAAAACGCAATTCAGCATACTTTTGTAATGTGCCGTAAAGGAGTAATATTAC
>Ga0315542_1001448_pt1 | contig 14764 bp, 13 predicted proteins | sample SalMarSW160120MG_FD_202541 | JGI IMG/M metagenome (GOLD analysis project Ga0315542, IMG submission 202541) | Salt marsh sediment microbial communities from the Plum Island Ecosystem LTER, Massachusetts, United States - Salt Marsh Sediment SW1601-20 ...
TTGCCTCTGCGCCGCTGAAGCTCGTGCCACCCATTGGGGGTCAAGTCTGAATGATCGGATACAAATCTCCATGATTCTTTCATCGTCGGACCAGCGGGACTTGGGAGCAACAAGGCCCCACGTGCCGACGGTGCTCCAGAGTGCGTTTTGGATATTATATATAATTGTGTAAATCCTTCCGAACATGGGCGTTCCATTTATCAAACATTCGAAATTTACATACCCGGCATAGTGATGAGACACGTTTTTAGGTATCCATGGCTGCAGCTCGGGGTCCGGTTGAGCTTGACCCAGAATGCGGGGATTTTGAAATTCGTTGGCGGCAAATTGACCGAACACAATATGTTGCACATATTGTTCGATATTCATATAAGGATATAGCCACACGCCATTGATGACTTCTCCCGCTCGTTTTTGAAGGATTCCCATTGATGTCTGAGCAATCACGGCCGGATCCTGAAAATAAAACCGTGGATACCAACCAAAGAACGACTTTCCATCCGGACTGGTTACACGGAATCTAATATTGTTTTCTACCAGATCAACCACATTCCACGACACACCGCTGGGGATCATACCCCCTTCAGCTTTCCAGCCCTTGGGGATCAATATGGAAAAAGCCCCTTGATATTGCTCCCGGTACTTTGACAGAAAAATGCCCCTTTGGCTTCCCAAAGATTGTCGTTGCTTATTTTTCATACCGGATTGAAACGAACTGGAATTTGCAGTAAGCTTCTGACTTTGATTTTTTGGCGAATTATTGTTATCGCAGGCGGCGACAAATAAAAACATGAAAATGAAAAAAAACACGAATGACAATTCAGAGTTGCTTTTCATAAGAACCTCCTAATAAAATGATCATTTCAATCACTCTCCAATTGTTCGATTGATCGACAACAGCCCCAACAAACCTATTATTAAGACCCTTATACGGGCAATCTTTAAACACGTTTAGCAACTTGTCATCAAGATCTTTAGTGGTCATCAGAAACAAAGTTTCCAGGGTGGTGTTATTTTATATTAAACCAAATTTATGGCAAGATTAATTTCATTACCGGGTGATAAGGCTAAAAGGATGTAATGAATAACTCTGTGCCCAAGCAAACGGGTTGGTGTTTTAGATCATATTGTCCTGGAGCGGATGTTTATTGAATCAATCTTTTCCGCATCGCTGTGAGGGCAAGGTTTGTAAAAAAAAGAAATAATGCGGTCGATCGGAACCATCAGAGATCAGACGTTCATTCAAGATCCTAACACGGGAGAACAGTTTGAGGTGCCTGCCGGAAGTAATTATTTTTGGCGAATTGGTTCGGGTAACGATTTTTTCGGGACAAAGACCTCCGATCCCGTTTACCTTCCGAACCATTGGATTCAGAAGATGAACGTTGTGGATTAGCGATCAAGGTTTGACCCTAATCCCATTACAAAAGTCTGCATATAAAAGTACTTTCCAACATCCATTAAGGATTTAGGAATTAGAGGTATTGTTTCTTTTAACTCATCCGGCGAAAACCTGACATGTAAAGGAGGTCCAAAAGGTGTTTTTTCCTTTTTTATCTCCACGATTGACAAAACAGCATTGGGTTTTAATAGACGTTTTACTTCTTTTTGGAAGCCATGTATCTCGCCTTCTGAAAATCCATGAAATACAGTTGAGAGATAAATCAGGTCTACTGAAGCGCCTTTTATTTGGGTTCTCTTGGTTATGTTTCCTTCTATGGTTTCGATATTGGTTCCTTTTGTTTCTTGTTTAAGGATTTCTAAAGCCGCTTTGTCAGGATCCAGAGCATAAACTTTTCCGGTATTGTTTAATAATTTTGAGAATTCTTTTGACATGTAACCATTTCCGCAACCCGCATCAAGGATTGTCTGTCCGGAACGTATGTTAAGCTCTTTTAAAATGATGTCTTTATTGAGATACCTCTCCGATGATTTCCCTCTGTGACGGTGTTTCTGATTCGCTGATTTTTTATGTTCTCTCATTTCGGTATGATGTGATACGGTATCCCTTTTTTCATCCATTTTGTTTTCTCCTGTTATTTTAATCTCTCAGGGGTGAGATGACCTGCATCTAACGTCTTAGAAAAACCCAACGAGTTGATCCCCTTTTAAAATTTGGAACGCGCCGTTTAGAACTAATTAAGATGCGACCCTTATTCTAATACTTCTTTAACCCGTCCGATTTCACCACTTTCTAAACGGACTTTAATGCCATGAGGGTGAGTCGGCGATTTTGTCAAAATGTCCTTCACTATGCCTTGGGTTACTTTTCCGGATCGCTGGTTTTTTTTTAATACGATGAGAACCCGCTGACCGGACTTTATTTTTACACGATTTGTAGCATTCATGACAAGATCCTTAAAGGGGACGATTCTTTTATCCGTCAACAGCTGCCTGCGCTCTTCTGGCGATCTCTTCACCCCATTCCTGTACAAAATGTCCGGCTTCTGAAATGTTCATAGGGTCTGGGACAGTTCCGTTCAAATCATCCACATACATTGGGTTGTATGAGAAATTCGGAAGATCCGGGAATCGATCTTCCGGGGTTGTTAACACTTTTATCATTGTAGCCCCTCCTTTTTAGAAGTATATTATAATTTTATTCTTGCCTTTAGGGTGTTATCATCCTGGAGTTTTAGTTCTACTATCCCTGATAAAGCCTTCGATAAAATGTTGGCGGTTTTATTGATATTATCCGCAGTATCCCTGAAACCCTTGTCTCTAATTTCTAATTGTATGGATTCAACCTGTGTCCGGTGATATCCTTCATTCATGAACCATTGATTCATGTAATCTTCATGACGGCCACGGAAATTGTCGGCATTTTTTCTTGTTACTATGGTGGTTAAACCATTTTCGGTAAGTAAGTTCTTAAACCTGTTAACGGTTTCTTTGCAAGCTGTATACCTATTTTCAGGCTCGCCGGTTTTGGGGCTGTCCCCTTGCCCAAACCCGATTAACGCATGAAGTGCATTCGCGTTTCCCTTAAACTGACTTGCTTTGTTTTTTGCCTCGGTTTTTGCACTGCTATCTTTCATACCATGTATCCAAACAACTAAAGTCTTACCCGGAAGTTGTACAATCTTTCTTATTTCATCAAGAAACGTCGGATGCATTTGAGCTTGCGCGATGTTGTAAAGATTTAGATCCTTGTTCTCAAGATTTGGTGCGTTCATATTTCGAGGCTTTCTAAAGACATGGTTAATAATTCCACAACATCCGAGTTGTGTAACAATTTCACGTGTCAGTATATCTGTATTTATGTCGTCTTTTGGTCTGCTTGCAACACCATGTGGAGCAATTAACAATAAACGTGAATTTCCAGGAATAACCTTAATATCATCTTCAATGAATGTGGATTTGCCTTTGGCCACTTTTTCTCCAACAATGAGTATCGATAGAGGACGTACCTAAGATTGAGACCTTTGAAAAACGTTCAATTTTGCCTGCCCCGCCTTGCAGCTCCGGGAGATGGTACTGGGGTGAAATTTTTACCCCGTTAAACCGTTCTGTCTTTTTTGTTTTACTTGGGCTCGGCAGTGAAGGGCAATGCCCATTTCATCTGGGAACCTGTGAACGCTTACCGGTATGTTAATACTCCTTTAATCAAGGATCACCGTTTGACTCCATTCCCTGTTCAGCCATTTTTCTTATGGATGATTACCATATTTTTTAGCTTGTATCGAAAATGGTATTATGCAAAAATTGTAATTTCCAACTATAACAAATAAATTAGTCGCATGAAACCAAGAAAGGAGGCCGGATGTGATACACGAATTCGAAGCCGTGGTCATCGGGGCCGGCGGAGCGGGGTTGTATGCCGCTCTCGAGGCCAGTAAAAAGGCGAAAACCGCCGTTCTTTCGAAAGTTTACGCCATCAGGAGCCACACGGGTGCGGCCCAGGGAGGAATCAGCGCCGCGCTGGGCAACGTGGAAGAGGACAAACCCGAATGGCATGCCTTCGACACGGTCAAGGGCGGGGACTATCTCGTGGACCAGAACGCGGCGATCATGCTAGCGGAGGAGGCGGTGCAGGCCGTGTACGATCTCGAAAACCGGGGACTGCCCTTCAACCGTACACCCGACGGGCGCATCGATCAGCGGCGTTTCGGCGGACACACCCGGAATTTCGGCGAGGCGGCCGTGCGCAGGGCCTGCTACGCCGCGGACCGGACCGGGCACATGATTCTTCAGACGCTCTATCAACAGTGCATCAAGAACCAGGTCACCTTTTTTGACGAGTTCCAGGTTGTGGACGTTGTTATGGACGGCAGAACATGCGGCGGCGTGGTCGCGGTGGAACTTGCCACCGGAGACATTCACATCTTCAAGGCCAAAGCCGTGTTCTTCGCAACCGGCGGGTTCGGCCGAATGTTCAGGATCACGTCTAATGCTTACGCCAACACCGGAGACGGACCCGCCGTTCTGGCCCGGCGCGGGGTCCCGCTGGAAGACATGGAATTCTTCCAGTTCCACCCAACGGGAATCAAGGGTATGGGCATCCTGATTTCCGAAGCGGTGCGCGGAGAAGGAGGCATTCTGCGAAACCGGAACGGCGAACGTTTCATGGAGCGATATGTACCCACCCTGCTCGACTTGGGGCCAAGAGATATCGTTTCCCGCTCCATGATCACGGAGATCAGGCAAGGAAGAGGGATCAGAGGGGACGGAAAGATCGACGATTATCTCCATCTGGACGCTACCCAAATCGGCAGAGAAGTCATCCTGGCCAAGCTCCCGGACATCACTGACTTCTGCAAGACATACCTGGGGGTGGACCCGGCCGAAGGTCTCATTCCGGTCCAGCCCACGGCTCACTATGCCATGGGCGGTCTCCCCACGGATATAAATGGACGGGTGGTCGCGGACGGCAAAGGGGGATTTTACGACGGTCTGTATGCGGCCGGCGAATGCGCGTGCGTATCCGTGCACGGGGCCAACCGGCTGGGAACAAACAGTCTGCTGGACCTGGTGGTCTTCGGTCGGCGGGCGGGAATCCACATCGCGGCTTACGTAAAGAACGCCGACCCGCTCTGTTTCGACGAGCACGTCGCGGAGCCCGCGAAAAAACGCATTGCCCAACTGACCGACGGGAAAAAGGGGCTGCACGGAGAAAAAATACGGGAGAAAATGCAGTTTGAAATGATGGAGAACGTCGGCGTGTATCGTAACGAAACAGACATGGCCAAAGCTGTCCACGTGTTGCGGGAGCTTCGCCAAGAGTACGCAAAGGTTCGCGTCCAGGATTCAAGCAAGGCCTTCAACACGGATCTGTTGGAAATTCTGGAATTGGGAAACCTTCTGGACCTGGCCTTGATTACCGCAGAATCCGCCAGGAACCGGAAGGAGAGCCGTGGCGCTCATTCCCGGGAGGACTTTCCGGACCGGGATGATGAAAATTGGCTCAAGCACACCCTTGCCTGGCTGGATCAAGACACTGTCCGAATCGATTACAAACCGGTCGATCTTTCCCTCTGGGAGCCCAAACCTCGAACGTATTAGAAAAAGGGGGAGAATCATGAAAATCATCCTCAATATTCAACGATTCAATCCGGAAACTCATACCGAACCATATATGGAAAAACATGAAATCGAGGTCGATCCCACAGACCGGATACTGGACGCCTTGATGCATGTCAAGCAATATCGGGACGGGAGCCTGGGGTTCCGAAAAAGCTGTGCGCACGGCGTGTGCGGATCGGACGCGATGCGGATCAACGGAAAGGACCGCCTGGCCTGCAAGACCCTTGTGCAGGATGTTGCTGACTCCGACGGGGCCAAGATCGAGATCAAACCTCTAAATCATTTCACCGTGTTGCGGGATCTTATCGTGGATCAGACTGTATTTTTTGAAAAATACCGATCGGTAAAGCCGTTTTTGATCAACGACGAAATCGTCACAGAGAAGGAGCGGATCCAGTCCCCCGAGCAACGCAAGGCCTTCGATGATCCTACAAACTGCATTCTCTGCTCCGCTTGTTATTCCGCCTGCCCGGTGCTGCATGAAAATCCGGACTTTCTCGGTCCGGCGGCCATAACCCAGGCCGGCAGGTTCAACGATGACAGCCGGGACAAAGGGTTCGCGGAGCGGCTGTCGGTTCTGGATTCTCCGAACGGTGTATGGCCGTGCAAGAACCATTTCGAGTGTACGCGGGCCTGTCCGCGAAGTATTAAGATCACGAAACTGATCAACCGGACCAAGACAAGAATTAAAACGCATGGCCAAGAAAAAAGTGACTCGTGAATTCGGGAAGTGGATCGGATGAACACTGATTGATGAAAAGGAGACGGGTATGAAAAAAATATTGATCGCATACGACAGCAAAACGGGTAGGACACATAAAATGGCGGAAACCATTGCGCAGGGCGTTCGCCAAGCCGGGGCAGAAGCGGTCCTTCGACGCATCGGGGAGATCGGGAACGAAAAAGAACTTGAAGGATTCGATGGTTACATCTTCGGTTGTCCAACCTATTTTAAAACCATCACCCAAGAGATGAAGCAATTCCTTTTCATGGCCCAAAAAGCCGATTTGGCGGAAAAAACCGGCGGCAGTTTCGGGTCTTATACGCATATCGGAAACGGACCGAAGATTACCCACGACACCATGGAATTTGTATTCGGGATGAAAATGGCGGACTTGGGCGCGTTTAATGTCAAGGAGCAGATTCTGGACTCGGGAAAAGGCGAGGAACCCTGCCGCGCCTATGGAAAGGCTTTCGGTGAAAAAGTCGGCGGGTGAATCGCCCGTCCGGTTCCTATATTTCTGTGAGGACTGATTCATGGAACATCATATTGCGGTTATCGGTGCCGGCCCGCGGGGCACCTATTGCTTGCGCAGGATAACCTTGTACCTGAAAAAACATCGGCTGAAGCACCCGGTTCATGTTCATATCATTGAAAAATCGGGTAATTTTGGCGGCGGTGGTATTCATTCCGTTACTCAGCCCGACTATCTTTTGTTAAATACCATCGGCACACAGATCACGGCTTTTGGTGACGACGACGATGAAGCGCGCGCTTCTGAAGCCAGAAAAACACTTCACGGATATCTGGTGGATCAGGGAATTTCCATTGGCCCCAATGACTATCCGTCACGGGCGCAGCACGGGAGATATCTCGCAGACATGATGGACTGGACCCAAGCGAATCTTCCATCGGGTGTTTTTGTTCATCGCCACCGTGCCAGGGCCATCGACATCGAATCCGCCCCCGTCACCGACCAGCAGATTGTTCTGGATAACGGCACTTCCATTCCTGCCGATGAGATAATCCTGCTGACAGGGCATGGGAAAAACCGTGTGGTTCCCGGTTCCGGCCCCGCAGCCTGGACCGCTTTTTCAGAAAACCAGCAAAACAAGGGAAATCGAACCAGTTACGTTCATCTTGTCTATCCGATAGACGCAAAAACCCGGCATGTGGAACCCGGAGATGTTGTTTATGTTATCGGCATGGGGTTGACGGCGGTAGATGTTGTCAAAACATTTACCATGGGCAGAGGCGGCAAATTTGAAAACGGTCGATATATCCCGAGCGGCCAAGAGCCATTTGTCATCCTGGCGTCACGACTGGGCCTTCCCTATTCGGCCAGGGCACACAATCAAAAAATCGATCAGTACAAAGGTAAAATACTCACGCCCGAAACGGTGTTAAAACTCAAATCGCAACAGGGCAAAGTTGATTTTGAAAAAGACCTGATGCCGCTCATCCTACTGGAAATGGCTTATGTCTATTACACGACGTTACTGGGAAAACAGATGGGGGATCAATTTTTAAACTGCGCTTCGGATGAAGCGCGCAGACGATGGATTGCCGAAAATGTTGCCGCGGAAAATCGGTTTTCGTGGGAAGATCTTGAAAACCCATTCAGGAAAATCCAACCACAAACACCGCCCGGTCACCCCTGGTTTTCTTCCATGGAGGAATATACCCGTTATGTCATAGAGTATCTTCGGCGTGACATAACGGAAGCGGAAAAAGGCAACCTTACCAGCCCGTTGAAGACGGCCGTGGATTCGGTGTTGCGGGATTTGCGAGATACATTGAGACTGGTTGTTGATCGTGGGGGGCTGACGGCCACCTCTCACCGTTATCTTGATAAAGTGTTTAACCGTGTCAATAATCGGGTTGCCGTGGGTCCCCCCGTGTCGAGCACACGGGAATTGTTGATATTGGCGGAAATGGGGTTTGTTTCCTTTTCCGGGCCCAGCCCGAAATTAAGCATGAACGAGGATACCGGCCAGTTTTTCATCGAAAGTGATCAGATGGCAGGATCCATCCGGTCCGTGCAGCATGTACTCAACGGCAGAATTCACAGTGTGGATAATAAAAACGACACCTCGCCGTTGATTCAAAACCTGTTCCGGCGGGGAATGATACGAACCTTTGTCAACACGGATGATACCGGCCTTTACGAACTCGGTGGTCTGGATGTGACCGATGATTTCAACCTTATCGGCAGCAACGGTCAAGCGCACCCCCATGTGTGTGCGCTTGGAATTCCGGTTGAGGGTAAATTCTGGTTCAACGCGGCAGATGCCCGGCCGGATGTAAACTCCAATGCCATTGCCCAGTTGAGCAAATGGGTTGAAATGGCGGTATCCCGACTAAAAACCAAAGAAGACAATAAGTTATGATCGCCTATCTGTTTTATTCGGACACTGATGAGCTAAAAAAGATGCGACCCTATTGACAAAGGAAAACTGCGCTCTTGGCAAATCTTTCCTTCTTCGCCGTCCGGGCGGTTGATGTTTGGTGTTGGGCTTTATGGTGAATCCTGGACGATGGGCGTCGCGCTCCGGTCAAACGGGTTTGTCCTTAATGAGAGCGAAAACAGATGTGGATAGCAGCTCTTCAAGTGTTCCATGTACTTGAGCCATTATAAAGCCAACTGCCCATATACTCTTTTTATGTCACCACTCAGATGCCTATGGTCTGCATCCGGCAAGCCCTGGAGGCTCTTTCGGGCCTTTTGTATGCTTTCGATTTGAGGGTCCCACTTGGACAGAATCTCCAAAAGCTTGGTCCCCACCTCGCTATAAAATACTCCGATGACCATGTTCAACTTTTCAAGACGTGCCTTCTTCTCCCGTTGCTCAAGCACGCTATGGATGATCAACGTTACCAACAGGACTTCAATAAACACGAAGGCGACATCTCCAATCAGATAAATGAAGATATGGTGGGCATCTCTAAAGATCAAATAGTGCAAAAAATAGAAAAGCGCAGACAGCACGAGTAAACATATTCTCAGCAGGACCTGCCAATTCAATGGTTTCATAATTTCATCTCCGTAATCTATAGACGTCTATTTAATATCCCGAACCGGAACAAAAAATAGCCTGTATTTTATACTACCCTGACGGATTGAAAATCAAGCATCAAGGTTTGAGCCCAGGTCCAATTTTAATGGGACACATAGATCATTTTGTCGGTTTCAAATCCTAAGGCGTTTGCCTTCGTTATCAATTCGGATTTCAGAGATTCTTCCATGTAGGGTTTTCTTGCCAAAATCCACAAATAGGATTTTTTTGGCCCGCATACCAGTGAATAGAAATAATTTTTTTTATCGAGGTCTATGATATTATAAGCCCCGTAAAAGGGACCCCAAAAAGATACTTTTAACCTGCCGAGATTTGAATCACCGACAAAGTATGCTTTGCCGATCGCCTCTTTCCATCTGTTTTTTGCGGGATCGAACCCTCGATTGATAACCTTAATACCGCCATCATCTCTATAGCTATATTCCGCTGTTACTTTTTCCAAACCTCTTTCAAAGGAGTGATCCAGTCTTGCTATTTCGTACCAAGTGCCTAAATATCTGTGGATATCAAAACCGGTAACCGGTGAAACATTTTCTGGAATGTTTACACAGGCCGATAGGAGGACCGAAATAAAGAAAAGCAGTCGTTTTATCATAAAATATCTCCTGTTGTAGGCCAACGCTTAGATCAACGGCTGTCCGATGGAGGGTCAAAGACCCGAAACGTGTTTGAGCCTATTGTTATGTTCACTATTCTCTATTTCCTTCTATCATTTTTTTTATATCTTGAAGACCTTTTGTGATTTCTTTACTGATAACACTATTTTTATATGCCATTAAAATGAGCTTAACCGATACCAGAAAAACACCTGCTTCTAAAAGCAGGTTGTGTGTGAATCCTTTGGTAAACAATGCTACGACGAACAGAACAAAAGTTATAAGAATAATTATTATTGATCCTTTATCAAAATGTTCACTCATTTTTTCCTCTGCATTTACACATAACCCTATCTTTGCAAAAGCTCAGGATACCGTAAGTCTAAGGCATCAGGGTTTCGATCCCTCTCCCTTCATTTAAATAACCCCAACTCCTCAGCCAGAACCTTGTAGGGTTTCGGAAATTCCGGCTCGAAGTTCTGGTAGGGTGTCACCGGGTAACGGGCACCGATCTTCTTCCCCGCCTCTTTCATACCCTCAACCAAACCTGCAAGAAGCTGGCCGGGTATAGAGAAAACCATTTCGTCATCCTGAGTCATGGAAAAGATGCGATCCCCCATGCCGGGTATGGCGATTCGAGGCAACCCGGTTTTAAAAGGGGCAATGAGATATTCGGAACATTCCACCTTTCCGCCGAAGTTGCCGGAAATACGCGTGGTCTCCATAAATACAAAAGATTGAATCAATCTCATAATCTGAGCGGGGTTACCGAAAATAGCCACTGTATCCGGATCAAACAAACCTTTTTGTAGAGGAGCCAAGGCTATGGCCTGACATTCCTCATTCTCCATGCGGATCATGGCTTCAGCCTCCTTAATGCCACCTTCTTCACTTTGGGAAAAGGCCACTTCACAGAAGAGTTTGCCTAAAGTATCAACCGGGCGGGTTGCACCGCTGAAACCAAAGGCTATAATTGCCGGAACACAGATCAAATCTTCCTTAGAGAGTCCCACGGTCCATCCGTAATTCCTGGCCATGGTAACCCCCTGGCAGATGGTGATGCGTTTACCCAAAACAGCGGAAGGTTGTCGTGTTTTTTCAGGAAGATCGGCTTTATCTTTTAAAAACTTAACCGCCAAAGGAAACGTTTTCAGCCGCAGGTCTTCTCTTATGAATTGAGCTGTCTCTTGATAATTTAATTGTTCCATAACCTACCTCCCTTTGTTTTCGGGTTGTGCTTTTAAATTTCATAGAAAGCATATTGTGGGCGATTATTCATTCTTGTTAACCGGTTTTTGGTTTTTTTAAGATGGGAGTCTATAACCGTAATGCATGATAATATGTCTGAATGTAATGCGTTATTTAAAAATAGATTTAATTGTCAAGTCAAATACGGAAATCCACAAAACACATTATTTTTCACCCGTGTCAAATCACCCTGGCCACTGACAGTTATTTCAAACACTTCAACATACTGACGAAAAAAGCCTTGTTGGACTGTTACGTTTTAATTCAAATTGTTCAGATTCTTTAATGGGTCGGTACCATCCAACCCCTCTGGGATCGGAATATCGAGAAGATGGCAGACCATGGGCACTAGGTCTAAGGTAGACTGTATTGACGTTTGAATATGTTGACCCTCATAGAGCTTTTCCATCCCGGGGCCGGCCAGCCAAAAGAATACCTTCAAGTCTTCAGGATAGTAGCTGCCATGGTGCCCGTATTTTGACATATCATCGTCAAAATAGTGGCCTTTTTTGTTGATTAATTTGATATCCGGTGCCGTTTCTCGGGTGTACTGCCGGTTGAGACCGGCCACCACGAATTCTCCCAGTTCAAAACGCCGAGCCATGTTCTTAAGGGGTCGGAGAGACCGCAAAAAAGAGGCCCCATCTCGTTTTCCCTCTATATATGACTGCCAATCCATTGACCACCACTGCTCGTCCTCGTTCAGGCCATTGTAGCGCTCACCAGGGTATTGTCGAATAACCAGTGCAGTTAAGCTCTCTCGGACCGATTTATTGTCTAAAATAAGATCAACAGCCGGTTTAACGTCCTCAAGCAGGCGAGGAGGATCCATCCAGTTTTTGGTCTCACGGTTTTTCAGATAAACTTCCTTTGTACAAGCCCCCAACATAATTACCGCCTCTGCCTGTTGATTACTCGTCATTGTGGATGGGAGGGTATAAACAGGTGAAAGAATATCAGCGAGAATGTGATCAGGGATGTGTTTGCGAATTTTGAGCGCTCCTTGCTGGGACAGCAAGATGAAAACGGTTTGATCATATTGGTCTATGGATTTTAAGAAGCCAATCACACGGCCGATCTGGGGATCTAAAACCGTCCGGGTGTAATAAAGCTGGATCTGATCAATTTCTGCGTCGGCTTCAACGAAAAACGAGTCCGGGTAATGGCTGTATAAGTCCGTGCCCAACAATTGCACCACCATGATATCCGGCAAAGCTTGACAGCACTGGTAAATACCTGCCAGGCTTTTATAAAAGGAACATACATGCCCTTTTAAAAAAGCGCTAACGGTTTTGGGATCCGTGTAGGCTTTATCAGGAATAAAATGGCCGTTTTTAAGAAATCCAAGGGCCGAAGCATTGCCCCAGAAAAATGCACCCGAGTTGATTTTCCAGTCGGAACCGTTATTAACCATCAGCATAGTCGTCATGGAACATTTGCCTGCCTCACCCGCATACTCGAAAAGGGTTTTGATATTATTGAACCGCAGCAGCTTGTTGATCCGTTGCTGGGAATAGGAAATCATGGTCCGCACTTTGTGTGTGGTACGGTCAAACCAGATTGTAGAAACAATGCCGGTTCGTTGAGGGTAAACACCCGTGTACATTGCTGAAATGGTCGGTACCGATGCAGCCGATATGGTTGTAAAGACATTGGGATAGTAGATAAATGGCTGTCGGCCTTCGGTGCCATATATCAGTGCTTTAAAGTTCGGCAATTGATCCAAGTTCTTGTAGATAATGCCTTGCTTCAAGCCATGAAATTCGATGATCACAATCTTAGGACTGCCAAAAACAATTTTGGGATTAAAAATCGCGGTAATCAAACACATACAGAAAAGAAGCCGCAGAACTGTTCCGAGCGGCAACTTATAAGGTTTCGGTACCATCATCGTGTCATATTATATTGATAGTTTGGGACTACAGCAATCTTAAAATACCTTTCCAACTTTATATAAAAATTCCAATAATAGAAAATGATGTTTTTATTGAGTACAACAAGAATGTTTAACTTACAATATTAAAATTTCCTTGCTAAAATGATGTGGACGTGGGGGGTCGATAGTGGTGTTTGATTCTTTTTCAGTTATGATTATGTTAACTTTCTTCCGGGAAACTCACAAGGAAAACAGGAGGCTACCATGACAATGCATTTTTTTAATGATTCTGACGATTGGCCTGGATATAAAATCATCAAGGATCACATACATCGCCTGGTATAGTAGCATCTTAAGTTCCAAAAATTATTCCAAAAAGTCGAGCCTGCCTTGTTCACTGTATGTGCGCAACTTTCCGGGTTCAGGACGTTCTGCAGATCATACTTGGCGAATACACTTTCTGCGCAACCGTCCAATTTTACACGGAAATCCACAAAACACATTATTTTTCACCCTACATCAATTCAGCCTGTCAAAATTATGTCATTGTTGATGTATTCCCTAATTGTGAAATTTTGAAAAATCAAAGCAGTAAATTTATCTGGCTAACATCATTAACAAAAATAATTTGCGTCCACTTTGGCACGAAACGTGCTGTATGTTGAAAAGTTACGGAAGACATAGTCAAGGTACAGGGTATTATAAGGATATGCCATGAAACAGAACATTTTGAAGGAGAGGAAAAAATGATTGAAGCATTTAGCGCGGCCAGCCAAAAAAAAAAGTCTTTTGATGCAGGAAAACAAGCAACAGAAATAGCTGTAAACAAATTATCCAAAACGCCACATATTTTTTGGGTATTTGGCGCTATTTCTTATAATCAGGAAGAGCTTTTAGCGGGAGTCAATTCAGTTATTCCCGGCACTCCGGTTGTTGGGTGTACAACAGATGGTGAAATATCAACACCTGGATTAAGTGCGGACTCTGTGGTAGTCCTTGCATTGGCATCGGATCAAATAAAGTTTTCTACTGTGGCGGTGGATTTCTTATCACAGGATTCATTTAAGGCCGGGATTAAAGTGGGAGAACAATTTATTAATAACAACATCAAATATATACAGATTTTCTCCGATGGACTTTTGGGAAATGGATCAAAAATAGTTGAGGGAATACAAAAGGTTCTCGGTAAAAACATCAATATTGCGGGAGGAACCGCAGGGGATGGGAGTTTGTTTACCCGTACCTATCAGTATCACAACGATAAGGTCTTAACAAATAGTATCGTCAGCGTGGCGTTTGAAGGAGATTTTCCCTTTGCCACAGGAGTCAGTAGTGGTTGGACACCGGTCGGTATGGCAAAAGAAGTAACAAAATCCATTGACAACGTGGTTTATGAATTGGATGGCCAACCAGCTTTGGATGTTTATAAAAAGTTTTTGGGCAAACACGCATCCTTGTTACCTGCTGTTGGTGTTGAGTATCCTTTAGGATTATTAGGACCTCAAGGGGATGTTGAGGAGGATGGATATTTTTTGTGCCGGGCAACCATGGGCGTGGATCATGAAAAAGGGTCCATTACTTTTGCAGGGGATGTGCCTCAGGGAGCTATGGTAAAAATGACTATGGGTAATGAACTTGATATTGTAAAAGCCGCTAAAGAGGCAGCACAACGCGCATTAGACCAATTGAAAAAAAATAAAAACATTCAACCTAAAGTCGCATT
>Ga0315542_1001449_pt1 | contig 14762 bp, 9 predicted proteins | sample SalMarSW160120MG_FD_202541 | JGI IMG/M metagenome (GOLD analysis project Ga0315542, IMG submission 202541) | Salt marsh sediment microbial communities from the Plum Island Ecosystem LTER, Massachusetts, United States - Salt Marsh Sediment SW1601-20 ...
GATTTGTACTTTTCGTTGAAGGTATTATCGATTTTATATCCAACCGTAACCTGAAGGAACTCATTCAGGTTAAAGCTGAAACCGGCATTTTCGAAAAGATTGAGGAATCCATTCCTGAAAAAGTTGAATTGCGATTCTGTACCGAGGCTCTCATCAAAAATAGTAACATTGATCATGATGCATTGTTATCAACCCTTGAAAGATACGGGAATTCAATTGTAATTGCAGGCTCTGAGAGGATGAGGAGGTTACATGTACATACAAATACTCCGGCTGAACTTTTTAATGAGCTAAGGTTAACAGGCACTCTCGCTTTCCAGAAAGCTGATGATATGGTGCGCCAAAGCGATGTAGTTTATAACAGAAAATGGAAAATAGCACTGGTTACCGACTCAACATGTGATCTTTCACAGGACCTGATAGATAAATATCAGATTAATATGCTCCCAATAAATATCCATTTCGGGGAGAATCATTATCTGGATAAAGTTACAATTCAGCCTGATCAGTTCTATAAACTTTTAAATGAGAATACTGATTACCCCAAATCTTCGCAGGTAAATGAAAAATCTTTTGTAAACCTCTACTCACATCTGGCTTCTCATTATGATTCAATAATAGCTATCCACCTGAGCGATAAGCTTAGCGGAACCTTCAATAGCAGCAACAAAGCTGCTAAGGCTATAAGCGAGGAATTCAATAAGCCTATTTCAGTAATTAACTCAAAAAATTTATCGGGGGCATTAGGCCTTTTGGTACTCAGGGCTGCACAGGCTATTGAGGCAGGTTACTCGCATGAGCAGGTTGTGGAAATGAGCGAAAAGTGGACACATGATCTGCGTATATTTGTTAGTGTAAAAGATATAAAATATCTCATTCGCGGCGGTCGTCTTTCTGCCGTTAAGGGTTTAATAGCCAGGATGCTGAATATTAATCCTATTGTATCCATTGACTCTTCAGGAAAAGCAATTGTTTTCGACAAAGCTTTCAACCAGAAAGCTAATATGGAAAAAGTTATGGGATATATAACTGGCATAAACAGCAAAAATAAGATCTGGAACTATATTGTACTACACGCAAACAACAGCGATGGCGCTGATTGGTTTACACAGAAGATGGAAGCGCTGAGTGGCAAAGCACCTGCTTCAGTTGTAAACATCTCTCCTGTAATAGGGGCAAATGCCGGTATCGGAGCTGCTGCAGTTGCACTTCTTTTGGATTAGCTAAACTATGAGTTTTTTTCAAATCTGGCTCCAGTCTCTCCTGGTCATTTTAATATTAATGACAGCACTATGGATTATCAGTGTAATCATTGAGAATGTCAGCATTGTTGACCTTTTCTGGGGATTCGGATTTGTCATTATAGCAATATTCTATTTTTTAAAAACGGATGGCTTCGTCCCCAGGAAAATCATCATTACTGCACTGACTGCTATTTGGGGTCTTCGTCTTTCTGTTTACCTGACATGGCGCAACTCAGGCAAAGGTGAAGATTTCCGGTACAAAGAATTCCGTAAGAAGTACGGAGAATTGAGGTACTGGTGGGTCAGTTATTTTCAGACCTTCCTCCTGCAGGGATTGCTCATGTGGTTGATTTCGGCACCTCTCCTGGGGGCCCAGTATTATGACCAGAACAATTCTTTGAATTTGTTTGATTTTGCAGGCATTGCCTTCTGGCTTATCGGATTCACCTTTGAAGCAGGAGGAGATTATCAGCTGGCTGCATTCAAAGCAGATCCTGCAAACAAGGGTAAAGTTCTTAATAAAGGATTCTGGCGTTATACACGGCATCCGAATTATTTCGGCGACTCATCTGTGTGGTGGGGATATGGATTAATCTGCCTTGCTGCCGGCAGTTATTTTCCCATTCTTGGTTCAGTGCTAATGACAGCACTAATAATAAAAGTGTCAGGTGTAGCCCTGCTCGAGAAAAGCCTGAAAGAACAAAAACCTCAGTACAGGGAGTATATAGAAAAAACGAGCTCATTCCTTCCCTGGTTCCCAAAAAAATAGTTTTACCGGAAAAAATTTAGATATTACCTGTCTTTTTAATAATTTAGAAGGATAAAAGGGCTGATATTAAATTAATTGCACAATGTCAAACCTGTCTTCAAAAATTATTGTGTTGCTGCTCACCCTGTTCTGGTGTTCTGAACGGCCGGCATTTTCGAGTCAGGAGGTTGATACAGCATCGATAAATGCTCAGACCAGGGATGCATTGACCAGTGCAAGAAGGAATCCTGATCTATCTTTATACCTGGCTCATCAAGCATTATCTGAATCCAGAAGCATACAATACAGGAAGGGCATCGCTGATGCATCTTATGCACTTGGCTCTGCTTATCTTGCTAAATACAATATACGCGACAGCGCTACATACTATAACATGAAGGCTTATGATGTCTACAGGGAACTAAACGATGACCGGGGTAAAGCCCGGGCCTGTTATGGTCTGGCATATGTTTTCAGTTTTAAGGGTGATCTTGAAGAATCTGAAAGATATGGTGCCCTGAGTCTTAATTTTTTTGAAAAGGCAGGAGATAAGCGCGGTATGATAAATGCTTATAATGCCCTTTCATACCTGGCAAAACAACAAAAAGATTTTATAAAAGCACGGGGACTTATAGAACAGGCAATTGAGACTGCCCGTTCAGTGAAAGACACCTTACCCCTTGCTGATGCCATGAACAGTCTTGGGAATATTTACAAGGATATGGCTCTCTTCAGTCAGGCTATAGACACCTATTTTGATGCTCTTAAGCTCTGGGAATTAAAAAAAGATTCTGCCGGCATTGCTATTGCATACGGAAGCATCGGACTCATGTACTATTTCCAGAAAAACTGGAATAAGGCCCTTGAATTCAACTTCAGAAAAATGCCGCTTTCCGAAGCTGCCGGGAACCTGTGGGAAGTCAGTAAAACCTGTAATAATATTGCTCAGATATATAACTCAAAAGCTGAGTATGACAGTGCTATCATATATCTTCGGAAAAGCCTGAAGCTGAATAAAAAAATGAATTATCCCTCTGGTATAGCAGAATCATATTATAATTTTGCCAACACTTTCCTTTTATATCCAAATATAGATTCAGCGTATTATTATATCACGCTTGCAGTGAAAAATGCAAAGCAGATAGATGATCCGGCCCTGGCAAATTACTATGTAACCCTGGGTAGAATTCAGAAAGCAAGAGGGAATTATCCCCTTGCACTGGAAAATACACTTTCGGCATACAAAATAGCAAAAAAGCAAAACCAACCAATTCTCATATCTGAATGTTCTGAATTGCTTAGTATTATCTACAGCAACATGAAACACAACGATCTGGCCTATATTTATCTTAAAGAACATCAGCAGCTGCAGGATAGTATAAGTAATGATGATTTCAGAAACCGGGTAACCAGGCTTGAGATCCAGTATGAATACGACAAAAAACAAAGAGCAGCTGAATATGCACAGATGAAAGAACGGTTAATCAGGGATAATAAGATAAAACAAAAGGATCAGCATGTTAAAGGATTGCTTATTATTCTTCTTCTTGTAATTTTTGTTTCATATAGTTATATCCGTCATAACCGGCTTCGTTCACAATATGCAAGGATTGAACTTGAGCAGAGACTCTTGCGTGCCCAGATGAATCCCCATTTTATTTTTAATTCTCTTTGTGCGGTACAGGATTTCATACTTGCCGACAAACCACAGAAAGCAAATACCTATCTTACCAAAATAGCACGATTAATGCGTAACATACTTGAGAATTCCGGTGAGGAGTTTATCCCCGTTGAAAAAGAGATTGAGACTATCAGGCTTTACCTCGATGTTCAGCAATTGAGGTTTGAGACAGAATTTGAATATAAAATAACTCTTGATCCATCAATTGATCCCGGAAATTTTTCCATACCCCCGATGCTTACTCAGCCTTGTGTTGAAAACTCTATCGAACATGGCCTTCTGCCTGCTGACAGGAAAGGCAAACTGAATATCGACTATAGCCTGAATAACGGCCTGATGAAACTTGAGGTTACTGATAATGGAGTGGGAAGAAAAGAGGCAGAGAAGATTACCGGCAGGAAACTGAAAAAGCAGTCAGTCTCCACCAGGCTCACTTCACAGAGACTGGCATACTTCAGAAAAACACTTCGGAAGAAAAGTATCATTTACGAAACCATCGACCTTCAGGAAAAAGGAAAAGCATCAGGAACCAAAGTCATTATGATGCTACCATACAGGAAGATTTTTACATGACAAAAGAACATTTCTAACCCAGGCAAAAATGAATGTAATAGTAGTTGATGATGAAGTTAGTGTCAGGAATGCAATCACAAAACTCCTTGCAGAACAGTTTCCTGATTTAGAGGTAATATCCACTGCCGGTACCTTAAAATCAGCTTACGAAGCTATTATGAAGCATGCTCCGGATCTTCTTTTTCTGGATGTTGAGCTTCCTGATGGAAATGGTTTTGAACTTTTAAAAATGATATCAGCTGTTAATTTTAAGGTCATCTTCATTACAGGCCACCAGGAGTATGCTCTTGACGCTATAAAGGTGAGTGCCCTCGATTATATCTTAAAGCCATTTGATCAGGATGACCTCAGGATTGCTGTGGAAAAAGCAAGGGAAATAATTAATCATGACGAACAAAATATCAAACTGCAGGCCCTGAGCGAAAACCTCCGTAGTAAAAGAACCCTCAAACGAATCATCCTCCCCACAGCTGACAATCTGTATTTAGTATCAGTTGAAGATATTATCCGGGCAGAAGCCGATAGTAACTACACTGTCTTCTGGCTTACAGAAGGCAGGAAGATAATGGTATCCCGCACTATAAAAGAGTATGACGAAATGCTCTCCGGATCGGGTATGATACGGGTTCATCAGTCCCATTTAGTTAATGTTCCCTTTATCGACAGATTTGTGAAAAGAGACGGTGGCTATCTTAAGCTGAAAGATGGTACAACTGTACCTGTCTCTCCCAATCTCAAGAAAAAGGTACTTCAGTCTATCAAAGACAACCAGTACGAATAAGTCCATACCTAAAAATGAATTAAGAACATTAGAACAAACGAATTTAGAATGCAGAACTGTTTTATACTTCTGATTTCTGACTTCGAATGTTCTGCATTCTTACTTCTTAGCCCCCTTCAGGGGGGAGGTCAGCGGAGCTGACAGAGGAGCTCGGGATTCGCCGATACTAATTCATAAGCCCCGTTTGCTAATTCGACCTTGACTCATACTATGTCTATGGTTTAACTTTAAGAGAAAACCATAACGACCATGAGAAAACTATTAATTATCACAGCATTGATTTTGGCTTTTGCAACACTATCCACCGCTGCATCAGGCCAGATAAAAATAGATTTAAAAAGCAAGATCAACAGGGAGGCTAACAGGCGCGCCAATAAAAAGACTGACAAGGCCGTTAATAAGAGTTTTGATAAACTGGAAGAGGGAATTAATGATGCCATCAAAAAAGATGATAAAAAAGAAGATGGAGCTGACAAGAGCGCGAATGATACAAAGACAGCCAGGGATAATGGTAAGGAGCAGAGCAGCAAACTAACTGAATCAGGCTCTGATAGTAAGGTTAGTAAGAGCAATGCACCTTCGCTCGCATGGAACAAATATGATTTCGTGCCGGGCGACCAGGTTATCTTTGAGGATAACCTCGAGGGCGAAGAAAATGGCGAATTTCCGTCACGGTGGGATCTCGTACGGGGAACAGTTGAAATAGCTAAGCTGGATGGAGAAAATGTTATGATGCTGAGGGCAGGAGAGCCCTCAATTGTTCCATATCTCAAAAATCCCAAAGAGGATTATCTGCCCGATGTGTTCACCATAGAACTAGACCTTTACTATCCGGGTGCCGGCACTTTTGATATTTATTTATACGACCGCAAAAATCAAAGATCCGACAGTCATACCGGATATACTTCTGTTGAAGTACAGGATGACCAGATGAATATGGGCAGAGGATGGATCAAAAATCCTGATCAGAACCTGAAAAAGGAAAGATGGATGCATATTGCCATTGCCTGTACCAATGGAAAATTAAAAGCCTACATGGATGATACCAGGCTTATCAATATACCTCATCTCGATTTTAATCCCTCAGGGCTGACCCTGTATACTTATCATGCCAGAAATGATAATCGCTATTATGTGAAGAATGTTCGAATTGCGAAAGGCGGAGTAAAATACTATGACCGCGTTATGCAGGATGGTAAAATCATCGTTAACGGCATCAGGTTTGACGTTGGCAAATCAACTTTAAAACCTGAATCGATGGGTGCCATAAATGAAATCTACACTCTTATGAAAGAAAATCCCGATCTGAAATTCAGTGTCGAAGGCCACACAGACAGCCAGGGGGATGATGCCTTTAATATGAAGCTTTCGCAGGAACGTGCTGAAACAGTGATGAACACACTCATTAAATTGGGTATTTCCGGTGACCGTCTTGCTGCTAAAGGATGGGGCGAATCCAAACCCATTTCCAATAATGCTTCACCGGAGGACATGGCCAATAACCGAAGGGTGGAATTCGTAAAAATGTGATGCTGAAACTATTTTCTAATGAACAACAGAAAATTATTCTCAATTCTGGTATCTGTGCTATGCGTTTTTCTGGTACCTATAATGTTTCAGATAAATATTGCATATGCACAAGGGCCTGAATGTTGTGACAGACATGGTATAATTACTTCCTGCAATTCGAATGATCCTATGCAAATAATCGGATCTCATAGTGAATCCCATGATGCCTATTGTAGGTCCATAAAAACTAGCTTGGCTCAACTAATGGTTGATAATTGCTTTCATTTGTTAAATGAAGAATTTGTGAATGCGTATCGTCAGAATGCGAATCAAGAAGGATGGGCTAGTATAGTAAAACCTAGTAATGTGCCTGAACATGAGTATTCGTTTGAGACTGAATTTGTATCTGGTTTAAATGAGTTCAACGATGAAGGAAGACCTATAAGATCAAGACTTACTGTAAAACTGTATTTTGAGGGAGAGCAAAGAGAGTTGATCCATACCTGGCAAACTCAAGGAACCTGGGATACAATATCAAATTCAGGTACAACTTGGCTTGGTCATGTTATGAAGTTAAATTCAGCTTATAAGTCAGGTCCTGACATAATAGAAATCATTGAAAGGTTTGAGAAAAGACCGGTAGATTTTAATATCAATCCTGAAAGAAATGATTTAGATGCAGGAGAAATCATTGATTTTGATCTAACTGAATTCAAAGACATTTTTGGCGAGGCCTCAAGAGAATTTAACCGTATTGTTGTTCATGCATATGAAGGAGATATTTTGAATGGTGATCCATGTAATATTGGGCCAGATTACAGAGTTTTCAAACTCAATAATGGGAGTGTAAAGGTAAAGTATCGAGCGCCATCAGACTGTAATGTGTCGTCAGACAGATTCACCGTTTATAGTTCATGTGATATTCTTCCAAATAGTCGAGTGCCCATTGTAGAAACGCAGATCAAAGAAAGGATTTTTGAAAAGGAATTTGCAATAAATTGTTATGACGCCAAATTAAATATATCAGGGAAATACGAAAAAATCATAAAAACTTCAAAAAAAGATACAAAAGATGGATCGGTCGACAATCACAGTTTGAATGAATCACTTGAAGTCTCCGTATCAATATTCCTGGAGTTTATCCAGGCGGAAGATATGCCAATATTTTACCAAACCTTTCAGTATTACAAACCAACAAGTGTAAGCATTACAGGATTTACATATAATTCCGAAGAAAACAGATACATGTCAGGACCAGCATTTGAAACTAATATCAATTTTAATCGGACTGCAAGCAAGCAAAAAATTGATGGAAAAGAATATCTCAGCCAGGTCCCGTGGGTGCTTGTTATTGACAATGAAACGAAGAAAGCAGTAAAACTTATACATGCCGGATATGGTATATCGTATGAAGTTTTGGAATCAGAAATAATGAACAGTGTTAATTATTCCACTAACGTACCGCAAAGAAAATCTGAAACAACTACTAAAACCAGTTCAAAATCATTTTCACTGGGACCTGTTGGAGAAAAAGTCCAGGATCCTACCATAAAAAGGTCAGATACCTGGGTTCAGGATTACCTCAAAAAACAGGGAGTTGAAATCCCTGCCGGGGTTCCAATACCAAAAATACCAAACCAAGCTGACCAACAAGAAATATATCCCGATATTCTGGTAAAGTATGGAGATGGAAAAACCAGCTTTGGCGGCGAAGGAAGACGTCCTATAAAGGAAGAAATTGAGGACGGTTACCAGGAAGAAAATCTTCATTACAGTTGGAATATGACAGTTAAAAAGAAGAAATAAACACCACCTTAAAATGAAAAGCAAGATACAATTTACAGTTATTTTTATGATAGCAGTACTGCCCCTGGCATTGCGGGGACAAGAGTCATTCAAAGCTGAAATGATAAATGTCCAGAAAGGAACCAAAAAAATCTACCATGTTCAGTCAGATGGCAATAAATACCGATACGATTTCGAGGAGGATGGCATAAAAGGAATTGTTATAGCAGACCCCTCTGCCAATAAAACAGCCATACTGATGCCTGAGAAAAAATTTGTCTTTTACACAGAGCTGATGTCTCCGGCGAGCCTGATGAATGACCCCTACCAGTCATTCAGATATATGCAAAAGAATTATACTGAAAAAAAGGCAGGGAAAGAAAAAATGTCAGGTTTTGATGCTGAAAAGACTGAACTATATGCCGACAATCAGAAATTATGTACTGCATGGTATTCCGATGATCTGCATTTTTTGATCAGGATGGTTGATGCTTCGGATGACAATACATATATGGAACTCACCAATATTAAAAAGGGAAAATTAGATGCTGATATTTTTAAGGTTCCTGATGATTATATCGAAGTGGATGAAAAGATGCGTCCGGTGATACCTGAGCCTCCTCCCCCTGAATCGTGGAATACAATTCAGGTATCAATCCCTGTAAAACAAGAATTTAAAAGGGGAGATATTATCTCATTCAAAATACCGGAAAGCAAAAATTACAAAGTGATCCTTAAAAATGAGACTGGCCAACCTGCTAAAGTTGTCAGGATATCGATGAGAGACGGCAAGGAACTGCCCGATAATGAACAGGGTCCTGTAAAGTACCGCACCCGACGTCTTTTTAAAGGTGAATCAAATTCAAGCACCTATAGCTGGAAGGAGGGAGATGATAAAATCATTCAGGTTCATGAAGGAAAAATACTGATAGAAATTATGCCGGAAGAAAGATGATATTTCTACACGAAAAGTGTTTGTAATTAAGCATTATTTGCGCCACAATTTTATAACCTATGAAGAATATTCTATTAATACTGGCTGCACTTTTGTTTCTGGATAATACTTCGGTTAATAGCCGGGAAATATCATTTAAACCTTATGGAATCAAATCAGGCATAATAAAGTACTCATATTCCTGTGACAAAGCTGGTAAAGGCACGCTCTGTTTTGATGATTACGGCTTCAAGGGTGACATGTATTCCGATGCAGGTAATCCCGTAGTAAGGGAATGGAGAAGATATGATATCAATCACGACGGAAAATTTGACGTCAGTGATATTGACCTCCTGATCGACCAGGGCTGGCTGGACTTCGATTATGACCTCAATGAAGACGGGGTGAAGGATTTCGACGATGCACTGGCGCTTTTCCTGAAGCTCTCTGTAATGGACCGGAGCTGTGACAAAAAGGTTAATGATGAAGATTTTGAACCTGTAAGTCCGGTAATATTACCAGCGGAACCGGAATACAGTAAAGTGCAGCAGATAGTTGGTAATTGCATATTCAGATCATTACCAAAGCTTCCCCCTGATATTGAAAAGCAGGTTTTTAATTCTATTCCCAATGCCAACTCACTGACAATTCCTGAAAGGGCATATGCATATCAGCTGGCAGGCCTGTCATCTATTGTACAGAACAATCTCGATGGTGCACAATGGGCATTCGGAAGGGCATTTCAGACATACGACCGCTCACCAAGTGCCCTGGGGAACCTGGCCTTTGCCGTTGCCATGAACGGAGAGCATGATGATGCACTTTTGCTTCTGGCATACGCCAGGAAGCTGTATCCTGAATCAGCTGCCACCTCAACCTCCATAGGCTGGATCTTCGCCCGCCACGGCCAGAACGAAAAAGCCCGTGAATATTACGAGGAAGCTGTCTTCTATGCTCCGGAGATCGGACAGTATCATATGAACCTCGGAATTCTGCTGATGCGTATGGGCCTTAAGAGGAAAGCATATGAGGAGTTTAAGGAAGCTACGGAAAAAGACCCGGCAGATGTTAAAAAAGCGATTTTTAGATATATTACAAAACCACCTGACGCTCCCCCTAAGAAAAAGCCTTTTAATCCTGATGAGTTTAAGAATGAGATCGAAAAGCAGAGAAGGGAACTGGAGGAGCAGGGACGGACTGAGGACGAAATGCCGGAACCATGGGATCAGCTATCACCGTGTGACCAGGCACGAATGATCCCTGAGCTGCTCGAGAGAAGATACAGTGCACAAATGGAGAACATAGCCCAGGCGTATGCTGATGATCTGGCAAGAAGAATCGAAAAGCTCATCAAGGGCTACTGGCCCAGGTGGAAAAATATTAATGAAGACTGGGAAAGATATACAGAAGGAGTACCTGTTGTTTATAGAAAAAGCCAGAGCATGACGCTAAATGCTGAAATTGATGCCGGAAACAGGTGGACATCACTGGCCAGGCAGATGGGGTCTGAACTTTTAGGCTACAGTTCTTACTTTATGGAATCCGCCCTGAAGCAGGCCAAATCCGAAACAGGAATTGCTGTAAGCCATCTTCCCAAGGGCATTCCTATAAAGGCTCAGTCTGCTGCAGAATTCAGAGCAAAAGTCTACCAGGGCGAACTGGAAGAAGCGATCAGAGACTGTTATAAAGCTCAGATAAACCAGGCTTACAGCTGGCTCTCAGCAGGGAGTAGACCATATATATTGCCAAAACCAAAAGTTGAAACAATAAAAAGTCAAGACTTCTTTGCTTTAGGGTTTGTCATACCAATGAAATGTTTTGACATAAAAGGATATTGCCCTGATGGAAATAGTGTTGAAGCAGGAAATATCAGCATGCCCACTGACTTCACAATAGGCGTTGATCTCTTCTTTATCAGCTTTGCGTGGAACATGGAAACCGATGCAATGGAACTGAATATAGGGCAGGGTTTAATTCTTGGAGCCACATGGAAACCTGAGACCGGTTTCGGTTTACAGGTCGGTGTCGGGCTCGACGGCAGTGTTGGACCGGCAGGAGTATCGGCAGTTACCTATTTAAAAATAGATGAGGGTGTCTGGACCGTAGAAGGAAATTTAGGGGCCAGTTTAGGCGGAGGGCCCTTTTCGGTCGGGCAGGACATTGTTTCTTTCCAGTTAGTGGTCCAGGAATCCTGAGGAATTTGTGAAAATCTGAATCTGTTTAAACATATAAAATCATGAAAACAACAATTTTTATTTTAAGCTGTCTGCTTTTCGTTTTGTCAGAAACATATGGACAGGAAGCTTCCCTAAAGCCTTATGGAATAAAATCGGGTGTAATAGAGTACTCATATTCCGGCGACAAAGTTGGTAAAGGAACACTCTATTTTGACGATTACGGACTAAAGAGTGCAATGTATACGGATGCTGTGGAACGTGGTGAAAAAAGAAAGAGCTGGGTGGTTACATCAGGCGATTTCCAGTATATGTGGGACCCTGAAAAAAGCTCCGAAGGAATGAAACTTAAAAATCCGATCATTGACTGGATCAATTCAGCCGCTGAGGGAGACATTGAATCATTTTCTGAATCAATGTATGCAAAGATGGGAATGGAAAAAAGCGGATCCGAAACATTGCTGGGGAAAGAGTGCAAGGTCATGAAAGGCAAAAGGGGTAAGGCGCTTGTCTGGAATGGCATACTTATGCTTCTCGACATGAAGATGATGGGATACAAATCCCACCAGGAAGCAACAGATATAAAAATCAATTTACCCGTCGAGTCAAAATATTTCATTATCCCAAAAGACATTAAGTTTTCAGAGATGCCGATGTTCTGATAATTGAAGACTAACTACCTCACCCCAACCCCACTCCCTTGGGAGAGGCGCTAATGCAATGATTATCTTTTGATTACTCCCTTCTCTTTCAGGAGAAGGGGGTCAGGGGGATGAGGTAAAAAAAACGAGAAGTGGGCAGGGGGATGAGGTAAAAAACAAAACCAATGAAAGCAAATGATTAAACAATAAAAAACCAAATAAAAATCAGGAGGAGATCAAAATGAAAAAAACACTTACAACTGTAATATTTATCTGTGCATTGTTATTTTTTATATTGGAAACCAACTGTCTTCTTGCTCAGAAAATGACCGTCCCCGATTATTCCTACGGTTCAGTAACTGCGGCTTCAGGATCAACATTGGAAGGAGCCGCAGATCCGGGTCCTTATGGCAAATATTCGCTGGGTGAAGTGGAAAGGTCTTATGGCGTTTCTTTTGCCCATGGATACAGGTGGTGGGGATATCCCTCCGCTCCATTGCTTATTTGTGGCGATTTTCCACTCTTTAATATTCCGGGATTTCACGGCGTCTGGAATAATACTGCAATGGGATGTTCAAACCCTTCAGACAGTTACATGGCTTCCATTGGAAGCGTGGTTGCGGAACCTGCCAGCAAACAGATATGGTGTCTCACTGGTGCTATGACCCGAAATGGCCCCGTGGCTCCATATTGTGTTCCAAACCCCTTTGGTTCAGGTGAGATATGTTATCCTGCCCCTTCAACCTGGGGAGAAGGAATTTCTTATGGCTATATGCGTAAGGTCGTCGTTGTTCAATCAACAGGAACGCTTCAAACCGGTGACCCGGTTGATATAAACGCGAGCCTTACAGTACAGGGTACTTATGAAGGAGATGGCTGGGATGCTTTAAGCCAAGGGGTCCTTTTCCTGAATAAGATGTCGGAAACTTTTTGGCTTGCAGGAACAGTTGACCGGGAATACCTTCGCTGGAGCGATGTAGAGGATATTCTGGGAACTCCGTATATGTTAAACGCCATGCTGGGCTATCTTGTAATTGACCTGAACAGTGATGATGATATTACTGCAACAGTTGCCGTAGACGATACCATAATCGTTGAAGTGGCTTTCAATAATACAGTAAAACATACCAATCCCGGTGATATTTCAGGGGAAGAAGGCTGGAACGGTACAAGACCAACGCTCTTGTTCAGCAGCATAGATAATACAAGAACTAATGCTTTCAGAAGTCTGATAAAGGATAATGGCAACAGTGTTACTTACGATCTTACATCTCTAACCGCAGGTGCTGTCCTTGAACCTGTTACACCCGATGGCAAAAACCTCGATACAGATAAAGACGGCATCAGCGATGTAAGAGAAAAAGGCGCTGATGGAACCAACAGCACCTATGATGGTAACGCAGATGGTATACCAGACTATGAGCAATCCAATGTATCTTCTTTTCTTACTTTCGACGGGCAAAATTATGTTACACTTATTGTACCTTCAGGAACAGAGCTTTCGCAACTGAAAGTAACTGATAACCCTTCACCTTCTGATACACCGGAGGACGCTGAATTCCCGTTCGGGTTCTTCGATTTTTCAATTGATGGTCTCACTCCGGGAGAAGCAATAAGTGTTACTCTCATCTTGCATAATGCATCTACCATAAGCAAATATTACAAATACGGACTAACACCTGATATACTTACACCGCACTGGTATGAATTTACGTATGATGATCAGACAGGTGCAGAAATAAACGGGAGTGCAATAACCCTGCATTTCGTTGATGGCCTTCGGGGCGATGAGGACATAACTGTTAATGGGTCAATCAAAGAGCCCGGCGGACCTGTTTTATCTATCACTACCGGGGTCAAACCTTTAACTGAAACCGGAGGAATAATTGTTTACCCGAATCCAGCATCTGACAACATCACCCTGCAATTAAGCAATGTTATGCCCGGTAATAATTACATCATAACTATTAATTCAATTACCGGGAAAAAAGTACATGAAAAACCGGTGAATGTCATTGATGGTAATCAGAAGTTTGTCATTCAAACAGATTATTTACCAGCTGGCACATATTTGATTACAATTTCCGGAAACAATTACCACTATAAATCAAAATTTATAAAACTGAAATAACCATTTTACCACAACATATTGTCTTGCTTGCAGATATCAGGAAAGAATGTATGCGAAGATCCGCCTGTAGGATATAATTTTAAATCCACTTCGCAGTAGAAAATATCAATTATTTTTGTATCATTAAGTGCGGTAATAAGCCCTTGAAGATATTACCTGATATTATGATTCAATAATTTTCCAATTATTTGTAAATAAAATGAAATTAATTTCCTGGATTTTTCTGCTGGCTCTGATAATTTTCCCGGGTTGTAAAACAAAAACCGGTTCAGACATTTATAAAGCCGATGTAATAGTTTACGGTGGCACCTCCTCGGCAATATCCGCTGCAGTGCAGGCCATCCGCATGGGCAGATCTGTCATTATTGTATCTCCCGACAAACATATAGGAGGAATGTCATCCTCGGGTCTAGGTTTTACCGATACTGGCAATAAGGAAGTTATAGGTGGTATCGCCCGGGAATTTTATCAGCTTATTTACCAGCATTACCACAATCCGGCTTCATGGAAATGGCAGAAACAATCTGAATACGGCAACACAGGACAGGGAAATCCTGCTAT
>Ga0315542_1001450_pt1 | contig 14762 bp, 20 predicted proteins | sample SalMarSW160120MG_FD_202541 | JGI IMG/M metagenome (GOLD analysis project Ga0315542, IMG submission 202541) | Salt marsh sediment microbial communities from the Plum Island Ecosystem LTER, Massachusetts, United States - Salt Marsh Sediment SW1601-20 ...
CAAAAGAATACACTAGTCATAAGTGTGTTCGTTCCAAGGTGTTATGAAAATAGATACAAGAGACACGCTCAGGGATACAGGGATACGCCACCAAGTGCACAAAAAATTGTGCAGTGCATTCCATTATGGACGATTCCATTATCAAAAACATTCCAAAATGGACGATTGTACAATAAGTTGTTCAACTAAATACCAGGCGGTGCATCCTACCAGCTACTGCCGCGCGTCATTTAAAACCAGGAACATGTGAATTGTCACGCGACGCGCGATTCCAATAACGTAAAGATTCTTTACCATTTCCGCGTAAAATGATGTTTGTCAATCGGTTACGGATAGTTATCAATGCAACATTATGTATATTATCGGACGTTGCGCGCCGCGCGAGCACAACAAACATATAATGTATAGGGGGCACCCGGGGTCCCCTAATGTCGGCCCGTCTTTAGGTTATCCTTGCCTCGCAAAATTTTGCAAAAATTTTTTTCTTAAAAAACCACTTGACACGCGACACGCGTCGAGTATAATTAACTACGGAATCCACATCCACATCCATAACAATGGATGCGCGAATTTGTGACCGGCCGGGTGTTCCGGCTGGTTTACCAAAAATCTGGGTGAAAGGCGAGGACTTCCCATCCGACCAAGCACATCTTCTCCATCTATCAAGAGGTTGTTGAATCTGTGTGCTTTTCACCCGGTTTTTTATAAAATTGTGCCTGATGTGGTTTTCCAAGGTGACTACGGAAGGCTCAATAAGGGGCCGCGGGCGTAAAAACCCGCGGTTTTTTTAATGGACAAATATTGCTCGATAAAACCAAAGACTGAATTCAAACCGGGAGATTATATTTTTTATAGTCCTGGTTTCAAGGATCCGCTTGTCGGGGTTTTGGTGTTGTCTGTTGGTGAAAAATTAAAAGTATATAATCCCCTTCTTGAAAAGGAACATGAACATTCTTTGGGTGGAAATTACGAAGGGACGGATTGCCTTTTAGATGATAGGGTTTTTTCCTATCGAGGATCCTGGTCTTATCGGGAACGACTGGATGAGGCAAAGAAAAAGTATAATCTATAACACCCCCCTGTCGGGGATTTTTTAATGGAGTAATACCATGGCGACACTCGGTGGATATGGAAGGAAAGATGGATCCGGTAAGGGAAAGGGTCGTTCAGGTGGCGGGCGGCGGAATAAAAACACCGGTGGCTGTTCCAAGGGCGGCCCTGGTTACGGTAATGGCGGTGGCCGCGGCAAAGGCACCGGACGGAAAGGATAAGGTAAACCACCCCTGTCGGGGATTTTCGACTCCCCAAATCCGGCCCTCGTGCCGGTTCATCCTTTTGCCCCGGCAGGGGTTTTAATATTATGATTGATACTATCGAAGAGATAGTTGTTACTGATTATGCCAAGGTTAAGGACGATCCTGTTGACAAGGTGCGCCTGCGGCTGTCTGTTACCGTGTCCGATGAACCGGAGATAATGCGGAAACTCAGGGATGCAATTATGTCCTGTTATGAGGACCACAGCTTTGATGATCTTGCAGAGCGATTGTTCAGACGTGGCGTTGAAGGTCTTTAATGTTCGAGAGCGAGGTTAAAGGAGAAACAAATGGCACTCCCCCCAAACTGTAAGTATTACCGGATGAAGACGCTTTACGCGATGCGTCCGTATGTGCCGGGCGAGGACATGACGGGTGTCTCGGTGGCGGAAGGGATCACACCCGCGCCGGGTGGCATGATAATAGTGGACCTTCGCGATCACGCAGTCCGGATTTATATTACGGAATCTGCTTTCACAGAAAGATATGAGGCGGTGGAATAAAAGGAGTTTATGATGTCAAGAATTGTAAATGTTGGTAGCAGGAATTATACACAGGTTGTGTGTTTGGATTCTCCTGGGCAGGGGAATGCTTGCCATGAATATGAGATCCAGAATGCTGAAGGCGATAAAAGTCTTGGTCTTGTTTCTTTCCAAAATGGCCCTATTAATGAGGCTGGTGTCAATGGCGTCCACAATGAAGACCTGATCGCAATCGTCATCGACCGGATGCAGGGATTTCAGTCCGGTGAATATAAATGCAGAGAGAACGCTCTTGCCCTGACTAAACTGGAAGAGGCGTTGCTTTGGTTACGCAAACGGACACAGGACCGCATTGATCGCGGAGTTGAAGGAACACATGTCGTTTAAGTCTATATGAGGACAAAATAATGGCGACGTATGATAAAGCAATGAGTTACCGGAACATCAAGCGGCTGGCGGACCATGAGTGTGGGATGTGCCAGGGCGGGGGAATCGTGCGGCGCGGCGGGGGGATCGTGGCGACAGATGAAGTGAAGGTATCGAAGCTCTTTGACGGTACCGGGCGGCCGGTATCGAAAGGCAGGATATATATGGTTTGTTCTTGTGTGCGGAAGAACTTGCGGTTCGAGAGGATGCAAAACGAAAATGCTGGGAAACGTTCTGACGATCAATCATAATTATAGCCCTGTTTCCGAAAGGATAAACTGGGGATTTATCGACAAGCTGAAGCGGCATTGCAAAAAATACGAGCGCATAAAGGTATGCCACTACGATCCCATCCATGAAAACTTCTGGTACACGACCACGCCTGATATCATCAATAAGGAGTATCGGCCGGACCTGGTTCTGGCACACATTAACTATCATCCGAAATATCTTGATAAACTGATATGGTTAATCGCACGGATCAAGGCGCCGGTGGTTTGGATCGTGGTGGATGCGCCGTTTAAATACGGGATGCGGGCGTATGAGAAGTTTTACAGAAACTGTAAATTCGACCTGGCGATAATGCGGGCACACCTGAAGCGCGACGCCAGGAGCGTGTGGCTGCCGTATTCGGTGGATACTGAGGTGTTTCATCCCGGGAACGGCGGGCGGTTCAACAAGGTTGGGTTTGCCGGGACAGTGCGTCATCAGGCGTATGAGGACCGGCGGCGGTATCTCGAAGAACTGAAGAGCATGAAATTGCTGCGCGCGCAGCCGGGGTTTCGGATTATAGATCGGGATTACCCAAAGTTTTTGAGATCTAATACCATGGGGTTGACCACGACGGAATTCGGGAACTCCCGGGCGAAGATGTATGAATACATGGCGTCGGGATGCGCGCTGCTGACGACGCCGTTCAGGGAGAAATATAAACTGTTTGACGAGACATGCTGGCTGGAATTCAAAGACGAGAAGGATCTTCGGAAGAAAGCGGCGCGGCTGGCGGATGATCCGTATCTCAGGGATTACCTGTCCGACCTGGCACTATCACAGATAAAGAAGCGACATACGGATGCGATAAGGATAAATCAATTCAAGTTGACATTGCAGGAGTTTATGAAGGGGAACCCGATACCGGAATTTTTCAGGAGATAGAGGGATGGCGCGTACAAATGTGTGTGACCTGGGTATTATTGAGGTTGAAAGCGTAAACGATATTGTTGATAACAAAACGGGCAAAAAAAACGATGACAAGAAAATGCGCTGGCACCTGGTTCCTGGAAAATCGATGCGTGAAGTCGTGCGCGTTTTTGATTACGGGGCAGATAAATACGGTGAAAACAATTGGATGAAGCTGAAGAACGCGAAAGTCAGATATTACGATGCAGCTATGCGCCACATTGATGCATTTAGTGTTGATGGTGAAACCAAAGATCCAGAAAGCGGGCTTCATCCACTGGCTCATGCGATTGCGTCTTTAATGTTTATACTTGAGTTTGAACTGTCTGATTTTTTAGGAGAAGACGATGCTGTTCCGCGTAAATGAAATACTGGAAGACATTGAAGAACACATAAGGGAAGGGAAGCCGTTTTCTCTGGTCCGGCCGGGTGACGGTGATCTCAGACACCTGGAGGGGTGGGTCAAAAAGAAGTATGAAGGGGAGGAGTATCCGCACAGGTTGACTACCAGGATGAATGTTCACGGGTTCAGGGCGGCGGATGCTGACACAGTGTATCAGCGTATGGTGGATGCGATGAACAAAGCGAACTACTGTTCATGCTTTGAAACCATACTCACGCCGCGAGTGTTCTGGCGGAATCTGAAAATGAGTACCGGAACGAGCGAAGATACCGTTGAAGCGATCAAGAATTACCAGGAGATATATCGGAAGGCCGGGATCGAGAACCACAACTACTGCTGTCCGGATGTGAACTGGAAACTCTTTCTGCGCGGCAGGAGGAACCTGAAGATCATCTTGAATGAAACCGGGTCCAGGTGTATGATCGTGTCGCCTTATGCGTGCGAGGCGGCGGAGCTGTTGCAGAAGAACGGTGTGCGGGTGACGCACCCGTTAGTTGTTCCGAACCGGTACGGGGAAATATTCACAAAGGATGAACAGATACGGAACTGTATAATGAGCGTCGGTGAGGGTTTTGACGTAATGTTAATGAGCGCATCGATTGTCGGGCGTCATTACCTGGAGCTGGCGCGGTGTATGGGAAAGGTTGCGATTGACACGGGGAAGGTGATGGAGGCGTGGGTTCAGCCGCCGATCAATCAGTACGGCGCACCGATGTATTGGATGAACCATAAGTACTCCAGGTGGGTACACCCAAGGCCGGGAGCATGTGATTTTGAATTGACGCCGGAAGGCAAAGCTGTTTACGAAAGGTATCTTTAATGGCAAAACGCGGCAGAAAAGGCCCAGATGATATGACAAAACAGGAGCTGGTTGAGTCATATAAAGAGTATCTCGAAAAGTATCATAACCAATCCAGAGAATTGTCCACAGTGAGGACTACATTGAGACTGGTCAGGGAGAACAGGGCCAAACTGTTTCTGCGATATCAAGAAAAGATAGCGGAACTGTTGGCGTCAAAGGTGGAAGACATATCGATCAAGAACATCCCGATCGCAAGCCATGACTACAGGATGCTGCTGTTGAACCTGGAGGCGGTGTCGACAAAGAACTCCAAGGAACAGAGAACGAAAGCCATTAAAGATGCCCAGGAAATGTGCTTCAAGAAGGATCTGCATGACCTGAAAATGAAAGCGGGAGGCAAGGCGCCGCGGGCGTATGGGTCTCGCAAAGCGCCGGAGCGTGAAGACATGGATGAATTGTCCGGATTTGAAAGCGAATTTTTGGAGGGAGTTGAAGATGCCGAAAGGATCAAAGGTCCACAAGGTATACAAAGCCTTAGTGTCGGAAGGGAAGAGCAAGAAATCAGCAGCGAAGATAGCACAGGCGAAGACGGGACAATCCCTCAAGACTGGGAAGAAGAGCCGGTCGAAGAAGGGGAAATAGAAAAAATGATTGAAGGAGGATTCGATGACGCAGATGAATCGATCGATGATGGACACAACGAAAGTAAGCCAAAGCCGCCGCCGCACCGATCGCGGCAAGAAGACGTTGAAATCGAAAGGCACGAAATGGAAGAAATCGACAAGTTCTTCCAGTCGAGGTAAAAGATAATGTCTAAACAGGCGCTCGTCAAGGGTGGGGATCTATGGCACCAACTCAGAATGAAATATGTTGGATCGCTCTGGCATTTCTGTTATGAAATTCTGGGGTTCAGGGATATCGACAATGACTTCCACCGGGAGGAGCTGGCTCGATACGATGAACATGTACGCAATGGAGAAACAGAAACGCTGACGTTGTGGCCGCGTGGGCACCTGAAAAGCCATTGCCTGACGATTGGTGATTCGTTGCGTCGTATCTGTATAAACACATCAATCCGGATATTGATCCTGAATGCAACCGGGGATAACGCAAAGCAATTTCTCAGGGTTATATCCGAACACATCATGGGGAATAAGCGGCTTCATTTTTTCTTCCCAGAGGTAAAACCGCATGTGGATGCTTCCGGAAAAACAAAGTGGACACAGGGGGAAATAACAGTTGACCGGAAGACACCAAAACCTGAACCGACAGTGAAGGCGCTCGGTATTGATTCAAATATCGTATCACAACACTTTGACGTCATCAAGTACGATGACATTGTAACCTGGGATAACTCGGACACTCCGGAGAAGATCGAGGGATTGAAGGACAAGTTTCAATACAGCGTTGCGGTACTTGAACCGGACGGGCACCAGGACGTGATCGGCACAAGGTATGACTTCTATGATTTGTACAACGATTTGCTGAATAATGAATTCTTTGTGTCATCGGTAAGGCAGCTGAAGGAATTTAACAAGAAAACAGGCAAAGAAGAATACATATTCCCCCAGAAGTTTAATGAAAAAGTTGAAGCACGGCTCCGCGCAAAGACAAAGCGATTCTTTATTTTCTCATGTCAGTATTATAACTCACCGGTTGAAAGCGACAAGAAACTCTTTCGGAAGAAAATGATTCAGTATTACAACATATTCCCGCCGGGTGGGGTATTCAGGATAACAGTTGACCCGGCCAGCTCAACAGAAAGTTATGCTGATAGATCGGCTATTGTTTGTGCGTATTGGATCGGCGCACAGGATTCTTATCCGTTTGGCGCTGTATTTCTGCACAGATATGTATATGAACACCTTGATACCGCGGCGCTGATGGATGAAATGTTTGGCATGTATTCCGAGATTCGGCCGGAATTTCTCAGCGTTGAAATCCAGGGATCCCAGTCGGGTACCTTATGGGATGTGATATGTGCCCAGAAGGATGAACGGAATTTTGTTGACATGGACTTGTTGCGATTCACACCACCGAGCAAGGTAAGCAAGTATGGTCGGATCGCTCAGATGCAGCCGCACTTTAATAAGGGGCAGATATACATAAGGGAAGAACACGAGGAATTCGAGCAAGAACTACTGAAGTATACCGGATATAAAAAGAAAGAAAAGGACGACTTGATTGATGCTTTTTCCCAGCAATTCCAGGTTGGACAATTCCCGCCAGGCGCTGATGAAATGGAAGATGACGATGAAGACGACTATAGACCGCTATATGGACGGAGAAGCGCCACGAAATATTAGGCTTGACAATGGTAAAAACGTGTGATATTATGTATTAAATAGTGTTTTACACCGATGGCGTTTTTCACCAACATTTTTTTGGGAACAATACATGGGTGTCCAAATCATAAATCCGCCGGACGCAAAGACTTCTGCGTACCGCGATGATGATGAAGAGCAATCAAAGGGCAGATGGTCCGGACGCGAAACGCCTTTTGGTAAAATAGATGCTACAGATAAACATAACTTTTTATCCCAGCTTTTCACAAAAGTTGACGAACAATTAAAATTTTTACAGAAGTGGCGGGGCGTTTATTACGACCAGATGTGGCAGTTATGCGACAAGGCGTATTACGGATGGAAGACAGCAATTGATCTTCCGGATGCCGAGAAGGATTACCGATCAAATATCAGGATTAGGTACGCATATCAGCAGGTCGAAAGCCAGGTATCAAAGATTATTCCTTCTCTGACAGGGTTTGATCCGCCGGTTACAGTTTATCCAAACGAAGCGGATAGCGACATCAGGGAAATGAAGGCAAAAGCAATTCAAAAACAACTCCGGTATTATTTCTTCCAAAAACAAAACTCCACAGAACTTATGATAAATTGGATCAGACAAGGCGAGCGCCTTGGTCTTTCTCCGTTTAAGATGTTCTGGGAATTCAAGGAGCGGGAAGGAAAGGTTGTCCGCCGTCCGATCCTTGATGAAGAAGGGGTTCTGGTCGGTGTTCAGCGCATGGAGCTTGAGGGAAAGCATATCGTATGTGACAATCCTTCCTGTGTAAATGTCAACACCAGAAAATTCTGGTGGAATCTGGATGCGGTTAATCGAGAAAGCCTGAGATATTGTTTTGAGTCATACTGGAAGCCGCTGAATTACCTGAAGGAATCTCCCCTTTATATAAAGAGTCAGACAAAGAATTTGGTTCCGGATGCCTTCATGGATGACAACGAGGACACCAGTCGATCCGATCAGTCAAAGGTTGAAAACACCGGGGAAGACATGGTTCAGGTGTTCGAGCGCTGGGACGAGAACTTTCTTATTGCCTTCACAAAAGACAGGATAATCCGGTTCAGAGATAATCCTTTTGATGACGGAATAATCCCTTATTACTTCTATCGGGCAACAATTCTTGACGATCAGTTTCCAGGTATGGGTACGATTGAACCAATGCTTGACCTTGAAGAGCTGGCAAACGTGATCGTGAATCAGCGGCTTGATAATGTTCACCGGATCATAAACAGGATGCTCCTTGTAAGCAGCGCTTCAGGCTTTAATAAGAAGCGTGTCAAGTTCCGGCCGATGGGCATTCACACCTGTATGAATCCGGACAAGGTAAAACCATTCCCAATTGAAGATGTTACCCAAAGCGCTTATATTGAACAAAATAACGCGGAAAGAAAGATGGATGGCGTTACAGGGGATCCGGATTTCACGCGCGGAGAAGTTCCTGGGAAGTCAAGCGAGAGCGCGTCAATGACACAGCTCAGGGCGATGGGGGCAGCCGGACGTACAAACCTGAAGGTATTATGCGCTCAGTTCACAATGGGTACGATGTTCAGGGACATGTATCGACTGGAGAAACAGTTTGGAGATCCGCGGAAGTGGGTTCGCGTGATGGGTGACGAGGGAATTGATTTTAACTTCTCACACCGGGAACTATTTGTTGATGATTATGAATTCGACTTTACGCTCGGTGGATACATGGGGAACCGGGCGATTGACTTCCAGCAATGGGTACAGGGGTTAAGCATCATAAAGGATATCCCTGGTGTTGTGAATCAATTTGATCCTGAAGAGATTGCCAAGACATTTAACAACGCGTCTAACATCAGGGGTGGTGATCGTCTGCTGAAGAAGCCGGGGATGATGTATCCTGGCTATTACCGGGATCCATACGATGAAAACAGGCGCATGACGCTCGATAATATTGACATACAAGTGATGCCTGGTGAACGGCATACCAAGCATATCCCGATTCATCTGCGTGCCCTGGATGTTGGTTTCTTGACGCCGGATGCGCGCGATAGGCTGTTGCGGCATTATTATATGCACGTCAATTTGTTATTCGAGGATATGCGGGCGCAGGGAAGCGTTGGCGGCCAAATATCCCAGCTCCAGGGATTTATCGGTCAGTTGGCCGGTGGGGATCGCGGTGGAAATATGCCGGGAGGGACTATTCAGGAACAGGCGTATAATGTTGCGGCGGGGCCGGTGGGCATAACAGGCGGAGGCGCAAATGTCAGATAGCCTCAGAGGAGAAGCCTTAAATGATATAAACGAGAATTACGCGGATGTCGTAAAGACGGCGCTCGGCATGACAATAGAAGAAGCATCAGATTTTGTAACCTTTCTTGAGAATGACAAACTGAAAGAGTATCTCAGGAAGTTTTTTCTGGTTAAGGAGAAAGAGGCAATCCGGATGGCGTTCCCAGGTGGAGAGGCTGAACTGCTGACCCATAACGGGTACCTTGAGGTTGCTGGCGTCATAAGGGCCTTGCGGCTCATAAAGAGTGATTTTAATAGTGCTGTCGAAAATCATCGAGAGTACGAGACAAGGGTATCCGATCTTTATAGAAAGGAAGAATGATGCCGGAAGAAATTATAGAGCAAACCCCAGAGGGGGAAGCTCAAGGAGAAGTGTCTTCGGAAAAAGCCAGAGAGGAAGAAACTCTGATTCTCGGTAGGTTTAAAACCGAAGAGGAAGCAAAAAAACATCTTGAATCTCTTGAGTCAAAGAAGGAGAGTGAGGAACGCGACGCCTCTATGGCTGAAATTCTTGACTTTAAGCGGCCGGAAGAAAGTGCCGTTCCAAAGAAACAGAAGGTGGAGATTGAAGATGATGATGACGAAGATGATGTTCCAGCTAAGAAGGCAAGGGACATGATTCGGGATGTCATCAAAAGTGAAATCGGCCCGCTAAAGGCCGAGCTGCAAAGATCACGTGACGAGCAAGATGCGGCGCGGATCATGCAGTATCCCAATTACAAAAAATATGTTCAGGCTGCAAAGGAAAAGATATCTCGTTCCCCGCACTTAACATTGCTTGAGGCGTTTTCTTCCGTCTACGATGTTGTGGGAGAAATGAAAAACTATAAACCAGAACAGGCGAACGATCCTGGCCAAGAGGAATCTTTACGCCAAAAGAAAATATCCGCACAGGTTGAAGTTGGTGGCACCATCGGAGGTAAGGAAAGCGCAACCGATACCGAGGCGGATCAGATTAAAAAGTTTTATGGTTTTTCTCCAGGTGATGACAACAAGGGGCGGCGGGTATAATTTTTCCGGAGTAGCCAAAGGAGATCGGCATGAGCTTATCAGACCTTGATATTACCAGGTTGAATAAGATGTGCCCTGCCGGAAGAGATTCCAACATCGGCACAGAGCTTGATGCCAGGATAGAGTTGATTTCAACAACGACGACACCCCCGACTGCAAATGCCGGGAACGTCGGCAAATGCTTCACCAATGGAGTCGATCTCTATTTTTGTTCAAACGCTACGACAATGAAGAAGTTGTCATAAGTCCTGGCATTGTGATTTTGGCTACTAAACGGAGGTTTTAAAAAATGACTAATCAAATCCGCGGCATGGTTGACACAATGGAAGTTCTCCAAGCGAGAAGGGATTTCGACTGGGGAAACACCATCCATATGCTGTACGCCAATCAGTTTCCGCTTCCCTATTTGCTGTATAAATACGGCAAAGAACCGGCGACAAATGCGAAGTTTGACGTTCTTCAGAACGAGCTTCCGCCGGACACCATCCAGATTAATCACGGTGGTGGCTACAACTCAATTGCAACAAGTCTGGTTTTTGATGATGTTACCAATGTTATTGCTGGTGATATCATTCATCTTCCTCGGACGAATGAAAACTGTGACGTGTCCACTGTTACAACGGGCACGAATACCCTGGTTGTTGTACGTGGCGCAGGATCGACCACAGCAGCGGCCATCAATGATGATGACGTTTTCTTCCTGATCGGAACGGCTTTTGCCGAAGGTTCAAGCCCGGCAACCGCGGTCACAACGAAAGTCGAAGACAAATACAATTATTGCCAGATTTTCAAAGAAACCGTCAACATCTCCAAGTCAATCGCTGCGTCCACTTTCTACGGTGGAAATGAAGAGCAGCGGCAGCTGAACATCAAGCAGCATCACTTTGAGAAGAAGCTGAACTTCGCTCTCCAGTTCGGATCCAGAAGCGCTTCCGAATCGAATCGCAGGTTGACCGGTGGTCTTCGGTATTGGATCAGCACGAACGTGAAGGATTGCGGGACGGCTACACTCAGCAAGGCGCTGTTTGATGACTGGCTGAGAATGATGTTTGAAAAGAAGGTCGGTGATACCGTTATGGAACGAAAGATCATCATTGGTTCCCCGATGCTGATCCAGCGCGTTAATGACTTCACCGAAGCAACCATCCGGACAGAGAACCCGGCAGGGGATCTCCGGTACGGGTTCAAGGTGGTCGAGTATGTGAGTCCTCACGGGGTGGTCGAGCTTTATCGCGACCGTCTTCTGTCCGGTACCATTTATGGTTACTGGGGTTGGGGTCTTGATCTCGGCTTGCTGAAGTACAAGTATCTCCGCGACGTCGTGCTGCGCCGGAATCTTCCCACGGAAGACGACGCAATCAAGCACGAGCTGATCGGAGAGATTGGCCTGAAGCTGGTTGCTGAAGAGGCACACGGTATCATCAAGAATTTTACGTGATAACCAAAGGGGGGGAAGGGTGTAACCTTCCCCCCGTTTCTTCATTATAACTGGAGCAAATAATGGGCGAACGAATTGTATTTGTGTCTACAGAGCATATCAACCAGGAGGTTGTTGTTGGTAAGGCCGGAGTAGAAAGAATGTTGAATGGTGTTGAACGGCTGGTCCATCCACCCTCTGTTAAATTCAGCAATGGAAGGTTGGTGCTTGACAGTGAATTCGACAAGGAAGCTATTGAGTCTTTGCGTCAGCACAGGGACTATGGAGTCTTCATCAAAGAACTCGACGAGAAGAAAATCCAAAGGAAGATTGAGGCCCAAAGGATTACTGCTGAACAGGTCGTTTGCCCGTATTGCCATCAAATTTTCAGCGACATATCAGAACGGAATCAACATATTCCGAAATGTGATGTCAAGAATCGGCCGAAGATCATAAGAGGGGATCAGGCGTTGCAGGATCAGCGCGCTTCCCAGGCGGCCCAGGAGAAGGCAAGTGAACCTGAACCAAATGGTGTCGAGAGTCCTACGGGCAGGGCGGCAGCAGTCGAGGGTTGAAAGCCACTTAAAACAGAGCGTAAAAGAGATAATCAACGAGGCCATTCAGGAGATTCTGTCGTATTCTTCTGAGTGGTCCTTCTTGCATAAAACAGCGACACTTCTAAGTATAGCAGATGTAAATGAGTACGCTCTTCCTTTTAATTGCGCGAGCCTGATAAACGTCGAGTACGGGCGCGATGGGAATACTGCCGGTACGACGCTCACCATATTCCAGCCTTCCCTGGTTGCGAGATATACCCAGAACGAAAGCCCAGTTGCGGCGACTGTTATCCAATTGACAGAATCACCATATTCTGTCGCCGGGTATGTATATCCAACATGGGGGATAAAAGAAATAGTTGGAGTGCAGACTACGTTTGATGAAGAGGTAGTCGGTCGTTTCTTTAAATCAGAAATGGACGGGGAAGTTTATCGAATCGCAACATTCCAGGATGAAAACACAATAACATTACAAAACGAGTTTGGCGGAAGACATCAGGCCGGACGTGTTAAGGTCACAGGATCTACCGACGCCGAGAAGAAGGTCGTGTATGGAAATATCAACACGACAAATTTCGCGGAGTGGATGATTGGTCGGTATATCCAGATTGATGGCAATGGATCAAATATATTTACAATCGTTGCCGTTGACGAGGACCGGCAGAAACTGACGATTGATGCAGCATCAAACACAGGAAATGATCTTTTCTTTTCAGTTCAGGACAACTACCAGATAGATCCGCCGAATGCGCCGATATTGAGGCTGTTTGGCACTCCATCTGTTAGCAACGAAAATATCGTTATTGATTATTACGCGTGGCAGCCAGAGCTTACAGGTGCTTTTGATGTCCCCCTGATTCCTAACAATTATCACTGGCTAATCGTATTGTTCGCGCAAGAGATATGGTTTTCAGAGAACCCGATAGAGGGTGTATCTATTGACAGGCTGAGAAGGCGCAAAGATCTTGGTATTGCTAATTTTCTTAATAATGAAGACGTTATCGGAGAAGCATCGGGGTTAAGTGCAGAACCGGATCCAGTTCACCTCAAGGGAACTAATATCGTAGGGTAGGAGAAACTTATGGGAACAGAAAGAGACTTTCTCGGAAAACAATTTCGGAAAGATTCCGCCATTGATGTGATTGTGGATCTCGGAGCAAACGGGTTAGTTGCCGCAGGAATTACATGCAAATTCAGCAAGAATGGTGGAGCGTTTGCTTCTCTTGTGGCAACAACACAATTTACACTCACTGGACTGGGAGAGAACCAGTACTTGCTGAGAATCCTTGCTGCTGTTAATGATACAGCTGGCCTTGCTACCATTTGGGCAGACAACACCGGTGTGCAGACAGATATAAAATCTTTGTTCATTGAAGATGGGGCAAAGACATCCGGTCAGATTTATTCCGGATTAAGCGCGGCGTCCCTGAAGGTTCAGTTACAGCAAGCATCGGTAGACCTCATTACATCGGATATACTTGAAGAACCGAATGCCGGTCATACCACAGCGGGAACAGTCGGAAATTCAATTCGGAATTTAAAGACAACATGGAACGATCCGACTGCGGCGGCGGTTGCTACCTCGGTGTGGGATAAAGATATCAGCGCCGTTGCAGGAGCGACAAAAGCCGGAAATATATTGTATAACCTGGTATCCTCTGTATGGGCGGCAGGAAGTCGGACGCTCACGTCACTTGGAATATCGACGATCTCTGCGATATGGAATTTTGCTGGAGCTATTACAGCCGGGATCGGTAAGACAATCAGCGACAACTTGAACGCTCCTGTCGGAACAGTCGACACTGTTGTCGATGCTATAAAGCTGCAAACAGACAAGATGCAGTTTGACGGAAGTAACAACATAAAGTCTACACCACAAACACAGCTCACGATCAGCGCTGCAAACCTGGCGGCTATTGCGGATGCGATGTGCGATGAATCACTTGCAGGACATCTTACGGCCGGGACAGTTGGGAAGGCCCTTCAGATGGCAAGGTCAAATGCGCTGGGTAAATGGGAAGTTGTAAATGTAACAGCGAATTCTTTTCAGTTGAAAGTGTATGACGTTGATAACACAACGCTTCTTGATACATTTACCGTAACGCTGGATGCGAACGGTAAGCCTACGAAGCGCACAACATAAGGAGGATATTATGAATTGGGAATTGGTCGGAACAATAGTAGGTATCGTGGTGGCCGCAATCCCTGTTGTGGTTAAGGCAATCAAGATATGGAAGGAAAAGAAGGACTGGAAGGAAATTGCAAAAATCTCAATGGACTTCATTGAGAATCAGCTGGCGAATAAGGATTCTGTTGAGGCTGAAAAGGACAGAGCAAAACTCCAGTTTGTTCAGAAATCAGCAAATGTTGAGAAGAAGGTTGATATGTTTCTTGACGAGATAAGAAGCGAGCGCCTGAATGGTGCGAAGAACGGAACCAATGGACTTGAAATAGGTACCGATATCGATCCGATAAAAGGGAAATGGAACATCGGGGCTTCCTGGAGAAAAACGTTTTGAGTGAAACATGGTTATCCGACAAAGGCGTATATGATGCTGATCGATCTATGATCGTAGAGGGAATGCTCCCGTCTGTTGGGGCACCGACAAGGGAAG
>Ga0315542_1001453_pt1 | contig 14752 bp, 16 predicted proteins | sample SalMarSW160120MG_FD_202541 | JGI IMG/M metagenome (GOLD analysis project Ga0315542, IMG submission 202541) | Salt marsh sediment microbial communities from the Plum Island Ecosystem LTER, Massachusetts, United States - Salt Marsh Sediment SW1601-20 ...
CCTCCTTTCCCCTCGTGAACTCATCTCTAGCAGATCATACCTTGATCAAAGAGCCGCTTGCGTACACCTTGGGGGTCTGGAGTCACTTGCGGCTTTGTACGGATAGCTAGCACTGGGTTACACCCCGCTTACCACAATCCCCCTTCGCCCCAGATGCCCCATCAGCGCATCGAAGCACGCCGCATCCATCCCCAAGTGCTCCGGCGGGGAGACGCCTTTGCGCGCGAACACGCCGTCGCGGATGAGGCGCACCGCGGCGGTCGCTGCGTAGCCCGTGGTGCGCGCCATTGAGGTCACCCGCCGCTCGCGGTCGTAGCGGTCAAGCAGGTTGTAGGTGAACGTCCGCTCATTTCCGTCCTTCTTCCCGCGCACAATGACCCGCATCACCGTCAGGTCTTCGTCCTCTTCCCGCAGCTTCCACTGCGGGAAGAGCAGGCGGCTCGTGACCTCCAGCGGTCGCACCGCGATGCCGCCTACCTCCACCGCGTCCTTGCTGAAAAGCCCCGCATCCCGCAGCGTGCGCATCTTCACTGCATGCCCCGGGTAGCGCAGCGTCTTCTCCACCATGTCCGGCGCGTCAATCGTGCTCAGCAGCGACCGTAGCCCGTCGGTAGCGAAGGCCTCCAGCGTGCCAACCTCGGGGAATTCCAATTCCTCCACCTGCGACAGCGCGTCGACCAGCACGACTATCCCACCACGCTTTAGGCGCGCGGGGCGCGTGTACTCCTCCAGCACGTCCGCCGGCGAAAACACGGCTTTGTACTCCCACGGCGGCTCCGGATTCGCCGGCAGGCCACCAACGTACATCGAAACGGATGTCACTTCGTCCAGCTGCGAGGCCGCCCGGCCAACCAGAGCGTGCGACAGCCCCGGCGCCACGCCGCAGTCCGCAATCGCAACGACGCCCTTGCTCTCCGCCAGCTCGTTCAGCGGTGCGGCATCCTCGGGCGCAAACGAGATATCCACTGTGTTGATGCTAGCCTCAATCGCGGCCTCCAGTGTCTGGTGGCCCATGAAACCGGGGACGGCGATGACGGCGAGGTCGTGCCCCCGCGCAAGCTCGCTCACCCGTTCCGGCCGTCCGAGATTCTCCTGCAATGTTGTCACGTGCGGCAGGCTGTTAAGCGGCTCCAGCGCCGATGCACTCAGGTCCACCGCTGTTACCTCAAACTCGCCGTCCACCGCGAGATCGCGCACAATCTCTCCGCCGACGAGTCCGCATCCAAGAATGATTGCTTTCATGGTTACCTCTCAGAGCTTACGGGCGATTTCCTCCGCCACATCCAGCGTGGAGTTCTTGCCGCCCATGTCGTAGGTGCGCACCTTGCCCTCGGCGATAACCGCGGCCAGCGCGCTTTCCAGCTTGGCCGCGCTTTCCGGTTCGCCCAGCCAGTCCAGCATCAGCTTTACCGACAGCAGCATCGCCAGCGGATTCACTTTGTACTGCCCGGCGTATTTCGGGGCGCTCCCGTGGGTCGGCTCAAACACGGCGTACTCGTCGCCGATGTTGCCGCTGCAGGCGAAGCCGAGCCCGCCGACCAGCTGACCCGCCAGGTCGCTGATGATGTCGCCGAACATGTTGCTGGAGATTAGCACGTCGTAATCCTGCGGGTTCTTCACCAGCCACATGCACATCGCATCAATGTTCGCCTCGTCAAACGCAATCTCCGGGTAGTCCTTCGCCACCTTGCGGGCCGCGCGGACCATCAGGCCGCTGGTTTCGCGGATAACGTTGGGCTTCTCCACGATGGTGACGCGCTTGCGGGCGTGTTTGCGGGCATACTCAAAGGCCTGGCGCGCAATACTCTCGCAGCCCTTCACCGTATTCAGGCGCACGCTTACCGCAATCTCATCGTTGGGCGTGGTCGCAAATCGCTTCATCTTAGGATGGGTCAGCAGCGCCTCCCGCACGGTGTCCGTAATCGGGAACCACTCGATGCCGACGTACAGGTCCTCCGTGTTCTCGCGGAAGACGACCAGGTCAATACCATCGCGGTAGTTCAGCGGATTACCGGGATAGGCTTTGCACGGGCGCAGGTTGGTGTGCAGGTTGAACTCCTGGCGCATCTGCACGATGGGCGAGAAGTAAGAAAGCCCCTTGCCCTGCAGCTCCGGCGCGAGTTCTTCGTTCGCCTCGTCGCGCGGCTTGCTGGTGATGGCGCCGAACAGCGCGCAATCGGTTGAGCGCAGCACTTCCTTGGTGCGGTCGGGCAGGGGATTACCCTCGGTGCACCAGAACTCCCAGCCGATATCGCCGGGGATGTACTCGGCGTCCAGCTTCAGCGCATCCAGCACGATGCGGGCTGCTTCCACCACGTCCTTGCCTACGCCGTCGCCGGGCAGCCACGCAATACGGTATTTCGCCATCATCTCCTCCAGGGATTACTTCGCGTAGTGTTCTCGCAAGTATTCAATCAAGCCGCCGGCGTCCAGTATGGCCTGCACCTCCGGCGGGAACGGCGGGAAGGTGAAATCGCCCTTGCTCGTGCGAACGACGCCGGCAGCCAGATCCACTTCGGCTTCATCGCCGTCTTCCAGCGTCCGCGCGGCATCGGGCAGCACCAGCGCGGGCAGGCCGCTGTTGATGCAGTTGCGGTAGAAGATGCGGGCGAAGCTCACGGCAATAACCGCCGCCACCCCTGCATACTTAGGCGCCAGCACCGCCTGCTCGCGGCTGGAGCCGCATCCGAAGTTCTTCCCCGCCACGATAATGTCCCCCGGCTGCACTCGCTTGAAGAACTGCGGGTCCAGGTCCTCCAGTGCATGTTGCGCCATCTCCGCCGGCTCCATAGCGGTGTAGGTGTACTTCCCGGGGAATAAGACGTCGGTGTTCACATCGTCACCGTACTTGAAGACCTTGCCCATCAGAAGTACTCCCTCGGCGAGGCGATCTTGCCCGCGATGGCGCTGGCCGCCACGGTCGCGGGGCTCGCGAGGTATATCTCCGAGTTGGGGTCGCCCATGCGCCCCTTGAAGTTGCGGTTGGCGGTGGACAGGCAGACTTCACCCGGCGCCAGCGCGCCCTCGTGCGCTCCCAGGCAGGGGCCGCAGCCGGGGTTCATCCACACTGCGGCCGCGTCCACCAATGGCGCGACTAAGCCTTCTTCCAGCGCCTGGCGGTAGACCTTCATTGACGCGGGGAAGATGAGCAGCCGTACGCTGGCCGCCACCCGCCTGCCCGTCAGCACCTTCGCCGCAGTACGGATATCCTCGATACGGCCATTGGTGCAAGTGCCGATGAGCGCCTGGTCAATGTGCTTGCCCTTTAGCTCGCCCACTGGCTTCACATTGTCCACAGTGTGTGGCGCCGCCACCATCGCGTCCAGCACGCTCAGGTCAAAGCCGAGTTTCTGCACGTATTCGGCATCCTCGTCGGAATGCAGTGCAGCATGCTTCCCGTCAGGCTCACCGAGAAACTGCGCGGTAACCGTGTCAGGTGGGAAGTACCCATTCTTTGCGCCCATCTCCGCCGCGAGATTGCACAGCACCATCCGGTCAGCGATGTCCAGCGCCTCGGTGGCCTCTCCCGCATACTCCACCGCGTAGTAAAGCGCCCCATCAGCGCCGATGCGCCCAATGATGGCGAGCGCGAGGTCCTTGGCGGACACATGTGGCTGGAACCTGCCGGTAAGCTCAAGACGCACGGTCTCCGGGCACCGCAGCCACAGCCCCCCGGTAACCCATACCCCGGCGGTCTCAGTGCGGCCGATGCCCGCGGCGAAAGCGCCCACCGCCCCGGCGGTGGGCGTGTGCGAGTCGCTGCCGAGTATCAGCCGGCCCGGGTAGGCGAAGCCCTCTTCCACCATCACCTGGTGGCAGACGCCGAAGCCCACGTCGTAGAAGTGCTTGATGCCCTGCGCCGCCACGAACTCGCGGATGGCCTTGTGGTTGGCCGCGTGTTTGCTGTCCGCCGCGGGCGTCACATGGTCCAGCACTATCACCGCGCGCTCGGGATACTTGAGCCGGGTCACGCCGATGGCGGGCAGCTTCTTGAGGATGGCGGCGCTATTGTCGTGGGTGAGGATGTAGTCCGGCTCCAGCGTGACGATTTCGCCCGCGCGCACCTCCCGCCCGGCCTTTGCGCTGAACACCTTTTCGGAGAACGTCTTACCCATACTTCAGCACCAGCGGCTCAAAGTTGAGGAAGTCTGCGTGGTTCACGATGATAGCTTCCGGCGTCGCGCGAATGCCGTCGCCCTCGTGGCTGTGGTACATCACCCCGTGCACCACTTCGTCCGGCAGCCCGTGCTTCACGCACAGCCCCGCGCCGGAGACCGGATGCCGCAGCAGCTTGCCGCTGGCGCTCTTGCGGTATCCACCTTCGCCGTCGCGCTCATATTCCAGCAGCTTGCCGACGTCGTGCAGCAGCGCGGTGGCCAGCAGCAGGTCGCGGTTGACTTCCATGGCCTTCTCCGCGGGCCAGGCGCCCGCCAGGACATTGGCTATCCCCAGCGCCGTCGCGGTAACGCTACGCGTATGTTTGAGGAAGCTCGCGGGACACGGCTTGATGAGCAGCGTGAAGGGAATGCTATCAAGGTCGGCGGGCGACCAGCCGCCCAACTCCATCGCTTCCACGAAGGCGCTGGCGCACTTCTCGCGCAGCTCTTCGTCTCCGACCATCTTAAGTTCAGGCAATACATTCAGCAGTTCATCTTTCATTGGTCTTCCCCCAGGCTGCGCGGCTCCGGGCCATCATATTCGGCCTTGGCGTAATCAATCCGCCGCATCGGTTTCTCGCGCGTGATCTCCTCCCAGTAATGCGCCGCCATCCCGGCTGTACGCGGCAGGATGAACAGGAAGTTGCTCACTTCCACCGGGAACTCCAGCTCGCAGAGCAGCGCCCCGATGGCGCCGTCAACATTGAGCGGCAGCGTCTTACCGCTCTGCTTACACAGTTCCTCGCCAATCGCGCGCGCCAGCCGTAGATACACTCCATCCTTCCCCGCTTCCGCCGCCACTTCAAACAGCCGCTGCGTGCGTGGGTCGTCCGTATGCACGCGGTGGCCGTAGCCGAACAGCCGCTTCTTCTCCGCCAGCGCCTTCGACACATACTCGCTGGCGAAGTCCGCCACGCCTTTGCCGCTGGCATCAAGCTGCGTCTTCAGCTCCAGGAACATCCGCATGGCTGGCTCAATCGCTGCGCCGTGGTATTGGTTGATTGAGAGTACTCCCGCCGCCAGCGCACCGTTCAGCGGTGCACCGGTTGACGCCGCCAGCCGCGCGGCCTGTGCCGACGGCGGCGTAACCCCGTGGTCAATGCTCGCGAGCATCATCGCATCATAGAGCTTCTCTTCCGCCGCAGTGGGCAGCCGTCCGTGGAACAGCAGGAACACGCCCCCGGCGAAGCTCACCCGCCCCATCATCTCGTCAATGCGGTAGCCCCGCAAGCGTATCTCATTGGGCTTGATGCTCGTAATCCCGGTTTTCCAGCTTCCTTCGTCCATTAACGCTCCACCTTCGCGAGGACCCGGCCGGTAACCGCCGGCAGGTCCTCGAAGTTTTCCACAATCACCGCTCCGGCGTCACGCAGCGCGTCAACCTTGCTCTGGTAGCCGCCGCGCCCGCCTTCCACTATCGCCCCGGCGTGCGAAAAGCGCGTCCCCTCCTCGGCCTGCTTGCCGCCGATGTAGGCGACCAGCGGCTTTGTGAACTCGCCGCGCTTCATCATCTCCGCGACCCGCTCCTCCTGCGTCGTGCCGATTTCGCCGAACATCACCACCAAGTCTGTATCCGGATCGGCCTCAAACAGCTTGAGCACCGCGGGGTGCGGCAGGCCCACGATGCTGTCCCCGCCCACGTGCACGATGGTGCTCGCGCCGATGCCGGCCTTGTTCAAGTAGTAGGCCATGCTGGAGGTGATGCCGCCGCTGCGGCTGCTGATGCCCACGCGCCCGGGACGGAAGAACTTGCGCGCGGCTTCGGGGCTGCCGCCCATCATCCCCAGCACACCCTTGCCCGGCGACAGGCAGCCCAGTGTGTTGGGCCCCAGAAAGACCGCGCCGGTCTGCCGTGCGTGCTTCGCAAGCTTCATCACATCGTGCAGCGGCACCCGGTCGGGTACGATGACCACGAGCTTCACCCCGGAATCCATCGCTACCTTGGCAGCTTCCAGTGCCGCGCGGGCCGGGACGAACACTACGCTGGCGTCGATACCACCGACCTGCTTCACCGCGTCCTGCACCGCGTCAAACACCGGGACGCCCAGCACTTCTTCGCCGCCGCGTCCGGGCGTCACCCCGGCGACCACCTTGGGGCCATAACCTAGCATCAGCTTGGTGCGCACTTGGCCTTCGCGGCCGGTGATGCCCTGCACCACGACCCGTGTGTTTTCATTTACGAGGATACTCACTTGGCACCTCGCTTCGCCAGGTATTCCTCAAACCCGGGTATCGGCAGGTCAATACGAATTGAGCGTTTGCCCACGTTGTAACAGGCCAGCTCGCAGGCCAGGCACTCAGTGCAGCGATGCGCCGATTCTTCCGCCGGTTCTTTCAAGCGCGGCTTGCCTTCCACGAGTTCCAGTATCTCTGCATGGCAGCTGGCGATGCAGGGCTGGCCTTCGCAGCTCGCGCAAATCGCATGGTCAAACGAAATGCTTCCCGTGCGGATATCAAAGCGGTATTCCTGCTCTGCAGGCTCTGTCCGCGCGGTCGGCACGCACTCATACGGAACCACGGGCGGATGCGCCTTCACCAGCACATCCAGCCTCTCAGCACAGAAGGCGGCGCTATCGTCCTTGCCATACGCTTCAACCGGCACGGGCAGGTCGCCCAGGAAGCGCGTGAGAATGTCTATCGCGACCTCTTCCTTGTTGCCTCCGAGGCGAATCACCGCGGGCACGCAAAGCGGCCATTCGCGGAAAGCCTTCACCATCCCGCGCGCGGAATGGAATTGCTCCTGGCTAGCGACGCCGCTTCCGCTCGCGAAGTAGCCGATGATCCCGTCCTGCGCAAGGATATGTTTGCATGCGCGGTAGACCTTGGCCGCGCTCGGGTTGCCGCTGGTGTCGCAGAAGTTCTTGGCGGTAAAGCCGTGGCGCACCAGCGCGTCCATACTCATCATGCTGCCGCCGCCTCCCGCGCCGTGAAAGCCCACCAGTTTCTTGCCGGTGGCGCTCAGCTCCAGGAAGTAGAAGGTCCCACGATGGTCGGTCTCCTCGTAAGCCGCCGCAATCTTCTCCAGCGGCGTGGCGGGATGGCCGATTTCGCGCGCAATCTCAATCTCCAGCTCCGGATGGCGGGACACGGCATAATCATCCACTGAGAAGTGGCAGTCCGCGGCTACTAAAGAACCGTCGCGCAAGACCGCCAATGGATTCACTTCCAGGCTGCGCGCTTCCTTCTCCAGGAAAACCTGCGCCAGCCCTTGCAGCACTTCAGCGATGGCGCTGTGCATCCGAGTCGGCAGGCCGCACTCCTCCGCCATCGCAGCCGCTGTTCTCACATCCAGGCCATCCTCCGGGTCGAACGGCCGCTTCGCCAGCACTGCTTCACCCCGAGAGGCCATCGCCTCCACGCCGGAACCGCCGCGGCTTCCCAGCATCGCGACCGGCGCGGCGATTTCATCGGAGACCAGGCAGGCGGCGAACAGCTCGCGCTCAATCTGCAACTTGCGCTCCACCAGCACCAGCTCAATGGGGAATCCGCCCGCATTTTGCCCCAGTAGCTCTTGTGCATGTTGCCGCGCCTCGGCGGGGCTGGCGGCGAATTTGATGAGTCCCTTGCCTGCGCGGCCAGTGACGAAGGCTTGCGCCTTGATTACCACGTCGCCGCCAATGCGTTCCGCCGCGGCGGCAGCTTCCTCCGGAGTTGACGCGGTGTATCCGTCCGGCACCCTGATGCCGAATCCTGCAAGCACTTCTTTCGCTTTATGTTCCAACAACCGTGCCATATGGGACCGCGCCGGGGGTGATTATAGCGAAGTTTGGCGGCGGCTTGGCGGCCCCAACTCCGTAGTGCGGTAGAATCCTCGCACCATACAGGTGCGGATATGAAAAAGAGCTTCACAACCGGTCTTGTGGTCTTCATCATCCTTGTCGTCGTCATCGCCCTCATCGGCAAGTACATGCTGGCGGGCATCACGCACGGCGACAGCTTCCCCGGCAGCGGCGACCGAGTGGCGCTTATCTATGTGGAAGGCACCATCATGGGCGACTCCGCTGCGGGCTCATCGCCGTGGTCCGGGATGACAGTCTCGTCCGTAGAGCTGGTGCAGGCTCTGGAGAAGGCGCGTACATCCGCCGACATCAAGGCTGTCCTGCTGCGCATAAACTCCCCCGGGGGAAGCGCCGCGGCCAGCAACGAGATTTACGACGAAATCGTCAAAGTCAAAGCGGACAAGCCGGTGGTGGTAAGCATGGGCGATGTCTGCGCCAGCGGCGGCTACTACATCTCCTCCCCCGCCAGCTACATCTTCACCAGCCCCAGCACTCTCACCGGCAGCATCGGCGTGCTGTTTGACGTGATGGAGTTTTCCGGGCTGATGGAGAAGTACGGCGTCCGCAGCGACACCGTCAAAGCGGGGGAATTCAAGGACATCGGTAGCCCCACGCGCCCGATGAAAGACAACGAGCGCCAGATGCTCCAGCAGATGCTCGACCAGGTGCACGAGCAGTTTATTCAAGCAGTGGCAACCGGGCGGTCTATGGAACTTGACGAAGTGCGCAAGCTGGCTACCGGCATGATCTACACCGGCGAGACCGCGGTGCAGCTCAAGCTGGCCGATGAACTTGGCGGACTGGAAGCGGCTAAGGACAAAGCGAGGGAGCTTGCCGGCTTACCCAAAGACGCGAAGGTCGTGCCCTTTGAACGCAAGAAAAGCATGTTTGACCTCTTCAGTATGCTTGGCTCCAACTCCCGTGGCAGCATAACCGATAGCTTCATCGCGCCCTCAACCGCGCTGGAGGTGCTGGCCCGTAGCATGCTTCTGCGGGACCTGGGCGTGGGTGTCCGGTGATTTCTATGGCTATCCTCCGCGCAGGTCAGTTTGCTGCTTCATCCCCAGATTAAGCATTGCGGTATAATGGACTCGGAGGTGGGGAAGATGACACGAGGAATCGCAGGCCTGCTAACCGCAGCCCTGTTCGTACTTGTCTGTTACGCTCCGGCAGCAGCTAACGAGCCGGTGAGCAAGGCGGAACTCAGTGCAATCCGGGCTGCTAACCCATGGCTGCTTCCTGCCGAACCGGATGTTGAGCTTTGGCTGGATTACCGTAAAGACACCGAACCGCCTATCATCGAGAATCTGGGCATCCCACGCCAAATGGGCATTACATTCAACCCAGCTTCTTTTGCCCTTTTCCGGGCAGGCAGGGCTTACAGTCTTGAGTGGTTGGATGAAACCAAGAGGACGATCGAGCTGCGCGATGATACGGGCAAGCTCGCCCGGCACAGCTTCGGGAACGGTCCGGTGCACGGCGGCAGCTGGTATGGCTACTTCAGCGCAGGGGCGACAAGATGGGTCGCAGAGTTTGACGACTCCGGGCGGCTGACGGCTGAGCACTACTACTACTTGCGTAAGGCGACCGATGAGAATGCTGGTGAAGAGAAGCCCGAAGAGGTGATGACGGCAATCACCTGGATGTACGATGACGCCTTCTCTAAAGACTACCCGTGCAGTGCCACCATAGACCACAGTTCTTCGGAGATGGTCTTCGAGATCCAATTCCAGTTCCTTAACGGAAGGTGGATGGTCAGGGAGAGCAACTACTACCACGACGGCGAGTTGGCCAGCACCGCTACCGTCCAGAAGAAGACCTTCTTCTAACTAGTCGGCAGGCAGTGGGAAGTAGATGCGGATGGCGCCGAGGTCTACGAGCGCGTCGTCCACCCGCCCGGTGACGCTGGGCAGCGGCCCCCATTCCTCGCTGCCGCGCATGCGTCCGACTACATAGAACCGCGACAGCAGCCGGTTCAGCGCGCTTACCTCATCCATTCCTGGCTCGCTGTCGAGCAGCGGCAGGTAGCTGGGATAGAGGTGCGCGCAGAACAGCGGTGGCAGCCCCTCCCAACTGGGGTTCCGCCCGTCAATCGGGCCTACCACCACCCACTGCGTGAGCGTCCGCGCGAAGGTCATCTCCGGGCTCATCGCATGCTTGCGCGGGATGATCTGGAAGCCGCCGATTTCGCCCATGGGCGAAGTGCTGATGTCAATCACGCCGGGGTGGTTGGCGCGGATGCGGCCGACCCGGGCATACACCGTCCCGCCGAAGCGCCCGACACCTGCCACCGGCTTGAGCACCTGCCCGATAACCTCGGGCTCCTGCCCGATGCGCTTGACCGTGATGTATCCGCCGAAGGAGTTGTCAAACTCAACGTAGTCAATGTCCGCCTGGCGCGTGACCGTGATGATGAAGGCGTCGCCTTCGCTCGGCATGTAGTCCGCAGGAAGCGCTTGCGGCAAAGACGAACCGTCTTTCCCGAACTCCTGCGTAAGTACGCCGTACTCCACGACTTCTCGCAGCTTCGCGGGAAGTGTATGCGCTACTTCCAGCTTGCTTCCCACCAGCGGCGCATACATGCCGCCAAAGATGCCACTCCCAGCGGGTATGTCCGTGAAGATGGACGAGCTTTGCGAGAAGTAGCTCCCGTAGTTCGCCGGATCGAAGTCCAGGAACTCGCGTGGCTGGAGTGTGATTAGTATGCCCCGCGCCGTCTCCAGGTTGTTGGCAATTTTCAGATGGATGGCGTTCACTGCGGTGGCGCACACCGAGCTGTCCGGCGCCCAACTGCTGGCGGTGAACCCTTCCCGGCTAACTGAGCCGCAGGGCGCGAGCACCTTACCAATCTCAACCGACTTGCCATCTTCCCATACGAATATCCGCCCGTTCACCGTGTTCTCAATGACGATCTGGAACTCGCGCACCGGCGTAGCTGCCGATGCGGCGGCGGCGAAAGCCAGGAGCGCCAGCGCGACCATCGCAGCAATGCGGAAAGCTCTCATCGTGCGTCCCCCGAATACCGTGTGAACTTGCTTTGAACCCAGGTGGTGAGAATGTCCCAGTACATCTTCAGCCGCGCCCCAAAGCCGCGCACCGCGCCGCGCTTCTCCTCTTTCATCCGGTGCGTCAGGTTCTCCAGCTCCACCACGCGCACCTTCACGTTCTTCTCCTGCAGGTAACGGTTGAGCGCGGTTTCGACCCCGAAGCCCACTCGCTCCCAGGCCTTGAATCCCTGGAGGTCATCGCGGAAGCACGCCCGCTGGCCGCTGATGAAGGGCGCGATCTTCTGCGCCATAGTGGTGGCCGCGCGCCCGCCGACGAAGACGCCCAGGCTGGAGCGGTAGTCGCTGTCATCCAGCAGCGGCGCGAGCATGGCTTTCATGTGCTCCGGCTTCAGGCCAAGCAGGTCGGCGTCAATGAACATGACGATGTTGCCGGTGGCAAGCTGCAGCCCGTCGCGCATGGCGACAGCTTTGCCCATATTGCGCGGGTGGCTCACCAGCCGGATGTCCGGCGGCACCCGCGCGGGGTCGTACTGGCTTGCAGCATGCTCACGGGCCTGCTCATACGCCCGGCTGGTGCCATCGGAACTGCCGTCGTCCACGAGGATTATCTCGTGAAAGAGCCCGGAAGCCGCAGCGACCCGCAACACCTCGCCGACCGTCGGCGCTTCGTTGTAGGCCGGGATGATTAGTGAGACGCGCGGCAGGTCCATCACGGAGCGGTCTCCATTGAATCGATTTTGGTTATCAGCCGCTGCACCGCCTCGTCCAGCTCCAGGTCTTTGGCGGCCATCTTGCCGCGCACGTACAGCACAAACTTCCCGCCGGAGCCCACCAGGCCCAAATCTGCTTCTTCGGCCTCGCCGGGCCCGTTGACCACGCAGCCCATCACCGCCACTGTCACCGGCCGCTGCAGCTTCATCAGCTCGCCGCGAATCCGCTCGGCGACCGCCGGCACGTCAAACTCTGCCCGGGCGCAGGTGGGGCAAGCGATAAGCCTGGGGGCACGTGCTAGCCCCAGGCAAGATAGTATCTCGCGGCAGACAGTGATTTCGTCCACCGGGTCACCGGAGATGCTGACGCGCAGCGTATCCCCCAGCCCTTCCGTCAGCAGGATGCCAATGCCCACGGCGCTGCGGGCTGCGCCGGTTATCCCCGGGCCGGCCTCAGTGATGCCGATGTGCAACGGCAGGTCGCATTCGCTGGCGAACTTGCGGTAGCTCTCCACGGTAGTAGGAACGTCACTGCTCTTCAGCGCCACCACGATGTTGGAGACGCCGAACTCCTGCAGCATCTCCACGTAGCGATGCGCACCTTGCACGATGGCCGCCACCGGGTCTCGCTCGTACACGATTTTCAGGTCGCTGGGGATGCTCCCGGCATTCGCGCCGACGCGCACGGGCGTCCCGCGCCGCGCCAGCTCTCTGGCAATCGGCTCCAGGCGCTCCCGGGTGCTGATGTTTCCCGGGTTCAGGCGTAGCTTATCCACCCCCGCCTCCAGCGCGGCCAATGCCAGCTCCGGGTTGAAGTGGATGTCCGCCACCAGCGGTAGGCTGATTGCCTCCTTGATGGCGGGGAGCGCCTCCGCGCTTCGGCGGTCGGGCACGGCGACCCGCACAATCTCGCATCCGACCTCCTCCAAGCGTCGAATCTGCGCAACCGTGGCGTCCACATCAGAAGTATCAGTGTTGGTCATGGACTGCACAGCGACAGCGTTGTCCCCGCCGATAGTCACCGAGCCGATGGCGACCTCCCGGCGGCGTGCGTAGGTGCTGGGCAGCCGCTTCACCGGCAGCGTCGGGGGAAAGAGAGGCTTGTACTCCGCTGGCGCCACGGGATGCTATTATAGCGGAGTGCCAGGCCCTAAACGGCAAGGAGGAGCGGATGGACGCCCTAGTCATCGTCACTCTCATCTTCGTGTGCATCGTGGGAATCGTCTCGGTGGCGAACCTGTATCTGTTGCTGAAGCGCCCTCAGCCTGAGCCGCCCGCGCTCGATATCAGCGACCTCAAGGGGGAGGTCGGCAAGGTTGTCGGCTCCGCTGGCCAACTCAGCCAGACGGTCGAGTCTCTATCCCGGACCTTGCAGACGAGCCTGCAGGGAGGGGAGAACTCCGTGGCGAGCCGGTTGGGCAAGGTCGCGGAAGGCCTCACCCGTGTGGTTGAAGCTGAGAGAAGGGTGGAAGACCTCGCTAAGGACGTTGTCAGCTTCAAAGAGCTGCTGAAAGCGCCCAAAGCCCGCGGCGGCCTGGGCGAAGTCCTGCTCGAGCAGCTCCTGGGCAATGTCCTTCCGCCCGAACATTACGAAACCCAGTATTCTCTGGGCGCCGAGCGGGTGGATGCCATTGTGAAGCTGCCCGACGGGCTCGTGCCCATAGACAGCAAGTTTCCGCTCCCGTCCTTTGAGCGCATCCTCAGTGAGGAAACCGACGAGGGCAAGAACCGCGCCCGGCGCGACTTCATGAAGGATGTCAAGGCGCGCGTGGACGAGATTCGCACGAAGTACATCAAGCCGGAGCTGGGCACTGTTGACTTCGCGCTGATGTATATCCCGGCGGAGAACGTCTATTACGAAGCGGTAAACACCGAGGTTGGTGGCGAGACCCTGCTGGACTACTCCTACCGTTACAAGGTCATTCCCGTCAGCCCCTTCACCTTCTACGCCTACCTTGTCGCGCTTGCGTACGGCCTGCGCGGGCTGAAGGTCTCGGAGCACGCCAAGGCCATCCGCGAGCAGCTGGGCGCGCTGGTGAAGGACCTAGGCGCCGCCCAGGAGGACTTCGGCAAACTCGGCACGCATATCAGGAACGCATCCAACAAGTACGACGAAGTCGGCAAGCACTTCTCCGATTTCGCGTTCAGGCTGGAGCAGTACGGCCGGTTGAGCGGCGGCGAATCGTCCGCCCTCCCCGCCGATCCTCCTCCGCCCGATACGTAAACCGCCGCGTTTTGCTAGAATCTCTCATCCATCCAAAGGGGGAGTGCGAATGGCTACATGGCAAATCGGCGTCGTGGTGGCGCTGATCGTAGTGGCGATCGTCCTGTTCATCATGCGCCCCAAGGGCGCCAAGAAGTAAGACAGCGCCCCGTTGACAACCTACGGCGCTGAATCCGCCCGCCAGTGGCGGGCCGGGTGCTCGTGCCCCAACACGCTTATGATAAAACCCGACAGCTGGATTCGCGAGATGGTGCGCCAGCACCGCATGATTGAGCCCTTTGCGCCGGAGCAAATGCGCGACGGTGTGGTTTCCTACGGGCTGTCCGCCTACGGCTACGACCTGCGCGTGGCTGACGATTTCCGAGTGTTCAACAACTACCTACTCGGCGACTTCCTCGACCCCAAGAACTTCGATGTGAACATGTTCACGGCGCTGCGCGCTGCAGTCTGCGAAATCCCGCCGAACTCCTACGCCCTCGCCCGCAGCCTGGAGTACTTCCGCATCCCGCGCAACGTGCTCGCGGTTGTGCAGGGCAAGAGCACCTACGCCCGCTGCGGCGTCATCCTCAACGTCACGCCGCTGGAGCCGGAGTGGGAGGGCTTCATCACCATGGCGGTCGTCAACGCCGCGCCGGCGCCGGTGCGCATCCACACGAACGAGGGCATCGGCCAGGTCCTTTTCTTTGAAAGCGACACCCCGCCCGATACCTCCTACGCCGACAAGCAGGGCAAATACCAGGCCCAGGAGGGGATCACCGGCGCGAAGGTCTAGCCTCGGTTTCCTAGTATTCGAACTCAATGTGCTTTGCCGAGTAGCCTTTACACTCCAGAACATACACACAGATATCCATTATATCTTCAGCGCCGCGGTTCC
>Ga0315542_1001454_pt1 | contig 14740 bp, 14 predicted proteins | sample SalMarSW160120MG_FD_202541 | JGI IMG/M metagenome (GOLD analysis project Ga0315542, IMG submission 202541) | Salt marsh sediment microbial communities from the Plum Island Ecosystem LTER, Massachusetts, United States - Salt Marsh Sediment SW1601-20 ...
TGGAGCTGGCAGAGATCGCGGCAGATGGTGGCGACTCCGACGGTATGCTCGAGCAGCCCGCCGGAATAGCTGTGGTGGCCCTCGCGCGTCGCCGGCAGCGTGCGCAGGCGGCGCCTTCGCTCCCCGTCCCCGAGGAGCGTCGTGACGGTCGACCGAAGCGCCTCGTGCGCGATCTCGGCGACGAGGAAGTCGAGGAACCCCTCGAGCTCGTCGGGGTCGCGGCGACCTGCGGGTGCGAGCGCCGCCGGGTCGGCCTCGGGCGCCGCCTCGAGCGTGCGAACCTGGATTTGCAGCTTGTCGTGGAAGCTCTCGACCCGCCCCAGCACGCGTATCGCATCGCCCTCGGCGAAACGGGTATCGAGCAGATCGACGTCGTTCCACACCCGCGCCTCGACGCGGCCGCTCGCGTCGGTCAGCTCGAGCGCGAGGTAGGAGGCGCCGGCTCGCGTGCGCAGCCGCTCCTTGCGATTGACGGCGTACACGCCCTCGACGGCGCTGTCCGATACCAGCTCTGAAAGCGTCGTCATCGCTGCGCCTCGTCAGTGTTTTCACGGTCGGCTAAGGCCGTATTTTCGGCGGAGATCACTAGTCGAGTCTAGTCAGTAGGCGGTTGGTACGCTCCTCGCCGTGGCCGACGTTCGTCCCTTTCAGGCGCTGACCTTCGACCCCGCCGTCGCGGGGCCGCTGGCGCAGCTCGTGGCGCCGCCCTACGACGTGATCGACGCCCGAGCGCGCGCCCGGTATCTGGCCCGCTCGCCGCACAACGTCGTCAATCTCACGCTGCCCGAGAACGAGCGCGATTCCGGGCCGCTGCTGGAGTCCTGGCGCGACGAGGGCGTCCTGCGCCGCGACAGCGAGCCGGCGCTGTGGTGGCTGGAGCAGTCGTTCGTCGGGCCCGACGGAGTCGCCCGTACCCGAGCGGGCTTCCTGGCCTCGATCAGGGTCGAGCCCTACGAGAACAAGGTCGTTCTTCCGCACGAGCGCACGCATGCAGGCCCGAAGGAGAGCCGCCTGCGTCTGTTGACGGCGACGCGCACCCAGATCGAGCCGATCTTCCTGCTCTACGACGATGCCGATCGCTGCGAAGAGGCTCTGCGCGAACAGGCCGCCGCGCGCAGGCCCGATCTCGACGCCCAGGAGCTGGGCGTGCGCAGCCGCCTCTGGCGCGTCGACGATGCGGCGGCGCTCGAGCGGGTGCAGGCGGCGCTCGCCGACAAGCAGCTGCTGATCGCCGACGGACACCATCGCTACGAGACGGCGGTCGCCTTCCATGAGCAGGACGGAACGCCTGCCAGCGCCTACACCTTCGCCGCGCTCGTGAACACCCACGGCGAGGGGCTCGCCATCTTCCCGACCCATCGCGTGTTCGCCGGGTCGCCCGAACTTGGCCCGCTGGCGGGGGGCGAGCCCAGAGACGATGTCGAGCAGGCGCTGGCAGAACTGGAAGGGCTGTCCTACGACACGGCGGCTGTGCTCGTCTACGACAAGAGCGGCGTGCGTCTGGTCGCCACGGACGAGGCGATTCTCGACGTCGAGCTGATCGGCCGGCTGGGGCACGAAGGCATCTCCTACACAGCCGACTGGAAGGAGGCGGTCGCCGCGGTCGATACCGGCGCCGCCGAGCTGGCCGTGCTGATGCGCCCGTCGCGCATCGATCAGGTCTTCGCGATCGCACGCGAAGGGCGAGTGATGCCCCAGAAGAGCACCTACTTCTATCCCAAGCTCCTCTCGGGCCTCGTGCTATACCCACTCTGATGCCCTGGTTGGAGCTCTGTCGCGGGATCGTCGAGGACATTCGCAGCGAGCTGGAGCGTATGCCGACGCGCGAAGAGCGTGAGAAGGTTCTAGGCCGGGGTCGCGGCGGTGACGAGACGACCCAGATCGACGCCGCAGCCGAGCAGGCCGCAGTGGGCCGGCTCGAGCGGCTGGATGTTCCGGGCTTCACGCTCGTCTCGGAGGAACTGGGCGAGAGGGTGTTCGGCTCGGGCGGGTCGCTGCGCGTCGTGCTCGACCCGATCGACGGCTCGATCAACGCCAAGCGCGGCATCCCCTTCTTCTCGGTCTCTTTCGCGGTGGCAGACGGCGACAAGATGTCGGACGTCTTCTTTGGTTACGTCTACGACTTCGGCTCGAATGAAGAGTGGACGGCCCGGCGCGGCGAGGGCGCCCGGCTGAACGGCGAGCCGCTCGGCGCAGAAAGGCCGAAAAGCGAGATCGAGCTGCTGGCCTTCGAGGCGACCGAGACGACGCGAATCGCCGAGCAGGCACCGAGCGTGGTCGGGCTGGCAAAGCGCCTGCGCATCATGGGCTCGCTCGCGCTCTCGCTCTGCCATCTCGCCGCCGGGCGCCTCGACGCGGTCTGCTCGCTCAAGCCGGCGCGCTCGATCGACGTTGCCGCGGGGCAGCTGCTGGCACGTGAAGTGGGGCTGGCGGTGGAGTTCGTTGACGGCGGGCTTTCCTTCCTCGACTCAGCACTCGATCTCGAGTCGCGCTCGCGGATCGCGGCGGCCGGTAGTGAGAAGCTCTGCCGAGAGCTCGGCGATCGCCTGAGGAACTGAAGCCCGAGCCGAGCGGGCGCTCGAGGCGGGTAGACGCCCGGGATGGATACAGGCGCCCGCCTAGAATGACGCCGAAGTGCGCATCGACGAGATCATCAAGCAAAGCGAGCAGCCCGTCTTCTCGTTCGAGTTCTTCCCGCCGAAGAGCGAGGAGGGCGAGCGGAACCTGCGCGAGGCGATCGAGAAGCTGGCGCCGCTCGAGCCCTCGTTCGTCTCGATCACGCGGCGCGCCGGCTCGACGACCGAGCGGACGGTCGAACTTACGCGCTGGATGAAGCAGGAGCTGGGCCTGGAGGCGATGTCGCACCTAACCGGCTACGGCTCGACGCCCGAGGAGCTGCGCGGAATTCTCGATCGAGCCGTCGAGGCCGGAATCGAGAACGTGCTCGCCCTGCGCGGCGACCCGCCGCAAGGGCAGCCGGACTGGGCGCCCGAGAACGAATCGATCCAGCACGCAAGCGAGCTGATCGGCCTGATCGCGCACGACTACTCGTTCTGTGTCGGCGCCGCCTGCTACCCGGAGGTGCACGTGGAGTCGCCCGACCGCGACAGCGACATCCGCGCGCTACAGGCCAAGGCCGGCGCCGGCGCCCGCTTCTTCATCAGTCAGCTCTTCTTCGACAACGACGTCTATTTCGAGTTCGTCGACGCGGTCAGGGCCGCCGGGATCGAGCAGCCGATCATCCCCGGCCTGATGCCGATCACGAACATCGAGCAGATCAGACGAATGACCGCCCTCTCCGGTGCCTCGATACCCAAGGGCCTGATCGCCCAGCTCGAGCTACGCGCCGGCGATCCCGACACCGTGCTCGAGCTCGGCGTCGCTCACGCGACCCTCCAGGCCGCCGACCTGCTCGCCCGCGGCGCTCCGGGCATCCACTTCTACACGCTCAACCGCTCGCCCTCGACGCGCGCCATCCTCTCGGCGCTGAAGATCAGCCGCCCCTGGGAAAAGCGCGGCCGAGCCTAGCGCGACACCCAGCCCGTCCGTCAGGTGAAGATGATCTCGCCGCCCGCGGAGAGCTCGTAGAACTCGCCCACGGTCAGCACCTTCTCGACCTGCGGTATGAAGTCGTCCATGGTCAGGCCGTACATGTCCACCGTCGCCTGGCAGGCGTAGAGCTTGCCGCCCGAGTCGCTGATCATCTCGACGAACTCGCGCACCGGCGGGATGTCGATCTTGTCCATCTGCCGGCTCATCATCTTGGTCGCGATCCAGGACATGCCCGGAATCGCGCCGATCCAGGTGGGCATGTGCATGCCCGGGTTCCCGACCGTGCCGACCTTGATCTTGTCGATCCGGTCCTCGCGAATCACGTCCAGGCCGAAGAAGGTGAAGAAGAGGCTGGCCTCGATTCCCTCCATGCGGGCGCCGTTGGCCATGATCAGGCCGGGGTAGACGCCCTCCAGCGATCCCTTCGAGACGACGATCGAGACCTTTTCGATGCTGTCTGCCATTCTCTGGCCCCTTTCTAGACGCAGCCGCGCGGCTTGGGAATGCCGCCGATCTTGGCCGCCAGTTTCGCCGGACCCTTGGGGAAGAGCTCGTACAGCTCCTTGATCGCCACGCCCGAGGTCTTGCCGAGCGCGCGCATCGACGGCGCCGAGCCCGTATCGAGGTAGGTCTTGCGCATGAAGTCGATTACCTGCCAGTGTCGCTCGGTCAGCTTCTCGATGCCCGCCGAGCGCGCGATCTCCTCGCCCATCTCCTTCGTCCACTGCTCGGGCTTCTCCAGAAAGCCCTCGGGGTCGACCTCGACAGGCGTGCCCGCAAGCGTCACAGTCGTCATCCGTTATCTCCTTCCGGGCGGAGCAGGCTCGCGTCCTTGCCCGCCATCTTGAGCTGCGCGGAAATCGTCGGTATGCGTCTACCCGGTAAGAGCAGATGCCAATACAGCTGGCGGAAGGCGAGCTTGCCGAGATGGTCGATGCGCGACTCTCTGAGCAGTGTCATCGGCCCGATCAGGGGGAAGGGGAACTTGCCCGGCAGCGGCTCGACGTCGTAGCTGAAGTCGAGCAGCAGCGCCTTGCTGAAGCCCGTCTCGATGAAGCAGTTGGCATGCCCGTCGAAGCTCTTCTCGAGCTCCTTGCCGGCCAGGAAGCGATCGATGTTCTCGACCAGGGTCTCGGCCTGGAAGTGCGCCACCGCGCCGGCCTTCGAGGTCGGGACGTCGGTCGCGTCGCCGATCGCGAACACGTTCGCGGCCGCCTTGGTCTGGAGCGTGTTCTGATCGACGGCGACGAAGCCGAGCGCGTCGCCGAGCCCATCCGAGCTCGCCACGAACGGAGAGCCTCCGTGCAGCGGAATCGAGACGAGCAGGTCGTAGGGAATCTCGCGCTCGTCCCAGCTGTGCAGCTTGCGCGCTTCTCCGTCCACACGCCCGGTTGAGTACTCCGTCTCGACGAGGACATTCTTCCGCTCCAGCAGCTCTCCGAGCATCTTGGCGGCGACGGGCTGGGTGAAGGCGCCGTCCAGCGGCGTCGCCAGCACTATCTCCGTCTTCCCCCGCAGGCCGCTCTTCTTCAACCACCAGTCGGATAGGAAGCAGAACTCGAGCGGCGCGATCGGGCACTTGATCGGCATGTCGACGATGTTCACGACCAGCCGTCCGCCCTCGAAGCTCTCCATCGCCTTACGCAACGCGGCGGCGCCCTCGACCGAGTAGTAGGTGAAGGCGTTTTCGCCCCAGCCCGGACCGGTCAGCCCCTCGGTCTCCTCGGGCAGCAGCTCGGCGCCGCTGGCGACGATCAGAACGTCGTAGGGGAGCGCGTCGCCGCCGGCCAGGTGAACCGTGTTCTTCTCGGTCTCGATCCGCTCGACCTCGCCGATCCGGAACTCGATTCCGCGCCGCAGCTGCTTGGAGCGCGGCCGGCAGATCGAGTTCGGCGCGACCAGGCCGAAGGGAACGAAGAGCAGGTCGGGCTGGTAGACGTGGCGATCGTCCCTGTCGACGATCGTGATCTCCGTCTCGGCGCCATAACGACGGCGAAGCTTGTTCGCGATCAGAGTGCCGCCGGTACCGGCGCCGAGAATGAGGATTCGGTTTGCTATGGGCTCATCATGCCCGATCTGGCCGAATTCGAGTCGAGAAGTTGGCTTTCTGCCCGCGGAGACGATTCTCACGTGCGGGGCGCCTCCTTACCCACCCACCTCCTCCCACTCCCACGGGGCGGGACACGGTATCGAGCAAACGCAAACGCAGGTGGAGCGAAATCGAGTCGATTCCGCATCACGGGTCGTATTCCGCCGATCGCGGCCGTCGCATCCAAGCGCGAGAGCCTAGGGCCTCTGTCTGCCGCGAGCGGACACCCCTACGCGGCTAGGCTGTAACCGATGAGCCTTTCACGCGCACAGATCGAGATGGCACTTCGCAACGTGATCGATCCGGAGCTGGGCAAGCCCGTGACCATGCTCGGCATGGTGCGTAAGATCGAGATCGAAGGCGGAGTCGTTCGGATCGTGCTGGCCCTGACGATCGCGGGCTGCCCGCTCAAGGACAGCTTCCAGGAGCAGGTCGCCAACCACGTCGGCGCGGTTCCCGGGGTCGAGTCGGTCGAGCTCTCGTTCGAGGAGATGACCGACGAGCAGAAACAGGCGCTGCGAAAGAGGCTCGGCATCCCCGAGAAGAGAGGGATCTCGCTGCAGGAGGGCACACGCATACTTGCCGTCACCTCGGGCAAGGGCGGCGTCGGCAAGTCGTCGCTGAGCGTCAATCTGGCCGCCGCGTTGGCCGGACTGGGCGAGCAGGTGGGCGTGCTCGACGCCGACATCTACGGTCACTCGGTGCCGCAATTGCTCGGCGTTACGCAGCATCCCACGGCAGTAGACGAGATGATCGTGCCGCCGCTCGGTCACGGGCTCAAGCTGATGTCGATCGGGTTTTTCCTGGACGAGAACCGGCCGGTGATCTGGCGCGGCCCGATGCTGCACAAGGCGCTCGAGCAGTTTCTCTCGGACGTGCACTGGGGCGATATCGACACGCTGGTGGTGGACATGCCGCCGGGCACCGGCGATGTCGCACTCTCGCTGGCTCAGCTACTTCCCCGCGCCGAGACAATCGTCGTCACCACACCGCAGCCGCTCGCGCAGGAGGTCGCCGCACGCGCGGCCCTGATGGCCAACGAGACGGGTATGCGCCTGCTCGGAGTGGTCGAGAACATGTCTTACCTGGTCGGCAGCGGCCAGGAGCTGTTCGGCTCGGGCGGCGGCGAGCGTCTGGCCGAGGAGCTAGGCATACCGCTGCTGGGCCGAGTCCCGCTCGATCCGGTGCTGCGCGAGTGCGGCGAACGCGGCGAGCCGGTCACCCTGGGCGCTCCGGATAGCGAGTCGGCGGCTGCGATCGTCTCGATCGCCAAGGCGGTTACCGGAAGTCGCGTCTAGGTCTCGGCCAGGTGCAATTCGCAGGACTCGCCCGAGTTCAGGCGAAGGCTTCAGTTCATGCTTGCCCGCTCCTTCGCCTTCTTGCTCCTGGTCGCCGCCGCGCTGGCCGACAGCTCCGGCGCGCACGCGGGCGCCTTCTACTTCGTGCTTGCGGCTGTGCCGGTGATAGCGGTGGGCGGGCTGATGACGTTCGGCGATCTGACAGAAGCCAGAGGGCTCGAGCGGAAGATCGTGATCGCGGTGCAGGCGCTTCTCTCCTTCCTCGCGCTCGCGCTGGCCGTCGTCGTGGTCGGCTCGGGCTCCGGGCCGCTGCTCGACGTGTCGTTGCCGCCACTCGGCGTGTCGGCGCTCGGTGCCTGCCTGGGCCTCTTCGTCGTTCAGGCCATGCTCGGCCTGGTCGGTAGGGTGCTGGCGGCGGCACGGCGCCCTGCCGGCCTGCACGTTCGAGCCGGCGAGGAGTTCGCCACCGCCGAGCACATCGGGCTCTGAAATACCGCCTTCGTTTCTCCTGATCCACTCACCCGCGGGGTCGAAACGCGGTAAACGGCCTTCCGCCCGCGAGATTGGAAGTCACCGGTTGTTTTATCCCGACTGTGGCTGGCCGAGTCGGTGGGTGAGCTCTGCGAAAGTCTCAATAGACGCGCGTGTTTCGCCGAAGAGAAGAGAATGCGATTGGTTGCCTCTCTCATCATCATTGGCACCGCGATCTGGGTCGGCGTTGACGCGAGCAAGCGCGACTGGCGGAATGATCGCTTCGCGACCAAAAGCGCGTATTGGGTGCTTGGAACGCTTCTTCTCTGGATTCTCATCTTTCCGACGTACCTAATACATCGCGGTCGTGTACCGCTGAAGAACCAGCGCCCGAACACACTCGCGAACGCCGGCACAGGAGGGCCAGGAACACTGGCTGCATCGCCATCGCCATCGCCATCGCCATCGCCATCGCCGTCGCCGTCGCCGGAACCCAGCCCGGTCGAGGTTGCTAGAGAATGTCCGCATTGCGCGATAGCAATGCCGCGCGACGCGAGTACTTGCCCGCATTGCCAGAAAGAGTCTCCCGCATGGGTGAACAACGACGGAATCTGGTGGTTCGAGAATGAAAGCGGCTGGTTCTGGCTCAACGAACTGAGCCGTACTTGGGTCAAATCAGAAAGCACTTGAGAACAGGAAGTTCTCTCGGGTGACCAGTATGGGATGGGCGAGTGTCCAGGGATATCGCTCGGTGCCGCCCTCTGTGGATCCGGCTGAAGCGCGTTAGGATCCTCACATGTCTTCCGACCCACTTGACCTATCGATCCTCCCGGAGGAGTTGCGCCATCTCGGGCCTCTCATCGAGAAATACGCAGAGAGCGACGACGCGAAGCGCTCCGACCTACTTGCCAACGCTTCCGCGAACGAGCTGCAGACGCTGAACGCGGCTTCGGAGCCTCACTGGGATGCGATCAACACCTTTCTAGACGCCAATGTCGAGTCTGAACCTGGGCCGGCGCAGGATGTCGCACTCGCCCTGGACAGCTTCGGGCAGACGGCGATGGAAGCTCGGTTCGAGCTGGAATCTCGCAACTCGCGATAGCGATACCACTGGCAGGCGACGCTTTCATCGGCGAGCGTGCTTTATCTAGAGCGGCAGCTGGCCCGCCGCGTGCCTGGCCAGGTCGATCAAAGGCTGGGCGGCGAAGAACGACCCGACCGTTACAACGACCGCCGCGCAAACTGCAATCGAGAGCATGCGGTCGAGCAGCAGCGCCTCTTCTTCCGCGACCGCCTTCTCATCCGGGTCGGGGCGCATATAGATGGCGCGAACGACCGCCAGGTAGTAGCCGAGGCTGACCAGCGTCGCCGCGACACCGACGATGATCAGCCAGGTCCAGCCCGACCGATAGGCGGCCGCGAACAGGTAGACCTTGCCCACGAAGCCGCCCGTGAGCGGGAAGCCGGCGAAGGAGAGCATGAAGATCCAGAGCGCGATCCCCGAGAGCGGCCGGCGCCAGCCGAATCCGGCCAGGTTGTCGAGCGTCGCCGGCTCGCCCAGCTCGCGCTCGTGCAGGGCGGCCAGCGCGAAGACTCCGACCGAGGCGGCGCCGTAGGGGATCAGGTAGTAGAGCAATGCCCGCGTGCCGAGCGAGCTGGCGGCGGTTATCGCCAGGAGCAGGAAGCCGGCGTGCGAGATCGAGGAGTAGGCGAGCATGCGCTTGAGATCGCGCTGCGCCAGCGCGGCCAGGTTGCCGACCACCAGCGAGGCGACGGCCAGCACCGCCGCCGCCGAGGTCCAGAGGTGCTCCTGGGCCGAGAAGGAGAGCGAGAGCACGCGCAGCGCCACGAGCAGTGCAACCGCCTTGGTCGCGCCGGCCATGAAGCCCGAGACCGGGGTCGCGGCGCCCTGGTAGACGTCGGGCGTCCAGGTGTGGAAGGGCGCCGCCGAGGCCTTGAAGGCGAAGCCGACCAGGATCATCGCCAGCCCGCTGATCAACAGCAGGTCGCCGCTCGGCGCCTTGCCGGCGATCTGAGCGAGGTTGAGCGTGCCCGTGGCGCCGTAGACGAAGGCCGAGCCGAAGACGAGAATCGCCGAGCTGAAGCCGCCCACGATCAGGTACTTGAAGCCCGCCTCGATCGCCTCCGGGCGCTCGCGCTCCAGCGCGCAGAGCACATACAGCGAGATCGACATCCACTCCAGGCCCAAAAACAGCGTCAGCAGGTTGGCCGACTGAGCGAACAAGATCATGCCGCCGCCGGCCGAGGCGAGCAGCGCGAAGCGCTCGCCGACGCGATCGACAGTCGAGCGCTCTCCGTAGAAGACGAGCGTCGTCAGCAGGCCCACCCCGGCCACGATCAGCGCCGCCAGTGCGCCGTAGCGATCGCGGAAGAGGGCGTTTGCGATCACCGAGCGGGAATGAGGGCTGCGATCGAAGAGGAAAGCTGCGGCGGCAAAGGCGCCCGCGTATCCGGTCAGGCAGAAGAACCAGGAAACGTTCTTACGCCGGCGCTCGGGAACGAGCACCGCGCTCGAGAGCGCCGCGATCGTCGCCGCGAGCAAGGCGAGCGAGGGCGCCAGCGTGAGCCAGTCGACGGCGGGTGTCTTGATCACTTCGCCGCCCCCGTCGTCGCGCTGGAGCTAATCGCTCCGCTTACGCAGGCAAGCCCGACCTGCGCGGCTGTCTGGCTGGATACCCCCGACGAGTTCGTCGCGGGCGTGAGGCAGGCAAAGGAGTGCTTGCTGACAGCCGCGGGCCAGACCGAGAGCGCGAGCATGCAGCCCAGCAGGGCGCCGATCAAGCACAGCTCCGGAAGAAGGATGTCGGGCGTCTTCTTGGTAACCGCCTCGCCGACCTCGCGGTGTAGCAGGGCCGAGACGAGCCGCAGCATGTACATCGCCGCCAGCACCATCGCTGCGAGGCCGGGAATTGCCCAGCCCCAGCCGCGCTGGAAGACGCCGGCCAGAATCAGGAACTCGCCCGCGAAGGCATTCGAGCCGGGCACCGCGAGCGAGATGACGCCGGTCGCGATGATCAGGCTGGCCAGGATCGGCCGCCCGCGCGCCATTCCGCCGAGGCGCGAGAGGGCGCCGGTCGAGGTGCGAATCTCGATCAGCCCGGCGAGCAGGAAGAGCGCCGCCGAGACCAGCCCGTGGTTCACCATCTGCAGCACCGAGCCGCTCAGCGAGAGCTCGTTTTGGGAAAAGACGCCGAGCCCGATCAGGCTCATCTGAGCCAGGCTCGAGTAGGCGACGACGCCGCGGATGTCGGGAGAGCGGAAGGCGAGCAGTGAGCCGTAGACGAGACCGACCGCCGAGAGCGCGAGCAGGAGCGCGCGCAGATCGTGGCTGGGGCCGGGGAACTGAGTCAGCGCGATGCGCAAGAAGCCGAAGACGGCAACCTTCGAGACCACGCCCGAAAGCAGCGCGGCGACCTCCGGCGGCGACTCGCGGTAGGCGTCGGCGAGCCAACCGTGCAGCGGGAAAAGCGGCGCCTTGACGGCAAACGCCGCGGCAAAGCCGAGGAACAGCCAGACGCTACCGCTTTGCTGAGCCGTGGTCAGGTCGAAACCGTGCGAGGCTCCGTAGACGACGATCGTGGCGAACATGAGTAGCGAGCCCGCCATCGTGTAGGCGACGAACTTGAAGGTCGCCCGCAGGCGCCCGGCGCCGCCCCAGACGCCTATCAGCACGTACAGCGGAATCATCATCGCCTCGTAGGCGACATAGAAGAGGATCAGATCCTGAGCCGTGAAGACGCCGACGATCGCGGCTGTGAGGAAGAGCATCAGCGCGTAGTAGGCGTTCGCCCGCTCGCGCCTGGCCCAGAGCCCGTAGGCGACCGCCGCGGTCATGACCACCACGGTCAGGCCGACGAGCCAGAGCGAGAAGCTGAACAGGCCGACGTGGTAGCTGATGCCGAGATCCGAGATCCACGAGTGCCGCTGTTCGTACTGGATGTGCGCGCTGCCGAAATCGAAGCGGGTCAAGGCCGAGATCCACAGCGCCAGCTCGGCCAGTGAGAAGAAGAGCGCGAGCGAGCCGACCCACTGCTTGGGCGCCGGCAGCAAGAACACCGACAGCGCGCCGAACAGGGGCAGGCAGATGAGCGCGGTCGTGAGCATCAGCGAAGCACCAGGAAGAGCAGGACGATTACGGAGACGCCGGCCGCCACGAGCAGCACGTAGGTGCGCGCGAGGCCGTTTTGGATCGCGGCGCTAAAGCGGCCGCCCGCGAGCGCGCCCGTCCCGATCTCCTCGCCGGAGCGCTCGATCACCGGCCGCTCGAACCAGGCTCCGAGCCGGCGCGCGAGCGAGACGGCCGGGAGGTAGAAGAGCAGGTCGTAGGCGCGGTCGAAGTAGAGCTTCTCGGTCAGCGCCCCGGGCGCTCTCGGCGCCTGCTGCCTACGGGCCGAGTAGATCGTCCAGGCGATCCAGATTCCGCCCAGCGCGACGCCGAGAGAGACGGCGGAGAGCAACCACTCGCGCGCGACGCTGGGCTCGGCGGCGAACGGCGGTGCGACTCCTTCGAGGAAGCTCGAGAAGGGATGCCAGAGCCCGGCGATCTCCAGCCAGCCGCCGCCGACTGCGAGCAGGGCCAAGACGGCGACCGGCGCGGTCATCCAGCGCGGTCCCTCCGTGCCCTTGTGCTTTGCCAGGCTCTTTCGCACCAGCTCGCTCTCCTCGCCCGAGAAGACCAGGAAGAGCAGCCGGAATGTGTAGAGAGCGGTCAGCAGCACGCCGGCGATGCCGGCCGCGAACAGCACCTTGCCGTAGGTGCCGTTAGAGATGGCAGTGCTCAGGATCGCGTCCTTGGAGAAGAAGCCCGACAGGGGCGGCAGGCCCACCAGCGCGCCGGCGCCGATCAGCATGGCGACGAAGGTGCGCGGCATCCTCTTTCGCAGCCCGCCCATCTTGCGCATGTCCTGCTCACCGCCGAGCGCGTGGATGACGACGCCCGCGCCGAGGAAGAGCAACGCCTTGAAGAAGGCGTGGGTGACCAGGTGGAACATCGCCGCGCCGTAGGCGCCGATGCCGGCGGCCAGGAACATGTAGCCGATCTGCGACATGGTCGAGTAGGCGATCACCCGCTTGATGTCGGTCTGCACCAGCGCGATCGCTCCCGTGGCAAGCAGGGTTGCGGCGCCCAGGCCGGCCGCCGTCTGCTGCACGTGCGGCGCCTGCTCGAACAGCGGGTGGGCGCGCACGATCAGGTAGACGCCGGCGGTGACCATGGTCGCGGCGTGGATCAGGGCGCTTACCGGAGTCGGGCCCTCCATCGCGTCCGGAAGCCAGGTGTGGAGAGGGATCTGGGCCGATTTGGCGATTGCGCCGACGAGCAGTCCGGCGGTGACGAGGTTGATCAGCCAGGCGTTCTCTCCAAGCAGGACGGCCTGGCCGAAGACGCCGGCAAAGTCGAGCGTGCTGGTGTGCTGGATCAGCAGGAAGAGCGCCAGTGCCATCGCGGCGTCGCCCACGGCGTTGATGATGAAGGCCTTTTTAGCGGCGGCGACCGCGCTCGGGCGCTCGTGCCAGAAGCCGATCAGCAGGTAGGAGGAGAGCCCGACCAGGCCCCAGCCGACGAGCAGGACGAAGAAGTTGGCCGCCTCGACCAGCAGCAGCATCGAGAAGGCGAAAAACGCGATGTAGGCGAAGTAGCGGCGCTCCTCGCTCTCGCCCTTCATGTAGCCGATCGAGTAGGCGATGATCAGCGTGCCGACGCCCGAGACGACGAGCATCATCACCAGCGCCAGCGGATCGACGAGCAGGTTCAGGTTGATCTTGAAGGCGTGCGTCTCGATCAGGCCGAAGGCGGTTGTGACCCTGCTGCGATCACCCGCCGAGCGGTCGAGCGTGGCGACGAGCGCCGTGACGGCCGCCACAAAGGAGACCGCGGTCGAGCCGGTGGCCAGGTAGCCCGCGGCGCGGCGCGAAAGCCGGTTTCCGCCCAGCGCAATCGCACACACCGCGGCCAGCGGCGTGAGCAGGCAGACCCAGGCGCAGGCGGCGATCACGTGTGAGCCGGCGCTCACTTGCGTAACCTCGAGAGCAGGTCGATGTCGATCTCGATCTTTCGCCTGGCCATCGCGACCACCAGCCCCAGCCCGACGACCACCTCGGCGGCTGCGACCGCCATCACCGCCAGCGCGAACACCTGGCCGTCGAGCGAGCCGTGCCAGCGCGCGAAGGCGATCAGCACCAGGTTGGCGCCGTTCAGCATCAGCTCCAGCGAGAGCAGCATGATCAGCGGGTTTCGGCGCAGCATCACGCCGGCGGCCCCGATCGCGAAGATGGCACTGCCGACGACGAGATACCAGGCGATGGCCGGTCCGAGCATCAGCGAATCCCTCCGCTGCGCTCGCGCCGCCGCTGCGCGCCCAGGATCACGCCGCCGATCGCGGCGACGACCAGGACGATCGAGATCACCTCGAAGGCGAGCAGGTGGTTGCTCATGAACAGGCGCCCGATCGAAGCGGGGCTGCCGAAGTTCGCGGAGACGTGGTCGGCATGCTCGAGATCGTTTGTGGCCCCGAGCACGATCACGACCACCAGCTCGCTAAGGAGAGCCGCCGCGGCGACAACGCCGCCGAGTGTCTGCCAGCGAGGCCCGCCCGTCCAGGCGATGTCCTTGTCCCAGCCCACGTAGGCGATCACGAACAGGAACATGACCATCACCGCACCGGCGTAGATGAGCACCTGGGCGGCGGCGACGAACTCGGCCGAGAGAAGCAGGTAGAAGACGGCCAGCGAGATCAGGTTTCCGATCAGCGCCAGCGCCGAGAAGAGCGCGTTTCGCAGCGCGACCACGGCCAGCGCCGAGCCGATGCAGCCGGCCGCCGCGGCGAGCCAGACGATCCAGACGAGGATGTTGCCGGCGCTCAACTGTCCGTCCTGTAATAGGGGGTGGGGGTGTCGTACAGCTCCGGGTCGGCGATCGGGGTGTGCTTGATCGGCTCGGCCAGGAGCATGTCCTTGGTGTAGATCAGGTCTGTGCGCGAGTACTCGCTCAGCTCGTAGTCGCAGCCGAGCGTGATCGCGTCGAATGGGCAGGCCAGCTCGCAGTAGCCGCAGAAGATGCAGCGGCTGAGGTTGATCTCGTAGATGCGGGCGTAGCGCTCTCCGGCCGAGACGCGGTTTTCGGCGCTGTTCTCGGCCGCGACGACGCGGATGCAGTCGACCGGACAGGCGGCGGCGCAAAGCGAGCAGCCGACGCACTTCTCGAGCCCGTTTTCGTGCCGGTTGAGCCGGTGACGGCCCCGAAAGCGTGGATAGACCGGGCGCTTGTACTCCGGGTACTGCTCGGTCACCGTGCCGCGGAAGATCTGCTTCA
>Ga0315542_1001455_pt1 | contig 14732 bp, 16 predicted proteins | sample SalMarSW160120MG_FD_202541 | JGI IMG/M metagenome (GOLD analysis project Ga0315542, IMG submission 202541) | Salt marsh sediment microbial communities from the Plum Island Ecosystem LTER, Massachusetts, United States - Salt Marsh Sediment SW1601-20 ...
CAGTACCCCGTTTGGGGATAGAGTGGACCTGGACACATTACTCGGTGAGACTACTGATACCACATATATTGTCGGCGGCCTGCAGGCAAATACGACATACACCTTTGTCGTTATCGGTGTCACCGGAGGTGTGCAGTCCGCTGCCAGCAACCCTGTAACAGTGACTACACCTGCCGAAAGCGTACCGGAAGCTTACACTTACATGGCGCCCCGATTGGAGGAACACAATGGCGGTACCACTGAACTTCACATGGTAAATCTCACAAGTGAAGCTGCCACCGTCACAATTGCAACCATAGATGATACTGGAAAAACCGTGGAAAGTACCTCAATGACTGTCCCGGCCCAGGGATCATCGTCCCTCAATATGGGTGATACCTTCACGATCGGTAGCGATATAACGGCAGCTCGTGTTGTATCCGACAGAAAACTGGCAACATATGAGGTCTTTGATAATCAGGAGAGTGGCTATTATGACACGCTGTACCTGTTCAGCAAGGGCATGAAGAAAATCTATTTCACCCACATCGCCCCACAGACATTTTACTGGAACTCCTTTATTGCCATGTGGAACCTGTCTGAATACAGCAATATGGTGGAACTGCGGCTGCACAAACCAGACGGAACCCTGCTTTCTACCGTAACAACGCTGATTCCCGCTGGTGGCGTGTCCTCCGGTGAGATTCATGACTATGTGCCGGATGACGACATGGTGCAACAGATTGGATGGATAGAGGTCGCCGGCCAGTATCCCATCAACGGATACCTGGCATTTGGGCCGAAAGACGGCCAGACATTGGCCGCCATTGAAGCGGAATAGAAGAAAAAAAGGGGAGCCGAAAAGCTCCCCTTTTTCACTTTAAGGTTAAGCAAAAGGCAAGTTTGAGTGAATCAAGAATAGAACAAGACTACGGAAGGGGGGGGCAAATCGCCCCCTCCCTTTTTTATAGTCTCAGTCTAAGTTCAAGTTTAAGTAAAGGCGGGGAGTTGACCACTCGTCGTCATTTTCCTATACCGATTTTTTCGCCCATTCAGAACACTGCTTCCCAGACGGTCGAAACACAGAACACTTCCCTTGTTACAGAATATCCTTTACCAGATCCGGGATGTCGCTGCCGTCTTCAGTAACAGTAAGGACTTCCGGGCCATTCTCGGTAATGGCAACAGTATTTTCGAACTGGGCCGACAATTTTCTATCCTCGGTGACCACGGTCCATCCATCTTTCAATGTGCGGCAATTCCGCTTCCCGGCATTGAGGATGGGCTCTATAGTAATGACCATGCCGGGTTCCAGTGTAATCCCCTGTCCGGGCTTACCGAAGTGGAGTACTTCCGGATCCTCGTGGAGCTGGCGCCCGACACCATGACCAATGTACTCTCGGACAACGGAAAAACCATTTGTTTCAGCATAATCCTGGATGACATGGCCAACATCACCCAGGCGATTCCCACGCTGGCATTGTTCAATGCCCAACATCATAGATTTATAGGTAACCCGAACGAGTTTTCGTGCCGCCTCGGAGATTTTTCCAACTGGAAAGGTGCGGGTAGCATCCCCATGGAAACCATTCTTGAATGCGCCAACGTCCACTGAGATGATGTCTCCCTCCTTTAGCCGAAGATGCCCGGGAATGCCATGAACCACATGGTTGTTCACTGACGTGCAGAGAGTGTGGCGAAATCCCATATATCCCTTAAATGATGGCGTGGCCCCATGCTTTCGAATGAACTTTTCGGCAATCCTGTCCAGCTCACGGGTCGTAATGCCTGGCTGAACGTAAGGTTTCAGATGCGCGAATACCATGGCAGTAATCCATCCCGGTTCCCGCATCTGCTCAATATCCTGTTTTGTCTTAAATTTGATCAAGTTTTTCCTCCACTACAACCAGTCCGGGTTCCCGGTTCAGATATTCCTGAAGCTGTTCCCTGAACGGTTCCAGATTTTTATCTTTCATCCTCAGGAAGAATATTACACCGTTTCCATCATATTCTTCCCCAGAGATTTTTACATCCGGGAATCGGTTCACCGCCTGATACACAGACTGCGATTCCTGAAATGACACCGAACAGGATAGCACAAGCAAAGGATACAGGGTCACAACTTTTGTCTCCCTCAAGGCCATTGTGGCAGCTTCACTGTATGCACGCACCAGGCCTCCGATTCCCAGCTTAGTACCGCCAAAGTATCGGGTTACAATCACCAACGCGTTGGTCAAGTCACTCCCCTTCAAAACCTGCAGAATCGGTTTCCCGGCTGAACCGGACGGCTCCCCGTCATCGGATGCCTTTTCAGAAACGGAATGAATCCGCCATGCGTAGCAGTTGTGGGTGGCATCGTGATATTTCTTTCGAATGGCCGTTAGTTGCGCCTTAGCTTCTTCCTCGTCCGATACCGGAATGACCGCGGCAATAAACTTGGAGCCTTTTACGGTAAACTGGGCGTGGGCAGGTTCAGCTGGAACCGGTATCCCGGCCATATTGGCTCCTTTGGTACATGTCGGAGTTTTCTTTCAGATAATCTCGAATTTTCTGCATATCTTCCCACACCGGTCGCTTCCCACTTGCGTTTCGAAGGAGGTAAGCAGGATGATATGTTGGCATTATCATAATACCATTGATACTGTGGAATTTACCTCTCAGCCTGGATATGGATTCGGTTGTTTTCAAAATGACCTGACTGGCATGACGTCCAAGTGTACAGATGATTTTGGGTTGGATCAGGCGAATCTGTTCCGAAAGATATGGATGACAAGCACCTGCTTCTTCCGGCAGGGGGTCGCGGTTTCCAGGAGGACGGCACTTGACGATATTGGTTATGTATACGTCCTCACGGTCGAGTTCAATAGCATTGATAATTTTTGTAAGAAGCTGGCCCGCTTTCCCCACGAAGGGAATCCCCTGCTGATCTTCGTCATAGCCGGGGCCTTCTCCAATGAACATAAGGTCTGTCTCCGGGTTCCCGGTACCAAACACTGCCTGTTTCCGACTTTTCCCCAATCCGCATCTTTCACAGCCAGCCACATCAGCCGCCATTTCACTGAGTCGGGCCACGACGTTCACATCCGTTTCCTCTGCTGGGGGCAATTTGGCGGGAGTCGAAATTGTCAGGGCATTCTTCAACTCATCCGCAAGGGCCGAGGGGATTGCATCCACCCCAATGTTCTGCAGGAAACGGAGGTACTCTACCGCGTCATTCATCGAATAGTCTCCAGCATTTCTTGTACTTTATCCACGATGTGGTATCCCAGTTGTTCCTTGCTGATTTTTTCGTAGCTATCCGTAGTTCCATCTTTTTGAACCAGAACTGCCCGGCTGGTTTCCACACCAAAACCGGAGTCCGGTACACCCACAAGGTTGCCAACAATGAGGTCCGCTTTCTTTTCTGCCAGCTTTTTCTTCGCATATTCCGAGACATTTGCGGTTTCCGCGGCAAATCCCACCAGAATTTTCTTCCCTTCATAGCGGCTGCCCAGTGTTTTCAGAATGTCCGCGGTCGGCTTCAATTTAAGACACAGGCTGTCTTCATCTTTCTTTTTCTTTTCCTGAAGCACCGTTTCCGGTGTATAATCCGCCACCGCTGCAGCCATCACAATAATATCTGCATCGGTTGATCTTTCCATCACGGCATTCATCATTTCTAAGGCGGTTTCAACAGTCGTTTGTCGGCAATAAGCCGGATAGCGCGTACTGCCGGTGCCCCTCACTATTTCAACATCTGCCCCAGCCAGAGCAAAAGCAGTCGCCAGTGCTTTTCCCATTCGACCGGAAGAGCGGTTGGTAATGGTACGGACCGGATCAATCGGCTCAGACGTCCCGCCGCTGGCTATCAGAACTTTTCTGCCTGAAAGTGGGCCACCAAAGTGCCGGTGCAGTACAAACTCAATCATGTCGGCAACAATTTCCGCGTCCGGCATCCGTCCCGGTCCCTCAGTTCCACATGCCAGGTACCCGGCGTCCGGGTCCAGCACATGAACGCCGTCCTTTTTTAACTGCGCAAGATTCCGAACCGTGGCCGGGTGACGATACATCTCGGTGTTCATGGACGGTGCCACCAGCACCGGACCGGTGCAGGCAAGATATGCAGTGGAGAGAAAATCGTCCGCAATTCCCCCGGCAAATTTGGCCAGAATGTTTGCCGTCGCCGGTACAACCGCGAGAATACCGCAGGGCTGTACAAGACTGATGTGAGACAGTGCCCGCCCGGATTCAAACGTATCGGTGTAGGGGACCTTCCCTGTAATCGCTCCCACAGTCACAGGTGTCACAAAACGGCTACCGTTGTTGGTGAGTATAGTCTCAATTTCTCTATACCCGCGCTTCTGCAGTTCCCGGATCACCCCCACCGTCTTGTAGGCGGCAATTCCACCGGAAATGGCTATGACAATTCGTTGGTCCCTGTGAAGGTGGAGATTCAACTTGTCCTGCCCGTGATTATTTCAATTCGACGGGGGTCTCTTCAGCTCCGGGAAAAGTAACCACAACTTTTCCCTGTTTGATTTCTTCCAGCGCAATAAAAGTTTTTTTCTTTGCGGAAATTGTTACTTTGGGATGAGCCCCAAGGAGAAGCTGGTTCGCCCTTGCTCCTGCAATGAGAATGTAGCGGTACTTGTTCTCCACGATCCGTTGGTCTTCTTTTCTTTCAGTCATCTATATCCTCCATTTGGAATACGTTTGTAATCTGTTCAATATTTTTTACCCGGCTGACTTTCAGCCGTTGCGCAAGAATAATCCCTTTGACATCAGCAACCGCCTTGTCCAGGTCATCATTCACCACAACGTAGTCGAAAGAACTCAATGCCTTGATTTCTTCTCCCGCTGTTTTCAAGCGCTTCTGGATCTCGGAATTTCCTTCGCGGTTCCGGTTTTGAAGCCGTATCTTCAATTCATCCGCATCAGGAGGGATAATGAAAAGTGAAGTGTGGGGAATATTTTGTTGTCCCATCAACTGCAATGCACCCTGCACGTCAATGTCCATAATAACATCATTGCCTTGATCCAGCAGAGAATTAACCTGTTTCCGGTTTGTCCCATACCAGAATTTACCAAAAACACGTGCATGCTCCAGAAATTCGCCTGCTTCAATCATCTCCTCAAATTCACTTTCACTTACAAAAAAATACTCCCTGCCATTAATTTCGCCTGCCCGGGGTTCCCTTGTTGTATAGGAAATGGAAAAGGACAGATTTTCGACTTCCTCCATAACATGATGAATCACAGTGCTCTTCCCGCTGCCGGACGGTGCGGAAATGATGAACAGCCCACCATTCCTATCTATTTTCATTGTTCCGCCCCCATGCTCCTGCTTGTCAACCTCGCAATCAGCGTAGTGGGTGTGTTTACAGACTGGATGAGCATTCCATTTTCCATCAGGATGAATGAACGCGTAGGTTTCCCGGCTGTGCCGTCTACCAGCTTTCCTGCTGCCTTTGCCTGCTCCTTCAATTTTCGAAGTGGAGCGGAACCAGGTTTCAGAACGGATACTATCTTCAGGCTGTTCACAAAGTTGTCGTGGCCAATTGAAAGAAACATTAAACCCTCCGTCCGCCTTCAGCCGAAATCATCAATTTTCCCCGGCTATTTTTCAAATAATGCGGAATCACTCAATATTTTGCACCTGCTCGCGGATTTTTTCAAGCTCTGTTTTCATCAGCACCACCCGATGGGCAATCAGTTCGTCTCTCGATTTGGACCCGATTGTATTCACTTCCCGGTTCATTTCCTGAAGAATAAAGTCCAGCTTTTTGCCCACAGCACCGGTTTCCTTGAAAACGCTTCTAAAGGAGGATAAGTGAGAACGAAACCGGACCAATTCCTCGGTAATATCCAACCGATCCGCCATCAAGCCAGCTTCCTGCATGATTCGGGATTCATCCTGATGTTCACGGGGCAAGAGCTGTTCCAGGCGCTCGCGAAAAGCTTCTACCTGCCGTTCCAGGAAACCTTCTCTCTGTTTTTCCACTTCTGATAGGTTTTCCGAAAGACTGGAAAGCCGCTCTTCAAAGTCTTCCTGGAGAAAATCACCCTCTCTCTTCCGTCCCTCATTGAAGCTGACCAGTAATCGGGCAAAACCTGACAGTACAGTCTGTTTGACATTGTTCTGAAAACCACTATCCTGTTCCTGAACCAGAAGATTTGAGTCCCGGTTAAACAGAACAGTCATGGGTACACTGAAGCTGAGCATGGGAAACTGTTCCTGGAGTGTCTCAAACTCCTTCGCGTAGTTACTGAGAATTCCCGTGTTCACATGAGATCCCGCTTTCCCGGGGTCATCAATTCGCAATTCCATCCAGACGGTTACCCTGCCCCTGGAGACTTCCGGCTTCAGCAGGGACAGCAGTTGCGGTTCCAAACCAACAAAACTATCCGGCAACCTAAACTGACAGTCCAGATATCGACCATTGACGGATTTGATCCGCAATGAAACGGAGAATCCGTTTCCCATTTCTTGTGTCTCCGCAAATCCTGTCATACTTCTCATTTCAAAACTCCCAATTGTCCGCCTGCCCGGTAATGCGATTCAACTCATCTTCAAGTTCCTGTCTCTTTTGCTGAATATCATCGTCACGATCCACGCGGATGGTATTGCCAAAAATAAAAACATGCCGGGCACAAGGCATTGGCACAATAAATTGGTCCCAGCTGTTTACTATCTTTTTTCTTGAACAATTGTAGGCAAAAGGAACAATCGGCACATTTGCAATCGCGGCCATAACCACAGCTCCGTCCTTTGCCTTGTACTTTGGGCCCAGTGGTCCATCCGGCGTCACTGCCATCACTCGGTTCATTCGTAGCTGCTCCACTGCTCCCTTCAATGCGCTCCTTCCGCCCCGGCTTGAAGACCCTCTCACAGCATGAATGTGCCCCAGTTTGGCCACTGTCCGGGTAATATACTCCCCGTCCTTTGAAGCAGACACAACCGGAACGACATCCCGATGGGGTGTCCGTGTGGCAAATGGTCCCATCAGAATACGATTATGCCAGAAGGCGTACACATAAGGCTTTCCTTGTGCAGCCAGAACATCAATATCATTCGAATTTATCCTCGTGGCATCCACAGCCGTCCGCCACACCAGCTTCAGCCAGCCTGAAGCCAGGGTGGATATGGTTGCTTCACTGAATCCCACTGTCCATTCCTCCAAATTGCATATTGTAGAGACGGGTATAGATTCCATTCTGCGACATTAATTCATCATGGCATCCGGATTCCACAATTTCACCCTGCTCCAGAACATAGATCACATCGGCTGACCGGATGGTGGAGAGGCGATGAGCAATCACAAATGTTGTGCGGTTCTGCATCAGATTGTTCAGAGCTTTCTGGACAAGAATTTCGGATTCCGTATCCAGCGCTGAAGTGGCTTCGTCCAGGATCAGAATGGGAGGATTTTTCAGGAGAGCCCGGGCGATTGAAAGTCTCTGCCGCTGCCCACCGGACAATAAAACACCGCTTTCCCGGATACTGGAAGAATAGCCATCCGGCATATCTTCAATAAATTCGTGTGCAAATGCCATTTCGGCTGCCTGTTTCACCTGTGCGATGGGAATGTCCGAACGGCCATAGGCGATGTTGTTAAACACTGTATCATCAAAAAGTACCGTTTCCTGAGTTACCATCCCGATATGACCCCGCAGCTCTTTCAGGTCAAAGTCTCGGATATCTGTGTCATTCAACGTTATGCTGCCCGCACTTACATCAAAAAACCTGGGAACAAGGTTAGCCAAAGTGGTCTTACCGGCACCACTTGAACCTACAAATGCCGCTATCGTTCCCCGGGGAACAGAAAAGGACACGTTTGATAACACCGTGCGTTCATCATTTTCATACTGAAAAGAAACTTCATTAAAGGCAACCTTTTCCACTATTTTCGGGAAAGGTTTGGACACTGCAGGCGATTGAATACCATTTTCTTCGTCCATCAATTGAAAGATACGGCGGAACGCTTCAACGGCCATCTGGATATCATTGTTAGCCTTTACCAGGCGGCGGATTGGAGAATAGATAAAAATAACACCTCCGATGTACGCGACAAAGGTCCCAACCGTCATAACGCCGGAACGAATCTGTATACTGCCGTAAAAGATGACCACACAGAACACGATTGCACCGATGAATTCCATAACTGGAGAAGAAGATGCAGTGGCCAGCACCATCCGGACATTTGCCTTGAAAAATTCATAGTTCTTCTTCACAAATTTCCGAATCTCAAACTCTTCCATTGAGAACGCTTTTACAATCCTGTTTCCGGTGATGGTTTCTTTCAGAATGTTGGTCAATTCCCCCATCCGGCTCTGTGCCGATCCCGTGGCACGGCGAATGGCCCTGCTGATCAGGATGAACGGAATGATGTTCAACGGGATAACTACCAGAAGCAGCGTGGAAAGCCCCGGTGAAATATAAAATACACCTGCAATGAGAATGACCAGGATAAGACTCTCTTTGACAAGATCTCCGATCTTGGTAGTGGCTGCATTCTGGATCAAGAAAACATCATTGGTGATTCTGGAGATAAGGGTCCCTGAATGGTAGCGATCAAAGAAGGAAACAGACTGCATCGTCATCTTTCTGTAGAGATCGTCTCGAATATCCCGAACCACTTTGAACCCCACTCTGCCGAGAATGTAGAATCCTGAAAATGTAAACAGCCCTTTCAGAAGAAATACAGTCAACATCATGATGAGAATTACCATGATGTCATCTCCCCCCTGAATGGCACGACTGACATTCAAATGGGAAAGCCAGCCTTTCCGGGCAAACCACTTTTTCAACCTATCCTTGGCATGGGTAATGAAGGCCAGTTTATCTCTGGAATGGATTCTGTGGAGTGGCTTATTCTTCAACTTTTCGGTTTCCGGCACAGGCTGCGTCACAGTCTCCCCGCCAGCGGTTGTTGTTCCGACGGTAACAGTATCAGGGGTGTTGCCCAACTTCATCAGCCCGTCAAAAACCGGTTTGGAACTGAATATTACAGCCTGCCAGAGCAACGCAACTGTTGCCAGAATGAAGAAAGACACCACCAACTGAAAAGTATATGGCCGAAAATAATGCAGAATCCGCCGGGTCAATTTCATATGAGCTCCATTATTCTTGCGGCTACCCGGTTAAAACTATCCTTCCGGTACAGCCGCTGTTTCAACTCTCCAAGACGCTGCTTGAAAGTAGCTGCGACATCATTTCCCCCCAGGATCAACTCCCCGTATCGGAGAATCTCATCAGGGTTGCAGTCCCTGTTCACAAGCTCCGCCATCACCGCCTCATCCAGCACAACATTGGGAATGGAGATGAAACGGGAAACCACCGCAAGCATGCCCACAGCCGTCGTCACCGGATTTAACCGGTATAACACTGCCATGGGCGTCCCGGAAAGGCCACATTCCAATGTCACCGTTCCCGATGCTCCCACGGCGAGGTCGGCCGCAGCCATAGCAGCATACTTGTGCTCCGGCATAATGGTCACCACCGGAGAAAGTTGAGAAAGCAAGTTCTCTTTATCTTCTGCCGGCATTGATGGAGACGGCAATACCATCAAGGAGACATCTGCCCACCTGTCATGGACCCGCCGTGCCGTTTCTACCAGCACTGAACTCAATGTCCTATACTCCCGCTTCCGGCTCCCCGGAAGAAAGAGTACGCGTTTTCCGGATTTCGGCAGTTCGTAGCGAGTAAGAAATTCCTGTTCCTCTATCTCGGGCTTCACCTGCTCTGCCAGTGGATGGCCGCAAAATTCGCCATTGTCGAACAGCGGCACCTCGAAAGGAAAGAGTACGAAGATCCGGTCAAACAACTGGCTCAGCATCCGCGCCCGATATCGACGCCATGCCCAAACCTGGGGTGGCACAAAGTATATCAGTTTTCCCACGTCTTTTCTAACTTTACGGGCAACCCGAATGTTGAAGTCGGGAAAATCAATACATATCAAAACATCAGGGTGCAATTCCCTGATTCGACTGATTATTTGCTTCATGGCGTTTTTCAGGTGTCCCAGATTTTCAATTACCTCTGTAATACCGACAACTGAAAGATCAGAATAGTCCCGGATAATCTCCGCCCCCGCTGCCCGGCAGTGGTCACCTCCAACAGCGTAAACCTCCACTCCGGCCTCACATAGTTTTCTGGCAAGCCCGGCTGCATACACTTCCCCGGAAAGTTCTCCGCAGAGAATGACCGCTCTGGGTCTTAGATGAGTAGGAGTAGATAAATCAGAGAGTTGGCCGTTCCCATTCTTTCTTAAACCATCACTCATCACTCATCACCCTTCACTCTGCGGAGTTGGGGTAGGAGTAGGGGTTGGGAAAATTAGGGAATTGACAGCAGCTTGTTGTCTTTTTCTTTTCCGGTCAGAACACAGAACACAGCACACAGAACACCTCTCGTTTTTGTCACTCATCACCCATCACTCTTATTCCCGCAGGCTTATTCAAACCGCTCTCCTTCCTTCAGATATCCACCATTGATACACGACGAAGCATCCATCGCCTTTCTGTTCTCCGGCTGAACCTTCAGTACCGGCAGCCTTTTGCCATCACCACACATAATGAACAGGCTTCTTTTTTGAATTGTCACCGTTCCGGGCGATAATGGAGCAGAACAGTCTTCCGGTATCCCAGTTTCCAGAAACTTAAAAATTCGATTGTTCAGTCTGGAAAATCCCCCGGGCCACGGCTGAAACCCCCGAATCCGGTTGTGGACATCCATCGCCGGCATCGAGAAATCCAGTTCGCCATCTTTTTTCTCAATAATTTGTGCGTAACTGGCCATCTCCTCTTCCTGTGGCACCGCTATTCGTTCCCCTCTGACATAGGGAAGTAATTCTTCGTTCAATATTTGAACTGCAGCAACCGTCAGCTTTTCAAACAGTCGGGGCGCGTTGTCCATAGAATCGATTCCTACAACCGAAGAAGCGATAATCGGACCGGTATCCAGACCCCTGTCAAGTTTCATCAGGGTCACACCGGTTTTTTCCTCTCCATTCACCAGCGCCCAGTTCACCGGGGCCGCTCCACGGTAGGCCGGTAGCAGGGAGTAGTGCACATTGATGCATCCCATTCGGGGAAGCTCCAGAATGGACTGTGGAAGAATCTTTCCATATGCGACAACCACAATCACGTCCGGTTTCGCACTCTGCAATTCTTTCAAAAATATCGGATTGTTCTTCACCTGTTCAGGCTGAACAATCTTCAATCCCAGTTTTTCAGAATGGACCTTCACCGGGCTTGCGTGCAAATGCTGTTTCCGACCCATCGGCCGATCCGGTTGAGTCACAACCAGCGCGATTTCACTGATTTCATTCAAAGTGCTCAGCAGCGGAACCGCCACTTTCGGGGTTCCCATAAACACAGTTCGGATTTTTCCCACTTCCTTCACTTCCTGCAGACCTGTTTTCAGGCCCGTTCCTCCGATCCTTCGCCGGGCCGATGCTCCCACTGGCCATCCTTTTGAAGTTTTCGAATTGTCTTCAAAACAAGGCGACGTTTCAGCGGAGACATGCGGTTGATGAATACCATTCCGTCGAGATGGTCAATTTCATGGCACAGTGCACGCGCCAGAAGGTCATCCCCTTCAATCTCCCTCGTATTTCCATCCAGGTCCATGTATCGGACTGTAACATTCATAGGTCTTTCCACATGCCCGAAAACACCGGGGAAACTGAGACAGCCTTCCTCTTCCTTCTGATATCCCTCTTCTGCAATAATTTCAGGATTAATCAATACCATCAATTGGTCGGGCTCTGCCCCGGCAGACAAGTCCACCAGGCAGAGGCGCTTTGAAACCCCCACCTGAGGGGCGGCCAGTCCGATTCCAGGTGCCGCCTTCATGGTTTCATACATGTCCGCCACCAGTGTCCGGATGGCCTCATCCACTTCTTGTACCGCCAGGGTCGGGGTTTCCAATACCGGGTCTCCGTACACCCGAATGTCCATCAACGCCATTTCCAGCCTCCATTCATCCTGTCAGTTTTCGCTGGCCTTTTCCTTCAACGATTTCACTTTATCCTTCGCAGAATCAATTTTTTTCTGTAGTTCTTTTTTCCATTCATTTTCATTTCTCCGGACCCCTTTCGTGGCCAGGAACGCGGAAATTTTTGGATGTATCCCGTAGTCTATGAAACTCCATTGGCTAACGTCAAGATAGACCCTGTCAAATGTGCCCGGACTTTTTTTCATAAAATACACATGACTACCCTTACGAATTGTCAGGTACTTGTACGAAACTCCAGCAAAGGCGACGATAATCACCAGCAAAGTAATTGAAGCTACAATTCTTTTCATTGTACCTCCCTGTAATTGGATTATACCCTAACAACGGGGGTTATTACAAACATTGGGAAGGGAAGTGATTGGTGATGGACTCCCTTTCCGTTTCTATCATTCGGCATTCGGAACATTGCGCCGTGTCGTTTGCCCCTACTCCATTTTCTGCTCAATCGGAAGAGATGGAGCTTCCCACCGGTCAATGAGAGCAAGGATAACAAAAGTCGTTGCAATACCGGCAAATACGTCCACTACATAGTGATAGCGAAGGTAGACTGTGGCAATGGAGAGAAGAATAACATCAGGCAGAAAAAAATATCGAAACATCCGGGGGCGATATTTCGCCGCAACCAGTGTCACCGTCAACGCTACGGCCACATGGGAAGAAGGAAAGGAACCGCCGCCGATTTCCCCATGTTTGTAGATAAACGCCATGATGTCATGGAAAATATATCCTGGCGGGGGCGCGACACCCATGGTGTCGGGACCGATGACAGGGAGCAGTACAAAGAACACGTAACAGACGTAAAATACAGCAGAAACCCGCAACAGGAAGCCGGGAAACAACCGCCGCCTTCCACAATATAGCGAAAAGCCCAGGATAGGGATCAGAAGGTAGTAACTGAAATAGAAAATATACATGAACTCGGCTACGGGTTTTGCGGAAATCCTCCTTGCCATCTCCACAGACGGCTGCATTCCAAACAACATGCGGTCAAGGTGCTGGAAAAAGGGATCCAGATTGTGGGGAATCATGAAGTGGTTAAGGGAACAGACTGCCTCATAGAAAAAGGTATAGGTTATGGGTTGGTACCAATACCGGAAAAAGTGAAGCACCTCACTGTCGAAAGCATCATCCAGACGAATAATTACAAAAGCGGCCACCATGATAGCCCCGGTTGTAAGTGCTATGGAATAACGCCCGGCAAAAACACTATAAACCGTCAAAAATGAAGTGAAGATCCAGAAAAGACGGTCTGCTAAAGCCAGTTGTTTTTTTTGTACCATTGGATTGTCTGCTCCAGTGCCTGCGGAAATGGCGTGGCAGGAAAAATCCCTGCCTGGTTCATCCCGGACACATCACATGTCCAGAATGGTGCCACAATTTCCCGGCATTTTTCCAGGTTCAAAAGTGCGGGTTTCCGAGTAAAGAAAGAAACTGTCTCCTGAATCACGGCTATCGGATAAATGACGAATTGTGGGATACGGATTGTGCGGACCTTTTTACCCAGTGCTTCCGCCACCGCAACCCGAAACGACGACCAGGAGAAAAACTCTGAGTATCCTGCAAAAAAGGACGTCCGCTCTCCGCGAAAAGTGTCCGCCAGGCCCACTGTCGCGCGACAGAGATCGGGGCCATACACCAGGGAAAACCAGCGCTCCGAAGACCCGGGAAACAATGAAAATCCCCTGTTTGCCATCTGGATAAACGTGAAAATGTCTTTTTCTCCCTCTCCAAACACCGCCGGCGGCCGTACAATGGTGCTGGAAAGGTCCGATCCCAATACGTGTTTTTCTCCCGCCAGCTTGCTCTCTCCATAGCTGCTCACCGGATGCGGTAAACTCTCTTCGGTGACAGGTTCACCCAGAGAAGGAGACGGTCCGATTGCTGCAAGGGAAGACATGTACACCAGATGGGCATCCGGCGCGTCTCGCTCAACAGTCGCCACGATGTTGGCTGTTCCGATTTCATTTACATCAAAATAGTCTTTTCGCTTTCTTGCCCTGGTAAGGCCAGCGAGGTGGAATACAGTATCTACATCCGGGGGAATGGCCAGGGATTCAATTCTGGTAATGTCACCTTCATACAGATCCATCGGCAGATCTTTCAGTTGTGATCTATTCCGAACCAATGCCGACACCCGTACTCCACTATCCAGGAGCAATTGCGATAGATGGTGTCCGATAAACCCGCTGGCTCCTGTCAGAAAAACATGTTTCATAAAGGTTTCTCATAAAACCGATACGTTTTGTAACGATAGCCTCCCACTTTTTCCGCGATGTGATTCATCACCAGGTTGTCTTCAAGTATCCATGACATTTCCCCGCCGATGACACCCTTCCGGAAAGCCTCCTGGATGGTTCTGAAATACAATAAGAGGTCAATCCCCTGACGGCGGTATTCCGGTAGCACTCCCATTGTAATGACCCGAACCGTATCAATATGCTTTAGTCCGAAGAGGAGGCGGAAAATTCCGGTGGGAAACAACCTTCCCTTCATCTTTATGAGAATTCGGTTCAAATCCGGGAGAGTCAACGAAAATCCCACAGCATTTCCTTCTTTTTCAGCAAAAAAAAGATAGTCTTCGTCAAGAATCATTTTCAGGTCTTTGGCTGTATGTGTAAATTCCGCTTCAGTCATTGGAATGAATCCCCAGTTCTTTTCCCAGGCCTTGTTATAAATCTGAAACGCATCTGCGATTTCCCTTTCCAGGTTTTTCAATGATGCTTTTCGGACAGTGACACCAGATCTTTTCAGTATC
>Ga0315542_1001456_pt1 | contig 14731 bp, 12 predicted proteins | sample SalMarSW160120MG_FD_202541 | JGI IMG/M metagenome (GOLD analysis project Ga0315542, IMG submission 202541) | Salt marsh sediment microbial communities from the Plum Island Ecosystem LTER, Massachusetts, United States - Salt Marsh Sediment SW1601-20 ...
CGAACCACTCATGTCGCCGCTGGCCGGGCTGCCGCCCCTCCTCGGCGTCGTGCTGTGGTCCATCCCCACCGGCGTGCTGGCGCTGCTGGCCTTCAAGTGGACCTCCAACCAGGAGCGGATCTCCGCGGCCAAACGGCGCATCCAGGCGGGCCTGTTCGAGATCCGACTCTTCAACGACGACCTGCGGGCCATCCTGCGGGCGCAGGTCGAGATCATGGGGCAGGTCCTGCGATACCAGGCCCATGCCCTCAAGCCCATGGTCTTCATCCTGCCGCCGCTGCTGCTGCTCATGGTCCACCTCCACGCCTATTACGGCTTCCGCGCCCTGCACCCGGGCGAGGACACCATTCTCCGGCTGGTTCTGGACGAGGCGCCGCAGGATGGGCAGCCGCCCGAGGTCACCCTGCACCTGCCCAGCGGCCTGCACGCCGCGACGCCCCCGGTGTGGGTGCCGGCGCTCGGAGAGTATGACTGGCGCATCGCGGTGGACAGGTGGGGAAGCTACGACGTCCGCTTCAGCCTCCCCGGGGCAGAGGTGACCAAGCGTGTGCAGGCCACGGACCGGATCGTGGCGGTGTCACCGGTGCGCCCCCGGTCCTCACTGCTCGACCAGCTCGAGTGGCCGGTGGAAGCGCCCCTGGCCGCCTCTTCGCCGGTGCGCGAGATCACCGTCGCCTATCCGGAGGCCACCTTCGACCTCCTCGGATGGCGCTTCCAGTGGCGCTACGCATGGATGACGCTGTTCTTCGTGCTCACCATGATCATCGCCTTCGCCCTCAAGGGGCCCCTCAAGGTCGAGCTGTAGGCGGGACGGGACGCAATATCAGCTTTCGAGGCGGGGTGCGAGACGGGGCAGCTCGGCCTCCACCGCGTAGCGCAGGAGAGCCACCGTGGCGTGGAGGGTGATCCAGCGCGATGCGCCGGCAGCCGCCCCCTCCGGTCGAGGCATGGGGAGGGAAGGCGCCACCACCGCTCGCCGCCGCCACCTCGCCATGGTGTCCTGTGCCTCCTGGAGCGCGAGCACGGAGGGTCGGGAGCTGGCCGTGAGCGGCGCGTCGGCCCGCGCCAGTGCCCAGAGCATCTCGGCGAGATCGGTACGGGCGAGGTTGGGATGACCGAACCGGCCCAGGCGCCGTCCCTCGGTCACCGCGAGCACCGCCTCGATCTCGCCGGTGGCTCGCCGCCGCAGGTCCCGGCGGTCCAGCTCTCCCCCCTCCGTCAGCGCCGCGAGCACGCCCACGGCGGTGATCGCACGCTGCCACCAGCTCCCCCGCCACGCGCGTCCATCGTCGGACAGCCAGGCCAGCGCCTCCTGGACCCGCGGGTGCCGACACCAACCGAGGACGGCCAGCATGGCAACCATCCGCGCCGTGAGGACCGCCGACAGCGCTGCCCCGACCCGGGGCGCGAACCCACCCTCCCCCACGCTCTCCTCGAGGAGGCGCTGGGCCGCCGCCTGCAGGCGTGGATCCGCGGGGTCCGCGCCGAGCTGGACCGCGGCCACCATCCGCCACCCCGGCCCCTGGTAGCGCCGCCAGAAAGCGCCCGAGACCGCCCAGCGGCCGTCCGGGTGGAGGTCCTTCAGCAGCGAGGCCACCGGTTCGGCGGCGCCCGCGGCGCCGCGCGCACGCTCCACGGCAGGGCTCGTCGGCGGCCTGCGCACCAGCTCCACCAGTACCCGCCACTGGAGCTCGGGACGGTATCCCTCCAGGAGCCATGGCAAGGGATCGGCACGCAGTGCCTCCCACCCCTGGTTGCAGGTGCCTGGGGCGGGCATCAGAGGCGGCCCATGCGTCGCAGCTGCAACGTGTGCCGCAGCACCCGCAGGGCGTTCTCGATACGACTGATCCGACGGTTGCGGGCCTGGACCCGTTCCTGGTCCTCCAGGTCCATCGCCTCGGAGCGGGTCTCCCGCAGGCGCTTGTCGAGCTCGAACTCGAGCGTCTGCATCTGATCGGCGGTCAGGCGCTTGACCAGGGTCTGCGACATCAGGCTGAAGCCGTCACAGATCTGCCGCGCCATGGCGGGGGCCGAGCCACCCAGAAAGCTCCCCATGTTCCCCCCTCCGCAATCGCCTCGATCACTGCATCGTATCGGAACCGCTCTCCCGAGCCAAGGGCGCAAGGGGCCGCCTGAGCGCTCCCTGGCGAAACTGGAGCAGCGTGTCAGCCCTGGCCGCGAGCTCGCGGTCGGCGGTGATCCACACCGACGTCCGGCCCACCGATGCCCGCACCACGGCGCCCCGCCACAGCTCGCCCCGCACGGAGTTCACCCACGGCATGGGATCCACCACCACCAGCAGGCGGTAGCTGGATGGGATCACGCGCCCGGCGAGGAGGAGCAGGCGGTGGTGGGCGGACAGGGGCGACCCGTCGCGGCGCAACGGCTCGTCCCCCAGGGCGTCGGCCACCTCGGAGAGGGCGCAGGCCTCGGTGATGGCCGCCATCTGCGAGCGATCCAGCTCCTCGTCGCACAGGCCGGCGAGGTTCGCCGCCAGGTCTCCCGGGACGAAACGCTCGCCCGGCGCCACGACCGCCACCACTCTGTCTCCCGGCGCCACCGACGCACCGTCCACGGCGACCTCTCCGGCCAGGGGCGCCCGGCGAACCGCCAGGAGCTCCGCCAAGGCCTCCCGATCGGACGGATCGTCGCACAGCAAGGCCAGCGAGTCCCCCGCCCGCAGCTCCAGGTCCAGGGGGACGGTCCGCGGGTTGCCGTCGCCGTCCGCGGCCACCGCCGAGCGCAGGCTGAGGGTCCCACGGACGCTGCGGGAGGGAGGCAGTGGCTCGTCGCCACGGCGGCCGGGTCGACGGTGCAGCCGGGTGGAGATGCCGCGGGCCGCGAGCACCAGAACCAGGGGTGCCAGCCAGCCGCCGTGGTCGAGCTCCATGAGGCTCGGACGGACTGCGATCGCTGTGGCCCACCCCACCACCAGAGCCACGTCGCCGGCATCGGGCCGGCCGGACCGGCCGCCCGGGATGCCGAGCACGACCCCGGCCACCGCCACGCTCAGGATCAGCCAACCGCCCGCCACCGCCCAGCCCCCGAGCACGACCAGGAACGCCACCGCCGAAGCCGCCACCACCGCGCTCGTCCAGGGCTCGAACCTCCGCGCGCGGAGCGCCGGGGGGCGCACGATGACCAGGAGGGCGACCACGAGGGGCGCCCATGCGGGTTGGAAGGCCGCCACCCACGGCAGCGCCGCCAGCAGGGCAGCGTGGTACCATCCAGCCGCAAGGGCCCAGGGTGACATGGAGAGATCCTACCGCGCGCCGGCGCCGGGGCCAACTGCCGGCGAGTCCGTCGTGCCGGATTCCGCCACCCCGCATCGGGAGAGTCCACCGTGACACGCTTCGAAGACTTCGACCTCTACCACGTCGACGATCAGCTCACCGAGGAGGAACGGATGGTCCGCGACACCGTTCACCGGTGGGTCGGGGACCGCGTGCTGCCGCACATCGAGGAGTGGGCCTGGGAGGCCGTCTTCCCCACCCACCTGATCGCCGAGATGGCGGAGCTCGGTCTCCTGGGAGCGACGTACACCGAGTACGACCTGCCCGGTCTGGGCAGCGTGGCCTACGGCCTCATCAGCCAGGAGCTGGAGCGCGGCGACTCGGGGCTGCGCTCCTTCGCATCGGTGCAATCGGCACTGGTCATGTATCCGATTCTGACCTGGGGCAGCAAAGAGCAGAAGGACCGCTGGATCCCGGCCCTGGGCGCCGGTAGAGCGGTCGGCTGCTTCGGTCTCACCGAGCCCGACTTCGGCTCCAACCCCGCCGGTATGCGCACCCGGGCCGTGCGCGACGGTGAGGGCTGGGTCCTCAACGGGGAGAAGGCGTGGATCACCAACGGTTCGATCGCCGATGTGGCAGTCGTGTGGGCGCGCACCGAGGAGGGCATCCGCGGCTTCCTGGTGGAGCGCGGAACCGACGGCTTCAGTGCGGTCGACCACACGGGCAAGTACTCCATGCGCGTCTCGGTCACCTCCCAGCTGGTGCTCCAGGACTGCCGCCTGCCCGGCGACGCCGTGCTGCCCGGAACGTCAAGCCTCACCAACGCCCTCATGTGTCTCACCCAGGCCCGCTACGGGATCGTGTGGGGGGCCCTCGGCTCGGCCATCGCCACCTTTTCGGCCGCCCTCGACTACGCCGGTAGCAGAGTCCAGTTCGGCGGTCGTCCCATCGCCGCCCACCAGATCCAGCAGCAGAAGCTGGCGTGGATGTACTCGGAGATCGTGAAGGGCCAGCTCCTGGCCCTGCAGTTGGGCAGGATGAAGGACCGGGGCCAGCTCCGCCACGAGGCCGTGTCCCTGGCCAAGCGCAACAACGTCTGGGTGGCGCGGGAGTGCGCCAAGCTCGCCCGCGAGATCCACGGCGCCAACGGCATCGTCAACGAGTACCCCGTCATGCGCCACCTCATGAACCTGGAGACCGTGTACACCTACGAAGGCACCCACGACATCCACACCTTGACCCTGGGCAGGTATCTCACCGGGATCCCAGCCTTCGACCCACCCCCGGAGCGTTAGCAGTCTGCGGCAGCGGACAGATTCCGCGTCAGCGATCGGCGATCGGCGATCGGCGTCGGTGATCGGCGTCGGCGTTCAGGATCGGCGCACAGCAATCAGCGATCAATCCACAGCGGACAGCGATCAGCGCCACCGAGTACGTCTCTGGACGTGGCGATCTCGTCGAGCATGGTCACCTCCGGGTCGTCCATGCTCCCCGCTGCAAGCCATCGGCTACGTTCTCAGATGAACGCCCCGGAGCACACCATGCCGCTCAAGGCAACCGCTCAACGCTGCCACCGACGCTGTCCACTGGCGCTGCCGCCGAATGCCGTCGCTGTGTCCGCTCGCTGCCGCTGAGCACGGGCGCGGATCGGGGGCGGCAGCGGGGGTGTGCCACGCCTCTGCTACGCTTCGCCCGTGGAGTACGTCGCCAGCCTGACCCCGGCGGCGGGAGCCGATCCTCTCGCCGCCATCGGCCGCCCCCCCGCAGGCGCGTCCATGGTCGAGCTGCGGCTCGACCTCTTCCCCGGCCTCGATCCCGCCGCCGCCGTGGCCGCCTGTCCACTGCCGGTGCTGGTCACCCTGCGCTCCACCGCCGAGGGGGGACAGGGCCCGGACGATCCTGCCCTCCGGAAGCCGGTGCTCGAGGCCGCACGTGAGACCGGCGCCGCCATGGTGGACCTGGAGCAGGCCAGAGATCTCCCCATGCTGCGGGACCTCGGGCTGCCTCCGGAGCAGATCGTCCTGTCCTGGCACGACACGGAGGGCACCCCCGACAGCCTGGCGGAGACCACAGCCGCCATGGTGGCGGCCGGAGCCTCGCTGATCAAGGTCGTCCCCACCGCGCGCACTCTCCGAGACCTGGAGCGCGTCCTGCGGCTCTTCGACGCCGCCGGCGCACGACGACGGCGCCTGTTGGCCTTCGCCATGGGCCCGGTAGGGCTGGCGACCCGCTTCGTCGCGCCCCTCATGGGCGCACCACTGGCCTTCGCCGCGTGGGTGGAGGGGGCGGCCGCCGCCCCGGGGCAGCCCACCATCCCGCAGTTGACGTCGGTGCTCTCCCACCTGAGGCACCCACCGGAGCGGGTGTACGGGGTGATCGGCGCCGAGGTGGCCTCGAGCCTCAGCCCCGTCCTCCACTCGGCCGGGTTCGCCGCCCTCGGCCTGCCCTACCTCTTCCTGCCGCTGAGCGTGCCCCACCGGGCGGAGCTGTCCGGCCTCTTCGCGCCCCTGGGGGAAACCGTGCTCGACCGCTGCGGGCTGCCGGCCCACGGCTTCGCCGTGACCACGCCCTACAAGGCCGACGCGGCGCGCGCCGCCACCTTCGCCGCGCCCCGGGTGCGCCGCGCCGGGGCGGCCAACACGCTCCTCCTCAAGCCGGGCCGCCTGGTGGCGGAGAACACCGACGCCGACGGGGTGGTTGGCTGCCTGACAGCCCACGGCCTCGATCCGGCCGGCCGTCGGGTCCTGGTGCAGGGCACGGGGGGCGCGGCGCGGGGCGCCGCCGTCGGCCTCGACCTCTCCGGAGCCGAGGTCCTGCTGCGGGGGCGGGAGGAGGCGCGCACGCGAACCGTGGCGGAGGAGCTCGGTGTGGCCTGGATCGCGCCGGGGGACTGCGGCCACGACGCGACCCTGCTCGTCAACGCGACCCCTCTGGGCGCCACCGACGGGGACGGCAGCCCCTTCGGCGAGCTCGAGGTCGTCGGGGCCGAGGCCGTCCTGGACATGGTCTACGCGCCCCGCCCCACCCCCCTGGTCGTCCTCTGCCGCAGTACCGGCACCACCTGCCTCGACGGTCGGGAGATGCTGGCGTACCAGGGGTATGCGCAGTTCGCTGCCTTCACCGGCGAGCTACCGCCCAAGGCGGTCATGCGCGCCGCCCTCGGCCTGCCCTGAGCCAGCGGCAGCGGAGGGGTGTGGAGAGCTACCTGATCCCCACCGCTTCGCGCACGCCCTCCATCAGGGGGGCCGCCGTCTCCCGGACCCGTCGCGCGCCGTCCGAGAGCACGGCCTCCACCTCAGAGGGATCCGCGCTCAGGCGCTCATACTCCCGGCGGGCGGGCCCGAAGGTGTCCAGGAAGTACGCGAGGAGCCGCTTCTTCATGTCGCCGTACCCTGTGCCCCCTTCCGCGAAGGCGCTCTCCACCCAGTCCCGGTCCTCGGGAGGGGCGAACAGCTTGAGCAGCTCGTACAGGGGGTTGCCCGCCGTCGGTTTCGGCTCCTCGACGGGGGTGGAGTCGGTCACGATGGAGAAGATGCGCTTCTTGACTTCTCTCTCCGGGGCGAACAGGTCGATGGTGTTGCCGTACGACTTGCTCATCTTCTGGCCGTCGATGCCCGGCACCACCGCCACCTCGTCCCGAATCAGTGGCTCCGGAAGGGTGAAGATCTCCACCCCATAGGTGGCGTGGAAGGAGGCCGCGACATCGCGGGTGACCTCCAGGTGCTGCTTCTGGTCGCGGCCGACGGGCACCAGGTCCGCGCCCACGATCAGGATGTCGGCCGCCATCAGGACGGGGTAGGCGAACAGACCGTGGCTGGGGATCACCCCCTGGCCCACCTTGTCCTTGAAGGAGTGGCAGCGCTGCAACAGACCCATGGAGGTCACCGTGGACAGATACCAGGCCAGCTCGGGGATCTCGGGCACGTCCGACTGGCGGTAGACGACGCTGCGCCCCGGGTCGATGCCGAGGGCCAGGAAGGCGGCGGCCAGGTCTCGGACCAGGGGCCGGAAGCGCACCGCGTCCTGCACCGTGGTCAGGGCGTGCAGGTCGGCCAGGAAGTAGTAGCACTCGTGCGCTTCCTGGAGCTGGACGAACTGCCGGATGGCGCCGAAGTAGTTGCCGATGTGAAGAGCGCCCGAAGGTTGGACGCCGGAGAGGACACGCATGGGCTCCTCCGGCCGCGGATCATACCAGACCCCCACCCGCTCCCGAGGTGCACTCCCGGCCAAACGCGCCGAGCACCTTAGAGCGGGCCTCCGGGAAAAGTAACGGCCGGCGAAGGTGCCGGCCGGGAATCTGCTGTCATGCGCCCACGATCACTCGCCGTCGTCTCCGATCGCCTCCACCGGGCAGGACTCCAGGGCTTCCTGGCACTGTGACTCCTCTTCGTCATCCTCGGGCTGCTTGGCGACGAACGAGTACCCCTCGTCCTCATTGGCCTCGAAGTTGTTCGGAGCCGTCGTGCGGCAGACGTCACAGTCGATGCAGTTCGAGTCCACGTAGTACTTGCCGGGCACGTTGTCCGGGAGTCTGTCGTCGGGATCCGCCATCTTCCCTGTCTCCTTTCTCCCAACCGCCCCCCGTGGGGAGACGGTCGCGCGCGATGCTACCACAGGAGCAGGGCCTGTCAATTGGGCCCCGGCCTAGCGGGGCGGCACCTCCAGAGGCCTGTCGGTGCGGCGCTCGCCACTGCCTATTTCCGACCCGCTCTTGCCTTCGAGCGTCGTCGTCGATGTGTCCGGAAACATGCAGTCCACGTTGAACGGGAAGGCGAAGGTGGGGAGGACCGTGGCCGGGTCATTGCTGCCGGCGTTGACCACCGAGCCGTAGGAGGTGAAGGCCGGCCTCGGGTCGGAGCCGGTCGATGACCAGCCAACAAACGAGACCCTCATGGTGACCTGATCGGCCGTGTCGATCCCGAGGGACGAGAGGATCTCGGTGTACTGGACATGGCTCAGGGGCGGCATTGTGACGAGGGTGCGCACCGGGTTGTCGTTTTCGTCCCTGAACAGCTCGCCGTCCGGCTTGAGGGCCTGGATCGCAACCGCGATCGTCGTGTCCGGGTCGGACGCGTTGAGGATGCCCAGGTTGTAGCGGTAGGAGCTGTTCTGGACGGCCCCGCTCAGCATCTGGTAGCTGAAGTTCACCTCGTCCGTCACGGCCGCCGGATCGGCCAGGTTGTACCAGGGAACCCCGGGCATGCCCTGGCCGTAGGTCACGGGGACCTGCACATACGCCCCCTCGTTGTCGGGATCCGGCTGGTAGGTGACCGTCTTGTTGTAGATCCGGGCATTGACCACGGCGTTGGCGTACACCCGGCTGCCGTCCTCCTGGAGAGATCCCGCTTCCTGGGCGAACACCACCATCGCCCCCAGCCCGTTGACGCCGAGCTGACTCTCCCAGTACTCACCCACCACGTCCTTCAGGACGACGGTGCCGTTGGGGGGGATGTCGGCCAGGGCTTCGTCGACGAAACCGACGCCATCGCTCTCCCGTCCCCCGAGCCACATGCTGCGATCGTAGAAGGAGGCGGAGTTGTCCTTCAGGCCCGACGGCAGGTACACCATGATGACGTCGATGGGCACGCTGTCCACGTTGGTGATGTACAGGTCAGTGCGCCACACGCTGTCCTCGAGCCCTGTGTTGTGGGCCGCCGCGGGCACGTACAGAAGATCGGACGCCTGGAACCCGGCCCGGACCGGCACCGCCGCCAACGCCAGGGCCACCCCGACACCGGCCCACCGCCACCATCCTGCTCTCATCCTGTCCTCCCTGACGGCTCGGTCCTGGCCGGCCGACGCGCGTTCATCTTGCCACCGCCGGTGGCGCGCGGCAAGACGACGCGCGCCTCGAAACCGGACGGCTCCAGGTTGACGAGCTCGATGTGACCACCGTGGGCGTGGGTGAACCGCTCTGCGATCGCCAGCCCGAGCCCGGTGCCGCCGCGGCGCTTGGTGTAGAAGGCCCGGCGCACCCGGTCCAGCTCGTTGGGCGGGATCCCGTCGCCGCGATCCCGCACCACCATCGCCACCTCGTCCTCCTGCCTCGTCGCGGCCAGATCCACCACCCTGCGCTCCGCGTCCAGACCCGACACGGCCTGGACCGCGTTCAGCACCAGGTTCAACAGCACCTGTCGCAGCTGCGCCTCGTCGCAGTGCACGATCGCCTCCGGCAGATCGGGGTCCAGGCGCAGGTGGACGCCGGCGGCCCGCGCCTCGGCACGGAGGAACTCCCGCACATCGGCGAGCACCGCCGCCACCCGAACCTCCTCCAGCACCGGCGCGGCCGGGCGGGCGTAGGCCAGGAAGTCCGACACCAGACGTGCCAGCCGGCCCACCTCCCGTCGGGTGGAGGACAGGGAGCCCCGCACATCCGCCTCCTCGCCGCTGAGGTCCTCCTCCAAGAGCTCGAGGTTGAGGTTGATGGAGTTCAACGGGTTGCGGATCTCGTGGGCGAGGTTGGCCGCGAGGGTGCCCAGGGCGGCGAACTCCTCCGCTTCCCGAGTGGACGCCTCCAGGCGGCGGGTGCGCTGGATCATGACCCACACCAGGACGAACGCCACCGCCAGCGTCGCCAGGGTGAAGACGGCGGCGGCGATGGTCTGCACCAGAAGCTCCCGGCGCAAGCGGGCCAGCCGTTCGGCCACTCGGGCCTTGCTCACGTTGACCACCACCTCGCCCACCTCGCCCAGGGGCACCGAGATCTTGAAGGTGTCCCGGGTCTGGACGACGTTCTGGTCCCCGACCTGCCCCCCCAGGTCGAGATCTTCCACCACCTGCTTGGGCACCTTCTCCTCGGAGTGGAAGTACGACTCGAAGACCACCTCGCCCTTGTCGTTCATCACCTTGAACGACTCGATGACCTGTCGCTTGTCGTAGCGCTCCAAGGTCCGGATGAGCTGCTCCCGGCGAGTCGCCAGGACGTCCAGGTCCTCGATCTGGCCTCCGCCCAGCTCGTTCGCCAGACGCTGGGCCTCGTCACGACCGCTGATGAGCATGTCCTCCAGGTAGCGCCGCGACAGCGAGCGGGAGATGAGGTGACCGAACGCCAGGATGATGCCTGTCACCAGTATCAGGAAGACCACGGTCGCGAGTGCGTACTGCCGCTGCAACGAGCCTCGGCGACCGAAGATGCGCGCGATGAGCGAGGACACCCTCAGGACCTCCACCGCGCCGCGACGAGACGGGCGGGGCTCAGATCTTGCACGCGGTCCGCAGATCGGCGGTCCGGTGCGTGCGTTCCCACGTGAAGTCCGGATCGTCGCGGCCGAAGTGGCCGTAGGCCGCCGTCTTCCTGTAGATCGGCCGGAGCAGGTCCAGGTACTCGATGATCCCGAGCGGCGTCAGGGGGAAGACCTCGCGGATGGCGATCGTGAGCTCCTCGTTCCCCACCTCTCCGGTGCCCAGCGTGTCCACCATGACCGACACCGGGTCCACCACACCGATGGCGTAGGCGAGCTGCACCTCCGCCCGCTTTGCGAGGCCGGCGGCGACGATGTTCTTGGCCACGTGCCGCGCCATGTACGACGCGGACCGGTCCACCTTGGACGGGTCCTTCCCCGAGAACGCCCCGCCACCGTGGGAGCCCACTCCGCCGTAGGTGTCGACGATGATCTTGCGCCCGGTGAGACCACAGTCACCCTGGGGCCCTCCCACCACGAAACGGCCCGTGGGGTTGATGAACACCTTGGTGTCGTCGTCCATCAGGTGGGCGGGAATCACGGCGCGGATGACCCGTTCACGGATCTCCTCCCGGAGATCACGGATGGTGACCGTGTCGGCGTGCTGGCAGGAGATCACCACCGCCTCCACTCTCTTCGGCACCGTGGAGTCGTACTCGATGGACACCTGGCTCTTGCCGTCCGGACGGAGCCAGTCGACCTCGTCGGAGCGGCGGACGGCGCTCAGCCGCATGGTGAGCTTGTGGGCCAGCATCACCGGCATGGGCATGAGCTCGGGTGTCTCGTCGGACGCGTAGCCGAACATGAGGCCCTGGTCCCCGGCCCCGCCGCCGTCCACGCCGAGGGCGATGTCCGACGACTGGGGGTCGATGGAGGAGATCACGGCGCAGGTCTCGTAGTCGAAGCCGAACTTGGCGCGCGTGTAGCCGATGTTCTTGATCGTCTCCCGGACGACGCTCGATAGGTCGACGTAGGTGGTGGTGCTGATCTCCCCGGCGATGAAGGCCAGGCCGGTCGTCACCAGGGTCTCGCAGGCCACCCTGCCCCGGGGGTCGTCCGCGATCACTGCATCCAGGATCGCGTCCGAGATCTGATCGGCGATCTTGTCGGGATGACCCTCGGTGACCGACTCCGACGTGAACACGTGCCTGCCGTTGGGCGCCATCGACCCTCCCTCGAAACCCGGAGGGTACACCCCACCGCCAAGACCGGTCAACGAATGGCGGACCTTCCGGCGGAGCTCCCCCTGGTCATTGCGGGAATGGCACCGATATCCTGGGGGCGTTCCCCGATGCTGTTGACGCACCCCGTGCGACCCTCCATCATCCCTGGGTGGCCTCTGCACGAGCCCCGGTGGTGACCTTCACGCTGACGTGCTCCCGCCCCATCGCCCAGGCGCCGGAGCCGCTCCTCGTCGCCGTCGCGGAAACGACGGGCTGCCTGGTCCGGACCGCCACGGATCGCGTCGTTCGGGTCCACCTGACCGGCCCGTCCCGAGAATCGGGTTCCACGGGGGCGGCAGCCGTCGGGGTGACCGCTGCGTCCGTCTCGCAGCCGCGCCGCCCCACTTCTGCGATCGACGGAGCGGCACGCCGATGACGGCGCGCTGGAGCCGCCCCCGCATCGAGGAGCTGATCACCAGGCTGCGGGCGGACCGCGAACGATGGCGGGCGACGGCCCTCGGCGAGAGCGCTCTCACCGCCCGGTCACCCTTTCGGCTCCTGGTGTCCTGCATCATCTCGCTGCGAACCAAGGACGAGGTCACCCGCACGGCCAGCCGTCGACTCCTGGCCGCCGCGCCCACAGCCGCGGCCCTCGCGGCGCTGGAACCGGAGGCCATCGCCGAGGCCATCTACCCGGCCGGCTTCTACAACACCAAAGCCCGCCAGCTCAGAGCCATCGCCGAGAGGATCTGCGCGGACTTCGATGGTCTCGTCCCGTCCTCGGAGGAGGCGCTCCTCGCACTGCCGGGGGTGGGGAGAAAGACGACCAACCTGGTGCTCGGCCTGGGGTTCGGCATCCCCGCGATCTGCGTCGACACCCACGTCCACCGCATCTCCAACCGGCTGGGGTTGGTGGACACGGGCACGCCCGAGGCCACTGAGCGCGCCCTGCAGAGGGTGCTGCCGCGCGCCCACTGGATCGAGATCAACGACCTCCTCGTCACCTTCGGACAGCATCGCTGCCACCCCACGTCGCCGCGCTGCACCGGCTGCCCCCTCGCCGGGGAGTGCCCCCGCGTGGGTGTCAGCCGGCACCGGTAGCATCGATGCGGCTCTCGGTTCGCATCCTGCGCTTCCGTCGGGTCCCCATCAGGGTCCACCTGAGCTTCGTCCTCCTGCCCGCCTTCCTGGGCTGGCGGATGGGCACCGCCGCCGATCTCAGGCTCGCGGCCCTGCAGTCGCTCCTCCTGGTCCTCATCTTCGCCTGCGTGGTCCTCCACGAGATGGGCCACGCCGCCGTGGCGCTGCACTACGACATCCCCATCAGCGAGATCACCCTCTACCCCTTCGGCGGCGTGGCCCAGATGGAGCGGAGGCCGCCCTCCGGCAGCATCGAGCGCGCCATCGCAGCGGCCGGCCCGGCGGTGAACCTGGTCCTGGCCGCCATCGTGCTCGCGGCTACCGGCGGAGGCGCGCTGACGTTGTCGGGCAGCAGCTTCCACGACGTCCTGTCGTTCCTCTTCTGGGGCAACCTGGTGATCGCGGGCTTCAATCTGCTCCCCGCCTTCCCGCTCGACGGGGGCCGCGTGGCCAGGGGGGCGTTGGCCTCACGGCTGGGCTGGGTTCGGGCCACGGTGTGGACGGCGTCCGCGGGCCAGGCACTCGCCGTGGCGCTCATGGTGGCGGGCGTGCTCCATGAGCCGTGGCTCTTCCTGGCCGGCCTGCTCCTCTTCCCCGGCGCGAACAGCGAGCTCCGGCTGGCCCTCAAGCTGCGGGCTCTGGATCGCAGCCGGGTGGAGGAGGTGATGCTTCGCAACGTCGAGCTGGTGGGACCCGATGCCTCGTTGGCCGCGCTTGCGGCCTCGTCCCGCGAGGCACCGGGCAGCGAGTACGTCGTCCACGACGGGACGCGCGCCCTCGGCTTTCTCCCCGCGGCGCGCCTGTGGGCGTCGGTGCGCCAGCATCCCGGCCATCCGGGCACGGCGGGCGAGGCTTCGTCGCCCATGGCGGCGGCCATCGCCGGGGACGCCTCGCTCTCCGATGCACTGGACCTGCTGGAGCGGGAGCAGCGGGACGTGGCGCCCGTGGTGGATGCTCAGGGACACATCGTGGGCGTCATCCTCCGCCAGGCCATTCAGCGCGCCCAGTCCATGAATCGCGCCGTGGCCCGGCGCGACCGCTCCCAGTGAACCCCGGGCCTCGCGTCAGTTGGCCTGGCGGTGCTCGCTGAGGGAGCTGAGCCGGTCGGCGACGTCCCGGTAGCCGGGATCGGCGGCCGCGATGAGCTCGAACATGTCCATGGCCCGGTCATGGTCCCCGGCCGATTCCAGAGCCGTGCCGAGATCGTAGCGGAGGGCGAGCTCCGCGTCGCCGCTGATGTCCGGAGAATCCAGGGCCTTCTCGTACCAGCCGGCGGCCTCGCTCCACATCCCCTGCTCCACGTAGCAGATGCCGATCAGGGAGCAGCACTCCACGAACAGCTTGGCGTCCCGCGACGACACCTGGAACTCGCGGATCGCCTCGGGCAACAAGCCCATCTCCTTGTACGCGATCCCGAGGTTGAAGTGGGTGTCGCTGTCGGACTCCGAGAGCTGCTCCGCGACACCCTTCTGGAACTCGCGGAAGACCTCCTCGAGGATGGCCTCCTCCTTGCCGCGGCCGGTGGCCTCGTCCACCATCGCCTCCTCCTCGGCAAGCTCCCGCTCCAGCTCCTTGGCGAGATCGATGTAGGACTCCTCCTCGTCGGCGAAGAGCTGCTCCGGCTCCTCGGCGCCGGCGACGACCTCCTCCAGGAGCACGCCCTTGGCCTTGAGGGCGAGCCGCCGCTCGGTCACCTCGGGATGACCGGGGAACTCCTCCTCCAGCCGTCCCAGGAGGCGCATGGCGTCCTCGTGGAGCGCCTGGTCGATGAAGAAGTCGAGCTGATCGAGGTCCGCGACCGGCGGTCCATCGAACGACTCGCTGATCTCCACCAGCTCCTCGCTGCCGTCCTCGTCGGTCGCCGTGGGCGCCAGCGGAGCCGGCTCCGCGGTCTGGGGTATCGTCTCCTCGGCCGCCGGCCCCTCCAACGCGTCGAGATCGATGACGAACTCCTCCTCGTCGAAGGAAACCTCCGGGAGGTCGTCCGCACGCGCGGCCGCCCCTTCCGTCTCGG
>Ga0315542_1001458_pt1 | contig 14728 bp, 14 predicted proteins | sample SalMarSW160120MG_FD_202541 | JGI IMG/M metagenome (GOLD analysis project Ga0315542, IMG submission 202541) | Salt marsh sediment microbial communities from the Plum Island Ecosystem LTER, Massachusetts, United States - Salt Marsh Sediment SW1601-20 ...
CATTTTCTTAGCTCCCGCGGTGGTCTTGTGGGTGTATTCTTTTTGCTACCTAATATATCCCCAATTTAAAAAAAAACTCTTATCGATCTATTTAGTGATTTGTGTTACATATGAAATCTTCTTAATAATATTTTTCTTCATTGATCTGGACATTATAGGACAATCAACAGCGCGGTTTAATACAGAACATAATCTTTATCCTTTTATGTTTCAAGTTTTTGCGATCTTGACTGCGTTAATAAGTGGAATTTTAGTTGCAAAAGCATCAATAAAATCAGACGATAAGAAAGTCAAAGCGAAAGGGTGGTTTTTATTATTAGGTTTTCTTTCATTCACGATTGCAGCTATTTTTGATGCTGCTATTCCAATGGATGCCTTCACGTTGGTGATAATAAGAACGATCTTGATTTTAAGCGCTTTTGAATATTATTTGGGATTTTTACTTCCAAAGAAACTGGCAAATTGGATAACAGGATCTTAAAATTTTCTTTTTTATCCATTTTATGATCAGTTCAAAAAAATCTTTTCTTTTTTTAATATTCCAATCTAGCATAAAATGATTCATTCACTTCTCGACGAACTTTTACTACCTAATATATAGCTAAGTTTTATATACTCTAATTTTGAAAGAAGAATGAGTTAGGAAGAATATTAGGGGGTATGGTAAAAATGAAATTTATGAAATTTTATACTTTAATTTTATCTATCATTGGAATTAGTGCGCTTGGAGCGTTAGGATTCATAATTGTTTTGCTTGGTAGTCTATTTCTCTAATTATTTCTCAACATTGAATCCAAATTATATTTCGTAATTCTTCAATCGTTCAAATTCGGAAAATTTTCTCCGGCATCGACCATTTTCTTAGTTAATTTTTGAGTTAATTCAGATTTAATTTCATTATAATCAGGGTAGTCAATCAAATTGTTTCTCTCGTGGGGATCCGACTCTAAATCGTATAAATATTGTCCCACGTATTTATCACTTTTAGCATATAAAAAGCCACTTTTCTTAGGTGCTTGCATGGCAAATTTCCATCTTGTGGTTCGGATTGCTCTTCCAACTTGTGATTCACTAATTTGAATGAAAATTTCATCATCCCACGATGGATCATCTTTCTCAACTAAATTTTGGAGTTTTTTTCCTCTCATCTCATCTGGAATCGTTATTCCTGCAATCTGCAAAATAGTAGGAGCAACATCAATAAGACTTACTAATTTATTTATTACTTTACCACCACTATAACCAGGGCCCTTAATGATTAAAGGAATTCTAATAGAAGATTCATGACATGATCGCTTATACTCCCAAGTTCTCGTTCGAAAATGACATCCATGATCACTACAAAAAATAAAAATAGTGTCTTGAGTAAGTCCTAAATCTGAAATTTTTTCAATTATTTTATGCAAATTAGAGTCAATGCGATTACAACAACCTAAATAATCTGGATAAAATTCTTTCCAATCTCCTTGAGTGTTGACGAGATCACCTGGGATCTCATAATCACTGAATTTTTCTTTACTTCCTTTTGGTCCTACTACTTTTTCAAAATCATTTTGTTGATGGGGCTCTAAGAAGGATAAAAATAAGAAAAAAGGTTTTTGTTGGTTATAGGAGTCTAAAAAATCTAATGCAAAATCAGTCAGACAATCAACCCTATAACCTTTGAAGTCTATTTTTTCCATATTATGGTTGAAAAGATGTCCCTCATATGGATGAGAAGTAAACTCAAGTAAATCTGATGCTAGCCAGTAATCCTCATATCCTCCTCTCCTCTCCATTGGAATCGCAGCAGTTGTAAAATCTATTTTAGGCCCTACGTTTTCTTTGGACAATAAAATTGTGCTTGCTAAATGCCATTTTCCAATATATGCTGTAGTATATCCTGATTCTGAAAGATAATCAGCAATTGTTTTTTCATTTAATGGAAGTGCAATTCCATTTCGATAGCACATCGTTTCAGTTGCATATTTTCCAGTTTGAATAATTGATCGTGCTGGACCACAAACTGGTTGATTAGTAAAAGCATACCGAAATAAAACCCCCTCTTTAGCCAGTTTATCTAAGTTAGGAGTGATATCTAACTTCTGACCATAACATCCGCAAGTATCGAACCGTTGTTGGTCGGTTAAAATAAAAATAATATTTGGCTTATCCATTAACTTATATAGTTTATACTACTTTATAAGCCTCAGTTATTGCTGAACAACCACCACATTTAACGCAGCCTGCTTTGTGCTCAAGTGGATTGACGTCCATTGATTTCATGAATTCTGCTGCTTTGATATATATTTTTTTAAGATCATCAATGTTGCTTCTTGGTAAATCTTTCCTACCAGGAACGGATCTCACGGGAGTGATGAATGGAATGACCCCTAATGAAACGATTTTTTCAATTTCTCCCGTTATTTTCTCAACAGATTCCCCAAAACCAGTCAATACAAAAGTTTCCACTTGGCTTTTTCCAAAAACATCTAAAGCATAGCTCCAATTTTTTTCAAACAGTTTTTTAGATAAATGTGATTTTCCAGGAGTGATTTCCTTTCTAATTTCTTCATCAAGAATTTCGATGTGAATGCCAATCGTATCTGCTCCGGCTTGTTTCAATTCATCTATATATGATAGATTATCCACTGGTTCGATCTGAACGTGTAATGGAAGGCTAGGATTTTCTTTTTTAATGCCTTTTAACATTTCTACATATCTATTTGCTCCCTTATCAGGGTTCTTATCCGTGCCCGAAGTTAACGTCATATGGGAGCATCTCCCCTCTTCTTTTGCGACTTTAATCACTTCATTCATTTGTGAGGCTGATTTTTCGAGAATTGTTGAATCATCGTTCAAGCTTAATTCCAAGCCACAGAACTTACAAGCTTCACCACACGCCCAATAAACACATTTTTGATAAATCGTACTCGCTAAACAATCCACGCCATGAACTAACGCAATTTTTTTCATCGGAATTCCGTCTGATGTTACAAAAGTCGGATCATAATAATGAGGGTTGGGAACGAGTTTCAATTTCATTACGGTTTCATTAGTTAAATTATCATTGATTGTAAGATATTCTCCTTCTTTTTCGGTCAGTACGAGATTTGTAAGTGTTGGGTTATCCCAAAGTGCGACATTAACTAAACTATTATCTTTGAAGAGAAAATATCTACCTCCTAATGGTCCAGCACCACCCTTTCTACCAAAATTCAGGTCGATACCTTGTCTTAGATAACTATCCCTCAAATTTTTATTAAGATATAACCCTTTAACCAAAAGTTCTGTCTTTTTTTCAAAAACAGTTCGGATATCAATCATAAAAAGCGTACCATTCCATGTTAAAAACTTTAAACAACATGATAGTAATAATTCTAAAGCTTAAATTTGTATTTTTTATTAATTGTAAGAGGTTGGTTCGATGCATAAAAAAAAATACTATTTTTGTAAAGACAAGATGTTAACTTACAAAATAAAGTATCGCTTTCTTACATTCAAAATTGAAAGCAAATCGATCAATAATTACTATAGGGTGAATTTAAATCTATAAGAAGAATTTTTGAATTAAAGTAATTCTAAATCACCTCTTTAATGCCTTAGGATAAAGTTTATTAAAAATACATCACTTTGACTATTAATTTTAATATTAGGAAACGAGAATTATTTAACCTATTAGTGAATTAAAATGGCACATCGTAGACCATGGCATTGTTATTCTTCGTGGAATCGAAGACCTTATCAACATAAACGAAGCGCTAATCATCGGAGAGAATATGCTCGAGGAGGTTCTCAATCTAAGATCCAACGTTTTTGGGGTGGAAATAAAGATATTGATTGGAAGGATTGGGAAATCGTTGTTGGGTTAAAAGTGGATAAACAAGTTCAAGTGTCTTCAAACGCTCTGGAAGCTATAAGAGTAACAGTAAATTCTCCTTTACAGAGAGATTTAGGTAGAAATAATTATAGAATGCGTGTTAGATCCAAACCATTTCAAAAGTATAGAGAGAATAGAATGCTCGCGTTTGCTGGAGCGGATCGTGTACAATCGGGAATGAGAAATTCCTTCGGCAGATCAACCGGTGTCTGTGCCCGGGTTCGAGCAGGTGCGATAATTCTAGACGTGGGGACACATCTTAGAAATTTACCGCTAATTAGGAAAAGATTAAAGATAGCAAGCATGAAAATCCCCTGTAGTTGTCAAATTGTGCTGCTACATTACAAATCTCCAGAAATCCTAAAGAGATCTGGATTACCATTATATGATGCGCAAAAAAGGCAAGAAATTCCGGTCTATGAATTGGCAGAAATCTAATTCTCAAGGATCCCATTATTTAACAGAAATTTCGTAATAATCAAGTTTTTACTTAATTAAATTCTTATAATATTTAGTTAAATTATTACTTCTCAAAATCCGTTTTGTGAGAAAATTTGACATTACTGAAAAATATTGATTTAAATAAATTTTTTAATCCAAAAAGCATCTTAATCGTGGGAGTTTCACGAAAATCTTATACATTTAGCTTTACTATACTCAAGAATCTCTTGGAAATAATTTATCGGGGTAAGATTTTTATATTAAATCCCAATGCTGATGAGATTTTGGGGGTTAAGTCTTATCATTCTTTAAAAGAACTCCCTGAAGTTCCCGAGTTAGCCGTGATAGTCCTAGGAAAGCATATATCTGAAACTTTTCTGAAATTAGCTAAATTTGGGGTCAAAAATATAGCAATCGAATCAGATTTACGTTCAGAGACGCAAGATTTTGAACTTATCCAAAAATTAAATGAAATTAGTGAAGATTACCAAGTATCGTATATGGGTCCTTCAATGATTGGGATCATTAACTTTATTAACAATTTCACCAGTTCTATCATCCCTGTTCGTCAATATCTAATTCAAAAACATAGGAAAATTAAATCTGGTGTGAGTTTTATAGCACAATCTGGAGGATTAGCAGGAGCAATGGGCTGGTGGGCACCTCCTCAAGATGTACCTATCTCAAAAGTAATTCATTTAGGATACGGATTTGATATCAATGATGCTGATGTATTAGAATATTTCATTCAAGATGAAACAACTCAAGTAATCCTTCTTTATTTGAGAGAAATTACTGATGGAATTATTTCAGTTGTTAAGAACCTCGCTCCTTTGAAACCAGTCTTATTTTTCTACGTTGGAAAAGATTTTGAAAGAGAAAGATTATTAATAGAAGCGGGAGGAATGGAAGTATCAAATTATATAGAATTATTTGAATTCGCAAAAATCTTTCTTTGGTGTCCTGAACCTCGCGGACCTAATTTGGGAATAGTAGGACCCAGTTCAGGAGCAATTTATATTATCGTGAAAGAAATGAGAAAACAAGGATTATCTTTAGCTAAGTTAAGTAACGAGAATAGGGAAAAAATCCTCCAAAAAGTTGGTGGATCTACGTGCAATTTAGGAAATCCCGTTGATTACTGGCCCCCAGAGAGATTTGTCGGTACAAAGATATGTGGAATTTACAACACTTCATCTAATACTCTATTAAATGATGATTCTGTCGAAGGCCTTATCTTAGCTTTAGAATTTTTTCATGAAATCGAATTTGATTTTAATATCTTCGAAAAGATTAAACTCACTTATCCAAATAAACCTATCATCACTGTTTTGATTCAAGCTGAACAAGATGGGGCTAAAAGAGTTTTTAAAACAGCCTCTGATTTGAAGATCCCTGTTTTCAACAACGAAGTTGAGCGTGCGGTCAAGGGTTATAAGTATTTATATGATTGGCATTCTAAAATTAAAAATAAAGAGAGAAATATAAAAAGTAATTATAATTAGCTTGAAAAGATAGGTTGCAACTGTTCAGGAACTTCAGCATTACTATCCATTAATGAAATAGCATATACTTTTTCTCCGCAATTGCATCTTACACCTTCAAAAAGATAGTACTTGAACTTGTTTTTCCACGTGCATTCTTGAACATTAACAATTTCTGAAATTTCTCCACATTTGCAATAAATAGATAAATCTTTACCGTAATCTGGGATGATTTTTGTGAAGTCTAATTGAACATTTTCGAATTCAGATTCATTTAACATTGAATTAATATCATCAGCCAATTTATCACGTAAGCTTGGTACAAAACTCGTAATTATACCGTTCTCAGCCTTTAGTTCCGTTAACACAATGAAATTTTTTTCTGGAGTTTCACTTACCTTGGAAGTGTCTAAATTCCGCAGATTTTCAGGGAGCGGAAGCGGATCCATTCCCGGAGGGTATGCAAACGTGTAATAGTATTGAGTTAAACCTCGGTAAGTCTTCTGATTGATTAATTCTAAGTTCTCATATCCACTACTATGAAGAACAAACTTAATTAATTGTAATGGGACCTTTAATTCTAAAAGTTTGGTTCTGATGTTATTTAACACATCCCCTACAAAACTCTTTAAAACCATTACATCTTCTCGATTTTGAGTATATACTTCTGTTCTGTTTTCCTCCTTGAATCTCGTCCATTTTCTAAGCACGCTACCACGCAATAACTGAGGTAACATGCAAAAAACACATAAAACCGGAAAAAGAACGTAATAACTTATACCTGGTATAAATGCTAAAACAGCTACTATTGCTAACATTGGTATTGTTGTATATAGACTCAACCTTCTTAATCGTTTGTCGGCGGAAGTTTTAAAACCTCTTTCAATAGCGATATTTTCTGTTCTGTTTATGATATCTCTAATTAAATTGACAACGTTTTTTTCTTGATAATTCATGCTCAATAATTTATCTTCTTCATTGCCTTGTTCAAGTTTTGAGATTGTTTCATTGAGTTTATCAATGTATTTTGACACGTTCTTTTCTTTAAATATAAAGTCTAACGGCTCATCTGCAAAGTAATCGAGAAATCGCGTGATAAACAATTTATCTTCAACTTCAGCGATATCTTTAGGATCCATGCCAAGTGCTTCTTGAATCATTTGAGATTGACTTTTTCTGACATTTTTCCTAGAGCGCTTCTTCTCTTCTTTTTTTGGTTCTGATTGGTTTCCTTGAACTTTTTCTTGTTCATTCATTTTTTTTCAAGAATTAACTCTGTAATTCTATTTAATTTTACTAATCTAATTAACTTTTTGAAAAAAATAGACCATTAGAATCATAAAACCATCATAAAATTAATAGGTTATCATTATTGAAAGTAAGAATTAGTAGAAATCAAATATTAGTTAGATAGTAACTTCTTTTATACTGAGCTAAAAGAGATAAAAAAATTAGTAAGGTACATTTACAACTGCTTTAACATCTGGAACAAACTTTTTTATAGCTGCTTCTACTCCGTAAGTTAAAGTTTGTTGTGCGTGCATGCAACCTGCACAATGTCCTAAAAGTCGTACTTTTACAACACCATCATCTTCAATAGAGATTAACTCAATATCTCCTCCATCAGCTTGGAGTTGTGGCCTAATCTTTGAAATGACTTCTTTTATTTTTTCTTTATCAACCATGTTAAATCAACTACTTTATTAGTTATAATATAAAATAAAAGTTCCTATATAAAACGTTTCTTAATAAAATATGGGGGAATTCTCGCCATAAATTATTTTTTCCTAATAATGATTTTAGAATACTAATAAAAAAAAACCACCATTCCTTTTATTATGCAATAATTAAATGTAAATAATCAATTTTTTAGGTTAAATTATCATGAATTCCAAAGAATTTTATAATAGATTGATGGAAGCTGAAAATCTGATGATACATGAAAAGTATAAACAAGCATTAACTTTATTAGAGGAATTAAAAGAGTTGGAAAAGGAGGGAGATTTTGAATATGAGTTGATCCATCAACTATACCAGTTAATTTCCAATGCTACCTCTTTTTCCAATCAACAAATAATTCTCAAAATTTTAAATTCAAATGCGTTCCCTCACGATCCAAAATTTATTGATATTCATGAACTAGATGAATACTTGAAAAAAGAAACAGGTTTGGATTTAGACATAAGTACTTTAAAAAGAGAATTAGAACTCTTAATATTAAGGGATTTAACCACAATTCACATTGAAGGAAATAAAATCATATTATAACTCTCTCGTGCTTACAAAACAATTTTGAAAAGGATAGGATAGTTTTAAATTAAAAACCCTACTAAAAATGTTGGTTTTTTAAATACTAAATTAGAAATATTGCAAATAGTTAGTTTGTGCACGTAACTCATGATTATAGATTTTCTTGTAAAAACTATACAATTTAAGATTGTATATTTTGGACCAGCAATGTCAGGAAAGACCACTTCAATTAAATCTCTTTTTGAGCATTTTGGTAAAAGAGAGGAACTCTCTAGTATTGAAAGTACTGTGAGAAGAACTCTTTTTTTTGACTATGGAGTCATCTCATTTAAAAATAAAGAGTGGAGGCTCAAGATAAATCTTTATTCATGTACGGGACAAGATTTTTATATCGTTACTCGCCCCATTACGCTAAGGGGCGTAGATGGTATAATTTTCATTGCTGATAGTCAAGAAGTAGCTTGGGAAAGGAATTTGATCTCTTGGAACGAATTAAAGACATATTTTCATGATAAAATCGAAAAACTACCATTAGTTATGGCATTTAACAAGCAAGATTTACCTGATAAATTTAGTCCTGAATCTTTTCTTAAAAAAATAGATTATCAATTTTATCAAAATAAAGAAGTGAGGTACACCATTGCGCTTAATGGAGAGAACGTTTTAACTTGTTTTGAGGATATCTTGAGGTTGGTTTTAATGAATATGAATAAATCTATTATTTTTCCAGTCATAAAGGATTTATAGATTTACTTTAAAGTAATTGGATTAACCGTAGTAGATCTCCCAAAAGTAGGAATCATCCATAGATACATGCAATACTTCAAATTCTTGTAAATTGGTCGAGCAAAATTACTATGACCACATTCACCTGGAAAAAAAGCTCCTTCCCCGTTGTTCAAATCATGACTAACAGAAATTCCTTCTCTATTTATCAAATATTGAGTCAGTGCATACTTATTATCATCAACACAAGCAATATAAACCTCTGGATTCCCAGGATGAATATGTGCATAAATCTCCTCATTTCCACTTTGATTTTTCTCAAGATTCACGCTTGTAATAGTTCCCTCTTTCAATGATCTTGATGGAATATTAGTAAATCCTGACATAAAATAACCATTCTTTATTGCGGTCCATACTGTTCGATATGTTGACATCAAATTAGATGAGGAATGTTCACCTCGAGGTAAAAATTTATCAAGATTAAACTTTTCGAGTTCGAGTTCTAACTCGGTATTCACTATGGTTTCAACTTCATAACTCATCAAGCATATTTTTGATGAGTTCGAATCTTGGAGATTAATCTTAATAGACTTTTTTTGAGGAAGGAAGAAAATATCAAATTTATTTATCTCATAAGACCTCTGTTCATAATTTAATGTTCCTTTCCCCTCTAAAAGACACCCATTAACAAGTTCTTTCGGCTCAGTCTGAAGAGATAATTCATTCTCAAAAATTAAATATTTAAGCTTAACGTGGTTTAATTCTCTTTCCACCATGTTATCAGATGGATTATTAAAGTAATAAGAATTTAACCTTTCTTTTTCGTTTTTCATTTTTTAATTCAAGAATTAATTGCCAATTAAATTAAAAGAAATCTGATGAAACGGGAGATTGAATCCGTATGTTTTTTTGATCATTATCCTCTAGTAAAGTGATTAAAGCAGAAACATTTTGCTTTGTTTCATAATCAATTTCTTTTTCCTCTCCAGATTTCCATTTATTAAAACCCTTTAAAACGGGAGTACTTTCAAATAATCCTTCAAGTAAGCCCGAAACCTTAACTGAAACCCCATAGAGAGTATTTTTTGTTATATTTTTGATTTTTATTCTATATTTGTCCATATCTGAATCGATTGATGCTATTTGAAATACTTTTTGTAATTTTGAGGAAAGCCCTTCGAATAGAGAGGGCGCGCTCGAACCTTGACTGGCAAATAAATCCTCTCCAATCATCCCCTCTTCAACGGGCTTAGAGACAATAGTTATTGGTACATCGAATTTTATTTTTTCTCGTCCAGATGAAAGTTTTCCCATGACTCTTAATGACCATCGGGTGTAATCACCAAACTTAAAACCCCATTGCTCCTTCTCTTGGGCTTCCCAAACATAGCTATGGGAGGGCTCAGCGATCTCTGGAACTTTAATTAAGAGGAAACCTTTTTCAACATTGGTAGTCTTTGCATCTCCTGCTATAGCTGGGGGTAATTTTTCTACTTTTCTACAATTTTGCCCATAGGCATCACAATAACAGATCAAATTTGCTTCCTGTAACAATCTAATTTCAATCTCTTTTAATTCATCTGAACTAAAGTTGACCTTTATAGTCTCTCCAGGTTTGAATATGTCTTTTGAGAGATTGATATTTAAACCTGATAATGAAAAAGATATAGGATTCGACTTTTTTGTCTGCAATCCGATACCTTTTGCTTTAATTTCAATTCTTTTTGTCTTATTTACGAGTAGATCGTCATCAGGATTTATAGGATGAGGTTGTCTTAATATAAGCTTAATGTAGTATTCTAAATTACGATTTTTTATCGTGGGTACAACGTTATTTTTAATTAACAGCATTCTGTTTCGTATGTATTCTCCAGATTCAAAAGTACCTTTTGAAAAGATTTCCGCTTTTGCAATCTGTAATTCTTTTGCACAAGGTGGATTTGTTAAAAGCTGTAAACCACTCCAGAGTATTTCAGAATCCTCTTCAAAATTAAACTTGGTTAAGATCCCGAGTTTATCTCCAACGTATACCGAGCCATTGTTTAAGTCTTCTAACTCGATTTTCATGGTTTTGACGAATGTTGCTATAAGTATAAATTATTTGATTTTAATAATATTTATTATTGTTCTTTAAATTTTAGAAGGAAAAATTCCACTTTAGAATGAAAAATAAAGAATGTACTACTGGACCTAGTTTTTGTCAAATCTGTGGAAAAGAGATGCCTTTTAGTCAAATATGTATTCAATGCAACAAGAAATCAAAAAGAAATAGAAAAAATAAACCAAAAAATAAGTAGAAGAAATCATTTGAATTAGTATCAATAGGGGAATTATCAGGAATAGTCAAAATGAAATTAAAAAGCATTAAAGCAATTTTATTTGATCTTGATGGAACACTAATTAATGTAGATTTAAAAAAATTAATCCCAAACTACATGAAACTTCTTTCGGAGAAATTTAAACATATTATCCGACCAAGTAAATTTATTTCTTTATTATTAGAAGCATCAAATAGGATAGATCAAAATGATGGAGGAGTTACAAATGAAAAAATTTTTGAGAAAGTTTTTTTTCCTCTCAATGGTCGTTCAAGGAAAGATGTCGACCCTCTTTTTGATGAATTTTATGAAAAAGATTTTGTCAAATTAAAAGTACATACCGAAGTTAAGCACGAGGCTCGCTCTGTAATGTCTAAAGTCTTTGAACAGGGATATGATGTTGTAATTGCTACAACCCCAATAATTCCCTTAACAGCAATCAAACAAAGACTTGATTGGGCTGGTGTAGGTGATTTTAACTATGCATTTATTACGACGATTGAAAACATGCATGCGAATAAACCTCATGAGAAATACTATGCCCAAATTTTTAACACCTTGAAAGTCAAACCAAACAATTGTTTGATGGTAGGAGATGAAAATAAGGACATGTTAGCGAAGGAATATGGATGCCTAACTTATTTAGTTCCTAGTACTAATACAAATTTAGAACCTACTACTCCAAAACCAACTTTTCGAGGGGAATTAAAGGACTTAGTTTACATATTATAGCATTTAGGGTAGTTTTATAAAATTATTCTTAACAACTTTTATGAGTGAAGATGCTTTTTTGAATCTTTTTTTCTTTTTATTATAATAAAATTCTTAATTATAACTCTTCTATTATAAGTCATGAAATCACCACTTTTTTCAATTAATGAAGTCTCATTTAAGATTGCTGAAAAGACAATTTTAGATCATATTTCAATCAACATTGCGCAAGATAAAATAACCGGAATAATTGGCCCTTCTGGCGCGGGAAAGAGTACTTTCTTGCGATTATTAAACAAATTGATTTCCCCTACTGCTGGACAAATTATTTATAGAGATAACGATTTAAAGGAGATGCCATCTCAAAATTTAAGAAAAGAAATCGGAATGCTTCAACAACAGGCATTTCTCTTTCCTGGAACTGTAAAAGATAATTTACTATATGGTCCATTAATATGGAATATTGACTATTCAGAAGAAGATTTAATTCAACTTTTAGCAAAGGTTGCATTAGATTCAGGTTACTTGGAGAGGGATATTGAAGGCCTCTCTGGGGGAGAACAACAAAGAGTTAGTCTTGCCAGAAGTCTTGCAAATCAACCTAGAGTCTTACTTCTAGATGAACCTACTAGTTCCCTAGATATCAGTTCAGAAGAGATCATAGAACAAACAATTACGAAACTAAATGAAGAGGGAGTCAAGATTATAATTGTATCTCATTCTTTGGAGCAAACTGAGCGTATCACTGATTGTTTATTATTTTTGAGACAAGGTAAGATGATTGAAAAGAGTGATACTACAGAATTTTTTTCAAATTATAACCGGAATGAGATTAAATCATTCTTTAAGAAAAAGGAGGAGAAATAAATAATGGCCGTTATAGATGAAATACTTTCTAATTTAACCAACCCAGATTTATGGATTAGGCTTGCATTTGCGAGTCTTTTGGTTATAGTCTTAATAGGGTTATCTTTATGGAAGGATACTAAACTGGAGAAAAAAATTATATGGAGTTTTGCCAGGGGATTAGTTCAAATTGTCTTATTAGGGTCCATCTTAGTCTTAATTTTTGGAATTGAACAACTTTGGATATTATATGGTATCTTATTTTTCATGTGTGTGTTTGCGGCTTACACGAATTATAAGTCTTATCCTTATCCAAAAACATTTCGGATTAACTTTATTGGAATTACTTTTAGTAGTCTGCTTATAATGACATTTGTAATTTTTTCTGGAGCGATCCCTAACTTTAATGGAATTGTTTATCAAGCAAGTAATACTCAGTCGACTTTCGGGAGTTTTGTTATTCCGATTGGAAGCATGACGATATTTTTTGCGATGAGACAAACTGGTTTGACCTTGGAGAGAGCTAAATCAGATATCCTAAAATCAAGAGGTGAAATAGAGGCGGCACTCAGCTTAGGAGCGAGTCCCACTAAAGCTATCAAAAATATTACACGAGACGCTTTTCGTGTGAATTTGGTGCCTACCCTCAATCGAGTAGCTGTTTTAGGGGTTGTTAATATCCCAGGACTAATGTCTGGAATGATTGTTGGTGGAGCCTCTCCCATTGAAGCTGCTGTTTATCAAGTTGTTATCTTCATGATGTTATTGTGTGCTGCTTTTATATCAAGTATTATATGTAGCCATTTTTTTACCAAGCAATTTTTCACCGCTGATGAACAGTTAAATCTAGAATTCTTCTATAAACTTAGTAATATAGGAAAAGAAAAGAAGAAGTAAAGAATGTTCTATCAAGAAGCTGGAGGAAGAGGAGGAACTAAATTGTCCCATTCTTGGGAAACTGGGTAATTCCACCAATGTTTTGGAATCATTGAATAATTCCCAAATTTTTGTAATCCTTTCTCAAAAGCTTTAATATTTTTCCGAGGTGCATTGAGATCTCGTGGAGTAGGATAGAAATAAGCGCCAAATCCACCATATTTCGTACCTAAATTCCTCACCATGTGCCACACTTCTCGTTCAACTTCTTCGGGAGTGCCTTGCGTGTAAATTGATTGAATATTCACGCATCCCCAGAACATTATCGTACCCCGATACTTTGCTAAATCGGTATATCCACTCATTCGTGGACTGTCTAATTCAATAGCATCAAGCCCCCATTTGATAAGTGGTTCAAGTAAAGGGTCGATTTTTCCGCAACAATGAAGATGGACATCTATACCTAAATCATGAGCACCCTCAATTATGGTACAATATGATTCTTCATAGAATTCCTCAAAAGTTTTAGGACTGAAGAAAGGACCTGTTTGTTCCCCCAAATCGTCGACTATCCAAATCCCATCGGGATATATTCCATACTTCTTTGCGTATTTAAGAACATCCACGTGATAATCCGCAACAGCCTTCAATGCAAGCTTTAATTTATTCGGATGTCTCCTATGGTCTATTAAATAAGTATCAAATCCACGCATGGCTGCAACCACTTGAGAAGGGCCAAAACTGTTTAATAGTAGTATAGTGTATTTTTCTTCTGTTAAGTTATTTAAAAGGATTTTTGCAGCTTCGTATCTAGTTTTATCGCTCGCATCAGGCGTATATTTCAATAGATAATCGTCAAGATTATCCCAGTTTAAAAGTGAAGGCCTACCAGGATGTCCCATGTTTTTATCGTTTCCTTGCATCCTCCAAAGACAGCCCCATTCATCGATCTCTTCATGAGGGATTTTTTTCCAGTTATTACCTTCATATTTTGGAACTTTCGCCCAATCTGGTCTATTCCAATTATCATAACCAGCCCTCAAATGGGGAAATAAACCTTCTTCTCCTTCATTCCAACCAGGGTGCCAATTCTTTGAATGAGTTATAGGAAAAGGATATACATCCCCAGAAACTAAATTAAAGGTTGGTACTTTGTCTGGACTTTGAAAATTTAAGGCTGCTTTAACTCTCTCTTTTGAATTCATAGCGATTCATTT
>Ga0315542_1001459_pt1 | contig 14726 bp, 11 predicted proteins | sample SalMarSW160120MG_FD_202541 | JGI IMG/M metagenome (GOLD analysis project Ga0315542, IMG submission 202541) | Salt marsh sediment microbial communities from the Plum Island Ecosystem LTER, Massachusetts, United States - Salt Marsh Sediment SW1601-20 ...
ACGGCGAGTATGAAATTCGCATCACTGGATTTCGTAAGGACAATGAAGGCAAGATAGTTCGCACCTCAGACAAGGGCAATAAGTTCTTCATCATCACCTTTGATATCCCTTCCGAGGAATTTTCCAAGGGACTTTCTAAAATCTTCTCTGTCCCAACTGACGACATGGAACCTAAACGAATCAACGCTATCAAGTGGGATCTGGATTGCTTCAAGCGTGCATTCAACCTGGACGAGATTAACTTCAACTCCATGATCGGTAGAACTGGCTACGCTCTTCTCAAGACCTCCCACAGTGAGCAGTACGGCGACCAGAATGAAATCTCCAAGTTTGTAACCGGAGCCTAATCCATCAATCCCTACATTTCATTTTGAAACAAAGCAACCCAACGGAGGGCTTCGGCCCTCCTTCTTTAAGGAGCACCTTATCATGAACGAGGATTACCGTCCCAGGTTTGCAGCTGAACTACGGCCCGACCAAGCTGTACGCCTAAAAGAGATCCTCCCCCACGGAATGCAGAAACATCTGGTTCAAGCCCTAGTTGACGGAGTCATAGAACTTTACAACAAAGGTGGAATGGCTGCACTTGGGGCGATAATCTCTGGCCACATAGACACTGTAACACTGGCCGAAGCCGGCAAGCGACACACTAAAAAATCCCTGGAGAAACTGTGATGGCTACAATAGAATCTCTCCATACCTCAATAACCTCCCGATCTCACGAGGAGCTGGTAACCTTAGTTACACAAATCCGTGCCACTCGTCGTACTAAACCTAAGGCTAAAATGAGGAGAAAGTCCACTCCTGCCAAGGTTCAGAGGACAAAATCTCGCCGTGCATCTCCTAAGCAACACGACATCTTCTCCATAGCCCAGGGGATGACTCAAGAACAGAAGAACAATCTAGCGGCTGCGCTGCTAAAGGATCTAATGAAATGACCAAATTCACTACAACCCACACCAATCTAAATCACGTAGCCCTTTCAGATATCGAAGTAGGAGAACGCTTTAGGAAGGAGTACAAAGACATAGATCTCCTCGCTCAGTCTATCAATAAGAATGGCCTCATCACTCCAATCGCTATAGGTCTTGCTTCCAAGATAGACTTCAAACGTGAGACTGATCGCCCTTATGTACTTCTGGCTGGTGGCCGTAGGATGAAGGCAGTAGAATTCCTCCAATGGACCAATGTTCCCTGTAGAATCTACGACCAACATCTTACTGAACTTGACTTCCGTTCTATTGAGTTGGCAGAAAACCTGGACCGTAAGGAGATGTCCTTCGCCGAGGAGATAGCTCTTAAGAAAGAAATAAACTCTCTCCAAATCTCCATCCACGGACGCAAGATCACTAAGGCTCCAGACGCACCTGGATGGTCTCAAGCAGATACTGCTCGCCTTATCAAAGAATCTCCTGCTACTCTAGCTCGTGATCTACAACTTGCAGATGCCATAGAAAAATTCCCCGAACTTAAACTCGACTCCTGCAAGACAAAGAACGAAGCCTTTAAACTTCTAAAGTCAGTAGGCAAAACCATTCACAACAATATTAAAGCTACTGAATACACTCAGTCTGTTGGCTCCTCTGATACTCTCTTCAAGAAACTCTCCTCAGCCTACATCATAGGAGACTGCCTGGAGACAATGAAGAAGATGCCATCCAACACTATCCAGTTCATCGAGATAGACCCACCCTACGCTATTGATCTCCCAACCATCAAACGAGACAATGACTGCAACGGCTACAATGAAATCTCAGTCACTGAATACTTAGGTCTGATGAAAAAAGTTTTCTCCGAATCCTATCGCATCATGAAAGAAGGTTCCTGGCTTATCTGTTGGTTCGGACCTGATCCCTGGTTTCAGCACATAGTAGATCTTCTCCGAGAATGTAAATTCACCCTTAACACTATCCCAGGAATCTGGTCCAAGCCTAATGGCCAAACTATGCAGCCAGAAATCTATCTAGCAAACTCCTATGAAACTTTCTTCTATGCACGCAAAGGTAATGCTCGAATCCAGAAACCTGGTCGACCTAACATCTTCCATTACTCCCCAGTTGCACCAGCCAAGAAATACCATCCGACTCAACGTCCTCTCACACTGATGCAAGAGATCTATTCCACCTTCTGTGCTCCAGGTACTGTTGGATACATTCCATTTCTTGGTTCAGGAGTAGGCCTCCTAGCATCTCATACCCTCCAGATGAACATGCTCGGGAATGACTTGAACTCATCCTATAAGGATGGCTATATACTTCAACTCAAGGAGATCCTCAAATGACACCTGAAAAAGACTCTGCTGGAATATTTAAACCTGGATCTATAGTTAATACTATGGAAGAGACTAAGAAAGAATGTGCTAAAAAAGTCCCATATTTTAGTCTAGGGATAACTGTAGAAGAAGTTAAGAAATCTACAACTAACTACCTCGGAAAATGTCTAGATGAAGCCAAGAACATAATCAACAGTGAGCGTCAGGATTCTTATGGAAATCCAGAAGATTCCTTTGAACTTATTGCTGAGTATTGGAATGTGTATCTAACTGGTAAGATAGATTTAACATCCAAAGATGTAGCCCACATGATAATGCTCTTCAAACTTGCCCGCTGTCAAGGTCAATCTCCATCACGTGACAACTACATCGACATAGCAGGATATGCCAGTATAGCTGCTGATCGCCTTAGCGATACATGTAAAGAGGGAGAATAAACTATGACTGATAGAGACTTCTTAATGTGTGTTCATGCTAGACTTGAGCATGTACATAATGAGGATCCATTAGTAGATTATATGTGTAGGCTTAGACAGATAATCTATGGATACCCAAAGGATATGGTAACTCCAACAACTCTAAGTTTCAATACTATGGAAGATTTGAAGAAAGTATTGGAATATGAAGATAAGGAAAATTTATGAACCCTAAACACACCTATGTCCGCCCCTTCGGCTCCACCGATGCTCCTTACATCATAGTAGGAGAGCAACCTGGAAAGACCGAAGTACTACGAGGCCGACCATTTGTGGGACCAGCTGGACAGGAACTAGATAATAACCTCCTCTCTGCCGGCATTAGCCGAGCTGATTGCTACTTCACCAACGTAATAAAAGACATCGACCGTCCACTATCCCACTATATTGAATTCCACCCTCGAAAAGGTCCTCTTCTCCATGAAGAGGGAAAGGAGTACATCCATGAACTCTCAGAAGAACTCTCTAGATGTACAGGTAAAGTTATCATTGCCCTCGGAAATGTTGCACTCTTCGCGCTCGCTGATAGAACAGGCATTACGAAATGGAGGGGATCTGTCCTTCAACCAACTCTCATTTCTGATAAACTTATGGTCCCCTCTCTTCACCCCGCCACGATTATCTTCCCCAAAAATCAGTATAAAAATAAGCGTCTCCTCATCTATGATCTCAAACGCGCCAGAGGGATTCACGAAGGAGGATGGAATCCCATACGACGAGACATCTCAATCCGTCCCTCCTTCTTTCAAGCCCTGAAGTTTCTAAAGACCTGCTATATATATGGAAAGTTAGGTAATCCAATCTCCTACGATATTGAGGTAGACATATTCAACGGGGAGATGACTTGCATCTCCTTCGCCTACTCCCATGAGAATGTCATCAGTATCCCCTTCACCTGTGAACATGGAGACTATTTCTCCATCCCACAAGAGATTGAAATACTCCTGAAGATTGCCCAGATCTTAGAAGATCCTGAGATCCCAATCCTAGGTCAAAACCTGGCATTCGATTGCCACTACATGTTGAGGAAATATGGAATCCATGCTAGCAATATTCAAGACACTATGGTTGCACAGAAGACTCTACTTCCCGACTATCCTGTTGGTCTTCATTTCATATGCTCTCTTTATACTGATCTTCCATACTATAAGGACGATGGAAAATACTGGCTTAAAGGTATTGGGAATTTTGAGTCTGGCTGGCGTTATAATGCTCTTGATTCGGTTGTTTGCTCTGATGCTCACCCTAAGCAACTAGAAGATCTCTTCAAACAGCAGAATTACTGTGCCTACGATCGAAAGTGTAAATCCATCCTTCCTTATGTCTACATCATGGAACATGGAATACGTATCAACTTAGGCTCAATGCAACAATCCTATGATGAGCTTGGAGAGGAAGTTGAATCTCTAAAACGTGAACTCCACACTATGTGTAAATTCGAACTCAACTCCAACTCTCCCAAACAGGTGGCAGAATATTTCTATCGTAATAAGAAAATAACCCCCTACAAGAATCGCAAAACTGGAGGAGAAACTACTGATGAAAAAGCCCTCAAACGAATTGCAATTAAGGGATATAAGGAAGCCTCCCTCATTCTCCAGATTCGTGGACTTACAAAAGAACGAAGTACTTTTCTCGACCCTGCTAAGGTTGACACAGATGGAAGAATGCGATGTTCCTATAATCCAGTCGGCACTAGATTCAGTAGGGCTTCTTCCTCTGAAAACATATTCGGCAGTGGTAATAATCTTCAGAACCAACCCCATAGGGTTCTTAGTCACTTCCTGGCCGACCCAGGGTATGTCTTCTATGGGATGGACTTAAGTCAAGCTGAGAATCGAATCGTCGCATATGTTGGCCGCATCTCTCAGATGATTGAAGCATTTGAATCCAAGGAAGATATCCATGGACTTACTGCCAAAATCATGGCTAACATATTCTACAATGGCCTACCTGAAGATTTCAATCCTAAGACTATGCTAGCCCCAATTGGTGATGGTAAGAAAAGTTGGCGTGATTGGGGAAAGAAAGCAAACCATGGCCTTAACTATGACCTTGGCTACAAGACCTTCGCCCTATATAATGAAATCTCAGAACGTGACGCTAAACTCATAGTCGAGATCTACCATCGTGCATACCCAGGAGTAAGAAATGGATTCCACAAATATATCCAAGACTGCGTCCGACGTAATAGAACCCTTACCAATCTTATGGGACGTAAAACTCTCTTCACCGACCGTATGGATGACTCGTTATTCAAAGATGCCTATGCCTGCATTCCACAGGGCACTGTTGGAGACGTTATTGATCAACGAGGACTCAACTTTATATACTACAATCCTAAGCCCGAATTTAAGTGGGTCGAACTTCTCATACAAGTTCATGACCAGATCGGGTTCCAAATCCCTACTCCGTATCATCCCAATACCCCTATCTGCTGGAAAACTCATGCTAGAATACTCCAGGATATTAAAAATTCTCTCGAAACACCTCTCTATACACACTATGGAGTAAAGTTCACAATTCCAGTGGACACTACAATGGGAATCACTCTTAACAAGGACGATGGTCAGGACCTAGACTTCCTAACTCCTGAGCACCTCAGTGCTGCTTATGATAAGCTAGTGTCTAAACAAATGCCTGTTGTTATTAACTGAAGGAGATTAAGTTATGAACATGGAACATGTAGTGAAGGTTAACTTTCCAACTCATTCTCTGCTATGTAAAATACTTAATAAGAGTACTATAATTAGTCCTATGGAGATTGTGGCTAGAATAGACTTAACAAAAACCAATACATTTATAGTATTTCGAGATGGTAAGACTGGACGCTTTAAGAAGAAGTCCTGCATACTAGGATAATCCCTTCATTTCAAAATGCAATGTAGCAATACAAGGTAATCTTATGCCCCGAGAACTAACAGACTGGCTTGACTCCTATCTCCAGTTCACCCATAACTCTGAACCACCAGAACTCTACCACACCTGGACAGCCATCTCAACAGTGGCAGCAGTAATGCAGAGAAAATGCTTCGTGAACTGGGGACCACTTCAATTCTTTCCTAATATGTACATAGTCCTAGTAGGTCCCGCTGGTAAGGCCAGAAAGGGAACTGCTATGAAATACGGCAAAGATCTACTCTCTCGCCTTGGTGTAAAGATGGCTGCCGAATCCATCACTCGTGAGGCACTGGTCCGAGAGATTCAAAAATCCTATGATACAATCGTAGATGACATCACCGGAGAGATGACGTTCCACTCATCCCTCACAATCTATGCACCCGAATTAGTAGTCTTCCTAGGCTACAATCAGCAAACCCTTATGATGGATCTAACTGACTGGTTCGACTGTGGGCATGGACCTGAAGGCAAATGGACTTATCGAACCAAGCATCAAGGAACAGATGAAATCACTGGAGTATGGGTCAACCTAATAGGAGCCACAACTCCAGAACTCCTCCGATCCTCCCTCAACACAGACGCAGTAGGTGGTGGCTTAACCTCTCGTATTATCTTCGTCTATGAGGATGGTAAGAGGATTTCAATTCCAGTACCCTTCCAAACTAGAGAGGAGTTAGAACTAGGAGAGAAACTCTACTACGATCTAGAACAAATCCATCTTCTCAAAGGCCAGTTCAAACCAACTCCAGACTTTATAGAGATGTGGAAAGAGTGGTATATCCGAGAGGATAATCGCAAGATCTTTGATATCCCTCATCTTGATGCCTACTGTGAACGTCGTGCAGTCCATATAATGAAACTAAGTATGATCCTAAATGCTTGTCGCACTAGTGATATGACCATAACTTCCCACGACCTCAGTCGTGCAATCTCGTTGCTAGAACGAACTGAATTAAAAATGCCTATAACCTTTACAGGTATAGGCAAATCTCCACATGCAGAAGTACTTGCGAAAATCATGAGGGATATAGGGATGAGAGGAGAGATGACTCTCTCGGAAATCCAAAGGAAGTACTACCACGATGCAGATTCTAAGGTGCTGAATATAATTGTAGAGACTCTCCTCTCAATGGGATTCATTAGTAAGAGAGAAACTGCTAATGAAATCTACCTAAAGCATAATAAACACTTAGGAGGTCTACAATGAAGAAACTAATAGACCTCCTACATATGCTTATCTGTACTGAACCTCATGAGACTGATATGCTAAGCATAACCTCCCGCAAAGATGGCTACTGTTATTACTATCTAGAGTGCGATATTAGTGGAGGTGAAGAGATGGAATCCCACATAACATGGACCGAAAACTTTGATGGCTTTAAACATGTAATGGATCTAAAGAGTGATGCGGAGGCTGAGAAATTCCTCAGAGAAACTATTCAGATTTCTCAAAGTGTTCGCTCAATCTCTGCATCGAGTAAGGAGAGACTTGCATTCATCAAGAGACTTCTCCCCTAATGAAATGCCCCCAAGGAGGAGCCCATCCCACTAAAGGAACTCCTCCTATTCTTATCCTTAATATAAACCCCCATTATTACTTCATAAGGATTCCCACCTCTCCACTCTGCTCTAACACTCTTCACTATTTGATTAGTAGCTGGAATACCCATAGTATATCCAATCGCCCTAATGAGAATCAACAGGTTATGCTCCTTCTGTTTCCTAGTCATCTTATCCCACTCCAATCCTTGTGAGAAACTCTTTGCAGCCTCAGGAATCAGGTTAGCCCACTCTCCAACAACTCCACCCAATGAAGATCCATACTTAGCACTACCACCAATAATAGGAACCTTTTCCAGAAACTCTCCCGCTGCACTAGCCAATGCAGTAAGATTATTCTTATGATTCTTCTTAGCATTCATCCATGCTCCGATGGGATCAGGCATTACATTATCCTGACCAATGGCCTTATACATATTCCCTATAATAGCCATCCCTGCAGTATACCTTAGGAACCTAACCATTTGCTGAGTCTTAGTAATGTCAGGATTCTTAAACCCCAACACATCCTGGACTATATAGTTAAAATCCGCAATACCGAAGGTCTGAAGAAGTGTCAGCCACTTTGTAGCCACACTAGCTTGAAGAGGGCTTACCGCTCCAACAACTCCATGTCCCTGTGTCCTCTCCACCATATCATCTGCATAGTTAATTGCATCCTTCTCACCATATTTCAACTTATCCAACGCATAAGAATATCCAGCATTCCAACTGGCCTCTGCCATAAGTCCATCAAAGAACTTCATTCCCGCTAGCCCTTTCTCTCCGAGCCAGGCCTTAGAACCAGTGATCATTCCCTGAGACACGAGATCTGCAAAATCCTTTCCTATGATTTCAGGCTCTCTTACATTAAGAAGTCTAGACTTAACCCAAGGTTCAGCTTCCCTTCCTAACCTAGGTCTATCAATCATCATCTTTCCAACTCCACCTAAGGTCTTCAGGAATCCTACATTAGTAATAGTTCCAATCAGAGAAGAAGGTTGCACTACCATAGTCCTCATAGACCATGCTATAGTAGCCAGAGTTATATTCTTCGTCCCCTTAATCATAGCACTTCGGATGAATGGATTCTTGATACTCATTACAGAGGATATATGGTCCACTCCCATAATTTCATCTGACCAATCCCTCAAGAGTTGTGCTAACGCTGGATTATGATCCACTAACTTCGTCCTACCCTTAACATCCTCCATAGGAAGCTTAGCATCTGCAAGAGCCTTCGCCAGTGCTGCTACTGGTCCCACATAGATTTCATTAAGATTATACTTAGAAAAATTCTCCATTGCCTTAAATACATCCAACTCAATAGGAATAGCCGACTTAACTCTCATTTTAGCATGTGGGTTAAACATGCCATTATAATTCTTAGAGATCTCACTAATCCTATATACATCACTAGACACCAACCCATCCTTCAAACCCAACTCCCTAAGCACATTCATCTGCCTAGCCAGTGGAAGGTAATTCTCATTCCCATTCTCATCTAACAACTTAGGAATAGCCCTTTGTCCAGTATGAGTCCTGACATAATTAACTCTCTCCAAAATATCCTTAGTAAAGTCTTGCAACTCCTTCTTAATCTCATGCATCTTAGGAGTCATCTCAGGAATCTCAGTAATTCCCATAGTAGCATATGCCTCCTTAACTCCCTTCATATCAGCATATGCAGCTATAGCAAAATTCTCCCTTTCCTGTGGAGTGAGTGACTTCTTCAATTCCTCAAACCTACTCAACCTACTCTCCAATTCCCTAGTCATATTACTCTTCAACTCTCGATGATCTCTATAGATATCCATCATCTTGAATCTCCTGAAAGCATTGATCCTAGTCTCAGTAGCCTTCATGAAACGCTCACCAAAGTTGTCCGTAATCCTAACCTTCTCTCTTCCAGTATTAGGATCAATCACCACATGCTGTGATCCCCAGATATTATCCCTAGGAGCATACATCACTTCTCTAGATTGAGTTTCAGTAATAGGAATTCCAACTCTAGTAATCTTTCCACTCTTAGTCTTATAAACCTTCTGACTAACAACTCTCTCCTCAGGATCTACTATCTTACTAAGTGTAGGTTCCTTATCATGAAGTTCCTTTCTGATTCCAGGAATCTGCATCATAAACCCTTTGAATTGCTTTATAGTTTCTGGATCAAGACCTATTGAATTAAGATATTCATCAATGGTCATTCCCATCTTCTTAGCAATACTCTCTATATTCTTCACCTTATCCAAAGATATTCGGATGGGAGTAGTGTCTACAGATCCACGTTCATTATTAAGGATAGATTTAAATACTCCTCCACCTCTCACCTCCTTACTACTAGGAGCATCTATAATCCCTTCAGTAACTTCACAGAGTCTGGTGAATGCATTACTTGCTCTCAAAGGAATTCCTAGAAGTCTTCTAATAGCTCCAGTGAATTTAGAGAAAGCATTAACCCTTCCAACTGGAACACTCTTCAGTACATCTTGAAATTCCTTATTACTCAACCCATAAGCTACAAACTCCTGCTCCTTAGTGAGCATAGCATCTGCACTCTCTGGACTAAATTTCTCCCTTACCTTATCCTTAACTAATTCAGAAAGGTTCCTAATCTCCTTCACTCCATCTGCAAGTTTACTCTCAACTCCATTCTGAATATCCCTAATACCTTCTCTGATCTTATTAGCAGTAACAGCATGAATACTCTCATGAAGTGCAGTTCTCTCACCTGACGTACTACCCATCAGATTCTGCTTCAGGTATATAGTATCCTCACTATTCCTATACAATCCATTAGCTTCATGTAAAGATCTAGGAATCTCATTCAATGGAGTATCATTTCCCACTACCCTCAACTTAGTATCACCCATTGCCTCAGCAACTTTCTCTGCAATGATACGAGTAAGTGGATTAGATGAATCACTAGCCAAAGACCATGCTAATTCCTTCCCACTTTTAATATTTCCCAGTGCATTGATAGTAGTACTATCCCCAGTACTTTGATCCATAAACTCATCCAACAAATCCTTAGCAGTTCCACTGCCTAACTCATAACTAGGACCTTCATCACTAAGACTCTCTATATCCACTGAGTCATCAAACTCAACTCCATTCTCCCAATTATAAGAATCCATAGTATCCAACTCAGGCTCAGGATACCATCTTCCACTCATAGGATCTTGGATGATCTCTCCCTTCTTCCCCACCGCAGCTGCATACTGCCTAGCTTCTTCCTCAGTAGGAAAGGTTGCAAAGTTATCATCAATCAAAGCTACGTCAGCAGGTTTGATAGGAGTCTTATTCGTCTCAGGCTTATTAAGAAGACTCTCATCAAATACTGCATATTCTCTAAGACCATTAGGAAACTCTTTGCTAGGTTTTTCTAATACCTCTACAGCTCCTTTTATACCATTCTTTACAAATAGCTCTCTGGCCTTATTAGCTCCAACCTTACGTACTATTGCACCAATCCATCCCCTACCTTCTTTAGTAGTGCTATAAGGAGATTTAATATCTAATCCTAAATCATCAGCTATTTTCTTAACCCTATCATTTAATCCAGGAGTCCCATTAATAGGATCATAAAAATCCTTTGGATTAACTTTAATAGTTATCTTATTAGATCCCCTACCTGCATTTCCATATATATTATCAGATACCTTAGAGTCATCTAAGAAATAAAATCCTGGACCTAATATAGAATTATTCTCGCCTGTACCTCTATATTCAAAATTAAAATTTTCTCCAGGTTTAACATGTCCATAGTGATATAATTCGGTTGCTTCGTTCAATTTTGTAACGAAGGAATCCCGATAATCTGCAAATGACTTTGCTAGAGCAGCATAGTCTTGAGGAGTCTTACTCTCCACTGGAGTATTCTGTGCAGCAACTAATTCTTCCCTACTCTTCTTCAACACTTCATCTGGACTCAATCTCCCACTCTGCATATCCTTCATCAGAGCTACATCTTCTGGAGTAATTCCACTATCTGGTTCGTAAGGATTTAAGTTATTAAAATCTCCTATACTAACATCACCTTCATTAGGAGGAGTCTCCATAGGAAGTTCAGGCTGATGACTGGGCATATCATACTTATCCCAACTCCTGTAATACTTATCTCCAACCTGCACCACTTGAAAACCTGACTCACCAGTTCCTGCCTCTGCTAGTGCTTGACTCTTAGGAATCTCACTTCCCACTTCCCTACTCTGCTGAAGTTCTTCCAGTGAATTGAATTGAGGAATCTGAGCCTCTTCATACTTCCCAACTCTGTACCTATCTCCAATCTTTACTACTTCAAACTCAGGGCCCTTCCTATCAGCAACCTTCTGCGCTGAATCTATTGAAGTGAATTGTCTCTTATCTTTAAATATATACCCCTGGTCTTTAGCTAGAGAGGTTGAATCAAACTCAGGAGTCTCTTTATAATTATGTACACTAGGAGTTAAATCTCCTGGAACTGCATACTCTCCAGTACTAAGTTCAAAATTCCTAGCTTGATCTTTAGGTACATCTATATAATGTATATTAGCATCCTTACCATAAACAGATCTAAAATAATCTGCATATTCTAGATCTGGAATATATCTTAAAGTACCTTTAGGAGCATTATCAAAATTAGGCAATGCATCAGGTTTAAAAGTAGTACTAAAGTTTTCAGTAGGGCTTTCTGCTCTAAATAATCTAACATATCCTTCAGGAACAGTAGGTAAAGATTTCTGCATAGCTTCTACATCAGAAACTTTATATCCCATACCATCTGATTTAGTTATCCTAGGCACATCTCCAGACTTTATATTTTGAGGGGTAGCATCTGGTACAGCAGGTTCAACCTTACTTACAGAGGTTTCCTTAGGGATAACTTGATCTCCAATTTTATAGTGCCCAGGAGGTGGAGGTTCTGGATTTATATTAGGAAGAAGTTCTTCAGTAGGAGTATATCCCACTCCTTCATAATGATCCTTAGGAGTAGGAACATCTTCAACTTTCTTCTGCGCTTCATCAATGGCTTTAGATACAGTATCTACTATATCAAAATTAGGCTTCACCCCCGGAGCCTGCTCCTGCACCTGCTCTGCAACCTTAGTTGCAGCTTCCTTCACCTGCGCAGTTTCCTGTGGAGTTAACTTCTCCCCTGCTGCAATCTTCTCCTTCAACATAGGAAGTCCTAACACCACTGTGTTAGCTATGAAGTTAGCAGCTTTAGCATCCTGTGCATTCCCACCAGCCAACTCTACACTCTTATTAACTGTATCAGCTAAGGTTCCAAACACTACTTCAAATGGTCTAAGGATCATCTTTCCAGTAGATGTTTTAGGCTTATAACTCATAAACTCATTAACTTTCTGAGCTACATCCTGACCATGAGCCAATCCCTCAACTGGATGAATCGGATTAGTTAACGCTGCACCTACACCACCAGCTTGACCACCAAAGAATCCTATTGCTCCAGTTGTTAGAGCGTAAGCAGCCTCAAGTACTCCATACAATGCATCTGATGTAGCACCAAGAACTTTATTTTCAGGTTTAGGAATTCCTAGAGGAAGACTGCTAGAAGAGGTATCTTGAGATTTATTAAGATTCTCTAAGAACGAAGGAATAAGAACTTTAGAAGCCCAAAGTTTACCTTGAGGTTTATGGAAGGGATAGAGAATAGAATCTAGAATAGATCCTTTGGAATTATTATCCACTCCACCATCCCCTGTAAAGGGAGTGTGACTAGCACTAAGTTCAGGGACACTAGAGCCAATACCAGAGTTATTGAAATCCGCTATAGAGATTCCACTATCTCCAGTATTGGCATTGGCACTAGTTGGTCCTAAGTTAAGATTTTTTTTTATTCCTTGTAGATACTTATTAACCTTAGCAATATAGTTCTGTGTCTCAGGCGGATAAGGGCCACCCTTTGCAACATTACCTGGACCCCAATTGTATGCTGCAAGAGCCTTATTAACATCTCCATTATGACTCTTGATAAGCTGTGATAGGTACTTAGCCCCGCCTTCAACATTCTGCTGAGGATTATAAGGATCTTGCACTCCTAACCACTTCGCTGTAGCAGGCATAAGTTGCATTAATCCCTGCGCTCCAACTGGTGAAGTGGCCTTAGGATTTCCACTACTCTCAGCCTGAATAACTCCATGTAGTAAGTTAGGATCAACTCCATACTGTTTAGCAGCATTATCTACAATAGAGTTAAGATCAAATCCAGGCCCATCTGTACTACCAGCCCCATGTGAAGGAACCATCATTTCATTAGGATCTTTATACTCAGAGTTGAAATCCTCAATACCTATTACCATAACTATCTCCCTGCAAAGAATGCTTGAAGAACTACTGTGACTGGAACACCCTTCCTCTGTGCATATCCCCTAATCTGGTCCATAGTAAATCTCTGGCCAGTCTTAGGATTAATAGGAAGTTGTGGATTAATTATATTATCTGGCAACTTGGCAATATCATCCAGACTTACCTTAGTGAGAGTTGGAGTAGTCTTACCCCACCAAGACTTCTTAGGAATCATAAGATACTTAGCATTAGGATTCTCCCTATTATAAATATCTATGTACCCACTAATACTGGCTGGGTTAGTAAGATCTATATCATTCTTATTAGGATCTACTCCAGTAGCAATCATGTTGTCTATCTTAGCCAGATTAAAGTTCCTAGCTTCAATCTGTCCAGGAGTCAACTCAGTAGGAGTCTTAGTTGCTAATTTCCACCCAGCTGGAATAGGTTTACTAGTATCCAACTGATGAAGATTTCCTACTGGATCTACATAGGTATTGAACCTATCTTCAGACGGTTTCCCAGTTCCAAGATCCTCAGTCTTAATAATCTTTCCCTGAGCATTATATACATCTCTGTAGGACTTCCCATCTTTCCAATATGGAGATGAATACTTAACACTACTCTCAGCATTAGCCTCCTTCTGCGCAGCTCTCCTCTCCTGAAGAATCTTCAAAGTATTTTCAAACTGTCTTTGCAGATCCACAGCCTTAGCTTTAGTAATATTCTCACTTCTATTATTCAACATATTACTATAACTCAACTGAAATCTGGCCAGGTTAGCTACATCCTCTGGACTCATTCCTCTTAAATCAATATGAGTAGGCCCTCCTCCAGAACCTGCTACTGAAGAAGGGCCTTCCAAAAAGACTGTCCACTATCTCCTTGAGTACTAGCTGCACCCAGTCCAGATGAACCTAATCCAGCAGAAGTAAGTCCATTAGAATTATTCTGCACTCCTCCACCACTTCCACCACTTCCACCACTCTTTGCTGACTGTGACTCAGGAGGAGTACTAGTCCCATACGAATTAAGATTGGCATCACTAGGAGTCTGAATAGTAGTAGTCGTTCCATCTGCAGTTTGCTTCGTGGTGATAGAATCAGGTCCTGCCTGGCCTTTAGGAGTAGGATTAAGATTATTAATTGCTCCACTATAAGCATTCTGATTCTGAATGTTCCTAGTCATATTAGCAACTGAATTACCTATAGCTGATGCAGCTGCTCCAGGTCCCCTTGTTTTAGAAC
>Ga0315542_1001460_pt1 | contig 14724 bp, 11 predicted proteins | sample SalMarSW160120MG_FD_202541 | JGI IMG/M metagenome (GOLD analysis project Ga0315542, IMG submission 202541) | Salt marsh sediment microbial communities from the Plum Island Ecosystem LTER, Massachusetts, United States - Salt Marsh Sediment SW1601-20 ...
GGCTATCCCGATGACCTGGGCCTTCGAGTTCAAGAGAGGACCACCGCTGTTTCCCATGTTGATCGCAGCATCGGTTTGTATGAATTTGGCCTGAATCGCACCGTCGTAATAGCGCTCGAAGCTGCGAAACCCGCTGATGTGCCCTACTGAGAAAGAATCTTCCAGACCATATGGACTGCCTATGGCATAAACCGATTGCCCAACCACAAGCCGGTCTGAATCTCCCAGTTCGGCGTGCTTCAGCTCGGGTGCAGGCGCCATGAGCTTTAAAAGAGCTATGTCCGCACCCGTCTCGCTGAAAAGAAGCTCTGCCGGCCGCATCTTTCCGTCTTGCGTTTTTACGACGATCTCATCAGCGCCTCTGACCACATGAGCCGCTGTAAGCACGTGGCACTCTTCTGAAATCAGGACGCCGCTGCCAATACCTCCTTTTTTTGCAGCTCCTCCCTCCTGAATCACTTCCCGAGAGGTAAAGATTGTCACTACTGCCGGCACGACCGCTTTATAGACCTTTGCCGATTGGAGCTCAGCCCCGGAAAGATAATCAGGCATGGCCCCTGCGCTTGCCTGCTCACTTGCATGCACCTGGTGGGAGCATGTGCATGACCAGAGCATAAACAAAATACCCGCGAGAAAAACACCCGCCATTCTTGGCAGTGCCGCCTTTATCACCTGGTGGCGTCCATTGGTCGAATAAAAAAGCAGGGTTTTATATTGGAATCGCTCTGTGTCTGATTGGGCCTTCTGTCTCATGAATTTCCTCTTTCCATAGAGTATCACACTCTGAAAACAGCAAAAGGGGGAAAGTGATTATAGGTCCGCCAGGTCCGGGTCGGACCAGGCGAGTCTGTTGATATTCGGAGAGTATCATCCCAAAACTGAATATTTTCAAGCCCTGTACCGTCATTTTCATGCGCCGAGACGCACTTCTGCGGTCAGGAAAATATAAGTGTAATTTGTGAAGAACGTCCCCCTTTTGTCCCCCTTTTTCCGTTGTCATATGCGAATTTCGTGACGCCGGTACTGGCGATAACCCAGCTCGATACCGAACGAGAAGAGCAGCATCCCGGCCAGAATCCAGAGGTGCGTGGGAGCGGTCGCGGCGGTCTGCCAGATGAGTGCACCCAGGGCAATGGCACAGGCCGCCACCCCTGCCGCGGAGATCCATTTCCGGCTGTTGGTGGTGCCGGCCAGCTTCACGTTCGCGGCATTGACCGTCCCAAAGATGATCAGGAAGCCGGCACTCCCCATCATGGAAATGCTGGAAAGGTCGCCGAGGTTCGCCAGCAGCAGGGAGAGCACGGTGGTGATGATCAGCCCTTCGACCGGTTTGTTCCAGACGCGGTTTTCGAGAAACTCCGGCAGTTCCCCTTCCTTGGCAATGGTATAACTGAGGCGCGCCGATCCATACAGCGTGGCATTGATGGCTGAGAAAGTTGATAATACCGCGGCAATGGCTATCATCACGAAGCCCGTATGTCCCAGGAAAGGACGCGCCGCGGCCGCCAGGGCGTAGTCTTTGGCTCCCACGATCTCGTCTACCGGCAGCGAACCCACCGATACCACGGCGACCAGAATGTACAGCAGGATCACAAAAACGATCGAAATGTAAAAGGCGCGAGGCAGGGTCTTCTTCGGGTCGCGGGCGTCTTGAGCGGTGTTGGCGATCAGTTCAAAGCCCTCGTATGCCAGGAAGATAATCATGCCGCCGGCAATCAGATGGAAGGGCGGGGCCCAGTGTACCGGGGCGAGCCGGCCGGCATCGATGCCGGCAAAACCCACGGCCGCAAAAAAGAGGAGGATCGCCAGCTTGATAGCCACAATATAGGTTTCCGCTTTGCCCACCAGGTTGGCGCTGAACAGGTTCAGGGCGGCCGGGATCAAAATGCCGGCACTGATCAGGAGGTGTTTCACCAGGACGCCTTTACCGAAGAAGGTGGCCCCGTAACTCCCGAAGGCGTACGCATACAGGGCCAGCATCACGATGTAGCTGATCCACAGCAGGCTGTTGATGCCGCCGGTAAACAGGTCGACTCCGAAGGCCTGATCCAGAAATTTTACGGTCCCGCCCTGGCTGGGCACATGCACCGACAGTCGGGCGTAAGAGTAGCCCGTGAGCATGGCCACTATCCCCGCGATCAGGAAAGCCGCCGGAGTCCCGCCGCCTGCGAGCTGCACCGCCAGGCCCAGTACCGCAAAGATGCCGCCGCCTACCATGCCTCCGATCCCGATCGCTACGATGGCCCAGAGGCCCATTTTCCCTTCGCTTTGTTCAGCCATTATATCTCCGATTTATCCCTAACAGTACCGCACCGCCATATGGTGCGTAAAGTCAGTTGTTGACACCATGCAATCCAATCTCTATACTTTTCCCCAGGGGTACCATTCCCGATTGACGATTCTTTTCAGCGTATCCAGACCGGTCGATAGTGGTGAGTTACGCCTGTGAGCAGAGAATTCTGGACGATAACCGAAGTTCTTGAGTACTTCCAAATCACTGAGGGTTTCCTCTGTGAATTGGAGGAGGAGGAAATCGTTTGTTCTTTCTGTCGCGAGAACTCCCCGACCAAGCTGTTTGCCTCCGAGGACCTCGAAAGACTCAGGCTTGCCAAAATTCTTGTTGAGGAAATGGGCGTCAATCTGGCAGGCGTTGAGGTGATTCTCCGGATGAGGCAGAGTATGATTGAAATGAGAATGCAGTTCGACGATATTTTCCAGGATCTGGCCGAACAGATTCAGGAAAAACTGGAATCCTTCAAAACCTGATATCCTTCCGCAGGTCCCCTTCATAGAGTCTGTCCATTTTCTTCACGGCCGCCAGGATCTCGCCGTCATCCGTCTTGGGGACCTTGACAACCAGTTTGACCATGAGGTCTCCCTTCTTTTTCGTTTTGAGGTTTACGGCGCCTTTCCCTTTCAGCCGCAGGACCTGCCCGCTCTGGCTTTTCGGCGGCACCTTGAGATTGATGTCGCCGTCAATGGACGGGATGGTGATGGTTCCGCCGGTCATGGCTTCTCGAACAGTGACCGGTACCTCCATATGGAGATCGTCGCCCTTCCGTTCCAAAAGGGGATGCGGCTTGATATGGGTCACAAGATAGAGATCGCCGGGCGGGCCGCCGTTCAGGCCGGGTTCCCCCTTGCCCGCAATACGGACTTTGGAACCTTCTTTCACCCCTGGGGGAATGGTGACGTTGATCCTCTTCGTGCCGAGGACCTGTCCGCTTCCGTGACACCGCGTGCAGGCTTTTCCAACGCTCCCGTGCCCTTTGCATTGAGGGCAGGCCTTGGTGAACTGGACGGGTCCCTGGGCAACATTAATGCGTCCCGAACCGCCGCAGGCAGGACAGGTGGTCATTTTGGCATTGGGACTCATCCCCGACCCCTTGCATTGGGGACATGGTTCGGGTCTCTGCATGGAAAGCGCGGTTTGAAATCCCCTCAGCGCCGAAATCAGATCGATAGATATGTCGTGCTCCAGGTCCCTTCCTTTCAGGGTCGCGGTTCTTCCGGTCCCGCCTTCAAAGCGGAAGAGGTCCCCGAAGACGTCCTCGTAGCTGTGATACCTCCCGAATTCAGGCCCCGTACCGCCGGGGGCTTCTTGTTGGTACCTCTCCCACTGCCGGTATTCCCTGGCCTGGTCGGCATCAAAACCTGCGCGAAGACCTTCTTCCCCGAACTCGTCGTAGAGTGCTCTTTTATCCTTTTTGCTGAGGCATTCATAGGCGTGGGATATCTCTTTGAACTTTCGCTCGGCTTCTTTATTGCCCGGATTGATGTCCGGGTGCCATTTCCGCGCGAGCTTGCGGTACGCCTTCTTGATTGCCTCATCGGACGCATCTTTTGATACGCCCAGAATTTCGTAGAAGCTTTTTGCCATGGACTCTCAGTCACCTCTTTTCATGACGATCAATGCCGGTTAATTCATGTCGTCCATGAACCACAAAATCCGAACCATAACGTATGATATCCAGCATATAAAATTCCGGACTCCTTTCCAAGGGAAAAGCCTTGCAAGGGCTTTTTTTCAATAATCAGCGTCCCCATCGGGGGGATGGAAACCCCGTGCCTTCAGACGAAGAAAGTCTTGCGCTGTCGCGAAGCGACTTGTCATTCCGTCCCGGATCGGGGTCCGGCATGACGACCGAATCAGTCCTTCCCGGTCCGGGGTGCGGTGACCTGCGTCAGGGAGTAAAAAGTACGACGAGACAGCGTGTCGTTTCAGACGACATGCTTTTCAGCTTATGGGGAGTATCGGAGTTGAAATGGATTGACTCTCCGGCCTTCAGACGGTGATCCTTGTTCCCGAGGCTCAGTTTCAGTTCTCCCTCCATAACAAAGATAAACTCCTCGCCTTCATGTTTATAGGCGACGGGCTTATGGATTTTTCTGGCCTCTATGGTAACCATGAAAGCCCGGAGGTGGCGGCTTTCCACGCCGGGACTCAGGGTCTGGTAGGAATAATCCCGGGTCCGCTTCATGAAGGCCTGCTCCCTTAAGCTCCGGATCAATGCCTTTTCCTCCCTCCGGAGAAACGTTTCAGGGTCGATCTTCAAGGCCTTTGCGAATCTCAACAGGAAGGCAACCGGGGGAGTAACCGATCCTGCTTCGACTTTTTCCATAAAGTCGGGGGATTGTCCGGTTGCTTCGGATAACGCTTCGATTGTCCAGTTATGGCTCTCGCGAAGCTCCCGCACCTTTGCTCCGAAGTCTTTTGCGGTGTCAAGATGGTCCTTGGCGGAATACAGATCATCGGTGAGTTTTCGCATTGTTGCCTGCCTGACCCTGGTTATCAGATGGGGGAGAAGGACTTTGGCGTCGGCTACGATTCCAATATCTGCGATCTGAAAGATGGGTGCGGAGCTGTCGCGGTTGACGGCCACAATCGTTTTGGCTTCCATGACTCCGGCCGCATACTGGACTGCCCCGGACGTTCCAATGGAAAAAAGGAGTTTCGGCCTGACGGATTTTCCGGTCTGTCCGATGAGTCTTTCTTCCTCGATCCAATGTTCGAGCACGGGAGGACGGGTCGCCCCAAGTTCAGCTCCCATGGCGGTAGCGAGTTCACGCACCAGGGCGAAGTTTTCGATGGTGCCCATTCCTGCTCCACCCACCACAACGGTTTGGGCGTTCTCCAGGCGTTGAGCCTCCATGTCTCCGGGAGAACTGGAGAGCAGTCTGAGACCTTTGTATGTATCCGGAACGTCCACACTGAACCGCTCGATCAGGCCGGGGCGGCCGTTCACCCTGACTGCCCTGCCGGCATGCGGCTGCATGGTGAGGAACCCCGTGCGCGGCGCGCCCAGGAAGGTGATTCGACCCATGAAATCACCGCTCCATGCCGGACAGTCTGCTACTACGTTCCCTTTTTCGATAGAGACATCCGCACATTCGGAAATGAGGCCGGAGTTGATGATCCGGGCCGATCTGGCAGCAGTTTCCCTGCCGAAATCGGTAAGGGTAAAAATGACCAGCATGGGGTTATGTTCGGCAACAAAAGGAGCGAGGGCGTTCGCAAAAAAATCCGGCCTGGGGACGGCGAGGAGTTGATTGTCAAGGATAAGAACACGGTCTGCACCGTATTTGGTACATTCGGCCCCGGCCTCACCCACGGGAATCAACTCGGGACTTTCTCCCGGGTCTCCACCAACTGGCTGAGAACCGGATGATCCCAGGAGGACCGCAACTGTCTCGCCTGCTGTTGAGCCGGCCAGTTCCCTCGTCTTAGCCAGCACGTTCAGAGAAAAACCGAAGAACTTTCTGTTCCTGAGATCCATGTGGACCCAGAGTTCTTTTTTTACGTCTGTTGACATAGCGGTTTTATTCAGTTGCCTCAACGCTCTCTCATAAAAGGCCTGATGAAAGCAAACGGCTCAACAACTCCTCAATCTGTTCTTCATTTGACCCGCTCAGAAATTGACATGTTTTCGTTCTTTTCACTTTTGACAATGAGATAACAGCAGTCGCGGAACCAGCTTCCCCCACACGCTCCGGAGACAGGCCCAGATCTTTGAGACTCCATGTCATGAGTTCCTTTTCTTCAAAAGCAGGCCCCATTTCCAGCAGCCCTATGTCTCTCGGCCTCACTGATCCGGGCCGGACAGTGAGAACAGCGGGGAAGGGCAGTTCGTAGGTCTCCCTGAAGTCGTCAATCCTGCGCTCGACCCGGAGGCTGTTTCCGAGGGGCTCAACGGCGTAGACGCCTGTGACGAGGGGAAGGTCGAGAAGGACCGCGGCCTGGGGCCCCACGTGCCCCGTGTCGCTGTCGGAAGATCTTGTGCCGAACAGGACGAGATCGAAAGGAGACAGGTGCTGGATGGCCGTTCCCAGCGCGGTGGACGTCGCAAGCGTATCAGATCCTGCCAGTGCGGGATCACAGAGCAGTATACCCGCGTCGGCGCCCATGGCCATGGCCTCGTTGAGTACAAAGGCGGACGGCTCGGGTCCCATGGCAAAAACGGTAACAGTTCCGCCCCGCTTTTCCTTCATCTGCAGGGCAATTTCCAGCGCCGGGCGGTCAAAAGGATTGAGTCCGTATGACTCCGCTGACCGTACTTTGGCACCGGAGCCCGATAAGACGACAGGCTTGACGCATACGATTGTTTTGTTGGGTCCCATGGCCGTGTTCTTCACCCGCCCAGAATCTCCTTTGAAATGACCACCCGATGAATCTCCGACGTTCCTTCATAGATCCTGGTCACCCTGGCGTCCCGGTAATACCGCTCAACAGGATAGAGCCTTGAGTAGCCGTAGCCGCCGTGGACCTGGACAGCCATGTCGGTGACCTTCGTTGACGTTTCCGACGCAAAAAGTTTGGCCATGGCGGATGCCTGGGAGAAGGGCTTGCCTTTGTCCCTCAATGTGGCTGACCGGTAAACCATGAGGCGGGCTGCTTCCACCTGCGTCGCCATATCCGCTATCATCGCGGCGATGGCCTGGTGCCGTGCAATGGGTACGCCGAACTGCCGCCGCTGGCGCGAGTATTTGACGGCCTCTTCAAGCGCTGCCTGGGCAATGCCCACGGCCTGGGCCGCGATGCCGGTCCTCCCGATATCAAGGGCCGCCAGCCCGATTTTGAGCCCCATTCCTTCCTCGCCGATCAGGTTTTCCATGGGTACAGCGCAGTCGTAAAGTCTGATGGAAGTGACCGGATTGGCACGCATGCCGCAGAGGTCCTCAAGGTCTCCGACCACGAACCCGGGGGTTCCCCTCTCCGCCACCACGACGCTGATCCCCTTTGCACCTGCTTCCGGGTCTGTCCGGGCAAATATCAGGCAGATATCGGCAACGCCGCCGTTGGTTACAAATACCTTGTTGGCATTGATGACATAATGGTCCTCCCGGCGGATGGCCGTGGCCTCGATGCCCGCAGCGTCAGAACCTGCGTTGGGTTCGGTGAGGCAAAAGGCACCTATTTTTTCGCCCCGAGCAAGGGGAGGGATCCATTTTTGTTTTTGTTGGTCGTTCCCAAAGGCCAGGATGGGAAAGACAGCCACGCTGTTGTGAACGGTGACACACAATCCCAGGCTTGCGCAGGCCCTGGATATTTCTTCTATGACAATGACGTAGCTCATTGAATCCAGGCCCGCTCCGCCCAGTTCCCTGGGGACCTGGATACCGAAATAACCCAGCTTCCCCATCTTTTCCACTACCTCCCAGGGAAACGACGCTTCACGGTCAATTTCTCCGGCAATGGGACGGACTTCTTCGTCACAGAATGAGCGAACGGCCCGGCGAACAGCTCGATTTTTTTCTGTCAGGAAAGTGTCCATGGTATTCGTCGCTATCGGCCTATGCTTCCAGATCTCTTTTCAAAGGTAGGCACCGAATATCGGGACAGCAGCGTGCCTGCGGGGTTTCTGTTCACGCGAATCTCAGCAGGTTCTCCACCGGGTCCCTGTCGCTCCTGAAGAGACTCGCCGGGGCATCCGGATGCGGTGTCCCTGTTGCGATGCCGATGACGACCTTCTTATCCTCCGGAATATCCAAAACGTCTTTAACTATGTCCGGAAAGTGCATGGATGCAGCAAGGTAGATGGTCCCCAGGCCCTCTTGACAGGCCAGATAGCAGAATGTGGTCCCGATGGAGCCGATGTCCAGGCAGGCATAGGGTTCGTTCAGCCGGCCGTCGATGACAAAGTAGACGACGGTCGGTGCGCCGAAGAACATGTACATGTTCAGATAATGCCGCGTACGGGCCTCTCGGTCTCCCCGCTGAATACCCATGCTTGTAAACAGGGCCTTGCCGAGCGACACATACCGGGTTTTGTGAATCTCGGGGAATTGCACCGGCATCACGATGTCAGGTCTGGGATTGGTCCCTTTTTCCCCCTCCGCTTCGAGCGCACGCGCCAGCTTTCCGCATTTCTCCCCGTCCGCCACCACGATCTCCCAGGGCTGGGTGTTGCCCCACGACGGCGCCCAACGCGCCGTCTCCACAATCTTCTGGATTTTTTCCCGCGGCACGGGATCAGGCAGAAATGCTCGAATACTCCGTCTTCTTTCAATTGCCTCGTTTAATTCCATAACCCATTCCTTTCCGGTGAATTCCTGAAGTCACCTGACATTTTCCTGCCCGAACGATTCTTGGATTGCCCGGCCAGATACGATCGACCTCCCTCCTCTCAGGTGAAACACTCTGAGCGGCCCGGAGAACGATGACGCTGGATGAGATGATAGTCGCTTTTTTTGAGGTCGGAGTATAGGCGATTTGACCTTCCGGCTCAAGAGAAATCCGGCAGCAGCATATGGTGGCCGGGCCAAGCCAGGTGGATCCAATCTCCCGCATGGTGTCATGTTTTCGTTGTTTGATGTCGCATGACGATATTGCAAAACTGGCAATCAGTCTGACTGGTATCCAGGTCTGTCATGCTTGTTTCCCATGAGGTAAATAAAACAGGTGTACCCCCTTCTTCACTGTTCCCCGAATTCCCGCAGCATCTGTCATTCCGGGGTTGACCCGGAATCCAGTATTCCATAGCCCCTCATTCCGGTCTCGACCCGAATTCCCGCAGCCTTCCATACTACTTGAAAAAATCACTGATTTCGGTATAGTTTATTCGGCCCTGATCCAAACCCCGAGGGCAAGTGTTTTTGATCAATATTTCTCGGTACCCGGTTGAGGAGAGTCATTTGGGATCATTCTATGGTCTCCGGTGATCAGGCCCAGGCCGGCCTCGAATAGACGGACGAATTCGGCCAGGTGAATATAATGTTAACTGAAAGCGATGAACGGGGATGAAATGAAGAAAATATTTCAAGTGGTATTGATTGGGCTTATCGTAATTATTGCGGGTGTTATTGGCGTTACTACCTATCAGTTTAACACGTATAAACATAAAATCGTTATTATAAAAGTAAAGCAGAATAATTTACAATATTTTCAGGAATCCGAATAGACTGGGGAGATGAAGCCGATTTTTACACGGTTACAGGAGATTTTACTTCATATGTCGGATAGATTATACGGGAAAAATACTGTCTGGACATGACGTTTGAATTCGGGAAGATGGACAGCCAGAGGACCATGGGCACTATCAAATCCATTCATAATGTTATTCTGGAAAACCAGGGCGTACACTTTGGGTATAAATCAAAAGAAGACGAAGAAAGTATCAAGCACAGATTCCTGGAGGGATATTATCCTTCCAGCAGACCGTGGCGGTCAAAAGCCATCATGGATGCAAGAAAGACACTGTTGCAGGCGGTAAAAAAATATCAGGAAACTGTGGGTTGAACCCATTCACATGCGAGTTTCGAAACCAGCTATCGGACCCCGCCTGTTTTTTTTCAGCACGGATCTCATATGACGGACGCTGCCCGTTCCGGAGGAATTGCCATGTGGAAACATTCGGTCTGCACCAAGGACTGTCCCGATACCTGCGGCCTCCTGGTCGAGGTCGTGGACGGCAGGATCAAGACGGTCAAGGGCGATCCCGAACACCCCTTTACGCAGGGGTTTATCTGTAAGAAAGCCCGGTACTTCCCGGAACATGTCCACAGCGGCGAGCGTATTCTCACCCCGCTGAAGCGAACCGGGCCCAAGGGTTCGGGCCTGTTCTCTCCCATCTCCTGGGACGAGGCATTGGACCGGATAGCCGACCGGATGTCAACGGTCTCGGCCGGGTTCGGTCCGGAGGCGATCCTGCCTTACTATTACGGAGGCCACATGGGACTGATTCAAAGGCACGCGGGCCATGCCTTTTTCCACAGGCTCGGTGCCAGCCGCATGCTTCCCACCATCTGCGGCCCGGCCGCATCCGCGGGCTTTGCGGCAAGCCTGGGAAAGGGACCTTCAACCAGCATCGAATCCTCGGTCGATTCCGATTTCATCATCATCTGGGGCTCCAACACCCTGACCACCAACCTTCACGCCTGGCCGTTCTTTCAAAAGGCCAGGAAAAACGGGGCCCGCCTGGCGGTCATCGACCCGTACCGGACCGAAACAGCCAGAAAGGCGGATGTGCACCTCATGATCAGGCCGGGAACCGATGCAGCCCTGGCCCTGGGAATGATGAACGTTCTGATTACCCATGACCTTCTGGATCATGCCTTTATCGAAAAGCGAACCACGGGCTTCGAGGAGCTGAAGGAACGGGCCGCCCAGTATCCCCCGGATGAGGCGGCCCGGATCTGCGGAATCACATCCCGGGAGATCGAGGACCTGGCCGTGGGATACGGCCGGGCCCGGGCGCCTTTCATCCGGACAGGCTGGGGCCCCGGCAGGCAGCTCGGAGGGGCGATGGCCCTTCGCGCCATCGCCCTCCTTCCCGGGCTGGTGGGGGCCTTCTCGCGTCCGGGCGCGGGAATCGCCCGTTCAGTGGGCGGCGCTCCCTCGGATCTCTCCTTCCTGACCCGGCCCGATCTCTGTCCGCCCGGCACCCGGTGGATCAACATGGTCGAACTGGGCAAGGCCCTGACCGAAACGGCCGATCCGCCCATCAAGCATCTCCATGTATATCTCTCCAACCCGGCGGCGGTCGCTCCCCAGTCGAGGCAGGTCATGGCCGGCCTGGCCCGGGAAGACCTCTTTGTCTCGGTCCAGGAGATGTTTATGACAGACACGGCCCGGATGGCGGACATCATCCTCCCCGGGGCCAGCTTCCTCGAGATGAAGGACCTCTACCGGTCTTACGGCCACAACTACATCCGGATCGCCGAGCCGGTCATCCCCCCGGTCGGCCGGAGCCGTTCGACCCTGGCGATCTTTCAGGGCCTGGCCGAAAAGATGGGGTTCAGGGAGGATGTCTTCTCCCTCACCGAGGACCGGTGCATTGCCGAGATGCTGAAAGATCCGTCCCCGTTCATGAAGGATGTGGACACAGGCAGCCTCCTCGCCGGGAAGGCCGTTCGTCTCGCCATTCCGGACAACCCTTACGAACACGGGTTCAACACCCCGTCCGGCAAGGTCGAATTCGTCTCCACGGCCTGGGCGGACAAGGGACTCGACCCGCTTCCCGGCGGCCGGGCGATCCGGGACCCCGAAGGGGACGCCCGGTTTCCCCTGGAGCTCATCACCCCGCCCCACAGGCTGTTTCTCAATTCAGCCTTTCACGAGATCCGGGACCTCCGTGAGAAGGCAGGTCCCCCCAGTGTTCTGATCCATCCCGAAACAGCAGCTTCAAGAGGGATAGCCGACAATACCCGGGTCCGCATCTTCAACGGCAGGGGAGAGTGCCGCCTCCTGGCCAGGGTGACCGAAGACACCCGCCCAGGACTCCTGGTGGCCGAGGGGATCCGGCCCCCCGCCCTTCACCCGGACGGCAGGGGCGTCAATCAGCTCACCAGCCAGCGGCTCACGGATGCGGGCCAGACCTGCGCTTTCCACTGCAGCCTGGTCGAGGCCGAACCCTTTCCCGGCGACAGGGAGAGAACAGATGAGAACAGCGATTGAATCCAAGGCCCTGCGGACCTTCCTGTACGGCATACTGAGCTGCAAATGCCCGGTGACCCAGGAAACGGAGCAGCGCCTTTTCGACGCCTTTCGTGCATCGGAAAACCAATCCCACGCGGACTATGATGCCCTTGTCTCCATTGCGGACACGAATCCCGAGCCCACCCCGATCCACAACCTTTTTGATTTTTGCGCATGGGCCAGGGATGATCCGTCCTCGTTCACCATAACGGCCAACGATGTACTGCGGTACCTGGCATCGTCCTTTCATTACCGCATGGTGACGACCGGCAGCCCGGGCGTGGAAACGGAGAATCCCGCGCTGCTGTTCAGCCATATCCTGGTGCCCGTGTCTGTCCAGGCCGCTCCGGACGGCTTCAGCGCAGTGTATGAAAACAGGGATACACAAGTCCGTTTCAGCCCGGTCGTCGTTCCCGAAACCCTGGAGATGACCCACGAACACCATGCCCTGCACATGGGGGTTGTCCTGTGCGGCCTGTCGGAAGAACAGACCCGGATGACCATGGCCCACCAGGTCCTGATCAAGGACTTTCAGGCCGTGGCGGAAAGGGTCGAGGCGGTCGATTTCACCCGTTTTCCCCCCTTTGGGGACCATTTGGCCCAGGTTCTTGCGCGATTTCGGAGAAACGGCGTCGGGACACGGTAACCCGTCCGTTTGCTGATCCGGGCGAACACGGCATTCCCCTTGAACGACAGGTGGGGGTCGCCGCAGCCGGCAGCGGCGTATCCCCCCGTTGTCATTCCGGAAAACCGGGAAGGCTTATCCGGAATCCACTTTCCCTGAAAAATCACCTTCACCATGCCGATTTACTTATTTTGTTATGACCGTCCCGCATCCACGCATCCATGGAAAAAACCGGCAAGCCGCCTCGTTCGCCAGGGTGAGTCACGTGACAGGCCGGCTGGATTGGCGGTAGTTCTTATAAAGGCCACGGTCAACGACTTGGGCCATAAACCGGACTGCCTGAAATATCTCGGTGTAAGAGGTATAGATGGGTGCAATACCCAGCCTGATATTATCCGGCGCCCGAAAATCCGGAAGAACCCGGCATTCTTCTATTAAGGCCTGGTCAATGGCCCATCCGTGCACATGCCCCAGCGAGATATGCGATCCTCTGCGGGAAGCATCACGAGGAGAATTCAAAACGTAGCCCCTGGGCGCCAGTTCAGATTCCCAGAGCTGGACCAGGTATTGGGTCTGGGCAACAGACTTTGCCCGAAGGCGATCCATGCCGGCCTCGAGCAGGAGGTCTACCCCGGGCTCAATGGCGGCAATGGAGAGAACAGGCGGTGTCCCTGTCAGGTACCGCGTGACGTCATCCACAGGCTGGTAGTCCAGATTGAACTGAAAGGGATTGTTCTGACCAGCCCACCCGCTGAGAGGGTTGGCGATCTCCCCCTGGAGATCTTTGCGGACGTAAAGGAAGGCCGGCGCCCCGGGACCGCCGTTCAGGTGTTTATAGGTACACCCCACGGCCAGGTCAGCCTTGGAACCAGTGAGCAGGACCGGGTAGCTCCCTGCGGAGTGGCTGAGGTCCCACAAGGTAAGAGCTCCCATCCGGTGGGCGGCATCCGTCAGTTGGGCCATATGGTACGTGTAGGCGCTTTTGAACACCGTGTGCGAAAGGGTAAGCAGTGCAGTATCCGTGTCCAGGGCTGCGGTGAGGGCATCTGCGGGACCGTGTATACCGTCAGAAGGAACGACCTGGATCTCAATCGGCCTTCCGAGAAAGCCGGTCAGGCCCTGCAGGATATAGAGGTCAGAAGGAAAATTCAGGTCATCAGTGATGATCTTGGTCCGTCCGGGCTGCGCCTGCAAGGCCCCGGCGGCGAGCTTGAAGAGATTGACGGACGTGGAATCGGCAATGACAACCTCTCCAGGCCGGGCACCGATAAGCTGGGCGATCTTATCCCCTATCCGCTGCTGCATCTCCAGCCACCAGCCCTCATTCCACGACTGGATAAGCCGGCTCCCCCAGCGGGCAGCTGTCTCGTTCAGGATGCCGCCCGTAGTGGCCGGCATGCGGCCAAGGGAATTGCCGTCCAAATAAATCAGATCGGGATCATCGATAACGAATCGAGAACGGAATCCGGCAAGGGGGTCCTGCTGGTCCAGTTCGCGGGCGTAAGAAATTTCGGGACGAAAAGACATGGGCAGTTCCTTTCATTATCGAACGGTGGAAGAGAAAGTCCTTCAACCAACGAAATGTAGGCGTATATTTTGAATGGTGTCAATACAAATGTGGAGCAGATCAAATGAGCAGGGAAGGGAGCGATATTTCCCGTTGCCGCCTTCCCTGGGGCTCACACCGCGGTATCTCTTTTGGGCCTTCTATGATAAGATCCCGAGTGACGCCGAAGTTGTCGAATTGAAAGATCCGACCCCACTTTCCAGGTGGCTCGCAAATGGAGGAATGAACTGTGCAGGACTGGCACGTGCGGTATGCCGCGAATATGCGCAACTACGAAGGGTACTCTATCGGGAAGCTGTTGAATTTAATCAACGATCCCACGATCATCTCTCTGGCCGGCGGACTGCCGTCGCCGGACATGTTTCTTCGAGCGGAACTGCAGACGGCGACCCGGCAGCGTTTCGACCGCGACATCGACTATATCATGCAGTATTCAAGCGTCCGGGGGGAGGGAGAGCTGATCGACGCCGTCACTGCTTTTCTGAAGGAAGACGGAATCCGTGCGGCACCTGAGAACGTCATGATTACCACGTCCGGCCAGCAGGGCCTGGATTTGACCGGGCGTTTGTTCCTGGACCCGGGCGATGCCGTGGTTGTAGAGCGCCCCACCTTCGCAGG
>Ga0315542_1001462_pt1 | contig 14713 bp, 9 predicted proteins | sample SalMarSW160120MG_FD_202541 | JGI IMG/M metagenome (GOLD analysis project Ga0315542, IMG submission 202541) | Salt marsh sediment microbial communities from the Plum Island Ecosystem LTER, Massachusetts, United States - Salt Marsh Sediment SW1601-20 ...
GGTGCTGTTGCGGTTGTCGTGCTGGAAGATGTTGTACTGCACGCCGGCCCGCATACCCTCGAAATCCCGGTCCATCACGAAGTTGACCACGCCGGACACGGCGTCGGCGCCGTACACGGACGACGCACCGCCGCTGAGGATGTCGACGCGCTTCACGAGGAACGCCGGGATGAAGTTGATGTCACCCGAGACGGAGTAGGGATCCCCGGGGGCCATGCGCTTGCCGTCGATCAGCACCAGGGTGCGGACGGCGCCCATGTTGCGCAGGTCCACGGTCGCGGTACCGGACGCACCGTTGGCGATCGTGGAGTTCTGGGACGCGAACACCTGCGGCAGGCTGGTGAGCAGGTCCTCGAGACGGATCCGGCCCGAGCTCTGGATCTGCTCCGGCTCCAGGGTGGAGACGGGGGCCAGGGCCTCGAGGGTCGGACGCGGGATCAGCGTACCGGTAACCTCCACCTCCTCCTTGAAGGTGGGCTGCGGCTGCTGCTCATCCGCGGGCTGATCCTGGGCGACGGCGACGCCGCCAAACCCGATCATCCCCAGTGCGGTGATCAGAATGCCCGCCAGGAGCACCGATCGACGCCAGCGATTTGATCGAACACTCATCGCATCTATCCTCCTTCGCTTGTTTTCGCGACCACTAACGAGCCTGCCTCCCCAGGGACCATCCCGAGGGAGTGACGCTCGAATCAGAATCGAAACCGACCGCCCGCCGGCGGCCATGACACGAATGCCGGTACTCTAGCACTCCGCGAGCGGATTTCAAGCCCACTCGCCCCGTGGTCGAGATCAACCCCGCCATGCTGTACGGCACCAGTTGGTGACATCTCATCCCATCGCGCTTTCCAAATTCACTGTGAGTCTTCCAAGAACCGTGCCAGGTTCCAAGCCGGTAACGGGTGAACGATCACGAGGAGTATCCGGCCAGACGGACACCATGTCCGGATATCTGGATAATCCGGACCCAGTCGGTCAACGCTGCCGGGAAGGGTCTCCGGGGGAGCCAGCCGCGATCGGCACGCCCCAGCGGCACGTCAGAGTCCAGCGCCACGGATTGACCAGAGCGCGTGCAGTACACCTTCCTTGATCACCAGGAACGTCCCACCAAAGGCAACGGCGACTGGCGCCACACCTTGCCCGTCGCGCACCATGCGCTCCCCGTTGCTCACAACACGCCTTCGTTCTGTCATGGTGAGCGAGGAGAGAGCCGTCCGCGGCGAGCGACGAGTCGAACCATCCCCCGAAGGCCCGTGGGACGCCTCCCAGCCACGGTTCTGGTGCTGTCGGGGGATTCTTCGACTCGCTCCGGCGGACCTCCGCTCGCTCAGAATGACATGGGGTTGGTGCATCCCGCAGTCTCCCCACGGCCGCGTGTCATCCCTTGCGGCACCGCCCCGACGGGGCGTAGGGATGCTCAGGATGACACCTAGTAGAGGACACCGGCCGTCTCTGAGCGGCTCTGCGTCATTCTATGAGACACCACCCGGTACGAGCGTACGGTTGCTGAGCACGGCGAGAGGCAGGATCAGCCGGCCGACTCTGGACGGATCCATGCCATTCCTGCGGCACCGCGGCGGACGGCGCGTGCGAGCGCTCGGGGTGAAAGCAGAGGGCGCGGAGCCCGAGGAGGGTTCCGCGCCCGATTGTCGTGTTGTCGGCCGAATCCGGCTCGCTCAGTGTTTCTGCAGGTAGTCCAGGAGGTCCTTGGCGGTCGCGGCGTCGGGGCTGTCCGGTGCGAGCCTGAGATACGCCTCCAGGTTCTTGATCGCGTCCTCCTTCTGACCGAGGTTGACCTCGGTGAGAGCCAGGACGTAGTGGGCCTCGGCCTGATCGGGAAAGAACTCCACCACCCTGGCGAACCTCTCTCTCGCCTTGGCCATGTCATTGGCGTCGTAGGCATCGTAGGCCAGCTTGAGCATCCCCTGGCGGGCCACGTCGGGGTTGACGGCGGCCAGCCCGGCCAGGGCATCCATCAGCTTGTCGCTGTCCCCCAGGCCCAGGTACGCGTTGTAGCGGATACGCAGGGCCTGGTCGTTCTCGGGGTCCTCCTGGAGGATGTGCTCGGCGGCGGTGGCGGCCTGCTGGTAGTGCTTGAGCTCCAGCGCCGTGGTGGCAACGGCCTCCTGCGCATCCTGGAGGGAGGGATCGAGATCGGCGGCGTCCTGAAACTTCGCCAGGGCCTCCTCCTTGTCTCCGGTCTTGAACAGCTCGACCCCCTGGTTGTAGATGTTCTTCGCCTCGGCGGCCGCGTTCGCCGCCTTCTTCATGTCCTCCAGCGCGGCGTCGGCCTTCTCCGTGTCGCCGAGCTTGTCGTAGGCCTCCCAACGGGCCCGCAGCATGACCTCGTTGGTGGAACCGAGGGCGATGGCCTTCTCGGCGGCGTCCACCGTCTCCTGGTACTTGCCGTCCTGGAAGTAGGCCACGCTCAGGGCCGCCCACGCCTGGTGCAGCTTGGGGTCGTGCTCGACTGCCTGCTTGAAGTCGGCGATCGCCTGCGCGTTGTCCTGGGCCTTGTAGGCGGCGATACCGGCGTTGTAGGCCTTGACCGCCGCGTTCGAGGTGGACGCAACGGGTGCGCTGCCCGCCTCCACCATGCTCCCCGGGTGCATGGTGTACTCCCGGTGGGCGGTGCCCACGAGCTGCCAGGTGACGTCCGTCTCGAAGGGCGCGAAGCCGATCTTCTCGAACTTCAGGCGGTACACCACGTTGAGCTCGGGGAAGTCGAACTTGAAGATGCCCCGTTTGTCGGTGGTGTCCTCGTCCTTGTAGCCCGGCACCGAGGGAGAGGTGCTGGTCACCGTCACGCCTTTGAGGGGATCGCCTTTTTCGTCAACGACCTTCCCGATGAGCCTGCCCTGCGAGTCCGCGAGGACCAGTCCCGGGATCCCCAACACCAGGACCAGGAAACCCACCATCATGGACTTGGCTGTCAGCATCCTTGTCTGCATTGCATCCCCTTCGCCGCGTCACCATCTTGCGGCCCAGTCCGTTGCCGATGGCCGGCACGACTCCCACCGTGCCGGAACGTCCGGGGGATTATACCGTGGAATGCCGTCGAGTCTCACCTCCTGCTCGTTCCGTCCGAGGTCGCCGCAGCCCCTGTCAGGGCGCCTCCGAGCCCGATCCCTGCCCGCGCCTGACGGCTGGCCCGCCGCCCCGTCTCATCGAGTGCTTCCATCCGCGGATTCCGGGGTAGGATCGACGTCCGGAAGGTCCGGCATGAAGCACACTCTCCGCCCGCTCGCGCGGCTCCGCGCCCTGCTCCGCCGCGAGGACGTGCTGCGCCTGGTGCCGGCGTTCTCGCCCAGCTTCCCGAGTGGGCACTCCATGGTCAGCATGGTCCTCTACCTGACCCTGGGCGCGCTCCTGGCTCGGGTGCTCCCCAGCAGGCGCGAGCGCCTGTACGTGATGGCCTGCGCCGTCTTCCTGGTCGGCATCATCGGCCTCAGCCGGATCTACCTCGGCGTCCACTACCCTTCCGACGTCCTGGCCGGCTGGAGCGCGGGCTTCGCCTGGGCCCTGGTCTGGTGGATGATCGCCCGGTTCTTCCGCCCCCGTCGCTGACTCCCTCTGTGGTGTCGACCCTCCCCGTGCCATGGGATCCTCGGGGCCTCCCGGGGTGCCCTGCCAGAAAGGTGACCATGTGCGGCCCGGGGGGCCTCCGGTTTCAATGACCGCTCGTGGGACCGATGATAAGCTCCTCGACAACCCATCACCGGCTACGACTCGACGTCCGATACGAGGAGGCCCCATGAGGTACCATCGCAAGCTCGTCGAAATCGCTCTCGGTGCCGCCATGCTGCTCATCGCCGCTCCCTCTTCCTGGGGCCAGGGGGGGACCGGCTACACGATTGTCGGCTGGAACGACCTGGGCATGCACTGCATCGACAACGACTTCTCCGTGATGTCGATCCTGCCTCCCTACAACGACATCCACGCTCAGGTCATGGACGCCAACGGAAACCTCGTCACCTCTGGCATCACCGTCACGTATCAGGGGGTGGCTGACGCCAGCGGCTCCATCAACACCACCTCCGTCGGGAAGACCAACTTCTTCGACTACGCACAGGCGCTGTTCAAGCTGGCGCAGCCCCTTCCCCCCGACGCCGGCCTCGCCGGCTACGCCATGCCCGGCGCGTCCAACACGCCGCAGGAGATGCACTTCGACGCGACAAACCAGTGGTACGCCGCGGACGGGGTCCCGCTGACGCCCCTCGACGACTCCATGAGCACCAACAACTTCCCCCTCTTCCGTCTCGAAGCACGAGACGGGTCCGGGGCCCTGCTGGCCTCCACGGACGTGGTCCTCCCCATCTCCAGCGAGATCAACTGCGGGATCTGCCACGGCTCGAACACCTCGGCGGCCGCCCGTCCCAACGGGGGCTGGGTGAACAACCCAGATCCCAAGCTGGACTTCCGACTCAACGTCCTCCGTCTCCACGACGACAAGAACCTGGGCAACTCCACGTACACCGACGCCCTCGACGCCCAGGGGTACGAGTCGGCCGGCCTGTACGCGACGGCCACCGCCGGCACGCCCATCCTGTGTGCCTCGTGCCACCGCGACAACGCCCTCAGCACCCCCGGCTACGGGACCATTCCGCAGCTCACCACCTCGATGCACTCCTACCACTCCAGCGTCGTCGATCCCACCACCGGGATGACCCTCGAGAGCTCCACCACCCGCGCCGTCTGCTATCACTGCCATCCCGGACCCCAGACCCAGTGCCTGCGGGGCGCCATGGGCAGCGCGGTGGCCTCCGACGGCTCCCTCGCCATGCAGTGCCAGAGCTGCCACGGGCCCATGAGCGCAGTGGGGAACGCCTCCCGTGAGGGCTGGTTCGACGAGCCCGCCTGCCAGAGCTGCCACACGGGAACCGCGGTGCAGAACAACGGCCAGATCCGCTACACCTCCGTGTTCACCGCACCGGGCCAAACCCGGACCGCGGTCAACCTGACCTTCGCCACCGACGCGAACACGCCTGCCCCGGGATACGACCTGTACCGCTTCTCCACCGGCCACGGCGACCTCCAGTGCGAGGCGTGCCACGGCTCGACCCATGCCATCTTCCCCACCCCGCGGCGCAACGACAACGTCCAGAGCGAGGAGATCCAGGGTCACGAGGGCCTGCTCGTGGAGTGCGACGCCTGCCACGGGACACAGCCCAACACGGTCACCGGCGGTCCGCACGGCATGCACCCGGTCGGCCAGACTTGGGTGAGCCGCCACGACGATGTGGCCGAGGGCCAGGCATCCTCGTGCCAGGTCTGCCACGGCACGGATTACCGGGGCACGGTGCTCTCCACCTCCCAGGCCGACCGGACCCTGTCCGCGTTCGGCACCAAGAGCTTCTGGCGGGGGTTCAGGATCGGGTGCTACACCTGCCACAACGGGCCCGGTAACGACCACGCCAACCCCAACCATCCGCCCCATGTGAGCGACGCCAGCGCGAGCACATCCGCGGGGACGCCGGTCACGATCCCCCTGACGGCCACCGACGCCGACGGCAACTCCCTGCAGCTCCGCGTGGTCTCGCAGCCCATGCACGGTCGGGCTGGCCTGGTGGGCACCCAGGCCACCTACTTCCCCGACCCCGGCTTCACCGGCACCGACACCTTCACGTTCGCCGCGTGGGACGGCTCGACGGACTCCAATCTCGGCACGGTCACGGTCGCCGTCGCCGCCGGGACCTGCACGGTCAACATCGACGCGGTGTCGGCGCCCTCTACGGCCGCCGTGGGCCAGGCGGTTCCCTTCTCGGCCACCATCTCCACGCCGGGCTGCACCGGCACGCCGAGCTATGACTGGGACTTCGGGGACGGCTCGCCTCACGCGGACACCAGCAGCCCGTCCCACGCCTATGCCTCGGTGGGCACCTACACATGGACCGTGACCGTCACTCTCGGCGCTGCCACAGCATCGACGAGCGGCGCCATCTCGGTGGTGGCGAGCTGCCAGCCTCCGTCCATCACCACGCAGCCGGCCAGCCAGACGATCGCCACCGGCGACACCGTGGTCCTATCGGTCACCGCCGTCGGCACCGCGCCGCTCGGCTACCAGTGGTACCGGGGCGCCAGCGGTGACACCGCCAACCCGCTGCCAGGAGGTACCGGGGCGAGCTTCACCACCGGCTCGCTGACCGAGACCACGCGCTTCTGGGTGCGGGTCTCCAACTCCTGCGGCGCCGCGGACTCCTCCACGGCCACGGTCGCCGTGAGCAGCGCCGTCGAGAGCCTGACCTACCTCGTCCCGGCGGTGGCGCACAACCCGGGTGCGAACAACACCCTGTGGCGGACCGACCTGGCCGTGGCCAACCTCACCACGCAGACGGCCTCCCTCTCGCTCACCTTCCTGACCGGGAGCTCGTCGGCGGTGCGCAGCGTCACGCTGGAGGCCGGCAACGCCACGGAGTGGGTGAACGTCCTGGAAAGCCTGTTCGGCGTGGGGTCGGATGTGGACACCCAGGGGGCGATCCAGATCACGTCGGACCAGCCCTTGCACATCAGCGCGGTGGACTACAACCACACGGCGGCCGGCACCTTCGGCCAGGACATCCCGGCTCTGACCACGGGCGATGCGATCACCCCCGGCAAGGAAGGCGTGCTGCTGCCCATGCGCAACTCCTCGAGCTTCCACACCAACGTGGGAGTCGTGAACCTGGGCGACCAGAGCGAGACCGTCGCCCTGCGCATCTTCGACGCTTCCGGCAGCCAGGTGGGCAACACCCGCAGCATCCAGGTCGGTCCGGGGCTCTGGTTCCAGCAGTACGACATCTTCCGTTTCCTGAGCGCGGGCGACCTGGAGTTCGGCTACGTCACGGTCCAGGTCGTGACACCGGGAGGCACCGTGTGGGCCTACGCCTCGCTCGTCGACAACACGAGCGGTGACGCCAGGACGATCTCCGTGCAGAGCCGTTGAGCGCGGTCTTCGCCTGACACGACCATCATCCGGGGCCGCGCCGAAAGGCGCGGCCCCTCCTCCTGTGGGAGAATCGAGCCGGCGCGGCGGCACCAACCGCCCGGCAGTCACGCCACGAAACCGTGCCCGCGGGCGTGAGACCATGGCCGGGGGGCCGGGATCCGGTCCGGCCGCCGTTGCGCTTTATGTTCATGCTCACGCTGACCGCCGGTGCGACCCTGTTGCTGGCCTACGTGCTGGCGCGGGGGGCCACCCTCCCGCTCATCGCTCGCCGTGTTTCCCCCGCCGCAGTGGCCGCCATCGGGATCGCCCTGTGGCTGATCCTCTTCCTGTCCCTGTACCTGGGGCACGGTGCCTCCGGCGATGCCGCGCGCATCCTCGAGCAGCTCGGCATGACCTTGCTCGCCGGCCTTTTCCTGATCGCCGTGGCCGTGCTTCTGGTCGACCTCGTCACGGCGTTCGGGCTCCTCTTCAGGCGCCACGCCCCGACCATCCGAGGATGGGCGTTCGTGGCCGGGGGCGCGCTCGCCCTCCTCGCCATGGTCCAGGGCCTGCGGCCGCCGGTCGTCAGCCGCTACGAGATGTCTCTGGCCGGCCTACCGGCGGATCTGGACGGCACCGTCCTGGTCGCCCTCTCCGACCTCCACCTGGGGAGCACGTTGGGCGAGCGCTGGCTCGGCTCCCGCCTCGAGCAGGTGCGGTCCCTCGACCCCGACATGGTGGTGTTCCTGGGTGACGTCTTCGAGGGCCACGGCCGACCGGCCGACGCCGTCCTGCAGGACCTCCGGGCCCTGTCCGCGCCCCTCGGCGTGTGGGCCGTCACCGGCAACCACGAGTTCCACCACCGGCGGGCCGCCGGCCCCGGCTTCCTGGAGGAAGCGGGCCTGCGAGTCCTGCACGACCGCTGGGCCATGGTGCGCCCCGGACTCGTGCTCGCCGGCGTGGACGACCTCACCTCGAGGCGGCGCGGCGCCTCGCAGGGCGACGCGGTGACCGCGGCCCTCGCCGGCCGTCCGCCGGGGGCCGCCATGCTGCTCTCCCACACCCCCTGGGACGCCCACCGAGCTGCAGCCGCCGGGGTCGGGCTGATGCTGTCGGGCCACACCCACGGCGGCCAGATCTGGCCCTTCGGGCTCCTTGTGCGGCGCGTCTACCCCCTGCTCGCCGGCCGCTACCAGGTCGACGGGATGCCGGTCATTGTCAGCCGCGGCACGGGTACCTGGGGCCCGCGCATGCGCCTCTGGGCTCCGGGTGAGATCCTCTGCATCACGCTGCGTTCCCGCACGACGGAGACGCGCGATCCCGCCCGCTGAACGCGGCGCGTTGCCGCTGCCCGCTGGTCGCCGACGCTGCCAGCTGCCGCTGGTGTCGGCGACGGTCGTGGGCGGCTCTGCCTACGGTCAGCCCTCCGACAGGGCGTCGATGACCGCGTTGAAGGTCGTGCTCGGCCGCATCGCCTTGGCGGTCTTGTCATCGTCGGGCATGTAGTACCCGCCAATGTCCACGGGGGCGCCCTGGGCCGCCAGCAGCTCCTCGGTGATCGTCGTCTCGTTCTCGGCGAGCCGCTTGGCCACCGGGGCGAAACGCTCCCGCAGGGCCTGGTCCTCGTCCTGGGCGGCGAGGGCCTGGGCCCAGTACAACGCCAGGTAGAAGGTGCTGCCCCGGTTGTCGAGCTCGTGCACCTTGCGGGACGGCAGCCGGCCGTGCTCCAGGTAGTCCGCGATGGCCTGGTCCAGCGTCTTGGCGAGGAGCTTCGCCTTCTCGCTCCCCGTCTTCTCGGCGACCAGCTCCAGGGACGGCATCAGAGCGCAGTACTCGCCCAGGGAGTCCCACCGCAGGTGGCCCTCCTTGAGGAACTGCTGGACGTGCTTGGGCGCGGAGCCGCCGGCCCCGGCCTCGAACAGCCCGCCGCCGTTCAGCAGCGGCACGATGGACATCATCCGTGCACTCGTACCCAGCTCCAGGATCGGGAAGAGATCGGTCAGGTAGTCGCGGAGCACGTTGCCGGTCACCGAGATCGTGTCCTCGCCGCGGCGCACCCGCTGCAGGGAGAAGCGCATGGCGTCCACCGGCTTCAGGATGCGGATGTCGAGGCCGGCGGTGTCGCAGAGGGGCAGGTACTTCTTGACCTTCTTGATGATCTCGGCGTCGTGTCCGCGACGGTCGTCGAGCCAGAAGATGGCCGGGGACCCGGTCGCCCGGGCCCGCTTGACGGCCAGCTCCACCCAGTTGCGGATGGGCGCGTCCTTGGCCTGGCACATGCGGAAGATGTCGCCGGTCTCCACGGACTGCTCGAGCAGGGTCGTCCCCGAGGCGTCCACCACCCGGATGATGCCGTCCGCCGGCGCCGTGAAGGTCTTGTCGTGAGAGCCGTACTCCTCCGCCTTCTGGGCCATCAGCCCGACGTTGGAGACGTTGCCCATGCGTGACGGGTCGAACTGGCCGTTGCGCTTGGCATCCTCCAGGATCTCCGAGTACATGGTCGCGTAGCAGCGGTCCGGGATCATGGCGACACAGTCCTGGAGCTCGTCGTCGGCGTTCCACATCTTGCCGCCGTCGCGGATCACGTTCGGCATCGAGGCGTCGACGATGATGTTGTTGGGCACGTGCAGGTTGGTGATGCCCTTGCGGGAGTCGACCATCGCCAGGGCGGGGCGGGTCGCGTACACCGCCTCGATGTCGGCCTCGATCTCGGCCTTCTTGTCGGCGGGCAGCTTGTCGAGCTTCTCGAGCACGTCGGCGAGACCGTTGTTGACGTTGGCGCCGATCTCCTTGAGGGTCTCCGCGTGCTTGTCGAGCGCGTCCTTGTAGTACACCGACACGCAGTGGCCGAACATGATGGGATCGGAGACCTTCATCATGGTGGCCTTCAGGTGCAGGGACAGGAGCACGCCGTCCCTCTTGGCGGCCTCGATCTCCTGGGCATAGAAGGCGCGCAGGGCGGCCACGTTCATGACCGCGGCGTCGATCACCTCGCCGGCGAGCAGGGACAGCTGGTCCTTGAGGACGCTGGTCCTGCCGTCTCGACCCACGAACTCGATCCGCACCACGGTGTACTTGTCCATGGTCATGGACCGCTCACTGCCGTAGAAGTCTCTCCCACCCATGTACGCGACCCGCGCCTTCGACCCAGACTCCGGCCACGGCTTCATCATCTTGTGCGGGTTCTTCTGCGCGAACCGCTTCACCGCGGCCGCCGGTCGGCGATCGGAGTTCCCTTGGCGCAACACCGGGTTGACGGCGGAGCCCAGGCACACCGAGAACCGCTTCTGGAGGATCCGCTCGGCATCGTCGGAGGGCTCTTCGGGGTACTCGGGGATGTCGTAGCCCTTCTCGCGCAGCTCCTTGATAGCAGCCTCGAGCTGTGGGATGGAGGCGCTGATGTTCGGCAGCTTGATGATGTTCGCCTCGGGCGTCTCGGCGAGCTCGCCGAGCTCGGCCAGGTGGTCGGGGATCCGGCGCTCCTCGCTCAGGTTGTCGGGGAAGTTGGCGATGATCCGGCCCACCAGCGAGATGTCGCTGGTCTCCACCTCGATCCCGGTTCCGGCGAGATAGGCCCTGATGATGGGCAGCAGCGAGTAGCTGGCCAGCAGCGGAGCCTCGTCAGTCTTGGTCCAGATGATCTTCGGTGTCGTCATGTTCCTTCCCCCGAGTGAGTTCCGCCGGCCGCGAGGCGGCAGCGCGGTCGACCGTGTCAGGATGCCGCCGTCAGCGTCACAGCGGGGCGCATTCTCGCACATTGTGAAGATCCGTACAAATCCCGAAAGCGCCCTTCCGCGGCCCGGGGCCACCACTCTGACGCCCCGGCCACGTGCTCCGCTCGGGTCATTCCGACCCTGGTGGGCATGAGGGGAGTCGCACAGCGTCAGGACGCCCCGCGCAGGGTCGGGACGGCGGCATTCATGGTGTCACTGTCGATCGTCCCGGTGCTCGATCAACGGGCATGACGCACGGCGCTACGTCGACGACAGGGAACTCCTGGTCTCCGAGCATCCGGACGTGCGGTTCGACCTCATGACCGGGCATGGAGAGGGGCACGGCGTGGACCCGACTCCCGACAGCGCGCACTCCGACCACCAGCTGACCCGCCGGCACCGCGCCGATCGCGACGGCGTCCTCCCCGACCTCGCCCACATCGAGCCCTACGACCCCGACGGCGCCTGCGTCCGTGACCTCGGCCTGCATTGCACCGGCGACACGTCCTCGCACCCTCTCGAGTCGTTCGAACTGGTCCCTCTCGACCCCACGATCACAGGCAGAACGGGCGGGGTCGTCCGAGCGGCCCCGCCCGTCATCGATCAAGAGCCAAGAGTCGGTTCAGTGCGAGTCGCTCAGCTCACAGACCCGGTCGAGTTTCCGGTGTTTCCCGTGTTTCCGGTGTTGCCAGACGAGTTCCCCGTGTTGCCCGAGCTCCCCGAGCTTCCGGAGGAGTTGCCGGTGTTGCCCGTGCTCCCGGAGCCCCCCGACGGCTCGCCGGTTGTCTTGTAGCCGTCGGAGAGGGTCATCAGGAACGCCGTGAGGGCCGCCTCCTCCTCCGCCGTCAGGCCGAGGTCGCCGAGCTCACTGACGTTGAGGTTGGCCGTGACCTCGGGCGGCGGCCAGCACCCGGCCGACAGCGCCTCGGCCTCGGTGTAGTCGCCGGGACACGTCGGGAGCACATCCCGGGTGTTGTAGAAGTGCACAACGCTTCCCACCGACTTGAAGTAGCCGTTGTGGGTGTACGCCTTGGTGATGCACGAAGGATCCCCGGCCTCGCAGGAGCCCTTGCCCACGTTGCGCAGGGTGGGGACCTTCTGCTTGCCCAGGTTGGCTTCGGCGTAGGCGGCGTAGTCGTCCCTGGTGGCTAGGTAGGCACCCAGACCGTAGTCGATCCAGTCGTAGCCGAGAGGGTTGAACTCGAGCTCGGTGTAGAAGGGGTTCTCCGGGTTCCTCGGCACCCCCAGGTTGTCGTAGGTGAAGTCCGTGAACAGTGCGCGTTGACCGTTGGCCACGTGGCAGCGACCGCACTTGGCCTTGCCGCGGAACAGCGCGTAGCCCTGACGCTCCTGCTTGGTCAGCTGCACCTCACCCGTGAACGTGGCGTCGTACTTGGAGCTGAACTCGCTCACCTCCGCCGAGGCCTCGTAGGCCGCGATGGACAGGGCGATGGCGTCGAAGGCCTCCTCCACGCTGCCCTCGTCGCAGATCTCGTCTCCCCAGATCTGCTTGAAGAGGTTGGCGTGGACCCCCGAGCAGACCCCGTCCACCACGGCATCCGCATCGGGGAGCGCCATCTCGAGCGGGTTGAGAAACGGACCCTGCGCCTGGTCGGCGGCGGGGTTGCCCAGCTTCTCCCCGGTCGCCCGCCCATCCCAGAAGTTCCCTCCCACGAACGCTCCCTTGCTATCGACGTGCAGAACCGGGCTGAACGCTGCATAGGCCGCGCTCGGCGGCTTGCGATTGCCGAAGCGGCCCGCAATCGATCCCTCATACACCGCGCCGTGGGCGTTGATCATGTCCAGGGCGCCGGTGAAGCCCACCTGGGGCGCATGGCACCCGGCGCACGCCAGGTTCTGGTTGTAGGAAAGGGTGTCGTCGAAGTAGATGAGCTTGCCGAGCCGCTCGAGCTCGTTGAGCGGCCTCTCCGCACCTGCCGGCGCCACCACGCCGAAGAGCACGATGAGAGCAGTGGCGATCCCGGCGATGCTCGTCTTCTTGCCTTTCATGTCGCGCCTCCTTTTCCCCGGCCTGCGGGCCGGGGCGCACCGCACACAGCAGCCGTTGCGTGTGCTCCAGCCCGAACCCGTCGGACCGGACACAGGGAGCGCGGTACCGGGCTCTACCGGCATCAACGGCACCCCGGACGGGGCATTCCCCTTTCTGCCCTCAGTTCGTCAGGCACTATCTCCGCACGTGCCCACGGTCACAACGCATCACCGACCCCGGGGACGTCTGTCAACTTCCGTGTCGGCCTTGAGACCCGGACGGCGTTGACGGCGACGGGAGCCACCAGGGTCGCTCTCGACGCCCGCGGCACCAGGCACACCCGCCGACGACCGCACGATCCTCCTGCTTGACGACTGGGCCGGCGAGAGAATCATGTCGGCGCGCGGAACGAACGCGGCGCAATGCCGCGGGCGCCCTGGCGTGTTCCAGACTGCGCGAGGCAGCCCGCAGCGAACGACGCACCGGGATCCCCCGCTTCCGCGTTCGTCGTGCGGACGAAAGGAGAGGTCAGATGCCGGCATCGAAGTGTGTGCACATCGAAGCAATCTCTTCCGTCAAACACCCAGCCGTCAGGGAGTGCGAGGAGTGCGTCAAGACCGGCTCACGGTGGGTCCACCTCCGCACCTGCCAGGAGTGCGGGGCCACGCTGTGCTGCGACTCCTCTCCCAACCGCCACGCCACGAAGCACGCGGAGGCGACCGGCCACCCCGTCATCGCGTCCGCGGAGCCCGGAGAGCGTTGGCTGTACTGCTACCCCGACGACGCCTTCGCGGACTACTGATCCTCCCGCTGCGGCGCCGCACTGACTGGCGTCACTCCGCCTCGGGGGGACCGTCCAGGAACGAACGCCACATCCGTTCCTTCCAGCGATCGATCACGTCTTGATGCCGGCTCGCCGGCAGCTCCGCGGTGCACGACCTGCACACGATGACCGTGTTTCCTCAACGGCCACGGAGATCGGCAGGCCCTCCACACAGTGGGCACTCGAGCTCGGGCAGCGCCTTCCCTTTACCGTCCGAATCCATCACGCCTCCTCCCCTCGCGCACCGATGCTACCCCACCGCGCGATGGAGCGCGGATCCGCCTGCCACCCCCCTGCTCGAGCTGCCCACGTGAACGTGCCGCCGGTTCGTTGCGTCACAGCCGAGAACGCAGCAGGGGCAAGGGACAGGGAGAGCAGGGACGCCCCGCCGGAAGCTAGTCCTTGGCTGTTTCGAACAGTGCCTTGAGCGCCACCACCAACAGGGCGGCGGCAATGAACGCCACGATGTTCCCCATCACCCGGGTGACCATCTGACCGATCAGCGGTATCCCCTGCACGGCCGTGGCCGACAGGATCAGGCCGATGGCGGCCAGGAGGAACCCCTTGGTCTCTTCGGCGGTGATGTTGAGGAAGCCCACGATGAGGCCGAGCACGGCCAGGATCCAGTAGATCCACGGCACCTGGGTGACGAAGGCCGCAATGACTGCCAGGATGATGCCAATGATGAATGCCCATTTCCCGAGCGTCTGCATCTCCTACCTCCCCATGTTGTCAGCGGAGCGTCCCGGGGCATGATACACCGTCCTCCGAGCTGTGACGGGATTCCTCGCCTAGCGTCGCGCCGGCACGCACGCGCGGCGGGGACGGTGCCCCGTCATCGCCGCGGCAGAGCCGGCAGAGTGGTGGCTGTACCGCTATCCCGACGACGCCCATTCCGAGCATCGACCTCCCCCCACACGTGACCTCCAGTCCCGATCACTGTGCTGCAACAATGCGGTACGGCACCCTGGTGGCACACACACGTGATGGTGCCTCCCATCATGGTGAGGATGCGCGCTTATCCCTTTCCAGAACGGTTGCCCGTCTCGAGCTGCTCGAGCAGGTTGATTGCCACGGCGACGAGGTCGGCGTCGGTGACGATGCCAGTGAATCTGCCCTCTCTCATCACGGCGAGGCAACTGTACTTGTGCTTTTCCAGGAACAGCGCAGCTTGACGGAGGTTCGCGTCCGCCTCCACGGTCACCACGTCTCGCGTCATGATCTCTTCGAGCGGGATGGTTGCAGGGTCCCGGCGCGAGGCCTTGACACGCAGTGTCGAGTCG
>Ga0315542_1001463_pt1 | contig 14705 bp, 13 predicted proteins | sample SalMarSW160120MG_FD_202541 | JGI IMG/M metagenome (GOLD analysis project Ga0315542, IMG submission 202541) | Salt marsh sediment microbial communities from the Plum Island Ecosystem LTER, Massachusetts, United States - Salt Marsh Sediment SW1601-20 ...
TTTGATGTATATCACCAATGCGGACGGGCAATTTACCTATATTAACAATGCCATGGCCAATACGCTTGGGTACACAAAAGAGGAAATGATGGGAATGCCTTTCTCTGAAATTCTGGATAAAGACAATCTCGAAGAGTCTAAAACAAGGCGTCAGGAACTGATGGAAGCCGGAGAAAATATCCATCAACTTTTTTGGGAAACAAAAACACGGAAGAAAATCTTTGGTGAGATGAAAGCCGTAGCCATATTTAACAACGAAGGACAATTTCAGGGAATTCGGGGCGTTTTCCGGGACATCACGGAACGTAAGAAAATCGAGGAATCCCAGCGGTTGACCCAGCTAGGGAAACTGGCCGCAGATATGGCGCATGAAGTAAAAAATCAAATCGCCGTTATATCCACAAGAAGCAGCATTTCACTCATGCGGAAACCTGACAACAAAGACCTGGAAAAAGATTTAACGATTATCAAGAAACAATGTGATCAGATCAATGATATCGTGAAACGGCTGCTCATGTTTTCAAAACCGAGTAAAAGGGATTATATGAAAGTCAATATCAATAATTCCGTCGATTTTGTGATTAACCTGGTAGAACCGCAATTTAAGCAAAAAAATGTCAAGATATTGAAGGAATTCACTTCTCCTCTCCCCACTGTAGAAATAGATGAAAAACAAATGCAGGAGGTGTTCATGAACCTCCTCAGAAATGCATTTGAGGCAATAACGGATGGGGGTACTATCACTGTGGTCACAAAACATAAAGGCGATGACATTCAAATTGACTTTACCGATACAGGAGATGGAATTTCTGAAAGCGATATGCAACAAATCTTTGATCCATTTTTTACAACAAAAGAACACGGCACAGGCCTGGGTCTCTCCGTCTGTTATGGAATTGTGAAATCCCACAATGGCGATTTGAAATACACCAGTCGATTGGGAGAAGGAACCACAGCAAGCATCCAGTTGCCAATATCCGATTAATTCGATCTCCTTTTTCCTGTATAAATCTCATGATAACATAAACTGATCTTCTGCAATATTCTGGCATTATAGATGCAGCATTAATTGTGGATTCTTAAAATAGCTCGACATTGATATTGGAAAAAGTCTATTTTATCCTGAGATAAGTGAATACTATCGGTAGATTTTTCCTATCCAGAAGGGACAATCTTTCAAAATGATAACAACAGATTCAGACATCGATTTAAAGTGTCTTCAAGCCATTATCGAAAAAAGCGATGAGGGCATTCTGGTGGTCGACAAAAATCGCGTTATAAAGTACATGAATTCCGCAGCATCCTTGATTTTGGGCAACAGCAATCATGCGACTGTTCCCGGAGACCGGTTTATCTATACGTTGGAAGAAGAGGAAACTTACGAAATTTGCATTACGCGAGAAAATGGTAAAACGGGTGTCGGGAGGCTTCGTACAGTCGATATCGAATGGGAAGGCGAAAGAGCCTTTTTGGTATCTATTCGAGATATTACACAACAAATCCTGATTGATCAGCTAAAAGATGAATTTATCAGAAATGTTTCTCACGAACTGCGTACTCCACTGACGATTATTCGGGAATCCGTGGCCCAGGTGCACGACGGCATTACAGGGAACGTGAATGAAGACCAGAAAAAATTCTTGTCTCTATGCATAAGAAATACGGATCGCCTCAGACGTATGGTGGATGATCTTCTCGATATCTCAAAAATCGAAGCTGGAAAAGTCAGACTTGAAAAAAGAAAAGATAATTTACTTGATGTCATCAAATTGGCAGTGGATCCGTTCATTCCTTTGGTCAAGAAAAAGGGACTGGAACTTAAAACAATCCTTCCGGAAAAATCAATGGAAGTCTATGTAGACAGAGATCGGATCATTCAAGTAATCAATAATTTAATCGGGAACGCCGTCAAATTTACAGAAAAAGGTTTGATTGAAATCAAAACACAGTGTGAAAATGAACACGTGGAATGTATCGTTTCTGATACCGGCATCGGAATCTCCGATGATAACATCCCAAAAGTTTTTGACAAATTCGAGCAATTTTACACAGGAATTCAGTTAGAGCAAAACGGCTCAGGTCTTGGGCTTTCCATTGCAAAGGAAATTGTTCAATTACACGACGGAGAGATTTTCGCAAAAAGTAAAATCAATAAAGGAAGTTCATTCGGTTTTATTATTCCGAAATACAAACCCGGGATTGAATTGCTGGAAAAAATTAAAAGAAGAATATCCAGCTCCAACCAGGCATTTGTCTTATTGTATTATCAGATTCACAACTATTCTGATATACGAAAAAAAATAGGACAGGACAAGATTATTGAATCACAAGAAAAAATGATTCAGATGATTGAAGAGCAGGAAAAACATATTGCGCCTTTCATGCAGGAAACAAATGAATTAATCATGCTGATCGAGAAACCGCTCAAAGAGATCACCAAATTAAACAAACATCTGATCCGAATGATCAAGGAATCCTTTGTAGAATCAGCTTCGGACTTTGAACTGGATTTTTCATACGGAATGAGCACATTCCCAAAAGACGGTCAAATTGCAGAAGCGTTGCTGGACAATTGTCGAAATCACATTCTCAATGAAAAAGCCGAAAGACTGAACAAGAAAATTCTGATTGTGGATGATGAAATCGAGTTGACCGAAGCGACAAAAATATTAATCGAATTCTTTGGATACAAGAACATCGATATTGCGAACACCGGCGAGGGCGCTTTCGAAAGCATTCAGCGAAAATTACCGGAATTGATCATCCTTGACATGAAGATGCCCGGAATGAGCGGTTATGAAGTAATCGGCCGGTTGAAAGAAAATTTTGAAACCAAGGACATTCCCATTGTCATCATGTCCGGATATGAAGTGGAAACAGGAAGATTCCATGAATACATCAACAAGAAGGCTATCTTAACAATCAGTAAACCGGTCGATGAAGAACTTTTACGTAAAATGATCTACTATCTGATCTAAGGGGTATGAATCGAAAAGGCAAATAAACCACGGAAACAGGAGGAAAATAATGAAAAAGATTTTGATTGCAGATGATGATCCCGATATTCTCACACTTTTGGCATCGAGACTTCGCTCCAACAACTTGCTGGTGGTAACTGCCCAGGATTGCAATCAGGCCATTAAAAAGGCCTATTCAGAACAGCCGGACCTGATTTTGATGGACATTCGCATGCCAACCATCGGCGGTCTGAGCGCATTCAACAGTCTGAAAATGTACACGAGAACAGAAAACATTCCGGTGATATTCATCACAGCCTATCCTGGTAAAGAAGTGCAGGAAAAAGTCATGGAAATGGGCGCAACCGATTTTGTGGCAAAACCATTCCAGACAGAAGAGCTATTGTCCAAAATCAACAGGGCAATGGAATGTCAGGTGAACTGACCGTGGCGAGTCAGAAATTGACGGGATTTTAAATTATTCTATTTAATCGAAAGGGGTACAATGACAGCGGAACGTATCCCGGGCGAAGGATTGCTTTATGTTTTAATATGACGATATTTTTATTTAAGGGATCATATATTTTTACATTATATAGAATTTTGATATGATAAAAACACCCATTAAAGACTATAAATATGGGTGTTTTTTATTGGGGGAATTCATGTCAATTGCTATCGACTAATTTAAAAAGTTTTTAACTGCGTCAATCAGCATATCCATATCGAAAGGTTTTTGTAAATACATATCCGGCTGAGATCCGCTCGACACATCCTTTTGCAATTCCCCTTCGTAATCCATTGAGCTAACGCCAATGACAGGAATCCCTTTGAGATTTTCAATCGTACGGATTTGCTCGATCAATTTCCATGTTTTGCCGGCAGGGAAATGCATGTCCAGCAGGATTAAATCCGGAACTTCCCGCAAAACGATTTTCATCCCTTCTCCTGTTTCAATGGCTGCTAAAAGCTGACAACGGATACCTCCATGTTCCAGAATACGCCGAGCCAATTCAATCGATTCGGGAGACTGATCAATGTATAATATTTTTTTCTTGGGCACGTTTCCTGTTACTGATTTCATATTTGGGAATGGACAGTTATTGAAATAATTTTCATTGAAATATACAATATGAATTCTGTTATTACAATCAAAAACACAAATATGACTGAATTTTAATTTTCATATTAGTATTCCTAAAAAAAATGCAGAATTATAACGTAAAACAAAGTTATGGTTTCGTCAGAAATGATAAGGGCCCATTCCAATTTTCCGGAACAAGCCCTATCATAAAAAGAAAAATTTATACGCTAATACCACACACTCATGACTTCTCCGATATTGCTGAAAGATTGGAAATAAATATTATTTTTCTACTGAAAATTTATAAATAGTTGTGGTTTGATATTTCTCGCCCGGATTCAGCACAGTAGACGGAAAGTCCGGCTGATTTGGAGAATCCGGATAGTGCTGTGTTTCCAGACAAAATCCGTTTCTGTACTTATATACTTTTCCCTCTTTTCCTGTGATTGATCCATCCAGAAAATTACCCGTATAAAGCTGAATGCCGGGCTCTTCTGTCAGGACCTCGAGAACGCGTCCTGTGGAAGGATCGACAGCTCTGGCCGCAAGGCGAAGCGTACCCGATTTACCATTGAGAACGAAATTATGGTCATATCCCTGACCGTTCTTTATTTGTGGATCATCGTTATTAATATCCAAACCGATCTTTTTGGGTTTCCTGAAATCGAAAGGCGTGCCTGCCACTGGCATTAATTGAGTGGGAATGGATGTTTCATCGATTGCTGTAATGGAATCCGCATCGATCATAAGCTCGTGGTCAAGTATCGAAGAAGCGCCTCCATCGGCAAGGTTAAAGTAGGTGTGGTTGGTCAGGTTGCAAACAGTAGGCTGATCGGTGGTGGCTTCATATTGGATTTTAATTTCATTGTCATTGGTCAACAGATAGGTGACTGTGACTGATAAATTTCCAGGATAACCCTCTTCCCCGTCCTTGCTGAGATAGGAAAGTTTCAAACCGACATAATCCCCACCGCGGACTTCCTTGGCATCCCAGATGACCTTGTCAAAGCCGACAATACCGCCATGAAGATGATTGGGGCCGTCATTAACAGCAAGTGTATATGTTTTACCATTGAGCGTAAATTTTCCTTTTGCAATCCGGTTGCCGTACCGGCCGACAATACAGCCGAAGTAGGGACTCTTTTTCATATAATCATCAAGATTGTCGAATCCCAGCGCGACATCACCCATATTGCCATCCTTGTCAGGAACGATGATGGATGTGATGATACCGCCATAATTTGTGATATCGACTTCCATCCCATTTGCATTGGTCAACGAATACAAATCGGCAGAAACACCGTCTTTAGTCTTCCCAAAATCTTTCTTCTCAATTTTCATACCGGACATCTCCTTATTTTGACATTGAATAAACAGTAAACAAACCATCAGAACCATAGACCATAAAATGAAATTGTTTTGTGAACGTTTCATGGGTTTCCCTTTCTATGTTTAATTGCTGTAATAATATATTGGAAAAGAGACAATATTCCAATAAAAATATTTATACTCTATTTATATTTTCAAACATCCGCTGTTCTAATCAAAGCCATTATTGGCAAAGACCATTCATTAATGCACTGTACGTTTTAATAACTTCGATCGTCAACGAATCGGTCGCAAAAACCGAATTCCGTCCCTGCGGTTCTTGCGGAGGATCTCCTGTGAATTCATCTCCTCTGCGCCATACTGCTCCATCGGGATCCCTCGCTTTGCCAATCCCTCCCCACGTCCAAAAATTACTTCCGATAAAAGGTCCCCCGGCTTTTACATTCCTGTAAATCAAATCGAACACGGTATTATAATAGCGATTTCGATAAATTGTTCCGGAATCCGGCGAAAACGAATGTAAATCCCAGGAAATACCAAACTCCTCAAGAGCGAGAGGTTTGCCGACTTCTTCTGCAAAACGGATGTGCTGATTGAGATCATTGACGGCTTTTTTCTCTGCCTCTGGATATGATTTCTCTGGATGCAATGGATCGAACCGCTGCCAATTTAAAATCCACAAATGTACGGCCATGTAATCAATGTTTTTCAGACGATGGATATCCAGATAAACTTTCACGGAACCGAGGCATCCCATCGTACCTTCGTTTCCTGTGGATATTAAATAGTTCGAATCGATCGAACGGATATAGTCCGCAGTTTCCCTGATCCATTGTACAAAGACTGTATCATTTTTATTTCCCGACCCTCCGGGAGCGGGACGTGGTTCATTGGCCAGCTGCCAGGACATGATCACTGGATCATCCCGATATTTGATTCCAGTAACCGTATTCACACGGGCGATCAGTTTTTTAATGTATTTGCGATAAGCCGAGTTGGCTTCCTGACGGGAATAGAACCGGGCGTTGAACACCATAAATTCGGGCCATGAATATTGTCTCAGGAAAGGATTCGGGACGGGCACTTCTTCAAACCAGGAGAGATACTGCACCATTCCGCCGGACCAGACCCAATAATGGATCACCAGTTTCAGGCAGTTGAATCGGATAGTCCCAAAATTGAAATCGATCTACACCGGATGTACTTTCAGCTACGGCAAAAAAGGATTTACGGTCAACCCCTTCCACGCGTGCGATAAGCAGAATTTTTCCATCAAGTTCGATTGCTCCCGGATTAAATGCGCTGTTGATCCCGATGCGTTCCATTAAAAAAGGATTGGTTTTATAATTTAGATCATATCGCCAGAACACAGGGGTATGTTGCCCTGTCAAAACTGGAAATTGATACCGCTGAAATAAACCATTACTATACTTGACTGGTTTATTTTTTCTATTGATGAGTGTTTGATGTTTTTTCAGAAGCTGTTTTATATTTTTACTGAATGTTTGATTGTTCATAAGAAACTGCATTCTCCATTTCTATCCCAACAGCAAAACATCCAATCGGTTTATAATCTCCATACACGCCCGTGCATTGTGATAGGGCCCCTTCCACTCGGAAACTTTGTAATCACTCGTGACAGGCTTTCCTTCCTTTGTAACTCTCCAGATCCATTCACCGTTTTTTTGATCCACAATATATTTTTCGATATACTTCCAGGAGCGGTAAGCAATATTAAGAAAATGTTCTTCTTTTGAAATCTGATAACTGTTTAAAAATCCGACCACTGCTTCTGCCTGAGGCCACCAGTGCTTGTCCGTATCGATGGGACCCTCGGGACTGCCTTCATACTGAAGTCCTCCATCCTTATCCAATCCATAGGCTTCGACAGCCGTAGCCATTTGAATCACTCTTGCTTTGACTGATTTTATTATTTCCGGATCCCCAAGCACTTCTGCGGCTTCTATTAAAAGCCAGCCGCCTTCTATATCATGTCCGAAAGAAATCATATTTGTTTTTGACGTCCACTTTTCGTCAAAAAACAATCTGAAACAATTCAATTGAGGATCAATAATACGGGTTAAAAAAATTTCGATCAAACTTTTTAAAGCGATTTTGACTTCATCCGATTTCCAGATTCGATACAGATTGGTATAGGCCTCCATCATATGAAGATGGGTATTCATCGACTTCTTCTCGTCCATGTCTTTGTCACTGAGACGTAAATCTTTTGACAGCGTCCAGTCGCGGTTGTAGGATTCAAAATACCCCCCGTATTCATCATCATGAGATTTGGTCTCAATCAGCCTAAAAAGATCCCTGGCCATATCAACGATAGATTGATCCTCTATCGCCATACTGTATTCGGACAAAGCATAAATCATAAAAGCCTGTCCGTAAATTTTCTTTTTATCATTCAGAGGTTCCCCGCGATAATCCAGCATCCAGTAATAACCGCCGAAATCCCTATCCTGAAACTTTTTTATCAAATATTCAAAAGCGCGTTGCGCGATTCTTAAATAATCCGAATTCTTGAAATACCGGTACAGGGCGGAAAATGTCCACAGAATTCGCGAATTCAGGATCAATCCTTTTGGAGCCTCCGGCTCGATACGGGAATCGTGTGTGATTCTTCCGACAAATCCGCCATAGGATTCATCGAGTGTCCGCCCTATCCAGAAAGGGACAATATTTTCAGTTAATTCCCGTGATATTTCTTTTTTGAATTGATCCAGTGTTTTTTTATTCATATCGGATTTTATCCCATATTTTCACTTTAATTTTCTTTCAATTTATCGTACCAGTTTTTCTTTAAAAAGACTGAAGCCATAAAGAGAATCCCGACTGCAATCCACATGGCCTTCATCTCACGAATAACAAGATAAACCGGAATCACAATAAGCGTCATTTGCCAGACAATGCCGACGACGACATTGATCAAATCCCGCTTGAAAGCCCTGTTTTGTTTGAACTCGGGTGCTTCCTGAATTACCTTCTGATGAATTGGACTCCAGAATCCCCAGGGCCGAACATTCCTGTAAAATGACTTGAGAACTTTTTCATCTTCCGGCCGGGTTAACAAACTGGCGATAATACTCGCTCCTGCCGAAATAAGTAAAATAAAAGGAAAACTAAAAAGAGGCGACAATTCTGGAAATACAAGCGGAAAAAACAGAGCTGCAGCCGTTCCGGAAATCATCCCCCAGAAAAAGCCTTTACCATTTAATCGCCACCAGTACCATTTCAGAAGGTTAGGCGCGGCGTACCCCCCATACAATCCAGCAAATAGCCACTGCATTACATCATTGATCGATCTCGCCATAAAACCAAAAATCATCCCGACAATGACAATCCCTATCGAGCTCAGATAACTGATGGTTACGTATTTTCTATCAGAAGCTTTGGAGTTGATATACCGTTTGTAAATGTCATTGACAATATAGGCTGCACCGGCATTAACCGTAGCATCAAACGTGGACATGAATGCAGCCAAAAGACCGGCCAACAGCAAACCCAAAAGGCCTGTCGGGATGAAATTGTTGATGATATACGGGAGAATCATTTCAAAATCTATATTCGATCCCATTGCCTTGATCTGCGGGCTGAAAAAAACAAGTGCTAAAATCGTAATGCCGCTGACCATGATCCATCTTGGAAAGAGACAAATAGAAACAATTCCGCTCATCAATGCGGATTCCTTCGGCTTTCTCGTGGCAAGCACGCGCTGCATATCGTAATTCGGTGCGGGCCCGGCCATGCTTTGGAGCACTCCCTTAAAAAGCATCATCATGATGATAATTGTGATGAACGAATATCCATCCGAATTGATCTGATTATTAACAAAATTGAGTACTCCCGACCAGTCTAAGTTGAGCTTCCATCCGAAGAATATATTTTTCCATCCCGCCGGAATAACTGCGGACAGCGCCTCCGGAGATACTTTATGGATAGCGATGATTCCGATAAAAACGGACGCAATTGCAAGAATCGTAAACTGAAGCAGATCGGTCAGGACCACACTGTACATCCCGCCGACAATGACATAAACAGTCGTGATTGTCATAAAGATGACCGCATATGTGTTCGGCGAAATGTCCCACGGAAAGAAGACTGAGGCGAATTTTCCAATGCCCTGAAAGGCATACGTTAAAAAACCGATAACACTGATGATAGCAAATATAACCACACTGATCCTTGATAACTCTCCTCCCTTTCCGCGGCCGAAACGTGTGGAAATCCATTCGGCTCCGGTCAATACATTGGAACGGCGAATCCAAACGGCCAGGTAAATCATTAAAAAGATTTGATTGAATGTCGGCCACAGCCAGGGCATCCAGCATCCCTTCAATCCGTATACGAATAGAATGTAGACGAGCCACATTGTTCCGGTGATGTCAAACATCGAAGAAGCATTGGCAATCCCCAGCACGTACCACGGCAGCGTTTTCCCTCCAAGAAAATAGGAGTCCATATTCTGACCTGCGCGACGGGAGACCAGAAATCCTATCACAATGACAGCAATCAGATATATTAGAATAATCGCAATATCAAGAGCATGGATTTGCATCGCCAAGATCTTTCAACTTAATACAAGAAAACAAAAACGGATTGATACACCTGCTCCACTTGGTTTTGATACCTGCAATGAAATGAAAATATTGCGAAAACGTTTTCGCATTCATCCAAAAAAAATATATTTTTAATTCTTAAAACTGCAATCTGGAATCAGAATTCAGAACAAACGTAAATTAATATAATAAAACTTGACGGGAAAATGCAAGTGCGAAACCATAAAGATTAATATTAGTTATTATAATTATATTTTGGGAAAGTAAAATAAAGGTAGAAAAACATATATTTTCAACCTGACAAATCTTAAATATCTTTTATAATGATGATTTTTGATATTCACGAAAATGACACCTTCATTGCTCATTTTCGTAACACTTTCTCAATTCATCCTCGGTCCATCTTTCTTTGGTTGCTTTACGATACGTCAAATGTCGATCCAATCAGTAGAATTCCTTTATAATTATGCATGCCACAAAATTACTATGTTATATTAAATAGTAAATGAATAGAAGTCAATTTTTCTTTGCATACTTTTCAATGTTTAGGGAATGAAGAAATTTTTCCATTGTATTCAATTCTGCTTCTTTTTCATTGGCAGAAGAAATCCAGGTGGTTAACTCTTTGCCCGGTTTCGAAATTAACAATATTTGCGTTCCGTCATCTTGTTCATCGATATAATCGGAGGGTTGATAGATAATGGCTGCGCCCAATTGAATCGGCTCGGCCGCGACATCTTCGGGATGTATGCCCCATGTCGCAATTAATCCATCATAATTTTGAACTTCCTCTCCCTTATGATAGTTGATTCCTGTAACAAATTGCACCGGTAAATCAGTTAAGGCAAAGGCTTCAACTTTGGCTTCTCTGACCCCAGAAAAAACCGTCACACGAACTAAAATATCCACTGTTCGATCCTTGCAGGGCACACCTTCCGAAAGCATTTCCATATAAGATGAGATTTTTTCTTTTACAACCCGGGCGGTCCGGTTTGTCACTGGATTAAGCGGAACGACCTGTTTACCGTCCCATAAACGTACCCCTCCCAAACCAACAGTTGCGCCTACTTTGTAATAATCGGCTCCCCATCCATTTTTTTGTTGTTCAATGGTAGGGTACCAGCGAGCCTGTTTGAGCTCGAGGCCCGGTTTTGTTTTTGAGTAGATATCAATGGCTGCTTTTTTGTCGAAATAGATACGAATCCCCATCCATTCGTTTTCGACAGCAGGACCATGATGACCGACGGTTTGAAACAGGTCGCCCGATTTAGAACTCACCTCGTTTAAATAAGTGGCGCTATCCGCTTTCATAAACAGACTGATATCTGTGTTGTTTTGAGCCTGACTCACGGAAAAGCTTCTGGAAATCAATAGTATGAATAGCAATTTTTTCATGATGAATTCTCCTTGATTCAATGATTAACGGGCAAGCCATCCACCATCCACAGCAATTGTATAACCCTGCAGATAAGCGGATGCTTCGGAAGCCAAAAAGACTGCAACACCCTGCAAATCCTTGGGTTCTCCCCAGCGCCCAGCCGGAATCCTATCCAGGATAGACTTGCTGCGATTGGCATCGGCGCGCAAAGGCGCTGTGTTGTCCGTAGCCATATATCCAGGCGCAATCGCGTTGACATTGATTTTATGAGGAGCCAGTTCATTGGCCATCAGCCGGGTCAGCCCCATCACGGCTGATTTGGAAGCGGTGTAGGAAGGCACCAGAATGCCGCCCTGGAAAGAAAGCATGGAAGCCGTATTGATAATCTTGCCGCCCTCACCCTGTTTGATCATTTGTTTGGCAGCGGCCTGGCTCAAGAAGAAAAGCGTCTTCTGGTTGATATTGATCACATCGTCCCAGTCTTTTTCCGAGAATTCAGTAAGAGGCGCGCGGCGGATAATGCCCGCGTTATTGAAAAGAATATCCAGCCGTCCCAGTTCCTTAACAGTCGTATGGACAATATCATCCACAGAATCGAGTTTTTTGAGATCTGCGGTAATAGCCGTACATTTCCGGCCAAGATCCGTAATTGTCTTTTTCGTTTCATCCATAGATAGGATGTCTACAAGAGCCACATCCGCGCCCGCCTCGGCCAGAGCGATGGCTATGGCCTGCCCAAGCCCGCGCGATGCTCCGGTGACAACCGCCACCTTCCCGTCCAGTTTGAATTGATCTAAAATCATTGGTTCTCCTATAATCTTGAATTCAATATTATCGAATCATATCCATCGCCACGCCGTCCATATCATCAAACGCCTGGTTTTCGCCGCCCATGCCCCAGATAAACGCGTACTTTCTTGTGCCGCATCCCGCATGAATCGACCAACTCGGGGAAATCACCGCCTGCCCGTTCCGCACCACGATGTGTCGTGTTTCGTCGGGCATGCCCATATAATGAAACACAACATCATTGACCCCGATATCGAAATAACAGTAGATTTCCGTACGGCGTTCGTGAGTATGGGCGCTCATTGTGTTCCAGACGCTTCCGGATTCCAGCAGCGTGACTCCCATGACCAGTTGACAGCTTTTCACTTTTCCCGGGAGTATATATTTATGAATCGTCCTTGCGTTGGATTCTTCCATGGAACCCATTTTCGTGTGAACCGCATCATCGAGCTGAATATGTGTGGTCGGATAGGCCGTATGCGCCGGATAGCTGAGTATGTAGAAGCGGGCGGGATTCCTGGCATCATTGCTCTTGAATATGATTTCTTTGGATTCCCGACCGACATAAAGTCCATCCAAATAACCCATTTTATATGTTTGTCTATCGACGGTCACGGAACCTGCTTGACCGATATTGATCACACCGATTTCGCGCCGCTCCGCAAAATATTCGGCGGCCAGTTTTTTGGCAGAAGCGAGGGTCAACGTTTTTTTCAAAGGTACTGCGGATCCGACAATTGCACGATCCACATCTGTATATACAAGCTCCAGTTCACCGGGAGTGAACAAATCGACAAGATACGATTCCCGCAGCTCTTCCGCGTTCATTCGCTGATACCGAACCCGATCGGAAACATATCTACTTTTCATAACAAACATCCTTTCTGAAACAGAAATTTTCGTTCGAATCTTCTTCTGTTTGGACCATCTGATGCCAATCATCAGGGTTTTAAATAGGATTCATTTAATGTATTAATTTTTCGGAAAAATCAAAAGAAAAAGCAGTCGAACTAGATCAATTTCAATATTTGCCAACATCTATTTTAATCTTTTTACTGGTAACTAAATTAACTATCCCAGAGAACAATCTTGACAGATATATCATTCTTATCCACTGGTTTTAAATCCGCATCTAGCATGAAATGGTTTAGCTGTTGTTCTTGATGAAAAGCTATGGCTTGTCTGAATTGAAAGAAGTATTTGTTAATTGTAATGTGATTAACACCTAATAATTGAGCTGTTTAAGTTATCGTTAGTCCTAAACTAAAGCACTCAATTATTTTTCGTTTTTTGTGTTTAATTAATGGCTTGTTTTTCATGACCTAATAAATCTAAATTATTAAATCATGCTGGTCACACCCCCTTTTTTAAAATTTTTGTTACTCACTAAATGATCTATAAACTATTACTGTATCCGACAATGTTTCTATTCCATGATCACGTCCTCACACAAATAAATCGATCCTTTAGCTTCATTCTGGTCCATCCAAAAGATGCCTGATCTCCCTGCAATTTTGTTTGATAGTTTCCCAATCTCCTGCAGCAATCCGGTCAATTCTGGCAATCCACGACCCGCCGATTGCCAATACAAAATCGTTTTTTAGATACTCCTGAAAATTGTTCAGATTAATCTTCCCCAGTGGTATAAAACGAACACCGGTATGCAGATAAGGTGCGGCTATCTGTTTGAGTGTGTTGATCCCTCCCATTGCTTCGGCCGGAAAAAATTTCAACACTTTGATTCCCAGATCAAGAGCCGCTTCAATATCCGTGGGCGTCATCACACCGGGTGAAAAAGGAAAATCCAAACGCAACGCCTCCTCTGCAACCTTTCGATTGAATCCCGGTGCTACCCCGAAAGCAGCGCCGCAATCTTTCGCCTTTCTTACATTTTCAACAGTTAGAATCGTTCCTGCGCCAACCAGCAAATCGGGCCGCTCCTGCCGCAACATTTGTATCACATTCGCTGCAACATTGGTACGAAACGTAATTTCAATAACGGGCAGCCCGCCTTCTATGAGAGCATCCGCAAGAGGAACGGCATGTTCGGTATTCTCAATTGTGATGACAGGAAATACTTTCAGTTTTCCAACTCGTTTGAATATCTCACTTATTTGCATAGACAACTCCCATTATAAAAAAAAATCCGTATAATTTTTATACATACTTCGAATTTATATTCGCAGTATGTAATCAGGTTAATACAGTTTTAAGAAAGATTATCATCTTTATAATTTTGTTTAAGTGAAATTAAGGCAAGTCTGTAAGCTGTGTATCAATTTGTAAAAAATATACTTAAAAGGAATGAGAATGTCAAGGTGCTATTATAATCATTTACAATATTATCTCCCATTTTTAGAGCCTGTCCCGAACCTTCGGAGTATTATATTAGCAGGGGAAGAACTTCCGATTCCGAAGAACCGGAAAAGGAGGAATGTCAATAAAAAACCTCCCAAAGGTTGTAAACCTTCTGGAGGTTACATTTTTATAAGATAGCACCTCCTGGAATCCGAAGATCAATCGAACAAGAGGCAAAGTACTATAATAAATCTGTTCAATACTATCTTCCCTTTTTGAGCTTGCCCCGGCCTGTACCGATC
>Ga0315542_1001465_pt1 | contig 14698 bp, 8 predicted proteins | sample SalMarSW160120MG_FD_202541 | JGI IMG/M metagenome (GOLD analysis project Ga0315542, IMG submission 202541) | Salt marsh sediment microbial communities from the Plum Island Ecosystem LTER, Massachusetts, United States - Salt Marsh Sediment SW1601-20 ...
TTGCCAGACTCCTGGGTCTTGCACCACCTCCGGTATGAGAAATCTGAACATCAGTATTATAATACCAGAAACCAATATCCATAGTGTGGAATGCTCTCAATCTGCCATCAAAGAGCGGAGGATTCCATCCAAACCAGGCAAGATAAACAGGAGCAGGTTGCTGTACTTTTGCATTTGCTGTTGCAATAGTTTGCAGTCTGTTACTTATTGCCATTGATAATATTTCTATTGGTTTTTTGTCAGGGAAACTCTTCGCATATGCGTCAATAACATTTGAAGCTTTTTCAGCTAATGAGACACCAAATCCTCTCATTGTTTTAGCTTGCTCTTTTGCTTCATCTAATGTTATATTTTCAAGTGATGAATCGAATGAGCTAGGTGATCTTTCATAAAATGTGCTACAAATTATCATAGGCACATCTGACGACAATTCACCTGAATAAAAGGGTTGCTGAGGCAGGTAAACCCCATCGGCTACCGGACCAAATCCTCCCATCATACCAGTTGCTCCGGATTCGGCCCTCAATTTCATACCAGCCTTGTTAGCAATTGCATAGTAGTCCTTCCAGGGTATTTCTTGTAGTTTATCAATTTGGGAGATAGGCAAACCAGCTTCTTTAAGAATATATGATCCAAGTTTTTCAGAGTAATCCTTCTTTCCACCACTAAGTGAACTCCCGCTTAATGCTACGGCTTTATGGAATAAACCTTTGGCTGATGGCATCGCAGTAAGCGTACATACTTTTGCTCCTCCCCCGGATTGACCCATGATGGTAATATTATTCGGATCACCTCCAAAATTCGAAATATTATCACGTATCCATTCCAGGGCAGCTACTATATCAAGCATACCAACAATTCCTGATGCTGCAAATTTCTCGCCTCCTACTCCGGCAAAATTTGCAAAACCCATGGGTCCCAGCCTGTGATTCAGAGAGCAAAAAACAATATCTCCCTGGCGACTCAGATTTTCACCATGGTATTCGGGATGTTCAATCGAATTCCCGCTGGTGAATCCCCCTCCATGAATCCAAAGCATTACCGGGCGTTTTGTATTGTCTTCATATCCTGGTGTCCAAATATTTATTCCAAGACAGTTCTCACTTACATCATCATAATGCCAGTAGTCAGTAAAGGCAAGATACCTGTTTGCATAAAAATTGTCCAGCAATTGGGGCGCTGCATTAGGCCAGTAGACAGCAGGATAAACATCTTTCCAGGGATCAGGTTTTTGCGGAGGCATAAACCTGTTTTTTCCTGTTGTGTTTGCACCGTAAGGTATTCCTAAAAAATTATAGATATCCTTATGTATGAAACCTCTTACTTTTCCATTTGTGGTATCAGCTAATGCAATGTTATCACCGATAAAAAGTATCTGTCCATCTTCATCTTCCTTGCTAACAGAAGGTGATGAACACGAGGATAATGAAATAGCTGAGGTTCCAATGGTCAATCCGGCGGCGCCAACACCAAGATTCTGAATGAATTTGCGTCTGTTTGATTTCATAATTACTAAGTTTTCTTTTTGGGAATATTTGATTTTTTTTTCTGAAAGTGTTAGTTGCTAATTTAAAATTAACCGACCTGTCTGTTAACACTTATTAATATTAATTAAACAGGTCATTTGTTTAAAGATATCTTAATTGTTCCGATAAATCATCAAGACTGTTTTCCTTATTATAAATCTTTATTAAATCTCCATTTTTATTGTACAATGCTATAAAAGGAAGTTTTCCAACTTTGTAGTAATTTCCAACAAAAAAAGAATCCCCTTCTGTACCTACATATATGTTTGAATACTTATCTAAATGATAATCTGAAACAAATTGCATAACTTTATCTTTTGACTTATAAGTAATCATAGCAATTGATGCTTTATTAAATTCATTTATCCGATTTAATAATTCCTTCGTCAGTTGCTGACAATCTTCGCATTCCGGTGAAAAATAAATAATTACTATTGGTTTTCCAAAAGGCAAATTTTCAGCCTTAAAAAGGCTACCATTGGATTGAATCATTTGAAATGGCGGAACTTTGTTAGACTGAGAGTATGTATCCGAAAGATTAACAACCATCAGGAATGTCATAATAGATAATACAATTCTGTTCTTTTTCAACTTTCAGGCTTTACAAGATTAATAAAAGTATTCTCTGAATATTCTGGCATTGCACCCTCATTTTCACATATAAAAGCAGAGATTTCTACTGCCAATGCATGACATTCTCTCAGTGATTTGCCATTAAGTAATGAAACCATCAGGCTTGCTGTAAAAGAATCGCCTGCCCCGATGGTATCTTTTACGTCAATAACCGGAGTCTTCATAAAAGACTTTTCATCCTTTGTAAACAAATAGCTGCCTCTTGTTCCGCAGGTGTAGGAAACCAGCTTTAGTTGGTAGGTATCTAATAATTTCCGACATAAAGATTCCTCTCTGCCTTCCCACCCGAATAGTTTTGCCACATTGAGAAGTTCATCATCATTAATCTTAAGGATATTGGAAATCATTAATGAGTCAATTATCAATTGTTTGTTATAGAAATTCTGTCGTAAATTAATATCAAATATCCTAAGTGCATTTTCAGGTACCAGATTTAGAAATTTATTAATAGCATTATATGAAACAATATTTCTTTGTGCCAGACTCCCAAAGCAAACTGCATCGAGTTGTTTGGCTATTTTTATGCTTTCATTTGTGAGTTCGATATAATCCCAGGCCACATCTTTGGTTATTTCAAAAACAGGTACCCCATGATTATCGAGAGTGACTTTTACAGTACCCGTTGGATTGGCTACTCTACTAATTAACAGGTTAATACCTTTTGCTTTCAACCTGGAAATAATTTCGTCTCCCAGCTTATCTTTGCCAACAGCACTTATAATATAGCTTTCGGCTCCAAGTTGACCGGCATGAAATGCAACATTTGCAGGCGCACCACCTAATACATTACCTTGTGGCAACTGGTCCCATAGCACTTCCCCAATTCCTGCAACTTTATATTTTTTGTTCATAATAATTTATTCTTTAAGACCTAGTTGCTTTTCGATCTCTTCCAGTGTTTTACCTTTAGTTTCAGGTATCCAGATTTTAACGAAAACAAATGCAAAAACACTGAATGTTCCAAATATGCCGAATAAATAATTTAAACCTAAAGCACCCTGGATGACGGGCGCAAAATACACTGCAAGGAAAACACACAACCAACTTACAGCTGTTGAGAATGACATGGCAACACATTTGATTCTGTTAGGATATATTTCAGAAATGATTACCCACATAACTGGTGCGAAAGAGGCGGCAAAGAAAGAAATATAAACCAATAAAGCGATTAAAACACCAATACCGTTTTGGACAGGTTTAGCAAATTCAAAGCTTAAATATCCCAATGAAATTGTCATTCCTGCAGCACCCCATAGTAATAAGGTCTTACGCCCTTTTTTATCAACCAACCATATCGCTACTATTGTCATGAAGAAATTTACCAGACCGACAATAACTGATAGCATCATTGAATCAACCTTTTCAGAACCGGCGGATTGAAAAATTTCGGGTGCAAACATAATAACCGCGTTAATACCGGTAATTTGTTGAAAAGCGGCTACCAGCGTCCCAATAAGAACAATTTTCCCTGTCTTGCCTTTGAAGATTTCTCTTAAACGTATTTTTTCTTTGCTTTTTTCGATTAAAAGGATTTTTTCCATTTCTGGCAGTTCATCATCTATAAGTTGCTGTCCGCCAATTTTTTTCATCACATTTATAGCCTCATCCTTTCTATTTTTAGACAATAACCAACGAGGACTCTCAGGAAGTGATGTGAAAAGAAAAATCAGAAATGCTGTCCCAAAAATGGCTGGCACTGCAAACATATAACGCCAGCTGTTTTCACCCAATCCGAGGAGGGAATAATCTATAATATAGGCCACTAAAATACCGAAAGTTATCGCAAATTGATTCATCGAAACTAATCTGCCCCTATTATGCGCTGGTGATATTTCTGAAATATACATCGGTCCAACCACCGATGTTGCACCGACAGCCAGGCCTGATAGCAAACGGAAAATAATCAACATTGCTGATGATCCGGCAAAAGCACAACCTATGGCTGAAATGATGTATATCACTGCAGTTGTAATCATTACATTCTTCCGGCCATATATTTCTGTGAAATTTCCGGTAAAAAGGGCGCCGATTAAGCAACCAATGGTTAAAAGTGCGGCGACCGTTCCCAACCCGCTGTCACTCAGCGTAAATTCACCTTTTATCATCTCAATAGCCCCTGAAATTCCTGCCATATTTAACCCGAAAAGAAAACCACCATTAATAGCGACAAACACTATCCAAAATAGAAATCGTCTATTCATGTAATATTTTTAAAAAAAATCAATACTTATGTGATAAACTTAAATAATACTGAATCCTCAACTATATAAAATGTCCTCCTATTGAGTGACGTAAGATAGGTTAATTGATACTGTACCTCATCAAATGTTACTTCAGCAAACAATGATCTGACAATAATATTTAATGGTCTGGGCAAGAATCCTTGTGAGAAAATTGTGTTATTTCTTGCCCGGACAGTTATAAACTCAGGCTACCATGAGCCAGCGTTCTGCACAGATTAGAATTCGGCATATCCGGGATTTTGGACATACACATCTTTAGTAAGATTATACTGCGTAAGCGGAATCGGGTAATACTCGTCTCTACCAGCCGTAAAATTGACATTCTTATAATATAAACGGGTGTCTTCTTCACATCTGAAGTACTTATTCATCGTCTCTGCTGCAATACCCCAGCGAACGAGATCAAAGAAACGCTCGCCTTCAAGTGCAATCTCTATACGAGTTTCAAAGCGGAGCGCTTGTCGGGCGTAATCTTTAGTCCAACCTGCCACCGGGTATTCATTGATAAGATAAATTGCGGGATAGCCATCAATATCAATTGCTGTAGGAAAATTTTCTGTATCGTCCCAGGCTGTTACATATGGGCTGGTCTTTGAGCGAAGCCTGATTTGGTTAATAAGAGGTCTTGCTTCGTCTTGACGGCCAAGCTCTATCAACGCCTCTGCTCTCCAGAGGAGAACATTTGCATAACGAATAATCTGGTAATTCAAGGCCGATGCGCCCCAAGGCCACCCCCCATCATACATACCTGCTTCAGGTGATACGAGGAATCGTTTAACGAAATGATAGCCATAAGCATTGAAATCCCTGTACCAATGCTCGGTAACCGGCTCAACTTCGTAAGTTTTCCAACGAACATTGATACGACCGATAATAAAGTCAAGACGAGGATCAACATTAGATTCAATCTGGGTATTGATATAAGATTTTGTCCCGTCGCCATTTATCTGTTCATTGACAACATCATAATCTTCGTTCTGGAAAGAGCCATCAAGCAATGGAAGACCATTTGCATCAGTCTTGAAAGCATTTACGAGGTCCTGACTTGATTTGAAAAAATCATCACCTGAATAAGGCCCTTTTGGAGTATTGAGAAGCTGGCTAAAGTTTACGTGACCGGCCGAAGATGAGAGAAAGCCCGAAAGAACTGCACCATCATTCATAGAGTACTGAATGGCCCAGATAGACTCTTCAGCGTTTTCGTAAGCGATCATATCCAGTTTCTGAAAATCATCCAGCAAACCATATTTACCTGAACTGATAACATCTCCAGTATAGGATATAACTTTTTCAAGATCAGAATTATCAATAGAAGTCAGAGCATTATTAGCAGGATCTTGCCGATAGGCTTTATAAAGGTAAACCTTTGCAGCGTATGCCTCAGCCACATATTTATTGGCGCGACCCACTTCTGATTGAGTTTCCGGCAGTATTTCAGCCGCTTCTTCAAACTCTTTTGCTATCATACCGAGAATCTCATCTCTTGTATAAACGTCATTTCTTATAGACGAATAGTCAATTTCTTCAACATTCTCATCAATCCATACAATTTTGTTGAAATGACGGCTCAACTCAAAATAATAGTGTGCTCTGAGAACACGCATTTCTGCTTTCAATACTTCAAGATCTGGAACATCTTCAGGAGTACAGGTATTCAACACTTTCAAAGCAGAATTTGTACGTTTTACAGACGCATACAATGCCACCCACCAGCTGTTCATCATAGAATGAGTCGCATCGACAACATACGTTTCAATTTTATGCATATTTGTGTTGTCAGAGGGTCCACCACCCCCCTTATAGGCATTATCAGCGTGAAGCTCGCCTTGGATCCAGTGATTAACGGGGGCGTTCATAGCTCCAAAAGTAGTATTCGGACCAGCAAGTGCCGAATATGCGGAATTGACGAGATAATAAACGCCATCAGCAGAATTTAACACAGCGTCATTGAGAGACCCTTGTGGTTTTTGGTCAAGAAATTCATCTTCATTACAACTTACTGTTGCGATGCAAAGAAAAACGCTAAGAATGATATTTATAGATTTCATAGTAATTAGCTTAATATTATTATTATACATTGCCCATTAGAATCCGAAGTTGATACCGAGAGTATAACTGCGTGCGAATGGATAAGGATAGCTGAGTGCTTCGGGATCGGGCCCGGTATACTTGGTTAGCGTAAACACATTCTGAGCCTGCAAATACACTCTTGCTGAACTGAGTTTAAGCATTCTGAGAACATTATCAGGAATATTATATCCAATAACAATATTCTTGAGTTTTAAGAATGAGCCGTTTTCTATATACCAGTCAGAAGAAAGGTTCTCACTATTGGTGTTAAGGGTTGTCAATGCCGCATAATCTGAAGTATAAGTACCGATAGCAACATAATCATAATAGCCTTGCATTGCATCAAGAAGACGAGTTGAGTGGTTGCCAAGACCTTCACCAAGTGGGAAGAAGTCTGTATAAAGTTTGGACGTATTGTATGGTTTACGTACCATCCCGTTGAAGAACATACTGATATCAAAGTTTTTATAAGAAGCTGAAAAATTTATACCACCTTGAATAACAGGAAGGTTGCTTCCAATATAAGCCTGATCACTTGTCGTAATCTTTCCGTCTCCATCGACATCAGTATATCTGATACGACCTACACCCGGAGCCCCAAATTGAACATCGTACTTATCATTATATTCATCAACTTCAGCCTGGGTTCTGAATACGCCGTCAGTAATATAACCAAGATAGCCATTATAAGGAAGGCCGACGTTAGTAACACCAGCAGCCATATTGCCCAAACCAAAAGTATAATAGATCTCCTCTGGAAGGTAAGTAATGGCATTTTTCTGCCAGGCTACATTTGCATTGATCTCATAACTGAAATCACCAACTGAATGTCTCCAGGTCACAATTCCTTCGAGACCCTTGTTGTTCATGGATGCACAGTTCTGATAAGAAGAACCACCTTCTCCGTTGACAGCGGCAACAGGAAGCTGATACAGCATATCGGAGGTATTCTTGTCATAGTATTCAAAAGACAATGTCAATCTTTCATTAAGAAAACTGGCATCAATACCGATGTTGTACTGCTCAGTTTGTTCCCAACGCAATGAAGAATTACCTGACTGGGTGCGAACGGCTCCCGAACTAAGAGTTTTTCCGTCTCCGTTTAAGTTATAGCTGCCATTCCAAATATCGACTGAATAAATATTATATGTTGCAGTATTACTGATCTGGTCGTTACCGTTAATCCCCCAGGAAAATCGCAACTTAAGATCTGAAAGCCAATCCTTTGTTCCAGACATAAAAGTTTCTTTTGAAATACGCCATCCAACAGAAGCAGAAGGGAAAATACCAGCATTATTTAACGAGCCGAAACGGGAAGATGCGTCACGACGAACAGTCGCAGAAAAAAGGTACCTATCCGCAAAATTATAGTTTGCCTTTGCAAAATAAGATGTCATGGAATACAGGTTAGCTGTTTCATCTGCACCCCTTTGACCCTCAGCAACGTTCAGATATACATAATCAAGAGATGTAAGAGCATACTCGTCACCGGTACCGGTCAGTATATGGTATCTGTTCTTTTTATATTCAGTGCCAAGCAAAAAGGTTGCATAATGTTTATCAACGCTCAAATTATATGAAGCGATATTGGTCCACACCCATTCCAAATACTGATTTTCTGATACAATAAGAGAACTAATGAGACCTGAACGTACATGCTCATCCCAGGCAGGTGTAAATACTTTTGAATAATTAGGATTATAATTGATACCGAATGTAGATTTGAGAACAAGATTCCTTACCGGTATGGCTTCAATATAGGTGTTACCAAAAATACGCCAACTGTTATAAGTTGAATTGTTTGCTTCATTGTCAAGATAACGGATAGGATTGGTACGGCTGCCAAGGAGATCGACTTCAGAGCCGGCATAACTACCATCACTTGCATAGACAGCCTGGGCAGGATGCTGAGCAAGCAGCTGTTTTTCAATAGGCTCATATGCATTTGGTTTCTTATGCTGTGTCCAATAGGTAATATTTGCAGACTCGCCAACTTTAAGTTTGTTGTCAAGAAAACGATATTCATTATTAAGTCTTGTCGAGAGAGACTTGTAATCTGACCCCTTGAGAATACCGTCTTGATTAATGTAATTAACACCCAGTGAAGAAACATGATCCTTGGTGCCTTTTGACACTGAAAGATTGTACGTTTGCATCAGAGCAGAATGGTAGCACTCTTTTAGCCAGTCAGTATCAGAAATGATCATTTCAATGCCGTCTTTTGAATAGTATGGTTGACCAAGTCTAAGCTCTGCGGTGGCACCCTCACCATAAATAATTGATTTAGGAGTAGTCCCATAGTCATACTGATAAGCTGCCCAATAAACATCGCCCCACTCTTGAGCATTCAACAGAGGGATGTTGTTCTGGAATGTTTGAAGGGTCTGAGTCATGCTGAAATCAATCTTCATAGTACCTTCTTTTGCCTGTTTTGTAGTAATAATAATGACACCGTTTGCAGCCTGAGCGCCATAAATTGCTGCAGAAGCAGCATCTTTAAGCACCTGAATTGACTCGATATCATTACTTGAAATAATGGTGCCTATATCAGAACGAGTCATAACTCCATCAATAACATAAAGAGGAGAGGCGTTATTAATAGTAGTAACACCACGAATTAAAGAGGATGAACCCTGTCCGCCAGGAGTACCATCAGATACTACATTCATACCGGCAATACGACCTTGAATGTTAGTCAAAACGTTACCGGTAGGAATATCGGCTACCTCTTTCATTTTGACAACAGCAACAGATCCGGTTAAATCAGCTCTTCTCTGGGTCTGATATCCTGTCACAATAACTTCATCCAAGATACTTACAGACTCATTAAGTGAAATATTAATTACTCTTTGCACGCCAACGATAACTTCCTGAGTTTCCATACCAATAAATGAAAATACGAGGGTAGAATTCGCATTTCTTACTGGTAAAGAATAATTTCCTCCGACATCTGTCAATGTCCCGTTTGACGTACCTTTCTCAGCTACAGTAACCCCGGCCACAGCTTCATTGGTCTGGCTAAGTGTGACTTTCCCGGTAATGTTAATCTGTTGCGCCATAACGGCAGGTCCGATTAACAGACCCAACAGAATCATAATTACACCAAGGAATTTTGAATTTTTAGATTTTTTTTCCATAGATAATGAGTAGATTAGTTAATTTTAAATTATTAAGATAGATCCGTTAGGTTTTATTTATCAAATTTACTCAGACGCCAGAGAGTATGAGGATGAAAAATAGATCAAGAAGGTATGAAGAAGAGATCATTTTTACATAACATCCAAATAGCATTTAATTTGATATCTAAGGCTAAGTACAATCAAATCAAATCATATCAAATAATTATTTAATTTAAAAACCAAATTCAAAAAAAATGTTCATGTTTGTATGGGAAGAATTGTTAGCAACACTTCGGATAATGAAAATTTAGAATAATGAAGAAATATTCTTTGATCTTTTTTATACTTCTAAGCGGATGTTCTTTCAATCAGAATAAAAGATCTGAGGAGAAAATAATTATTGGTTTTTCTCAATGTACTATGATTGATGAATGGAGAAAAACAATGGTTGAAGAGATGCAAAGGGAAATAAGTTTTTACAGAAATTATAATATCACTTTTATTGTTAAGGATGCACATGATGATAATAATCAACAGATAAAAGACATACAAGATCTTGTTCTACAAGGGATTGATCTTCTCCTGGTATCACCTAACGAAGCTCAACAGTTAACTTCCACTGTTGAGGAAGTGTTTGATAAAGGAATACCGGTTATTGTTATTGACAGGAAAATCAGTTCTTCTAAATACACGGCTTATATCGGAGCAGATAATTTGTCAATAGGAAATGAGGCAGGTTACTTCGCCAGTGAATTATTAAAGGGGAAAGGAAATATTCTTGAGATCACCGGATTAATCGGATCTACTCCTGCTATTGAACGATCGAAGGGATTTCATGAAATCATTGATAAATATCCTGATATTCATACGACAAAAATAATTGAAGGAGAATGGCTTGAAGAAAAAACCATGAAAATTACCAATAGCTTGTTCTATGCTTTTACTGACTTTGATCTCATTTTTGCTCATAATGATTTTATGGCTTATGCTGCTTCAGTTTCTGCAAAAAAACATGATATCAAGACTTACATTATTGGTGTTGATGGATTGAATACTCCTAAAGGAGGTGTAAATATGGTTCTTGAAGGATTTATTGATGGTACCATACTTTATCCAACCGGTGGGGATAAAGCTATTCAACTTGCGCTCGATATTCTTACAGGAAAGCAATATGAAAAAACCATTAATTTGAGCACTTACAGAATAGATAAGACCAATGCACGAACAATCTGGCTTCAAGGTGAACAAGTCAGGGCTCAGCAACAAAAAATTGATAATCAGGTTAGTCAGCTAAATACTTTATCATTTTCATTAAGACGTCAGAATACTTTTCTTCTACTTACTAATATTATTATAATACTTTTAATCATAATTGTGTTTATTATTTTCATTTCACTTAGAAATAAAAATAGGTTGAATAAAGTTTTGGATGCCATGAATAAGACAATAAAAATGCAGAATTCTATAATTACCAAACAACGTGATGATTCAATGAACCTGCTTATTATTGCGGAAGAGGCAAAAGAAACCAAGATGCGCTTATTTACTGATATTTCTCACGAATTCAGATCAGTTGTGACATTAATTACAAATCCAATAAACAGTCTGATTGCTTCAATAAGTGATGAGACCGTAATTAAAAAACTTGAAATTGTCCAGAGAAGCAGTGAAAGACTTGAGAGACTTTCTGAGGAAATACTTAAGTTCAGAAAAATTGATGAAAATAAATATCAACTTAAATTTTATAGTTCAAACATTGCAAAATTTGTTTTAAATCTAGTTAAAACATTCCTCCAACGGGCTGAACTCAAAAACATTAAGCTGGTTACTGAAATTCCCCAGGAAATTTATGCTGAGTTCGATACTGAAGTAATTGAGAAAGTTATGTGTAATTTATTATCCAATGCATTTAAATATACAAATGAATACGGAACCATTAAAGTTTCTGTAAAACTGGAAGATTTTAAGATTTGTATTAAAGTCAGTGATACCGGAATTGGAATTCCAGGGAATGAATTACCTTACTTGTTTAATCGTTTTTATAAAGTCAGTAATTCTAAGTATATATCTGGTAATAAAGGTACGGGAATAGGATTGGCACTGAGTAAAGAACTTATCCAACTTCATAGCGGACAAATAAATGTTTATAGTTATGAAAATCAAGGAACTACTTTTTTTGTGACAATTCCGCAGTACCACTATATAATTAATAGAGATCAAAATGTAAAATCCATTGAACCGACTGGGGTTAAATTGGAACACTTTCAAAATCAAACTAAAGAGAAAACCGTTCTTGTCGTCGAAGATAATCCTGATCTACTTGTTGTAATTTCAGATATTATTGGGAAAGCGTATAATGTTATTACAGCTTATAATGGAAAAGAAGGATTGTTACAAACAAAAACTCAATCCCCGGATATAATAGTAAGCGATATTCTGATGCCTGTTATGGATGGAATGCAGATGTGCATTGAAATAAAGAAGAATCCGAGTACATGTCATATTCCGGTAATTCTTCTTACAGCTCTTGATTCACAGGAAACAACAATTAAATGTTTCAATATAGGAGCTGATACATATATTACAAAACCTTTTAATGAATTTCTTTTGTTATCGCAAATTAAAAATCTTATCGATTCAAGAGAAAAATTAAAGATTGCATTTTATCCATCAGTGTTTGAGAAGGATATATTTAAAACAAAAGATTTAACTGACAAGGAATTTATAAATAAATGTGTGGACAATATTTATGAAAACATTGAAAATGCTGATTTTAATCTGGATAATCTTGGAGTAAATATGAATATTTCAAGGTCCTCACTATATAGGAAATTGAGGAAAATCAGTAATCTCAAACCTGTTGATTTTATTAAAAAAGTAAGATTAAACTATGCTGCAAAACTTCTTCTGACAAAAAATATTCCAGTTAATGAGATAGCATGGCGTTCAGGTTTTTTAGACCCGAAATACTTTAGTAAATGTTTTTTTCAAGAATTCAAGTGTTATCCCAAAAACTATAGTGAGGTGTTCCAGAACAAGAATTAGAATGAGACTTAATATTTCTCTTTGATTTAAGTTACCTTACAGTTTCAGATATAGTCCGGGATGTTAAAGATATCCGCCGGAGCATCGACTATCTTCAGTCCCGACACGATATAGACAGCCAAAAGATTGCATATTATGGAATGAGCTGGGGAGGAAACTTGGGTGCAATAATACCGGCAATTGAAAAGCGGTTTAAAACAAGCATCCTCTGTGCCGGTGGATTAACAGGGCTGGGACGTCCGGAGGCCAACGATATGAGCTATATAAGTCGTGTTAATACACCAACTCTGATACTTAATGGTAAATACGATGCATACAATCCTCCGGAAACCTCTTCAAAACCCATGCTCGAACTGATGGGTACACCGGCAGAGCATAAGCGTTTAATCCTGTATGAGACAGACCATATCCCTCCACGAACTGAATACATAAAGGAGACGCTGGCCTGGCTGGATAAGTACCTTGGACCGGTTAGATAATGATTGATTGGGCTTTGTCTGGAAGGGTCAAGCTTCCTACTTTACTACCGGGCCCAGAAGGCCTGCAAACGCATTACGGTCAATTCTCTTTTTGAGAGTAGCCACTTCATTCTTGGGACCCGTTATGATCAGCTCTATCGATTTTACAGGCGCAAATTTAGATGACGGTTTATCTATTCTTTCGGTCTCAGCTTCTTTGACTGTACGTGTTCCAAAGATCATATTGAGTGAGACTATGTCATCACCGGTCTGCCATGTGAGGAATTGGTCACTCTTCTCAATATTGTAAGCTTCCGGGTCTGGTACATCCATGGCTTTTCCATCTTCCACGTAAACAAGGAATGGATATGGCCAGAGCTCTGCACTTAACTCAATTTTGCTTTCTATAGCCGCCCCCATTGCCTGGATGGCGGCCAGTGGATCCTTTTCCTTACCCGCAGGTTTTTCCTGTGATGCCCTGGCGTCATATCCGAACAGGAGTGTATTGTAGGGAGATTCCGGGAAACAACCTGTCTGCCATGACAAACCTGTGTATACGGCACCCGGGATCTTAGTCAAAGCAACAAAAGGCATAGTGCTGGCTTCAATTGCACCATCGGACATATAACGTGTAGCGTCGGGTACCGGCAGAAGGTCTTTCACTGCCAGCACCAGTTCCTTAAAGGCTTTTACTTCGGCTGCATTTAGAACCCTGCAACCGGGGCCCATCTCATCGCACGGGTTTTGGGCAATCGCAGAATTATCAAATATAATTCCGATAAGCGTTGAGAAGAGAATAAGCGATAACAACTTTTGCATCAGACTTATTTCTGCTTTCATTCGCAGGCACTTTTTATTGTCATATCTCTTGTTGTCCATATTCGACCTCCTTTTATTTTTATATCAGAGAAGTAATAAAAAAATAAAACAGATGAATTATTTTGGTATGATCAAAGTTAGATAATTCTTACATAGTGTACAAAAGAAATCAAAATGCACATCACAAAAATTAAAAGATTTCTCCCATTCTCCTCTTCACCCATTCTCCTTTTATCCTCCGAAGCTTCAGCGAAGGAGGACCTTCTCCCATTCTCATTTTTATTTGCCTCGTGTTCATTACTTTCATAACTTTATCGCAACGAACCATTAACATGGCAAGCATAATCCCCGGATACAACTACGATATCTTTATCAGTTACCGCCAGAAAGATAATAAAGGCGACAGGTGGGTGAGTGAGTTTGTTGAGGCTCTTAAAATAGAACTTGAATCTACTTTTAAAGAAGAGATTAGTGTCTATTTTGACATCAACCCACATGACGGACTGTTAGAGACATATGATGTTGATGCTTCGTTGAAGGAGAAACTCAAATGTGTGATCTTCATTCCTATTATTTCAAATACTTATTGCGATCCCAACTCCTTTGCCTGGCAAAATGAGTTCAAGGCTTTTATTGAACAGGCATCTAATGATCAGAATGGTTTAAAAATTACACTGCCAAATGGCAATATAGCCAGCAGAGTGCTGCCTGTTCAGATACACGACCTTGACATTGATGATAAAAAAATGGTTGAAAGTGAACTGGGAGGTTTCCTGAGAGGGATT
>Ga0315542_1001466_pt1 | contig 14695 bp, 10 predicted proteins | sample SalMarSW160120MG_FD_202541 | JGI IMG/M metagenome (GOLD analysis project Ga0315542, IMG submission 202541) | Salt marsh sediment microbial communities from the Plum Island Ecosystem LTER, Massachusetts, United States - Salt Marsh Sediment SW1601-20 ...
TTACGGGTATCGCAGTCAATAGTGATATTAATCCAAGTGTAACTGCTAGGTACAACCAATCGATTGACATGTCTAGTGATATTGCAAGGATATAGGCTTGTGTGATGTATAGCCCAAAAAGTAGTACTGAAAGACTAAGACTTATAGCTATTCTTGCTTTGCCTATTGATGTGAGTATTGATGGAAATGTAAAGAAGGATTTCCCTCGTAGACCGTCTCTCATCAATCGTCGTATCCGAGCTTGCATAAGTCTTGGCCAAAGTGTTGCATGAATAACTCGGTATACACAGTATCCTCCTATTATCCAAACGATGCATAGTAGAAATAGTTCGAGTGTTATATTAATTTCAAGAATTATTGTTATAGCAAAAATTCCGGCTGTGAATGGAACAATTGATCCGAGCACTGCATCAACCAGGATACTAATTATCGACCTGTCCACTCGATTACCTAGATGTTTCATATATGGAACTCTGATCAAATCACCGAGACTTCCTGGTATGACCAGGTTTGCAAGATGAGACAAGCATAATGCTCCTGTTGCCTGAAGGACACTCAGATTCAAATCTAACCCTTCCGTAACCACTTTCCATCTTAACCCCCTCACAAGCATAATCGGTAGGACAAAAAGGATTAGAATGATGGTATATACAAGGGGAATCCCGAATGTGGTGGCGAGTAGGTTTTGAATATCTATACCCATTAAAATGTAAATGAAAATAACAATCCCACATAGCCTAGCGGCTAATTTTAATTGCCATGAATATTTCAATTGGTATCCCCACCTGCTCAGATTCTCTATGTCGTTAGGATATGGTGTGAACAGTACACCATTATACCATGAAATCTGTTGTATTTCAATTAATTCCATTGATATGTTACTCAAAGTAATTCTTTTAGGTTCACAATACGTTTTGATACTTAGAATGATTCTAAGTCTTTATGATGTAATCGACAAATGGACCACAGATTGGAACAGACCATCTATTGAAACTATTTTAGATCAAGTATCTACTCAATTCTATGAACATAAATTTGTGTTCTTTCTCCTTGAAAAAATCTGGGATGCCTTAGAACTCATCGATGATCCTCTAGAGTTTATGACTGAAGAGCGAAAGGTCAGGCAAATTGAGAATATCCTTAGTAGCGAAAGAAATGAGCGAGCTGCAAAATTCGTGAAGCTTGAAGTTGTTGAATATCCTAGACTTAAGATTACTATTCTGAATGCTGATGAAACAATTGCTAAACATCCTGGTTGGTTTGCACCCTTGGAAAGAGTCACTCTGGATGAAGTTGTTGATACGAATTTAGAGCCGGATGAAACATAGATTCTTCCAATTGTTTGATAATATCTACACTTGCACTTGAGTTGATTTAGCTTGTTTCTTAGCCTTTAAAGTATCATCAACAAGCAGATAAAGTCCGAGGACATCTGCAAAAGACAACGCGAACGCTATACCAACATCAATAATTGGCATTCTGGAAATTACGAGTACTAATGAACCAATAAGTCCGAACGTGAGAATACCAATGAACCCTGTAATCCAAGACATGAGTGAAATTCTGTCATCTCCTGTTGGGTAGGTTCTAAAGATTGCAAAGAATAGATACCCAAATAATAAGAATAACTGAAAACCGATTGTAATGGAAAGAAACACACTTTGCATATTAACTATAATAAAAATTTAGCAATAATACTTGCTATATGACGAAAACAAAAGAAGTAGAATTCCGGGACTAATGCCCCGGAATGATATACTAAATTATTCTTGGTAACCTTTCATGTAGCCTTCTCTCTGATTCCACTTCTCTTCGAGTCGCTGCATGATAGTCCACATTCGGTACGTATAATTCCAAGCCTCGTCGAACTTTCCTTGGTTCATCTGTTCAAGAAATTCTTCGGCGACATCATTGATTGCACCGATGTCATCAAGGAGGACCGCATCAAACTCGTATACTTGGTCGAGCTCTTTCTCATTGATCTTTTCCTTGCTTCCCCAAGCCGCATAACCGTAGTCGGCGTAACGAATTGCGGATTCAATCTTGTCACAAAGATTGAGCATCCTGTCAAAAGTTTCCCAAGTCTTACTGAGGTTGTAATCGACAACCATCATCTGCAACTTTTCTAGGTCCTGCTTAACAAGACGAAGTTGGTCTGCAATGAACTCACGAAGGACTTTGTCAGCGGCACGACGTTCATTTTTCTCCTGGTACCCATGCCATCCTGGGATGTAGTGGGTGATCTTTCCGAAGAAGCCTCCTTTGATGTCCTTGGCTGCCTTCTTTCTGATTCTCTTTGCAATTGGGTCTGTTACCTTTCCCATGCTGTTAATTCTCCTGAATAATTTACAACCCTATGGCATGTCATTTAGGGTTGAACTGACTGGAATCTATACTTGAGTCCTTAAAAAACATGCCACAAGGAACCCCACCTACTAGATTCTGTATTTTTTCTTTGGAAATAAGAGCGAATCGCGGGTAAGGTTGGTCTTAAATACAATTATTCGTGTTTTGCAAACTATGACAGATAATGGGATAGTCCGCAAAATGAATTGGACGATTGATCCTGCTGAAATTCAGAATATTGCGGATGCGACAATTGAGGATGCTAAGACGTCATTGGAAAAAATTGCGAAGACTCCACCTAATGAGGTTACTCTTGCAACTCTTCAAGAATTGGAGGAGATTGTTGGAAGTTTGGGAGAGAAACTAGGTCCACTGACATTCTTGAAATATGTTTCACCTGATAAAGCGCAACGAGATGTAGCTGATGAAGTTGTGAAACAATCACTAAAATTTCTAAATGAAATATGGGGTAGAAAAGATCTCTTTGATGTAATTGCCCCACTCGAGCCCCAGGTTGATACATTTGGAACTGAGGAGCAAACTCTTTTCAAGAAAACACTAGATGATTTCAAGCATCGTGGTGCTGGATTGCCCGATGCTGAACGAAAGGAGTTTCTTGAGATATCAAATAATCTCACAGTCCTTGAAGCTGATTTTAGCAGAGTGCTAAGTGAGATTACAACAACCGTTCCTTGTACTATAGAGGAGCTTGATGGAGTACCTCCGCAAATCTATGAGAGCTTGGAGAAAGATGGTGATACATACCTGCTTCCTCTTGACTATCCAATTATAGTTCCTGTGCTGAATTATGCACATAATCCTGAAACTAGAAAACGAATGCAGATTGCTCAGATGCAGAGGGGTGGAAAAGAAAACAGTGAACGCTTATCAGATGCTCTTGCGCTACGAGACCGTTTAGCAAAATTGGCTGGATTCAATAATTTTGCAGAATATGGAATCAGTATTAAGATGGCAAAAACCCCCAAACGTATTTTTGATTTCATGAACGACTTGAAAGAGAAGTTGATCCCACTCTTTGAGAAAGAACTTGATGCCTTTAAGGAACTCAAAGCAAAGCATACTGGGACTCCAATTGAAGATGTCAAGTTTGAACTCTGGGACCTCTTCTATTATCATGAATTACTCAGGAAAGAGAAGTACTCGGTTGATCAGAATGAAGTAAAGGAATACTTCCCAATGGAACGGGTAGTTAATGGAGTATTAGAAGTGTATCAAACAGTTCTGAATCTAGAATTCATCCAAATAAAAAATCCTAATGTTTGGTATGAAGATGTGCAGGAATTCAAGGTGATTGATAAGGTTTCAGGGAATACAATGGGCCATTTCTATCTGGACCTGTATCCACGTGAAGGAAAGTACAAGCACTATGCTGTCTTCAATTTCATGGACCGACGTGTAAAGGATGGAAAAGCATTACTCCCAATTACATCGATGGTTGCAAACTTCCAGAAACCCACTAAAGATACACCTTCACTACTCACACATGATGAAGTAGAGACTTTCTTCCACGAGTTTGGGCATCTCATGCATGTTATCACTAACAAGGCTAGCTATGCTAGATTCGGTCTTGATGGTGTATTACCCGACTTCATGGAGACCCCCAGTATGATGTTCGAAAATTGGGCATGGAAGGAGGATGTACTCAAATTGCTATCAGGTCATTATAAAGATCCAGAGAAGAAATTACCATCTGAACTACTTAATCGGATGTTGAAAGCAAAGTTGTTAGATGTTGGGGCATTCACGCTACGTCAAGTCTTCTTCTCTTTGATTGACATGCGATATCATACAACTCCGGTAGAAGACACGACTGCTGAATGGTATAGGCTTTTACCCGAGATTACAGGATTTCATTTGATGCCCGGTGTGCAACCTGATGCATCCTTTGATCATCTCATGGGTGGATATCAAGCCGGTTACTATGGCTACCAATGGTCTAAGGTCTACGCTGAGGACATCTTCACAAAATTCGAAGAGAATGGGTACTTAGATGAGAAGACCGGTTTGGAATATCGTGAGAAAATTCTCGCACCTGGTGGCAGTAGAGATCCTGATGAAATGGTTCGTGATTTCTTAGGTCGTGAGTCAAATAACAAGGCATACCTGAAGTCACTCGGAATTGATAACTAGAGAAAAAGGAAGAGCGATGTAGGGTACTATAGCAAGTGCCCTACTCGTTTCATTGTTTTTGAGATTCTTACCATAGCTGGTATTGCCTCTTAACGAAGCCTTCCCAGACGCGAGGTAGTTTGGCTATCACTTCTTCAGTGATGGATTCAACAGATTTCCTCACCAAATCAAGGTCACAATCTCCGTAGAGTTCAATATTGATAGCCTGTGGCTCAGTGATAGGTGCACCAATCTGGCTTACGAGATAACAATAGACCTGTGAAAGATCGGGATGCTCTTCGTAAACACGTTCGACAATCTCTCTGGCAGCAACATTGTATGTCTTACCAACATGTGATACTGGATTCTTTCCAGCAGCTGCTTCAAGTGTCATTGGTCTGTAAGGTGTAATCAAACCGTTAGCACGATTGCCTCTACCTACTTGACCATCGTCCCCATGTTCTGCAGAAGTTCCAGTGACTGTCAGGTAAAACAAATCATCATCTGGACTATCAGCAGTGTTCACGCCAACGTCTACTTCCATATCGGTGATTTTCGCTGCATGGTCTAAAACAAGATCCCTGATACCTTCCATTACATTGGCATACTCGTTCTTATCCTTGGTTTCAGAGGATATGATGGCTGCTGCCACTTGGACGTGAATTCTATCATCGACTCGTGTCGCCATTATTTTGATATCTTCACCTATCTGAGGCCACTGTTTCTTTACCTTTGGACTGTTCAATAGTTCTTCTGATTCCAAAGTGATCAATTCAGTAGGTGACATTGGAGCATACCCTACTCCAAAGCTTGTGTCATTTGCTCGTGGGATTCCTGTTTGAAGATCGAAGTTTCCAACGAGGTCTGTGCTTCCTGCACGAATCTTGTAATCAATGATAACGTCGCTATTCACATCAAGATGTGGGAGATCCTTGCTCAGCCACTGTCTTGTGTGTTCAACAGCAAACTTTCCAACTGGCACTTGACGTTCGTAGTCCTTATCAACCACATCAACTGCTCGGCCACTCATAAGTATGTAAATTGGTTCGATGACATCTCCGCCTCCAAACTTGGCGTTTGATTGGCCACCAACTAGAAGGACTTTGTCAACATTGTGATGCTGGACTTGATCAAAGGTCTCCATGTAATATTCGCTAAGGCGTACACTCAATTCTTCTGCTGCTTTATCGCATAGTGTATCTGGATGCCCTTTACCTTTGCGCTCAACAATCTCTACGGGGAGCTTGTCAACGGGTGGTCCAGCTCCGCGTGTGACTTTCAAATTTTTCATAATAATCAACTCGTCTTTCCATCGTGCGCGCAGCAAATTGCATATAAATTCATTTATGGGTCATTCGCATAGGTAATATTCCCAAGTATTTTTATTACCAACAGATATATGTTTACGTGATTACAAATGATGTCTGTTGAAAGTCTTCAGAATCTTAGACGAGAGGTCAAGATGACTCAATCTGAGTTGGCAATTGAGGTAGGTGTGTCTCAATCATACATTGCAAGACTTGAGAGAGGGTCATTAGATCCCAAACTCTCTATAGTGAACAAAATCGTTGAAGTATTGACGAGTCGCCAGAGTAAGACCTGCTATGACATCATGACTGTTGATCCAATAACCATAGAAGCAAGGGATTCTGCCTCACTAGCAGTTGGATTAATGCAGAAACATAACTATTCTCAGATTCCAGTTCTTCGCGGAACTCAAATGATTGGTATCATAACTGAACGTGACATCATCCGAAATCTACAACATGATATGTCTGAATTATCTGTCCAAGCTGTGATGAGTCCTGAGGGTGTACCAATGGTAGACGAAACGACTCCTGTGGATATCATCACACCACTCTTTCAAAAATACCAAGCTATCTTAGTTCAGACTCAGGGACGCATTCGTGGGATCATCACAAGATCTGATTTACTAAAGCTTACATGATTCTTTTTTGACCATCACAATTTATTTACCAGTATTCTTTGGTGAACATGCTTGGAATCGGAGGACGCGCACCCATGAAACGTTTACATCCAGACTTAGCTAGAGTGATTAATGCTCTGGGGATTTCGGAACTCAATGATGTTCAGAAGGCAGCTGCAAAAGGAGGACTCTACACAAAGAACGGTGACTATGCACTGGTTTCACAGAGTCGTACAGGTAAGAGCTTTGCTGGCTCTCTTCTAGTTGCCAATGAGATGTTTAAGCATATGATTACAGAGCCAGAAACTCCAGCTATATCGATATTCATCGCTCCCTTTCATGCCTCTGCTAGAGAAACCTCAAACCTACTCTCACAGCTCTTTGGTTGGTTCCTTCGACCCCTGGTTTTAGTTGGCGAAGTTCGGCAGAGTGAGATTCTAGTTCAGCTTTCAAAGGGTCTCTCACCCAATGTGATCATCGCGACACCTGGAGCAATACAGGATATCATACGTGTCAAATCAGCTAGAGAGTGGTTAGTTGGGAGAAAGATTGTTTCAGTCATCTACGATGATGTTCATTCAATTCTTCACGATCCCAATAGAGGTTCAACATTGTTGGAGATATCTGATTTCTTCCGTAATTGCCTTTCATGTAAACCTCGCACTCTTGTTATTTCTGCGGTATTCGATAATCCTGAACGACTTGAAAAATTGTTTAACGTCAAGCTTCTAGTAGACACAACTGATTACAAACCACCTGAATTCGAATTAGTGAAATACAAAACAACAGGTGAGAAGAAAGAACAGCTCAATAAACTGCTTGAGGTACTTGCGGAACAAGGCCAAAGAACCCTCATCTATATGAAGATGATTAGCAATATTGAAAGTCTTCTAAATGAAAGTGGACAAGAACTAATTGATCTCGTATCCTATGATTTAGATCCCTTGGTAAGGTCTCGTTTGGAAAAGATTGCAAAAGTCTTAGATGACCTACATTATCCACAATCGAAATTCGTTACGCGAGGGATTGGTTGCTATCACGGGCAGATGGACGAAGAACATCGCTGGTTTATTGAATGGGCTTTTCGAAGGAAGCATCTCAGATTCCTGTTTGGCACTGAATCCCTTGCATATGGAGTCAACACTCCTGTTTCTCATGTTGTCATGGAATCTCCAGGAATCGACGAGATTTTCAGACAATCAATGATGGCTCGTGCAGTTCGTCTCAGGAAAGGATGGGGGACACCAGGAACCTGCACGGTCTTCACAAAGACAATAAAGAACGTGAAAGAGCTCGAACGTGTATATTTCAAACCCACTCTACCGCTCCGATTCATCAACAATAGCAACATTTCCAAGATTCTTATAGGAAAGATTGGTCATGGAATGATGAACTCAGAATCCGACCGAAAGGAACTATCTGACAGACTCGGTCTTCTTTTCACTAAAGGCTCGACTGAGCGAGTGTTGAAAGAACTTGGTAAGATTGAACCTGCGCTTGTTGCAGGAACCACTAATACAGGTTTTACTCTTACTCCGATAGGTGAGGCAGCTTTTCGTAGTGGTCTATCTGCTGAACAAAGTCGAGTCATTATCAATGGCATCCGAATGATTGCTTCGAAGGGAGTGAAACCAACCGAGTTTGATTTACTACTCCTAATCAATATCGCAGATTTACTTGATGAGCCACCAAGTAAAACAAGAAAGGTGGTAGATGAATCTCTGCAGAAGTTTTTGGAGACTTCTGTGGAATCTGCTATTTTGTCACAAATTTTGGATACTGATGTTGAGATTGAATGGAGAGTCCCAATTGAATATGCTACTCTTCTTTACACCCATTCTTCTGAGGAATTGAATTTTGATCAGAATACGAGAAAGAGTGTTAGACGATTACTTCTAGATGTGCGAAGGTTCACTCCAAATTTTGCAGCGTTTCTGGACACTCTTAAAGAAGAGAAAGCATTTGGTGAAGAAAAAGAGTACTATGAAGTGATCAAGAAGCTGCTATCATTGCTTGGCGCTAAGAAAATCTCTGAGGTTCTCTTTGGCTCAGAGAAGAGTGGTAGTAGTTTCCGAGGTAAAGATCTGACATTCATTGATTTTGGAGATATTGAGAAATCAATTGATGCAACTTTAACTTCGAGATTATCGCCTCAGGAGAAGATACAGATTCTCGACCTCCTTGATACAGTTGAAAATACAACATCTGCCTTTGTGAACCTTCTTTCTAAATCCAAGGATGATGAGGACGCAAATGCCGCTCTCGATACTGTGTTAAATTTCAGCAAGGAGGGACGTATTGGTAGTAATCTCGTACGAGCATTGGAAGAGGAAGGTGTCGTTGAACGCGGAACAATGGATGGATTGATGAACAGTTTCTCTGAGCGTGTTGAGGAGATTCAAAATCGCACAGATGCTCCTGCAAAAGCGGCTAGAGTTTTAGTCTCGCTATTCACAGGTGACATAGTAGGATTAGCAACTGGTGGGATTAAAGCTGCAAAGCTTGTATTAGGTCGGGCAAGAGGAAAGGTCGATACAAGCGGTCTCTCATGAAATCCAAAGATTCGCTAAATTAAAATTCTGCCAATTTGTGCCCCAGAGAATATCTTATATGGGCTGAAAAAGATGTATCCGTCGGAGTAGATTTACCCATTGTCCAATTACCTAGATACGCTCGATGACCTTCGTGAGGGTCTCGACACGTTCGTTGAAAAATGGTCCAATATTCAACGCAAGTCAGCAAAAGCTATCCAAGCAGTGACTAATACAATAATGCAGATTGAACATTTGGATGGACCTCTGGGAAAACTTGATGGATTTCAAAATATTAGAGAGAACTCCAAAGGTATACTTCTTGTAAATCTATATGATAGACTTGTACCCGCTCTAGAGAGTTCAATCCGTGAGTTTACTAAACTAATGCACATGTTCGAAAATCTACGACATACATCATCAAGCATCCAAACACTAACCGAGACCATGCGCGGGGACTTGGAAGAATCTCTTGATCTTGAAGATTTAGTTGGTTTCCTTGATTTGATTATGATTAGTGTGCGTGATATCTTGAATATGTACGAATCTGAGTTTTTGGTTAAACTCACAATATTCAGAGATTTCGAAGAGAGCGCAATAGATATTGGAGTTGTCAGCAACTACCTGACAGTGTGGATGGTAGAGCCCAATATAGAGGGAAATGATCGCGATAAACTTCTCAAAGATCTTGATGAACACATAGAGCTTTTGAGAGATGTCTTTTCAGGAAAGACCGGAATTCGTCTTCCTGATTCATACAAGAAAGTCCAGTTGTAAAGCAGTACTGCATAATTACCTTATAATCAACAAAACCAAAAGAGATAATTCCTCAGTCTTAATGTCACCTGAGTATGACTAATACCAATTATCCAAGCTGGATTCGACTACTTGATGATGCAATCGGAGTTATTGTAATCAGTGTAACCATTGCAGCTGTTTTAGAGATTGCATTTAGTTTCTCATTTACTATTGAGATTCTATCAATCGGTTTGCTTGTAACAGGTCTCGCATGGGTAATTTGGGGAGTATACGTCATCCGTACAAAAATATATGCTAGAGTTTTTATGATAGTTACTGGAATTTTAGTCATTATTTTAGCTTTGATAGATTTTATTTTCTTTTCATTACCTCCTGATTTTCTGATTGTGTTTCCTGCGGTGGGGATGATATTAGTCGGTCTATCAAGAATGGTTCTTGGGATTCTCATTGGAGATATACCGCTCTGGGTACAAATGCTACAAGTACTCGCAGGTATTCTGACAATCAATTTAGCTGCGTTTGTATTCATCTTTACAAATGTAGGATTGGAGGTATTGCTCATCTTTCTGGTAATTGCGCAAATAGCAAATGGCCTAGTCCGCCTAATTGTTGGTCGCAGTGAGCTTCCACAGAAGTGCAGTGAAATTACCGCTGATGAACCCTAACAGTTTGATTTCAAGTGCTCATCAATTCATTAGATTGTAGATCTCTTACTTAGTCGTTTTCTTATTTCTTCTAATATGAATACGATTGATGCAACGAGGAAAACAAGGACCCACTCCAAAGGTTCTACAGGACTTAGTTCAAATAAAGCTACCATTGGTGGAATTAAAAATATCAACGCAACGAGGATAACGTCAATTACATAAACAATCCATAGCAGTTTATTTTTGAAAATGCCAACTGAAAAAGCTGATTCGGTAGGCGACCTACAATTTTGTGCACTGAACCATTGGGTGACGATCAATGTTATAAAAATCATGGTGCGAATCTTCTCGTCGCCATGACCAAGATATAGAAAGTAAATGGTCATTACTATTGAAGCCATAATGGTTCCATAAAACAACGCTCTGGAGAGTGTTTGCTTAGATAATACTCTTTCATTGATAGAGGATGGCGGTCTATCCAGCAATCCTTTCTCTTTAGGTTCCAATGAAACCGCAATGTCTAGCATTCCATCTGTCACAAGATTGACCCAAAGGATTTGAAGCGGCAATAGGAGGACTGGATTTACAAATAAGAGAAGAGTTGCTAATATCATAAAGCTCTCTGCAAAGTTTGTTGAGGTAAGGAAAAGCACAACTCTTCGAAATGTATTGAGAATGTGTCGTCCTTCATCAATGCCATCAACCACAGATTCGAATCGTTCATCTTGAAGGACGATATCTGCCGCCTCTTTTGCAATATCTGTTCCTGTAATTCCCATCGCTATTCCAACGTTTGCTTGACGGAGTGCCGGTGAATCATTGACTCCGTCTCCCGTCATAGTAACAATTTTGCCTAAATTCTGTAATGCTTTTACAATCCTCAACTTGTGAATAGGGCTTGTTCTAGCAAGGATATTTGCACGTGTTTCTAGAGCAATTTGCAGTTCTTCATCAGTTAGCGCATCGATGTCATCACCTGTAAGACTCTTGTCATCCCTATCTGGTCTGAATATTCCAACTTCCTCTCCAATTGCTTTAGCAGTATCTTCGTTATCTCCAGTGATCATTATCACGTCAATACCAGCGCGCTCCGCTTTTGCAATGTAGTCTCTCACACCATCACGTGGAGGGTCGTTTATTCCACAAAGTCCCACAAACTCAAGGTCATGTAAATCATCATCAGTTATTTGGGACTGATTTTGAGGTAAGTGTTTTACAGCACATGCCAGTACTCTCAGACCTTGGGATGCAAAATCACTGACAACTTCTTCAAAACCAGAAGGTTGCTTTAGGAACGCCTCGATACGCTCAGGTGCCCCCTTAACAATCAAAAGATTCGAATCTTTTTGAGATGGTGAGGGATGCGCGCTTTGAACAATCTGACTCGGTTGGTGGAGGGTTGCCATATATTTCCTATCACTGGTAAATGGAATTTCAGATATTCGAGGCAATGATTCATCTAAGACATATTTATGGAGCCCTGTCTTTTCGAGTGCAACAAGCAATGCAGCTTCGGTAGGTGAACCTCGAATTTTCCATAATCGATTCTCTCCAGTACATTTTCTGAGGAGGCTATTCTCATTCAAACATTCTGTATAGATTTCTGAGTCATTGCATAATGCTAGATATGATAGTACTTTTTCCAAATCCGGATATTGACTAAGTGATTCTCTGTCGATTGGTCCTCGTATTTTTTCCTCTTGATTTGGATCTATGGTTTCATGTAAATGTTCTGACCGAAGGCATCCCATAGGGCCACATCCTTCAAGGAATACGCCTCCCGATTCTGCATCAAATCCCGCACCACTTATTTCATAGTAATGATTAGGCGTAAAAATTCTTCTCGCCATCATTTGATTCCTAGTGAGTGTCCCCGTTTTGTCAGAGCATATTACATTGACAAGGCCAAGAGTTTCCACAACATTGAGATTGCGAACAATCACATTCTTTCGTGATAGACGGTATACTCCTACAGACAGCACTATTGTGATTACTGCAATGAGTCCTTCTGGGATAGCAGAAACTAATGAAGAGAGTGCAAATAGTATGAGTTCGTAAGTGGGTATTTGCCGGTAGGTACCAAGAAGTATGGTTATCACTAGAAAAGTGAATGCTAGTGCAATGAAAAATAGACTTAGACGTTTTAATCGAATCTCAATTGAAGTCGGCTCTTTTTCCACTTGTTGGAGTTCCTTGTTTATCTCTCCTAGTGCTGTTTGATCCCCGATTTTTTCTACAAAGACCCGAGCTCTTCCCTGGGTAACAAAGGAACCTGCAAAAACTTTGTTTGACTCTTCATAGTAATGTGGTTTGTCAATTAGACACACGACATCTTTCTTTACCGGTACACTCTCTCCCGTCAGTAGACTTTCATCAACATGAAGATTCCTTTCAAAAACCACACGTGAGTCAGCAGGCACTTTCTCTCCTGCCTTTAATAGTAAGATATCGCCTACAACTATATCCTCAGATGAGATTTCTTGTTCTTCTCCATCCCTTATGACAATTGATTTCTCTTCTATCAGCTTCTTCACTGACTCGATAGTTTTCTCTGCTCTCCATTCTTGTGCAAATCCAATTAGAGAATTGATTAGAAGTATGATTGCAATTACAATCGTATCTTCTACATGATTTCCGATGAGAGAAATTACTGCAGCCAAGATAAGTACGTAGACAAGAGGTGACTTGAACTGTCTAAGAAACATCACAAGAGGACTAATTCCTTTCTCTAGCGTGAGCCTATTTATTCCGAATTCTTTCCTCCTCTTAATGACTTCATTCTCGCTCAGGCCTTCAGGATTCGATCCCAAGCTGATAAGGCATTCATTATAGTCAACGAAATCTTCGGACACCTCAGGACGTTCTTGGGTCACAATATCACTCTCAAATTAATATCAACTAAGAGGGTCTCTAATTTAAAAGGAACGGTCAGAATGTACTCATCAATCTTCGCCCTCTGGTGATAGACGCTGCTTTTGTGAACTAATTCGATTCCTTACTTCTTCGATTTCAGCTTCAATATTGCTTCTTAGATCTTGATAGATACTCTCTGAGATTTTTTCTGTTTCGAATTGTTTCTCATAGAAAGCGAGTTTAGTCTTAAAAATCTCTTCTCTAAATCCTAATTCCTGTATTCGCGCTCTTCTCTCAGAAACGACTCGTCTAAGCTCATCTTCCAGAGTGAAGATTTCCTCTTCTAGTTCTGCTTTGAGTCTACTGTACATAGTTGTGTTCACTTTGCCTTCAGTGTATAAATCCACAAGATGAAGAAGTGCTTGTCGTGTAGCATCTCTATGAACAGTGATTTCTTTTGCACGGTCCTGTTTTTCAGTCAGTCCTAATAAATTAGCTAAAAATGCAGTCGATAATCCTTGTACTATTAAGCTCACCAATAAAACAATGAACACAATCGCATAGATAGTCGGTACGACTGTCGATATCTGCTCGATATAGACTAGATCAGATGAATAACGAATAATCACAGTGACAGCGATTGCAGCAAGAGCTGCGCTTGCCACGCCTTTAATGCCTGCCCAGCTTATGAAGAATCTCTCTCTTAGTCCCAATTTTCTGTCTCTTGCAGTTACTAGAAAAACAGAAACCGGTCTTGCAACTAAGATAACCAATGCAGCTGTAAGTAAACCAACTAAGATAATTCCTGGATTCGCGATAAGGAAACTGATAGTTTCTGTTGAGGGATCTCCCTCGATTAATGGAACACTCAAAGAATATCCCAAGAGGATAAAAACCATGATTTCGAAAAAGAATGAAACATTCTTCATTACACCACGCATTGACCTCTGCGGTAGTGGTTCAAGTCCAATCCTTCTTGCATTTGCCATGAATATGCCAGCAAAAACAGCAGCCAGTGCACCAGGATGGATGTAAAATACAGTAAAGAGCTCGCCCAAACCATATGCAAGAAACGGAGTTGTAGCTGTCAAAATCGAAATATTTGTATCATCTCCACTCTTCGGGATTGCCCAACCAATAAGTCTGGCTACAATATATCCGAGTACGACACCAAGCCCCATACTTGCTCCAAATTCTCCGAGTATTAGCGCCCAATTCGTACCCCCAGTAAGGTTTGCGAGTGAACCAATAACTATAGGTTCAAAAACAAGGATGACAAGAATCACTGAAGTAGCATCATTGAATACAGCCTCTCCTTCAAGTATTGAGAACAATCTTCTCTTGACTCTGACCCCTCCTGATTCTAAAACTGAAAACAGAGCGGCAGGGTCTGTTGGAGCTAGAATGGCTCCAATTAGGAATGCCGCAATTCCTACGGGAACTCCCAACGCTGCGGTTGTAGCTTCTATAGTAAATCCACCAATGAGCGCTGTCGAGAGTCC
>Ga0315542_1001467_pt1 | contig 14693 bp, 9 predicted proteins | sample SalMarSW160120MG_FD_202541 | JGI IMG/M metagenome (GOLD analysis project Ga0315542, IMG submission 202541) | Salt marsh sediment microbial communities from the Plum Island Ecosystem LTER, Massachusetts, United States - Salt Marsh Sediment SW1601-20 ...
TGCTGGTGGCCGTGATCGTACTCGCCGCCGTCTACCTGGCGGTGGGCGTCTTCGGGGCCGGCACGCTGGTCAATCTGCTCGAGGGGGACCTCTTCGGGCGGGTGATCAACCCGGCCGCCGTTGCCGTCGTGGACCGGCTGCTGCCCTGGACCCTGCTGCGCGACTTCCTGGTGGGACCATACGGTCTGATCACGATGGCCCTGACCTACAGCTTCGCCATCATCCTGCCGGTGGTGGGGACCTTCTTCATCGCCTTCGGCTTCCTCGAGGATTCCGGTTACATGCCGCGCCTGGCGGTGATGGCCAACACCTTCTTCCGGCGCATGGGCCTGCATGGCAAGGCCGTCCTGCCCATGATCCTGGGGCTCGGCTGCGACACCATGGCGACGCTGACCGCGCGCATCATGGACACGCGCAAGGAGCGCGTGCTGGTGACCCTCCTGCTGGCCCTGGGCGTGCCCTGCTCCGCTCAGCTCGGGGTGATCCTCGGCATGCTCGGAGCGGTGGCCTGGTGGGGAGTGGCCATCTGGTTCGGCGTGATCACGGCCGTGCTGCTCACCACGGGGGCCGTCGCGGCGCGGGTGATCCCCGGCGCGCGCAGCGACTTCATCCTGGAGCTGCCGCCCATGCGCCTGCCGGGGCTCAAGAACATCCTCGTCAAGACCGGCGCGCGCATCGCCTGGTACCTGCGCGAGGCCGTGCCCCTCTTCCTGCTCGGCACGGCCCTGCTCTTCGCGCTGGACAAGACCGGGCTGCTCGAGTGGATTCGCGGCGCCGCGGCTCCCCTGGTCGGCAAGCTGCTGGGGCTGCCCCGCGAGGCCACCGATGCCTTCCTGGTGGGTTTCGTGCGGCGCGACTACGGAGCCGCCGGTCTCTTCGAGCTGCAGCGGGAGGGAGGGCTCGACGGCCGGCAGATCGTGGTCAGCCTGGTCATCATCACCCTCTACGTCCCCTGTATCGCCAACTTCTTCGTCATGATCAAGGAGCGCGGCCTGCGTGCCGCCCTGGCCATCGTCGGCGTGATTCTGCTGATCGCCACCGCGGTGGGCGGCGGACTCAACCAGCTCCTGTTACTGTTGGGAGTGAATCCCTGAACCCGGCCCTCGAGACCGCGAAAGGCGGGTGCGAGGCATGCAGGCGCCCCCCTTGACACCCGGTGTCCCCGGGACCACACTCCAGTGCCCTCTGTGCGGGGCCCGCTTTACGCCCGGCGAGCAAGGGGCCTGCGCGCGCTGCGCCCTGCACGGCGGCTGTGGTCTGATCTGCTGCCCGAACTGCGGCTACAGCTTCCTGCCCCCCCGACAGCAGGAGTCGCTGCCGGGGCGCTGGACGCGCCTGTGGAGGCGACTGTGGACAAGACGTGGCGCGAAGGACTAGAGGACCTGCTCGAGCGGGTCTGGCTGCGTCGCGAGGCGGGCAAGGAATTCCACCCGCGCCTGTACCGCCCCCCGGTCGGCTCCGCCAGCACCGAGCAGCTGGTGGAGCGCCTGCAGGCCGACGGGCTCCTGCGGGTGGCGAACGGCTCGGCCGAGCTGACGCCGAAGGGGGAGGAGCTGGCCGGTCGCGTGATCCGGCGGCATCGCCTGGCCGAGCGGCTCTTCCACGACCTGTTCCGGACCGAAGTGGAGGACAGCGACACCTTCGCTTGCCGCTTCGAGCACATCCTGGACGAGGAGGTGACCGAGGCGGTCTGCACACTCCTGGGGCATCCGCCCACCTGCCCGCACGGTCACCGTATCCCTCCCGGACCGTGCTGCCGGCGGTCCGCGCGCGAGGTCAAGCCGCTGGTGCAGCCGCTGGACGCCTTCCCGCCGGGGGCGCGGGTGCGGGTCGTCTTCATCACGCCCCGCGTCCATGCGCGCCTGGACCGGCTCAACGCCCTGGGGCTGCTGCCCGGCGAGGAGCTGCTGATCCACCAGAAGCAACCCGCCTTCGTGATCCGCATCGGCGCCACCGAGGTGGCCATCGAGAAGGATGTCGCCCGTGAGATCTACGCCCTCAAGCTCGAGTGAACCCCGTGAGGCCGTGCTCTCGTCGGACTGGCTGCGCATCAGCGTGGACACGGTCGCCCTGCGCCGCAACATGAGGCAATTCCGCGAGCTGGTTCCTCCGCCCGTGCGCCTTCTGGCGGTGGTCAAGGCCGACGCCTACGGGCACGGGCTGGTGCTGGCCTCCCGCGCTTTCCGCGAGGGTGGGGCCGATCTGCTCGGCGTGCACGCCCTGGCCGAAGCCCTGGCCCTGCGCCGGGCGGCACTGGACGCGCCGCTGCTGATCCTGGGGCCGCTCAGCCGGGACGAGGCCGCTGCCGCGGCGCAGCTGGACGCCGAGTTCACGGTGGCCTCCCTGGAGGCGGCTTGCGCGGCGGCCGAAGCGGCCCGCGACGGCTCGCCCGGACGTGTCCACCTGAAGGTCGAGACGGGGGTGTACCGTCAGGGCGTGGGTCCGCGGGAGCTGGACGCCGTGCTCGAGATCCTCGAGTCGGCTCCCGGCCTGCAGCTCGTCGGCCTCTCCAGCCACTTCGCCGACATCGAGGACACCACCGATCACAGCTTTGCCCAGGCGCAGCAGCGCCGCTTCACCGAGTACGTCGAGGCCGTGAGCGCCCGCGGTCACCGCGATCTCCGCTTGCACATGTCCTGCAGCGCGGCGGCCATCCTCTGGCCGGACACCCATCACGGCATGGCCCGCGTCGGCATCTCCGCCTACGGCATCTGGCCCTCCCGCGAGACCCTGGTCAGCGCCCGCGCCATGGGCCGCAACGCGCTGACCCTGCAGCCGGCGCTGACCTGGCAGGTGCGCATCAGCCAGATCAAGACCGTGCCGGCCGGCGAGACGGTGGGCTACGGCCGCACCTGGAAGGCCCCGGTCGACACGCGTCTGGCCGTGCTGCCGGTGGGCTACGCCGATGGCTATCCCCGCGTGCTCAGCAACCGCGCGCACGTGCTGATCGGCGGCCAACGCGCGCCGATCCGCGGCCGCATCTGCATGAACCTGTGCATGGCGGACGTGACCCACGTGCCCGAGGCCGCCGCCGGCGACGAGGCGGTGCTGCTGGGCCGCCAGGGCGATGAGACGCTCCGCGCCGAGGACCTGGCCGAGTGGGCCGGCACGATCGCCTACGAGGTCCTGACCTGGCCCGGGCCCACCTGGAGCCGCGCGGCAGTCTGAGGACCCCCGGGGCTCGAGGGTCGGGAATCGGGCTCCGGAGTCGGGAACCGGGAATCGCGAACGGAGATTACAAGGTCGGATACGCTTCCGGTCGTGGATCGAACCCAGAGAAGGAACGACCCATGCTCGATCGCTTGAAGGACTATTTCCAGGAGCAGATCGCGCCCGAGGGCGGGGCTCCGGGCCAGGACCGCCGCCTGCAGATCGCCACCTGCGCCCTCCTGCTGGAGGCGGCCCACGCCGACGACGATTTCAACGACGAGGAGCGGGCCCTCATCCGCCGCCTGCTGCAGGAGCGGTTCGCTCTGAGCGAGGGGCAGGCCCGCGAGCTGATCGCCCTGAGCGAGCAGCAGCGTCAGGAGAGCACCGACCTCTACCAGTTCACCCGCCTGATCAGTGCGCGATTCGATCGCCGCCAGAAGCTGATCATCCTCGAGCAGCTCTGGCGGGTGGTGTACAGCGACGGCCGTCTCGAGGAGCACGAGGACGCCTTGCTGCACAAGTTCGCCCACCTCTTCGGCCTGCGGCATGACGAGCTCATCGCGGTCAAGCTCAAGGTCAAGCGCGAGACGAGCGGCGAAGCCTGAGGTGCCCGCCCGCAAACCGCGCCCCCCTGGCCCGCGGCCGGCGTGTACCCGCAGGGTGCGGCGTGAACCTGCAGGTACACGCCCGGCGTCGTGCGGGGACGCTGCTTCTCACCAGCCTTCCTGACAAGCTTATTGTTTTCAACAATTTGGGATTCGCGTGCGAGCCTGGCATCGCGCCTGCTCTCCCCGGGGCCAGAGTGCAAGTCGATCCCCAGGGATCTGGAACGAACGGCGATACCCCACGCCGCCCCGGAGGTGCCATGATGAAGAGCCGGACGAACCCCCGATACACAATGCTCCTGCTGCTCGGCCTGCTGCTGGGTCTGGCCCTGGCCGGCTGCAGCAACGACGAAAACCCCGCCGGTACGAGCCTGATCGGCACGGACGACTACGACAACATGGACCTCTCGCAGACCTACGGCGGCCTGACGGCGACGGACGAGCCCGAGGCCTTCGGGGATCCCTACCTGCTGCAGCTGGAGGCCGGCGAAGCGGCCGAGGAGTCCGACGATCCGCTGCAGGTCGATCCTGAGGTGGCCTCGCTGGAGGCGCTGAGCGAGCAGCCGGCGGAGCCGGACGATCCCGACGGCCTGCGGCGCCCGCGCTTCACCTTCCTGAAGATCACCTGGGGCATGCTGGACGGCGAGGTGGATGACCTGGGCAACACCGACGAGACGCAGGATCTGCTGGACTGGTCCGGCATGCTGACGGTCGACCGCGGCATCGTGGTGGTCCGGCGCGTGATCCTGTTCGAACGTCCCCGTGATCAGCTGGTGTACCCGCGCCTGAACCGGCAGACGGTGGCCTGGATCTCCCACACGGGCCGGCATTACGACGGCCTGCTGATCGAGATCCTCGAGCGTCCCACGGACCTGCGCAGCGCGGAGGGCGCCGAGCTGGCCCCCAACATGCTCCACTTCCACACCGGCCCCTACAGCGCCGACTTCGCCGTGCGCGAACTGCCCGATCTGAACGAGATCCACGACGTGGACGACGAGGGCGACGCCATCCAGCTCGTCGGCTTCCGCCTATCGGACATCGGGCTGTGCCCGAAGGGCTTCCTCTCGGGGATCTGGCACGGTCTGCCCGATATGGACGAGACCGTGGCCGCGGGCCCGCTGGCCGTGGGCGTCTTCAAGGGCCGCTGGGTCGGCGTGCGGGGCCACCTGCGCGGCTTCGTGCACGGGCGGTACGGTTACGACGGGAACGGCGAGCGGGTTTTCGTCGGCAAGTACATCGACCGCCGCGGTCGCTTCCAGGGCTTCCTGCGGGGCACCTGGGAACCCCGGACCGAGAACCGCGGGCACGGCAGCTTCCGCGGCCAGTGGATGAACGCCGGCGGGACGGCCCAGGGCGTTCTCGGCGGGGAGTACTTCCACCTGCCGGAGCGGCCGGGCGGTTTCTTCAGCGGACGCTGGGCCACCCTCTGCGATCGCCAAGCGGTGGACACCATCCAGTGATCCCCGCGCTATTCCGCGGCCATCTGGAGGCGGCCCGTCGGTGGGCCGCCTCACTTTCTCACCACGTATTTTCCATATTGATATAATAAATGATGCATTGCTCCCAGCTGACCGTCATTGCGTACGACTTTCAAAAAGTGGTAAAATGGGTCCCTCTTGCCACCTGAGGCCGAAGCCGTGGAGGGGTCCATGAAAGCCATGCGCGCGTGTGTCGTTCCGTTCCTGCTGCTGCTCGGCTCGATCGCCTTCCCGACCTGGTGCGCCGCCGGCGCCACGGGCTGGATGCCCCTGGCCGGTGGTGCCGCGCGGACGCCTGCCGTGCAGGCCGTCGGCGGCGATCCCGGGCGGGTGGTCGTCGAAGTCAGCGTTCCCGGCTTCCTGAGCGACGAGGTGCTGATCGACGGGATGCCTTACGCCAAGGTGGTCCTGCCCGGCCACGTGCAGATGCTGCGCCGCGGCTTTCCCGCCCTGCCGGTCGTGGCCCGCAACCTGATCATCCCCGACGAGGGAACCCCGGCGGTGCGCATCCTGGCCGAGAGCTGGCGGGAGCTGCCCACCGCGCCGCCCGTCCCGGCCAAGGGCGATCTGCCGCGGAGCGTGGATCCGGACCAGGTGCCCTACGAGTTTGCGCCCCTGTACCGCGAGGGCGGCATCTGGCCGGAGCAGGCGGTGGAGCTGGGCCGTCCCTTCGTGCTGCGCGATCATCGCGGGGTCGGCGTGTTCGTCTATCCCTTCCGCTACGACGCCGGCCGCGGGGTTCTGCTGGCCCTCGAGAGGATGACGCTCGAGGTGGTCACCGCCGGCAAGGGGGGAATGAACGTGCGCACGCCGGCGGCCCGCCGGGGCGTGGATCCGCAGTTCCAGCGGGTCTACGCGTCGCTCTTCCTCAACGCGGACGCCGCCAAGTACGCCCAGATCTCCACGCAGGGTCCGATGCTCGTTGTCTGCGACGATCCGCTGGTGAGCGCCCTGCAGCCCTTCGTCGAGTGGAAGTCGCAGCGCGGCGTGCCGGTCGAGATGCTCCCCGTCTCGGCGACGGGCGGCACCGCCAGCGGCATCAAGACGGCGATCAGCACCCGTTACGAGAGCCCCGCGGGCCTGACCTATGTGGTGCTGGTGGGCGACATCGCCCAGGTGCCCACGAACACCGGCACCGTCGAGGGCGCCGACTCGGATCCCATGTACGGCATGGTGGACGGCAGCGACAGCTACCCCGATCTCTTCGTCTCGCGCATCTCGGCCCGCAACGCGTCCGAGGCGCAGCTCCAGGTCGCAAAGTTCGTGCGCTACGAGAAGCAGCCCGACACCGGTGGGGCCGGTGCCTGGTACCACCGCTGCACCGGCATCGCCAGCAACGAGAGCGGCGGCACCGGCATCCCGGACTACGAGCGCATGGAATTGCTGCGGGACGACCTGCTGGCCTACACCTTCAGCGATATGGACCAGATCTACCAGGGCCAGGGCGGCACGACGCAGGGCATCGCCGACGCCCTCGACGACGGGCGCAGCCTGGTCAACTACATCGGCCACGGCAGCGGAGTCTCCTGGTCCAGCGTCTACTGGGGCATCTCCAACATCGACGCGCTGAGCAATGGCTGGATGCAGCCCTGGATCGTGGACGTTTCCTGCGACAACGGCGATTTCTCCCTGACCGAGTGCTTTGCCGAGGCCTGGCTGCGCGCCGGTACGACCCTGCAGCCGACCGGCGCCGTGGCCATCTACTCCGCCTCGACCGGCGCCTCCTGGGTGCCGCCGACCGTGATGCAGGCGGAAGTGGTGGACCTGCTGGTGGCCGAGACGGAGCAGACCCTGGGCGCGCTCTACTTCTCGGGCGCCATGCGCACGCTCGACGCCTACCCGCCGCCCGGCACGGAGGGCCGGAAGCTCGTGGAGCAGTACAACATTTTCGGCGACTGCTCCCTGGTCGTGCGGACCGACATGCCCACCGTGCTGGCGGTCAGTCATCCGGCCGCCGTACCGCTCTTCGCCGGCGCGTTCGCGGTGGACACCGGCCTGCCCGGTGCCACGGCCTGCCTCTACCGGGACGGCGTGATCCACGGCGCGGCGGTGAGCGACGCGAGCGGCACGGCGCTGATCAATCTCGACGTGCCCCTGACGACGCCGGGCGAGGTGACCTTGACCGTGACCGCCTACAACCGCGTCCCCTACATCACGGTGCTGCCGGCCATCTACCCGGCCGTGGTCGTCCTCGATCCCGAGACGGTGGACGTCGGCCGGCTGACCCCGGTCACGGTGACGGTATACGAGGCCGACGGCACGACCCCGCGCCCCGGGATCGAGGTCTGGTCCGAGGGGCTGGACTACCTCACCACACCGGTGGTGACCGGTGCCGACGGGGTGGCGGTGATCGAGCTGGCGTATCCCTACGGACCCAGCCTGGATGTCGTGGGCCGCGAGGTCGGGGAGAGCTACCGGCTCTTCACCCAGGCGCTGGGCGTGAACGCGCTCCCGCTGGGCGAGCCGGATCTGACGGTGACCACGACCTTCGCCCTCGCCGACAGCTTTGGCCTGAACCTGCCGGGGACCCTGGAGACCAGCACGGGCGAGACCGGGATCACGCTGCACGCCTTTCTGCCGGACGGCACGCACGAGAGTGTGGCGGGGAGCAGCCTCACCGTGACGCCGACCGTTCCCGGCGAGGTCACCGGCATCATCGCCCTGATCGGCCACGACCTCTACCAGGAGAGCTTCCCGGTCATCGAGGCCAGGGGTACCCTGGCCGGCACCGTCTACGCGGAGGGCGTGCCACTCGCGGGAGCGACCGTGCGTGGCTACGACGCCGGCGACCAGCTCGCCTTCACGGCCGAGAGCGGCCCGGGCGGGGCGTACGCCGTGGCCGAGGAGATCCCGGTCGGCGCCTACACCCTGCGTGTCGACCACTTCGGGCATCTCCCCTACGCGGAGGCGCTGCAGCTCGACCACGGTCCCAACTTGCACGACGTGCTGCTGGCGGCCGCGCCGGCCGGGGATCTCGCCGGCGTGGTGACCGCCCTGGACAGCGGCCTGCCCCTGGCCGCCGAGCTGAAGCTCTACCGCTTTGACACCCAGGAGCTGTACGCCCAGACCACCAGCGATCCGGCGGACGGCACGTACGCGCTGCCGGAGCTGCCGTACTTCACCTATCGCCTGACGGTGAAGGCTGCGCGCCACATCCCGGCCAGCGTGGAGGTGATCGTGGACGGTCCGGTGGTCACGCGGGACTTCGCCCTCGAGCCGACCATCGGCGACCTGCTGATCCTGGACGATGCGGCCAAGATCGCCGCGGGCTGTCCGCCCAAGCTCGACAAGTACGGGGACGTCGTCGCCGCGGCCTACGAGCCCGGGCCGGAGCGCTCGGCCGCCGAGCTGAGCGCCGACCTCGAGGCGCTGGGCTACATGGTCACCGAGGAGGACGCCGGGATCTCGGATCCGCTGACCTGGACGCTCTACGACCTGCTCGTGCTGGCGAGCGGCAACAACCAGTCGCCGGTCGCGGACGCGGGCTTCCGGGCCGATCTCGAGGCCTACGTGACCGCCGGGGGACACATCCTGGTCGAGGGCGGCGAGGTGGGTTACGATGCGCTCCGCTACCCCGGCTACCCGAGCTTCGCCGCCGCGGTCCTGCATTGCGCGAACTGGCAGGTCGACGACGGCGGCGATCCCACGGTGTCCATGCCCGACCATCCCGTGATGAGCGTTCCCAACGAGCTGACCGGGACCTTCGACTTGAACTACGCCGGCTACGGCGATGCCGATGTGCTGACGCCCGCGGCCGAGGCGACCGGCGTGGGAGCCTGGACCGGCTACCCTGCCGCCGCCAGCGTGGTGGTCTTCGATCCCAACCCGGCGCCGGAGGGGGGGCAGATCGTCTACTTCGGCTTCAACTACGCGGCGCTGTCGCGGGCCAGCCGCACTGATCTGCTGCAGAACAGCGTCCAGTGGCTGCTGACACCCGAGGTGGGCGACGCCGGCGTCGCGGGCCGGGTGACCCTCGTCGGCGGTGCGGACAACGCCGGCGTGCTGGTCCGGGCCGAGCCCGGCGGCGGCCAGGTCCTCACCGGCGCGGACGGGACCTACCTGCTGGTCGGGCTCTTCGCCGGCAGCTACACGATCCGGGCCAGCAAGGAGGGGTGGGAGACCGCCTCCGTCCCGATCGAGCTGGCCGCCGGCCAGCAGCTGACGGGCGTGAACCTCTTCCTGGCCCCCGTGCAGACCGAGGAGACGTGTCGCGGCATCGTCCTGGCGATTCCGGATGCCAATCCCGCCGGGGTGGCCGACACCATGGCGGTGGCGCTCGGGGCGACGGTCAAGGGCGTCGCGGTCTTCGTGGACATCACCCACACCTACCAGGGCGACCTGAAGGTGGACCTGGTCTCGCCCGCCGGTACCCTGGTGCAGCTGCACGACCGCACGGGCGGAGGAACCGACGACATCCACGGCTGGTATCCGGACGAGCTGACGCCCGCCGGGAACCTGGACGACTTCCTGGACGAGGGCACGGACGGGCTCTGGATCCTCAAGGTGGCCGATCTCGCCGGCGCCGACCTGGGGACCCTCAACGGCTGGTGCCTGCGCCTGACCTACGGCAACGGTCTGAGCGACGTGCCGGAGGACCCCGAGCTGACGCGAGCGGTGGCGCTGGAGGGCAACGTCCCCAACCCGTTCAATCCGCAGACCACCATCCGCTTCGCCCTGCCCCGGTCGCAGCGAGTGGACCTGGCCGTCTACGACCTGCAAGGGCGGCGCGTGGCCGTGCTGGTGGCCGGCCTGCTGCCGGCGGGCCGTCACGAGGCCGTCTGGCGCGGAACCGACGAGCAGGGCCATCGGGTGGCCAGCGGTCTCTACCTCTACCGGCTGCAAACGGAGGATCTCGGCGCCACGCGCAAGATGTTGCTTCTCAAGTAACCTGCGTCCGCCGAGCGGATCCCGTCGCGCCGACCGGGTCCGCGCGAGCTGACTGGACCCGGGTCTCCTTCAGCGGAACGGCCACCACGAGCATCGCGGTGGCCGTTCGGCTGCCCGGTCCGGTGGATCCTCAGGCCAGATCGAGCTGGATCGGTTCGAGCTGCAGCAAGGGCTGCCGCTGCAGGCGCCGGCGCGCCTCGATGATCGCGTCGATGCGGCCGACCACCCGACCGCGGCCCCGCAGCTCGTAGTCGTGGGCGGGGGCGTAGGCCTCGATGCCGACGGCATCGGGACTGATCCTCTCCTTGGTGCCGAAGCCCTGCAGCCGCGCTCCGTGCGGCAGGTCGTGCAGCAGCTTCAGGATGTCGTCGCCGTAGCGCTTCGCGAAGGCCTCAAAGCGAAAGTCGAAGTGGGCCGCACGAATGCGGCGACTCGCGGTCAGCTCGAGACCCGTGGTCTCGGCGATGCGCTTCGCCAGGCGTTTGAGCTGCTGGTTCATGCGGCTGTCCACGATCAGCTCGCAATCGCGGGGATGCAGGCGCACCAGCTCCGCCAGCCGCTCGCCCAGGGACTCGGTGTTGATCCCCTCGTGCTGGCAGAAGTAGAACGTCCCCGCGGATCCGGAGCCGAGCTGCAAGCCCGCCAGGAGTCCCAGGGCCGTCTTGGGCGAGCCCGCGAGGACGACTTGGTGGAAGGTCACTTGCGCGGCACGCTTGCCGGCGGTCTTGGCCATGACCGATCCTCCTTAGCGGAAGAAGACCAGGGACACGATCACGAAGCTCGGGATCAGGATCGGGAGCGAATACTTGACCATGTACCCGAAGAAGCTCGGCATCGGGATGCCGCGCTCCTCGGCGATGGACTTGACCATGAAGTTGGGCGCGTTCCCGATGTAGGTCATCGCGCCCATGAACACGGCGCCGGCCGAGATGGCCGTCAGATCGTGAATGAAGCCGGGATTGCGCAGCCCCGGCTCCAGGTAGCCCAGCATGCCGGGCACGGCGGATTCGCTGACCTGCAGGCTGCCCAGCGCCGTGTTGAAGAAGGTCAGGTAGGTGGGGGCGTTGTCGAGGAAGCTCGACAGGGCGCCGGTGACCCAGAAGTAGTGGATCGGCTCGCGGACCGTGCGGACCACGCCCGCCATGGCCCCCTGAGCGCCCACCTGCAGGATGGCCAGAGCCGGGACGATCGTCATGAAGATCCCCGCGAAGAGGATCGCCACCTCCTGGATGGGGAACCAGCTGAACTCGTTCTTCTGCCGCGTCGACAGCGCGGTAGTGCGGAGCGACAGGCCGGCCATGCAGAGCAGGGTGAGATCCCGAAGCACGTTCTGCTTGGCCAGAGCCACGTGCCCGTAGACGTGCCACTCGCCCAGCTTGACGGCCCCGGAGAAGATGACCGCGCCCATGATCCCGCCCAGGAAGATCAGGTTGTGCAGGCCCTCGACGTGGATCCCGCGCGCCCCCTCCTCGGCGGGGGGCGGGGCCTCCTCCTTGCGGTAGAAGTGGCGATCCAGGGCGTAGAAGATGATCAGCAGGATGCCCGAGACCAGCGCCATCTCGCGCAGGATGCCCGTGGTCACCCAGAAGAAGGGCACGCCGTGGATGAAGCCCAGGAACAGCGGCGGATCGCCCAGGGGCGTGAGGCTGCCGCCGATGTTGGCCACCAGGAAGATGAAGAAGACCACGGTGTGGACGCGGTAGCGGCGCCAGGCGTTGGCCCGCAGCAGCGGACGGATCATGACCATGGCGGCGCCGGTGGTGCCGATCCACGAGGCCAGGAACGTGCCGATGATCAGCAGCACCAGGTTCACACGCGGCGAGCCGCGCAGGTGCCCTCCCACGTAGATGCCGCCGGCGGCGGTGAAGAGGGCCAGCAGCAGAATGATGAAAGGGATGTAATCGATCAGATAGATGTGCAGGATGGACTGGAAGGCCTCCCTGCCGAAGGCCAGCAGGAACGGCACCGCCATGACCAGGGCCCAGAACAGCGAGACCTTGGGAAAGTGATGATGCCAGAAGTGGGGCGCCAGCAAGGGGAAGAGCGCGATCGACAGCAGGATGCCCACGAACGGCAGGATGCTCCACAACGGTAGCCGCGTGCCGAGAGAGGGACCATGGGCGCCGTGCTCGGCCTGCTCGCCGCGCGCGCCCTGGGTGGCCTGAGTGCCCTGTTCGGCCCGGGTCGCGGTGCCCGGGCTGGTGCTATCGGCCTGCTCGGTCTGTCCGGTGGCTGGCGGCGCGAGCACCGTCGCGGCGGCCGGCAGGGGGGAACCGGCCAGCAGCAATCCGAGCACGATCAGCGGCAGCAAAACGCCCGGCCTGCGGGCCGCGATCGCGGCGGTGCGGGCCGGGCTGTGCCCGTTGCGGAGTCGCGAGTCGGTCATGGCACCTCCATGCGCCCGGACGTCGTCGGCGTCGAGGATGGGAAGCGCTCCTTTTGACAGGGCGTTGCGCGGGAGGCACCGCCGGTTGCCGACCCGGCAAACCTAGGCTAACATCCGGCGACTGTCAACGCGTTCGCATAGGACGCCAGGCCATCCCCGGTGACGGGATCGCATGCGGATCGCCTACCTCAGCACCCAGTGCCGCTACTACGGCGGCGAGGTCCACCTGGGCCAGCTCGCCGCCGGCCTGCACGAGCGCGGGCACGAGGTGGTCTGCCTCGTGCGACCCGGCAGCGGGCTGCAGGTGCGGCTGGCTGCGGCCGGTCTCCGCGTGCAGCCCTTGCCCCTACTGGACTGGTTCGATCCCCGCACCGTCCAGGGAGTGCGCTGGCGCCTGCGGGCCGCCGGGACCGAGATCCTGCACACGCACACCCCGCGCGACTACTACATCGCGGCCGTGGCCACCGTGGGCATGCCCGTGCGCAATGTCGGGACGCGGCATCTCCTGCAGCCGCTGAGCGCGGCGCGGCTGAAGCGCCCCTTCCTGCAGCGCTTCGCGGCCATGATCGCCGTATCCAGGGCAGTCCGCGACGGCCTGCTGGCCTCGCGGGTGATCGCGCCGGATCGGGTCGTGACCATCCCCAACGGCGTGGACACGCAGCGGCCGCTGCCGGTGCGGGATGGCCTGCGCCGGGCCGCGCGCCTGGATCCGCGCACGCCCGTGATCGGTTTCGTGGGACGGCTCGTCCCCGAGAAGGGCGTGGAGACCTTGCTGGCCGCGGTCCACCGTCTGCACGCCGCCTGGCCGCAGCTGCGGCTCTTCGTGGTCGGCGACGATCCCGGCGGCGGCGCCTACGCGGCGCGCCTGCGGCGACTGGTCCGGGACCGGGGACTGGCCGAATGCGTGCACTTCTTCGGCTACGTGGAGGATGCGGCGCGTGCCTGCGCCGACTTCGACGTGCAGGTGATCTGCTCGGCGGCCGAGCCGTTCGGCCTGGTTACCCTGGAGGCCATGGCCCACCGCCATCCGGTGGTGGTCACGGCCAGCGGCGGCAGCCGCGAGATCGTACGCGACGGCGTGGACGGCTTCCTGGTGCCGCCGAACGATCCTCAGGCCCTGGCGCGGCGGCTGGAGCGGCTGCTGCTGGATCCGGCCCTGCGCCGCCGTCTGGGCGAGAACGGGCGGGCTCGCGTGGAGGAGACCTTCTCCCTGGACCGGATGCTGAGCCGCACCGAGGATCTCTACCGGCGGGTCCACGAGCACGGCGAGCTGCAAGCGGAGTAGTCTACCCCTTCATCAGATTGCGGACGAAGGTCGCAACGCCGTTCATCACCAGCTGCACGGCGATCACGGTCACCAGCAGGCCCATGAGCTTCTCCAGGAGCTTCAACCCGCTCTGTCCCATGCGGCGTAGGACCAGGTCGGCTCCCATCAGGATGCCGCCCGTGAGGACCAGGATGAGCAGGACCGCGACGCTGACCACCCAGACGCCCCAGCTGGCCGGCGACTCGGCCACCAGGACCATGACCGCGGTGATGGACCCGGGCCCGGCGATCAGGGGGATGGCCAGCGGGGTGATGGAGGGATCGTCCTCCTCCTCCTCGAGCAGGGGATGGTCCTCGGCGAAGGCGGAGCGGATGCCGGTCCGCCAGCGGCGCGGCCTGGACTGGAGCATGTCCAGCCCGATACCGAACAGGATCACGCCACCGGCGATGCGAAAGGCCGGGATCGTGATCCCGAACAGCTGCAACAGCTCGTGCCCCAGCCAGATGAACACCAGCAGCACGAAGAGGGCTGCCAGCAGGGCCTTGGACAGGACCCTCCGCTTCTGCGAACCCGGCATGTGCGAAGTCAGACCGCTGAAGAAGGGGATGCATCCCAGCGGGTCGATGACCGCGAAGAGGGATGAGAGGACGAAGAGGCTGAAGGTGTAGACGTCCATGAGCGTACCTGCCGCGTCTCCGGGGTGAAGGCCGGAAGATAAGCTCCGTCCTGGCGCTGTCCAGCCGGGATCGCCCGGACCCGATCGCCCGGGCCCGAGCAGCCGGCCCCATCTTGTGGTACGAACCGGCCTTGTGTAAAGTGAAGGAAGCGGTCCCCCTGCTTCCGCGGAAAGGTCGTGTTCATGCCCGGACGCGCACGGATGATCCTGGCCTGGTTGCTGATCGCCGCCACGGCCCCGGTGT
>Ga0315542_1001468_pt1 | contig 14692 bp, 14 predicted proteins | sample SalMarSW160120MG_FD_202541 | JGI IMG/M metagenome (GOLD analysis project Ga0315542, IMG submission 202541) | Salt marsh sediment microbial communities from the Plum Island Ecosystem LTER, Massachusetts, United States - Salt Marsh Sediment SW1601-20 ...
TTGGTCGTTGTGAACCCAGCCTACACATCGCAAGAATGTAGCAATTGTGGAACGATAGTCAAGAAAGGTTTATCAGTTCGAATACATCACTGTCCAAATTGTGGTTTGAAAATAGATCGGGATGTGAATGCCGCCCGGATTGTGTTATTAAGGGCATTCAGGACGCTCGGACTGAGCGTTCAAGACCTAACGTGGGCGGTTGCGCCGTGCGTGTCTTGAGAAGCCGTCGTCTTTAGGCGACGGAGTAGTCACGCTGCAAATCACCCATCGCCAGGTACGCCCAGGCAGCCAGCAAGTCCACATCCGACTCGGTCAAGGGTGAATCGACGTACTGTAAGGTTTCTTCGGCCCGCTGCATATTCTCTCTGGATTGGCCAAACTCACCCAGCTGTGCATGAATCTGGCTTTTGGTGCCCAGAGCCAATGCTTCGATCGTCCTGTCAGCATACCGTCGAGCCAGTTCCAACGCCTGGTCGAGAGTAGTCAGGGAAGCGCGCGGATTCATAAAAGTGGTCATCAGAGCCTTGAAGTAAACTGGGCGAACAGTTAGACGCTTATCCCCCAAATATTCTGCCAGATCCAGCGACTCGATCAGGGCTGGACCAGCCCGAGTCCACAAGCCTTTCGCCAGATACAAATCGGCGGTCCAGGACAGGGCTTTAACCAGGCGCCGTTGGTCATGAAGATCGCGGGCGATCCTCTCTGCCCGGGCCAGTTGGTCCAATTGTTCTTGATAAGGTCTGAACTGAAAGGCTGCCTCTACCCAGCAAATGATCGCCTCATAAACCAACACTACAGGTGGATCAGGGATTTTCTCCAGCGCCCGCAAAGCGCGTTCGAAATATGCCATTGCTTCACGCAAGGCATACGTTCGCAAGGCTTTTTACCCGCCCAGATAGAATAACCAGCTGCCTTGACCCATTCCCGGCCATGCCAGAAATGATGCGCCAGCGAGGGTATAAACGGCTCCAGAAAATCAATATCAGGGAGCGCTGATATTCCTTCAACTTCCTCGAAAAATTGAACGGAGTGGTTAGTAAAAAGAACTTCTTCTAATGCTCTACCCACCTTACCATGGTATAACCGCCGTTCCCCTTGACTAAGCCGGCGATATAGATGCTCTTGAAACAATACATGGCCGAACTGGTAGCGATTTAACTGCCGTCCATCTACCATCAGTTCGCTGTGTTCCTGTACTAGGCGGTGGCGCTGTTCCAAATCCCGAGCAAGCCGGTGCAGTAAGTGCTGCTCATCGATCCCCAAGACACGGGACACCACCTGAGCGGTAAAAATATCCCCTTCAATACTGGCTACAGTCAGCACATCGCGCAGCGTTTTATCCAGCCGGTTGATGCGTTGCTCGATGACCGCTTCGCCCCGTGCCGGTAATCGATCTTCGGCAGAAGCGGTGTTTACAACCCATTTACCGGCCTCATCCCGTATCAGGCCCCCATTTTCCTGCAAATTACGGAGGATCTCCACCGTAAATAGCGGATGCCCTTTGGTATGTGCGAATAAACTGTTCCGAAAGGCTTTGTCCAAACGGTTTGGCTCGCTGTCCAACAAAGCATCTGTAAAAGCCCAGGCCTCTGAGGGATCAAAACGGCCTAAGTCTAGCTGGATATCGCCCAAATAACGCTTGAACTCGTTGATCACCGGTTCCAGAGGGTGTTGTTCTATTTGACCCGAATCGCTGTTTGCTCTCCCCAGGGCGATTTCGCTAGGCCGGTATGAACCTAGAATCAAGATACGGCTACCGGCCAGGTGTTGTCCCAAATGAAACAACAGGTTCCTTGACGCGTCATCCACCCATTGTAAATCATCCAACAGGATCAAGATTGGTCGGCGGGTCGCCAAGGCCAGCAAAACTCGGGTTACCTGATCCAGCAGATGTCCCTGTTCGATCTTAAGCACTTGGCTTTGTTGTCTCTCAATAAGGTCCCGAAGCTCATCTATCCATTTGGCTTGATGGGCGACATAGGGAGTGATACGGCGGAGAGCTTGTGAAAAAATTGAACCCTCCTCAAAAAGGGATAAAGGTAGTAAATTAAGGAGGAAAACATCCCATTGTGAAGGAATGAGCGAATAATGGAAGAAACCTTGTTTCACCTCCCTGAGAAACAAACGCCCGCTGATCCAACGGCTAAAGCAGGAAAACCCCGTTTGAGCCGGGCCAATCGAGGGCAGATCGAATGGCGCCCGGTGAACCTGGATAGTCTGCTTCCGGAAGATCATGAAGCCCGCCTGGTTTGGGAGTGGGTGCAGGGCATGGATACGAGCCCCTTAGAAGCCGAAGTCCTGTCTGTGGAAGGGGCCGCAGGGCGACCGGCGATCGACCTAGGTATCCTGATCGCTTTGTGGCTGTATGCAACCTTACAAGGGGTCGGCAGTGCCCGCCAATTGGAAAGGCTCTGCCAAGAGCATCTGGCCTACCTGTGGCTATGTGGCGGTGTGTCTGTCAATTATCATACCTTGGCCGACTTTCGGGTTGGTCATCAAGACTTCCTCGACCAGCTGTTCATCCAAAGCATTGCGGCTTTACGAGCGGAAGGGTTGGTGAGTTTGCACCAAGTGGCTCAAGATGGGAAAAAGATCCGAGCGAGTGCTGGCAGCAGCTCCTTTCACAGGAAGGAAACCCTGGGCCGCCACCTGAAAGAAGCTCGCCAACAGGTTGAAGTGCTCCGAAAGCAATTAGATGAAAATCCTAACCAATTGTCCAAACAACAGCAAAAAGCGCGCCAGCGAGCGGCTCGGGAACGGATGGAACGGATCGAGAAAGCCAAGCAACAAATAGAAGCCATGGAAAAGCGGGCAGAAGAGACCGGACACGCCAAAGAAGATAAAAAAGCCGGCAAAGTGCGGCGAGCTTCCGAAACAGACCCCCAGGCGCGGGTGATGAAAATGGCCAATGGGGGCTTCAACCCGGCCTACAATGCCCAGTTCTGTACCGATACCGACAGCAACCTCATCGTTGGCGTGCAGATATCCCAACAAGGCAATGATACGGGCTTAGCCAGCCCGATGCTGGCGCAAGTGGCAGCAGACCATGGTCAGATGCCCGACGAAATCTTAGCCGACACGAGTTATTTTCGGAAGGAAGAAGTCAGCACGGTGAGCCAGATGGGCGCTACTCCCTATTTTGCCATTCCTGGCAAGCAAGCCCCCTATGTTCCAAAGAAGGGTGATCCACCCGAAGTGGTCGCCTTGAGGCTGCGCATGGCAAGCGAAGAGGGTCAGCAGAAAATGGTTTTCCGGGGAGCGGTCGCCGAACTGGTGCATGCGGTGATGGACCAATTGAACCTGGCTCGAGTTCGGGTGCGAGGCAAGGAAAAAGTACGCACGGTTCTGCTATGGTTTGTGCTGGTCCATAACTGGATAAGAGCACGTCGGTTGCGGCAGAAATTGCTGCTCGCAGCTGCTTCGTGAGCGGCAGGTTGAAGGTAGTTGGGAGGTAGAGAAAACCTGAAATCGAGGCGAACCTCACCTTGAGCAATTGGGTTTCGTCTCCCTATATGGATTGCATGACTGCGTGAAGGTCCATTTCTGCCTTCGCTTCACCAGATTGAGCTCGCTCTCTGTGAATTTTTCACAAGCTCAGAGCAGGGGTTTTCCGGGGATCAGTGTATCCACCAGAGCAGGCCCGAGCTCGACAAGCGCCTGGATCGTGTGGGGAAGTAAGTCCCACAGGCGCAATACCTGAGTTCGCGAGATATTGCCGCTCTTCCATCGAGCTTCCATATCGCCGGTCAACGACCTCAACACATCCTGGAAAGGCATATAGGGAGCCCCGCTGCCCGCCTGGTCATAACAGTGGGCCTCTACCACAACTAGGTCCGTGCGAGACTCCTGGGTATGGCGGGCAAACTCGGCCATCAATCGCGTTTTCCCGCGCCCTGCTTCTCCGAGGATGAAGACAACATGACCATCTCCCTCAAGAGCTGCCTCCAGGTGAATTGCGAGCCAGGCTAATTCGCTTTGCCGAGTCACAAAAGGGGGCATAGCTTGTCTCGCAGCGGTTTCCTTATGTTGCAGGAAAGCCGGGGGGAGCAGGACTTCCTGGGAAGAGCTTATTTCAGGCACAAACTGCCCTCGACCCATTTTTAGAAAATCGTCGCGCAGCGATTGGGGAATAGCCAGCTGGTCTGCCAATAGTTGTGCCATCTGCGCCGAAGGGCGTCTTTCTTCCTGCTCGATTTTCTTGATAGTGATTACAGCACAACCAACTTGTTTGGCGAGCGCGGCTTGAGTCAGCCCCAGCATCTTGCGCCGCTGCCGGACCCAATCACCAAAGGAGACGATCTCATTCATCACAACCTTCCCCATTTCCCCGGGTATCTCAAAGCGTATCCGTAAAAGATACCCGCTCGATGTACAGATTTGCTTTAATAAAAACGTTGTTACCCATATTATAGGGCGAAAGGAGACAAAAAATGCCGAAATACATGGATATTCACAAAGGTGTTGATGGATTGACCGCTGAAGCCATCGCCGGGGCACACCAGAAGGATCTAGAGATTCAAGAGCGCTACGGGGTGAAGTTTTTGAATTACTGGTTTAACGAAGCGGGCGGTACAGTATTCTGTTTGAGTGAGGCCCCAAACAAAGAAGCGGCTGAAGCAGTCCACCGCGAGGGGCACGGCTTGGTCGCCGACGAGATCTTTGAGGTCCAAGAAGGTGAATAAAGATGAACGAGATCATTCTTCAAGAAAGGTCAACAGCCATTGGCAAGAATTTTATCGCCGCACTAACGTCACAAAATTTTGAGACTCTTGAGACGCTTTTTCGAGCGGACCTTCGCTTTCGCGCTTTGGTGCCCAGGCGATTATGTGAAGGGCAAACGGCTGGTGAAGCTACGGACTGGCTGCGGCGCTGGTTCGGGGATGCGGATGAATTTCAAATACTGGGATCGGATGTCGCTCAGGTGTTCGATCGCTTATACCTGAATTACCGGCTGCGGGTGCATGATGTGATTAATGGCTGGCGGGTGATCGAGCAGCATGTATACGCCGATGTGCAAGACGACCATATCGCCGATCTATGGCTGCTTTGCTCCGGCTTCAGACCAGATATCAAAAAGGATGAAAGGCCCAAAAGGATACCTTCAGTCTCACTTGATAATGCTTTTTGCGCCTTTCCGCCCGAGAAAAAGTGAATCAACTGTGCTCTGCTTCCCCAAAGCAGGCCTCGAACCAGGGGACGAATGCCATCTGCACAGCCTCGGTCAATAGTGTTCTTGTTGACCGAGGCTTTTTTCTTTTCACGGGTGGAAATCGATAACCTGGTCTCATGGCTTAATTAGAGGCTCCAAGGGCAACCAACTCAACCAAGCAAAATTTGAAACACACTCCCGGCCCGAGAGTGTATTCCAAATTTGCATTTACCTATCACAATTCTTACCCCCAGACTGCCAGCATCCGGCTCTGTTCAATTTTTAGGCCACCTGGTGCGGGCCATGCCTGCAAGAGATGCCCCAGTTCCAGAGCGTCTTCGAAGCCAATCGAGACTACGGCCTGGTCGTGTTTGCTATCAGCAGCGAGGACCTGGATCAAGTGGTCCAATTTGGCATCGATCACAATCTGAGCTTTCGTTGCTGGTTGACGATCGGGGCCGCATCAGCAACCAGTAGCAGGTCTCCGCTTTCTCGACCCGTTATTTCATCGATGCCCAGGGGGTCATTCAGGACATTGCGGTCGGTAGCATGGACCGGCGCGACTTGAGCTCCACCTGCATCCGCCCCTCTGGATCAAGAGAGACTACTGCGCTTCCCTGGAGCAGGCACTGCAACAGGATCAGGTGCAGCAGAAACGAATCAACTGTCGGGTGAAAGCGCCGCATGGCGTATAATATTTATATGCGTAAAGATACACAGAATTGGATCGACCTTGCAGTATACGATCTGGAGACTGCCCGGCACATGCTGGCGACAGGACGGTATCTTTATGTTGTTTTCCTCTGCCATCTTGCGTTAGAGAAAATGCTCAAAGCCCATGTGACTGAAACAACTCAAACTGCACCTGTTAAAACCCACGACCTGATTTATCTCGTCAAGAAAAGCGCCCTCGAGCTACCCGACGCCTATCTTGACTTCGTTGGCAAAATAAATACCGCCAGCATTCCCACCCGTTATCCAGAAGATTTGCAAAGCGCACTCAGGGATTATCCTGAACCGGTAGCGCGGGAATACTTACGACAGACTCAGGGACTTATTGAATGGCTCAAACAACACCTGAACTTGAACAAATAATCCGGCGTTACAGGCAACAACTGGAAAAGATGGGGATACACGCCGAGCAGATCTTACTCTACGGCTCGCAAGCCGCCGGTTTGGCTCGGGAAGGCAGCGATATCGACTTGATTGTGATTTCCAATGACTGGGAAAATCTCAACCAACGTGAACGCCTGGAACTGCTTGGCATCGCCGCGGCGCGGATTTTAGAACCGGTTCAGGCAAAAGGATTTACTCCCACTGAAATATCCCAGCGGAAAATCATGCCCTTTTGGGAACACATCATCCAGGAACAGGCGATCGCGGTTTAGGTTGTGATCCTGCGCGCCCGGCAATCCTATGGGAAGCCAGTTCAGCCACGGCATCATAGATCATTCACGTTCACCCCTACCGAACCACAGCAGATACAGGCACAGCCCGATGGCCAGCTCGCCAACCGCGATGGGCAGCGCCAGCAGCACCCGATCCGGCTCGGCCAGCCCCCAGCCCAAAAGACCCAGGCCGCTCACCACCATCAGAATGGCCATTCCCTGCCGCATCATCCCAACACTCCTTTCCAACAATCAAAACCCCAACCGCCGGCGGTCCGGCGTCTCGGGAGCCGCCTGCTTCTCACCTCCCCTACCGCCATCCGTCGGGGCGAATAAATCCGAGAGCATCTGCTGGTAGGCGAAGGGCACCAGCTCGCTGAGCGCCGCCACCGTCTGCTCCTGCCAGCCGTCCGCCGGGGCATAATCCTGGGGATGAGCGGCGATCACCTCCCGGATCAGAGCTTGCACCCGCCCAGGGTCGCCCGGGCTCAGCGGCTGCACCTCGATCAGGGCCGGCGGCTGCCAGCGCCCCCCGAGCCGCGCCCGCAGCCAGGCCTGGCGGGTGGGCAGATCCAGGGTGGTAGGCCCATAGCGCACCGTGGAGGAAAGCACCGCCCGCACCAGGTCGGCATCCTCCGGGTCCGGCGAGAAGAAAGCCTGGGTGGAGGTGTTGGCCAGCAGTGCCTGTACCACCGGTTCAAAGCCCTCCATGCGGCGCAGCAGCGATAGCGACTGGGCCAGCACGAAGAGGCGCGCCCCAAACTTACCGCCCTCCGAAAGCAGCGCCTCCAGGCGCATGCCCGAGCCCACCTCCTGGGCCTCATCGATGATGAAATAGAAAGGGATTGGATCTATCAGCGTCGCCCGGCGGAAGACCGCCTCGAACACATTGTACACCACCCCGGCTGCCAGGCGTGCCCCCTCCCGCCCCATCTCCCCCGCCGGCAGGCGCAGCACAACCCAGGCCCGCTCGCGCGCCCAGGACTCCAGGTCAACGAAACGCTCCTGGTGCATGGCGGCAAACAGCCAGGGCGAGAGCTCCAGGGCCATGACCTTGGAGAGCACCGGGCTGATCACCTCGGTCACCCAGCCCTGGTCCCAGCGACCGTAACCGCGCGAGAACTGCCCGAGCAGGGCGTCCAGGGCCAGGGAGTTCATGCGCTCAACCGGTGGCAGATAAGCCAGGGCGTTGCGCCGCCAATCGGTGTTGAAGGCGGCGAAGACCACGTGCAGGAGCCCCAGGCGCGTCCGCGGATGGTGCCGGTTCCAGACATGGGCCAGGCGAAAGAGGCCGAGCAAGGCGGCCTGCATGCGCGGGCCCCAGTAGTCCTCCCACAAGCGCCGCCCTACCTGGACGATGGCGTTGCCCGCCCAGGCGAAGTCGGACACGGCCAGTAAGTTAAGCGGGATGAGCTCGGGTTGGTCAGGGTCCAGCACCCGCAGGCGGGCCACAGCCGCGCTGCGTTGGGGTTCGGGCAGACCGTCCACAGCAGAGAGAAACGAATCGGCCAGCGACAGGTGCGGGTCAACCAGAAAGAGGCCCGGCGCATCATCGCCGCGCGCCAGCAGCTGTCTCAGCAGAGCAAAAGCCAGAGAGGATTTGCCGCTGCGGCTGCCGCCCACCACCAGGCCATGACCGTCGGGATCTATCCCAACTGGCTCAGCGCTGGCCACCGCCGTCCCGATCCGGAAGGGAGCTTCGATCAGCGTGCGGGAGGGCGGCGGGGCGGGCACCTCCTGGCGGGCCAGCCCATCGATTATCCCACTCCCTTCTCCGGCCTCTGGCGGGGCGAGCAGGGCCGCCAGGTCGCGTACCATCAGCGGGCATGCGCAGGCTCGCACCCCTGGCCATTCCTCGGGGAGTTCGCGCCAGCGGCTGCGCCCGGAGAGCAGCTCCAGATCCGGCGGGCCGCCAGACCGCAGGCTGAAGCTCACCGAGAGCAGGGCGCCCTGGGAGGCGGCAAGCAGCGTTTCCTTAGGCAGGGAGCGCAGATCCAGCCAATCGAGCAGGCCCAGGAAGGCGGCCAGGAAAAGCGCCCCACCGGCCGCCACCGCCAGCACCCCCGCCGGGCGAGGCAACAACCCCGCAGACAGCGCCCCGCCGGCCAGGGCGGCGATCAGGCTTCCCAGATTAACCCCGCTGCGCAGCAGCGCCAGCCTCAACCCCCAGGGGTTGGGGGCCTGTTCGGCCTGTACGCCGCTCTCAGCGCCATAATTGTAGGCCGAGAGGGCCCGCAGCCGCTCCTGCAGGCGGCTCTCCCGCCCGAGCACCCAGACGCGCAGCGCCGCCCGGCGGGCAACCAGCTGCCCGGCCAGCGCCAGGAACGGGTCGCCGAGCGTTGATCCTGCGGAACGGTCCTTGGCGGCTACAAGCCTAGGCAGCCTGGATGCAGCGTGGAGGGTGTAGATCTTGCCCCGCTCTCCGCCCAAACTGGGCCTGCCTTCCAGCTTCTGCCAGCGAGACTGCTGGCGAAAAGCTGCGGCCCAGGCACCCACCGCGCCGTACGCCTTCCCAGGCGGCGCATAGAGGCGCACATGCAGGCCAGCGGGCTCGCCGCAGAGCTCCACAGCCACAGGGGTGGGGAGTTGGGCCAGCCAGGCCACAGTCTGCTCCAAGGTGCCGGGCAGCGGCAAAGGGGCGAACTGCAGCTCCCAGCATTCCCAGGCCCCGGCGCACAGCGGGCAGCTTCCGCCCTGAAACCTGTAGCCACAGCGCGGGCAGGGGATCACGCCCGATTCAGGCCTCATTTGGCAGCCCCCAGGGCCTTCCAGAAATCCAGCCAGGCGCCGGGCAGGACCACCTGCAGGGGGAAGAGCGCTCCCCGGCCAGCGGCCGGCGCGGCCAGGAAGACATGCGGCGGGAGCCGGCCCACCTGCTCGGCGCGCTGGCGGCTCTCCCCTTCCGGCACACCCAGGGAGCGAAAGAAGGCCAAGGCCTCCTCCTGAGGCAATCGCCCGACGAAAGCGTTGGCAGCCAAACTGAGCGCAGCGGCCTGACGCGCCAGATCCGCGGGCAGGTGGGTCGAGAGCATCACCCCGACGCCGCGTTTTCTCGCCCGCCGCCCCAATTCGTCCAGCAGGTCGGCGAAGGCCCCACCTCGCAGCAAGCGCCAACCCTCATCGATGAACACATCCACCGGCTGTCTGCCCACCGTCACCGCCTGATAGAAGAACCAGGAGAGCGCAGCGTGCACCAGGGTCCGGCTCTCCTCGCGCAGGGCTGAGAGGTCGAAGTTCCACCAGCTCCCCGCAGGCAGGTGCGGGGAAAGCAGGGCTTTGGGGCGATCGAAGAAGCCCGCCAGCAGGCCGCCGCGGGCATAGGGCCGCAGCAGCGCGGCAGGTCCGGCAGCTTCCGGTGTCCCCAGTGTGACCAGGGCCTCCAGCAGATCGATCAGCGCCATGGGGCCTGGGCGGCGTTCCCAGCGCCTGCGCACTGCCTCGTGCAGGGCCGCCTGGGTGCCGGGGGAAAGCGCCGCCTCCCCACTCAGGGCTGAAAGCAGAAAACGCGCCGAGAGCAGCATCTCCGCCGGATCCTCGCCTGCCAGGGGGTGTAGCAGGCAGGTCTCGAGATCATCCGGCGGCCCGGCTGGGACAACCCGCCCGCCGAGGGCCTGGCACAGGTGGCTATTCTCCCCTTCCGGATCGAGAGAGACCACGGCGCGCCCCTGGAGCAGGCGCTGCAGCAGGATCAGACGCAGCAGGCTGGTCTTGCCGGCGCCCATCTCACCCAGGATAAGCGAGAGCGCATGAGGTGGCGGCGGTGCATCGGGGTCCAACCCGCGGCTGAAGGAGAAGAACACATCCCGGCCGTCCCGGGCGTGCGTCCCCAGCCAGAGGCCATCGGGGGCGGGGTACAGCGTCCGCCCGGGCGCGGGGAGAAGCGGCGCCAGCTCTTCCAGCAGCAAGGTGGGCGCCTCCAACCCGGGGAAGAGCTCCCCACCAGGCTGGAAGTGGAGCAAAGCCCGCTCGGCGATATAGACCAGGCGCTGGGGGATGAAGCCGCGCGCCCGCAAGGCGGTTTCGATCTGGCGCCGGGAGGCCTCGGCTTCGGGCTCGCGCTCCCTTGCGGCGCATAACCCCAAAAGAAGCATGGCGCGAAAGGCCGGTCTGCCCAGGGCGATGGCCGACTCGGCGGCGTCCAGGGCGTGATCCATGGCCTGCTCCGCGATGGAGGGCCGCCGGCCGGTTTTTTCAGCCAGCGCCAGAAGCAGTCCTTCGAAGAGTGTGCGCCGGGCGCGCAGGCTGCCGCGCAACACGTCGGGCGGCTCGCGGCGCAGCGCCAGCGAATAGAAAGTGGGCGTGCCCATCTCCTGGAAATCCCCGGCCGTCAGTTTCCCCCAGGGACGCTCCGGCATCCCCGGCGCCCCACCGCCATCGCGCAGCGTGAGCGGCAAGATCACCCCACCCGGGAAGGTCAGGCTGTCTTCGCCCACCTCTACCGCCTGAGGAGCCAGCGCGGCGCAGTAGGCCTCCCCCGGTGCGTCTCGCTCTACTCCCGCGGCCATCGCCTATCCCAGCTCCGGGTTCAAAAGATGGCGGGCCAGGGCCATGATCTCCTCCTGGTCCAGGGGGGCAAGCACCAGCCCGTAGCGCGCCAGCGCCCCTGCCACTCCCGCCCACCAGCCCAGCCCCTCGTTCCCCGGCGGCAAGACGAACTCCAACACCACCCGCCGGCGATAAGGCAAAGGAAACCCTTGCAGGAAGAGTCGCAAACCCTGCCGCAGCGCCCGCAGTTCTTCCACCCCACCCCGCTCGCCTGGGCCATCCACTTCCCAGGCCTCCAACTGCGCCAGAAACGCCTGGCGAGGTGCCGGGTCTGGCCAGGTGACCTGAAGCAGCCGCACCGTCCAGCCAGCCGGCAAGGAGGCCAGCAGCTCGCGGTAAGCCTCCAGGGGGCGCGTATCCGGCCGGTCCGGATCGGCGAAGAGCTCGGCCAGCAGCCGGCGGCTGCCATCCCGCGCCAGCAGGGCCGTATAGCCTCCTAGCTCCTGGAACCCCTGTGCCAGGACGAAGTCCTGGGTCTTGCCCAGCTCACGCCCGTTCATGGTTCTTGAAAGAACTCCTCCGGCAGGTTGAGATCGGCCGGGCGGAATCCATTGCGCAGCGGACGGTAACCGCTGGGCAGGAGCTCCTCGCGGCGCGGGTCGAAGCGAAACAAGGGCAGGAAAGACGGGCGGGCGGCGGCCCGCTCCACCACAGGCTGCACCTCCACGATCTCGCGCACCACCTGGCCATGACGCGGACCGCGCTCCAGGTAGACCACTGCTGTGACCGCCTCGGCAAAGCCCTGGGCGATCTGCAGCTCAGACAGGCCACGCGCGTCGGGATGGGCCTGGACTACCTGCAGGAAACGCATCCAGACATCCTCGGCGCCGGTAGCGTGCAGGGTGAAGGCGCTGTGCCCATGGCCGGTAGCGGCCGCCCGGACCAGCTCCCAGGCCTCCGCCCCGCGCGCCTCACCGATGACGATCCCATCCGGGCGGGTACGCAGGGCGGCGCGTGCCAGGTCGAACATGCTGACGGGCGGCGGGCCGCCGCGCACCTCCGGGCGGGTCACCGTATAAACCACGTTGCCGGTGTCCGTCCCCGGATCGCCATCCCAGCCGGAGAGCACGATCTCGTTGCTGTCCTCGATCAGGAACAGGCGGATCGCGCCCGGAGGGAAGCAGGAGAGCATCTCCTGGAGCACACAGCGCGCCAGGTAAGTCTTGCCCGTGCCGGTCGCCCCGGCAATCACCAGCACACCGCCGCGGACCATGACTGCCAGAAGGTAATTGGCCGCCGCCTGGCTGCGAGGATAGGCGCGCGGCGTAAACTGTGGCCGGGCCACGGGCGGCAGCGGGCTGGCGAAGAATCCTCCCAAGGGCTGGGCGCTCGCCTCCAACCCGTCCGAGTAGCTCGACACCCGCAGGGTGATCAAGTCGCCGTAAGGGGAAGCCGGGGGCATGATATGGCTGACCCTGACCCCTTTCCTTTCGACCCCGCCGTCCCCAACAGGCACCATCACCTGCAGCATGGCATCGGCGATAGGATGATCCGGGGTCGGAGCGCGCTGCCCGGCCTGGTCGACCAGCACACGCAGGGCATCTCCCACCTCGCGGGGGGCGATCCCGGCCGGCTGCCAGCCCCACCCGGTGGTATACACGTACAGGTGGCCCAGGTTGATGGCGATGTCCTCGACATCCGGCCGGGCGATGAACTCGAGCAGCGGGCCCAGGCCGGAGAGTTCGCCGATCAGGCGCAGCAAGAGCTCCGGCCCCAGGCGCAGCCCACCATCCAGGAGCGCCTGCTCCTGCACCTCGCTGAAGACCTGGCGGGCCAGGACCTCAACCTCCCTGGGGGCGAGGGCCCGCTGCCCGGCTTCCCTTCCAAGACGGGCCCTCCCTTCATTTAACAAACGCTGCCACCAGACATCCAACTGGCTTTCCGAGGGCGGCTCACGCGTCAGGTGCAAGGAGCGACCCGCGATGTCAAACACCTCTGGAAATTCATCCACCAGCAATCACCTCCTGCGAAAGGCAAACCATCTCCGTCTCCCCGAGTGACGCGAGTTCAGCAGCCCCACCCGCCGCGCGCCTTCGCTAACCGCGGGTACGAAATGGGCCGCAAAGGAGAGCAAGGCCTCGCTGAAAGGCAACAGTTCCTCCAGGTGCTCCCTGCGGTAACGCCAGATCAGGATATCTCCGCGCCGGTCCGAGTTGACCGCCTGAGCTGCCAGGTGCTGGTCCACGAAAGGGATCACTCCGCCGGGCGACAGAGCCAGTTCGAGGCGCTCCTCCCGCAGCGCCTGGGAGAGCAGGCGGTGAGCGGCCTTGAAGTCGTCCCCCAGCACCATGTTGTAGCACACCTTGACCCGGCTGCCGACGAACTCGACAGCCGCCCCATTCCCGGCCACCCCAGACAGCGCCCGGATCATGCGGGCGATCCAGCGCCGGGTCTCGGCCAGGTCGGGGATCTCCGGACGGATGACGATGGCGATGCCCTCGGCCAGGCGCAGGGCGGCCCGGTGCACCGTGTGGGCCGGGTTGTTGCCCACATCCACCACGACCACGCCGCCGGTGGCAACGCCGGCTTCGTACAGGCCTTTGAGCACCTGCGTGACCCGCTCTTCATCGTCCAGCGCCTGGTCGCTCAGGTCGTCGGTGACCAGGCCGGGCAAGACCCTGAGCGTGGGCAGGTCGGGCAGCGGGGTGAAGGCCTGCAGGTAGGTAGCACCGGAAGCCACTTCGGCCAGGATCTCGCCCGGCCGCTCGAGCTCACGGCGCAGCAGGTTGATCAGGGATGAATTCACCCGCTCCAGGCGCAAGTGGTACGTGAGTGCCCCGGCGTTGGCGTCGGCGTCCACCAGATAGGTGGTGACGCCCGAGAGCGCCAGCGCCACGGCCAGATTGACGGCAATGGTGGTCTTACCGGTGCCGCCCTTGGGAGAGGTGACGGCGATCTTGCGTACGGCGAGGCCTGAACCGATGCGCGCGGCCAGGTCACTGCCCAGTACTGCCCGGCGGTACTGTTCATCGGCAGCCAGGCCCCCGGCTTCGGCCCGCCGCAGCGCCAGGAGCAGGTCGCCCGTCTCCTTCTCAGAAGGTGGATAGGCGAAGGCTGGCAAGTTCGTGGCGCTCGCCCAGGCAGCCAACCCATCCCCTGCTCCGGCCACGATGAAGAGCAGCTTGCCCCGCTCGGCGGCTCGGACCAGCCCCTCCGGCGTCACCGCAGCCTCCGGGGACACCACCACCATGGCCTGAAAGTCGAACAGGTCCAGGTGCTGGGGGGTAAAGGCGGCCAGCTGAGCGGCCACCACGTGGTCGTGTTCGCAAAGCGTCAGGTTGAGCCGGGAAGTGACCCCGCCAGCGCCAAGTAGTAAGATCTGCATGGCTACCTCTCGGGCGTCCCGGTCGAGCCAGTCGGTAGGGCGGTTGGGGAGACCCCTCGGGTGGGTGTTGAGGTTGGAGGAGTGACGGTCGCGGCCAGCCTCTGTTCCCGATCCGCGCGGAAGCGTTCCTCGAAGTCCCAGTAGGTGAAACCCGTTGAGGCGCCTGGCTCACCCGCCGAGAGCAAGGAGACGATCAGGCGGTCGCCTTGCTCGAGAGCCAGAGCGAGCGCCTCGCGCGCCTCATCCGGCACCAGTAAGATCAGGATTCGCTCCTGGGCCAGGTCG